>Ga0114129_10014311_pt1 | contig 11306 bp, 7 predicted proteins | sample RhiMetdeltSRZDD1_FD_80071 | JGI IMG/M metagenome (GOLD analysis project Ga0114129, IMG submission 80071) | Populus rhizosphere microbial communities from Tennessee, USA - Rhizosphere MetaG P. deltoides SRZDD1 (version 2) (version 2) | ecosystem: Host-associated > Plants > Roots > Rhizosphere >... | reverse complement strand
CTTCGACACGTACTCGCACTACCCGAAGCACGCGGAGGCCATTCGACGATGGCGGAGGGATGGGGGTTAGTTGGCGAGGCCGACGCGGCGAAGAAGTTCCTGGACCCCGGTTCGGCGGCGAGCCCCGCGTTGAATTGCGCGATCGCGCGATCGTCCCGAGGCGTGGCGAGCCGAGTTCTGGAGCCCCAAACGAGCCGAGCTCGTCATCGAAACACATGACAGGGTGGCGATATCCATCCGCGACACGCGCGCCTGCGCTGTGGCCCGCCAGTACGAGCTCGAGGGAAGGGCGGCTATACTGCTGCGAGCCTTGGAGTCTCCGCCACCAGGTAAGCGAACCGAGTGGCCCAATGCGAGTCAGGGCCAGGGACACCCGATGAAGCCGGTTATCGCATGTAGCGTGTTCTTGCTGGTGTGTTGCCCGAACGCTGCGGCGCAGCCGGTGGCCCCATCCCCGACCGGACTGCATCTCGTGGAGGCAGTGCAGTCGGCCATCTCGCGTCATCCTGGTCTGGAACTTCAAAGGCAAGAGGTCGAGATTGGCAACGCGGTCCACCAGCAGGCATCCGGCGTGTTCGATCAGCTGTTCGCGGCCAGCGTCAACCACGGCCGGTTATACGGCCCGTTCGGCGGTCTCTCAGGCTTCACGCTGGCGCCCAACGATTCGTCGCAGGTCCTCGCGTCGTATTCGAAGCTGCTGCGCAGCGGCATTTCGATTGGCGGGTCCGTCGACCTGCTTCGGCAGGTCGACAACGGCGGCTTGCTGGGCGGCTTGTCCACCTCGACGACTCGACTCAACATGGTCGTGCCGCTGATGCGCGGACGCGGCACCGAGGTCACCACGGCGAACGTCAGGGCGGCAGGTCTCCAGCGGGACAGCTCGGTGCTCGAATTGAGGCACCTTACTGCCACGCTGATGACCCGGGTGGTGTCGAGCTATTGGGCGTTGGTTGCGGCCGGTCGCTTCAGGGAAGTGGCCGCCGAATCGGCTGCCCGCGGCGCGCGCCTGGTCGACAACACGCGGGCGTTGATCGATGCCGACGTTTCTCCGCGCAGCGATCTCGCCTCGGTGCTAGCCAACGCGGCGGACCGCGAGTCTGCGCGCTTCGTGTCCGAACAGGCCTACGTCGAAGCGCGGCAGCAGCTGTGGCTCGACATGGGCAACACCGGGACGGATCGCACGGACATCACCGCGCTCGATGACTTCTCGATCCTCGGCGACCTGCCCGACGTCGAGGCCTTTCCAGACGACATCGAGCCTTTCGTCGCCGGCGCGCTCGAGCGCCGGGCCGACTACAACGCGGCACGCACGCGTGTGGACGCCGCACAAGTGTTCTCCGACGCCGCGAGCAACGAGTTGCGCCCTCAGGTCGACTTCACGCTCGACTTTGGCTACACCTCGCTCGCCGAAGGGCGGGCATTTGGCAATTACTGGTCCGCGCTGGGTGCCGGTGTAGAGGGACCGGACCTGATCGGACGGGTCGGCTATTCCTTTCCGCTCGAGAACCGGGCGGCAGGCGGCCGGTTCGCAGAGGCCACGGCCCAGCTGCGGCAGGCAACGGTGAGAAGCGACGATCTCGCCCGCACGATCCGGTCTTCAGTCGTGGCTTCTTACAGTGCGCTGAAGACTTCGGTTCAGAGTCTCAAGCGCGCGCGCGAGTCAGTCGAGGCATTCCGGGAGGCGCTGCGTGGCGAACAGGACAAGTTGGCCATGGGCATCGGGTCTATCATCAACCTGCTGACCATCGAAGATCGGCTGACGGCCGCGTCCCAACGCGAGGTGGCGGCGTGGCAAAGCTACGGCCAGGCGCTCATCGAATTCCGGTTCGCGACCGGTTCGCTCGTCCCGGTCCGCGACGATCTGCCGGCGCTCGATATCCGCACGTTCACCACGATTCCCTTCGCACAGGTCGCCGGGAGGCAGTGATTCCATGAATACCCGAATCTTTCGCCGGGCAGCAATCGAGCGGCTCTCGTCGCCCGAGGAGCTCGACCAGGTGATCACGGTCTCGGTCGGTGGCGGATGGGCGGCGCTCCTGGCCATCCTGCTGTTCTGCACGGGCATTTCCGTATGGGCCGTCACCGCCGATCTGCCGACGACGGCGGCCGGGAGCGGAATGGTGGTCAGCGCGGGTGGGGTACTCAACGTGGTCTCGCGCGGGTCCGGCGTCGTGCGAACGATCGACGCGTCGGTGGGCCAGCACGTCGCCGCCAACCAGATCGTCGCCACCATCGCCCAGCCGGCGCTCGCCGGCCGCGTCGAGTCGATGCGTCAGGAGCTGACAGAAGTTCAGCGGAAGCAGCAGCAGGATCTCAGGCTCAAGGTCGAGGAAATCCAGATTCGCAGCGAGGCGATCGCGCGCCAGCGGGCGAACGTCGAGCGGTCGATCACCGAACTGAAGGACCAGGCGCGCCTGGCCAGCCAGCAGATCCCGGTGATGGAGCAGCTCTTCTCCCGCGGGCTCGTCACGAATCAGCAGGTGATTGCGGCACGTCAGGAGCTGGTGACGCTGAACGGTCAGGCTGAGGATCGCACGGCGCAGCTGAAGCAGCTCGACGCCCAGGAGTTCGAGCTGAAGTCGCAGACCGCCTCTCTGAACGCCGCGATGCAGCTCGAAGTCGGCAACATGGAGCGCCAGATCGCGGCGGCCTCCGGCGACCTGACGTTGCAGGAAACGGTGAGCACGCCCCACGCGGGCAGGGTCGTGGAAATCAAGGTGTCGCCGGGCGGCACCGTCGATGCCGGGACCCCGATGCTGACTATTCAGCCGGACTCCGACACGCTCGAGGTGCTGGCGTATGTGTCGTCGCTGCAGGCCAAGGACATCCGGGTGGGCATGCCGGCGCGCATCTCCCCGTCGACAGTCAAACGTGAAGAGTTCGGATACATGTGGGGAAAGGTCGTCTTCGTTCCCGACTATCCGGCGACCGTTGCGGCGATCATGCGCAACTTCCAGAATGAGCAGCTGGTGCAGTCGCTCGCCGGACGTGGACCCGTGACCGAGGTGCGAGTGGCGCTCGAACCGGACGCGACGACTGTCAGCGGATACCGCTGGTCGTCGCCCGGCGGTCCACCCGTGAAGATCTCCGCCGGGACCATCGCAGTCGCCGAGATCGTCACGGCGACGCGCGCCCCCATCACGCTCGTCGTGCCCATCCTTCGCCAGAAGCTCGGGTTGTGACGCGCCATGCCTGAAGCCACAGCCAACCCGCTGTCGTCGACGTGGCGCGATCGCCTGCTGCGCCGCAATCGCGTGAGGACGCCCACGGTCCTGCAGATGGAGGCCGTCGAGTGCGGCGCCGCGGCGCTTGCGATCGTTCTCGGTTACTACGGCCGCATCGTGCCTCTCGAGGAGCTCCGCATCGCGTGCGGCGTGTCACGCGACGGCAGCAAGGCGAGCAACATGCTCAAGGGCGCGCGTCAGTACGGGCTGGAGGCGAAGGGCTACAAGATGGAGCCGGCCGCCCTGCGCTCGGTGCGCCTTCCCGCCATCCTCTTCTGGAATTTTGCGCACTTTGTCGTCCTCGAAGGGTTCGGCCGTAACAAGGTCTATCTGAACGATCCGGCGATGGGCCCGAGAGTCGTCGAGTACGAAGTCTTCGACGAATCGTTCACCGGCGTTGTCCTGACGTTCGAGAAGACACCCACGTTCAAGACAGGCGGCGCGCGGCGATCCGTCGTGCAATCGCTGCGGCGACGACTAGCCGGAAGCTATCAGGAGTTTCTCTTCCTGATCCTGTGCACGTTGACCCTCGTGATCCCGACGATCACCATCCCCGCGTTCTCGCGGGTGTATGTCGATGACGTGCTGATCAACGGGCTCGACCGCTGGCTCCGGCCGCTGCTGCTGGCGCTCGCGGTCGCCGTTGTCGTCGAGGCCGCTCTGACCTTCCTGCAACAGCGTCTGCTGGCAAAGCTCGCCACCAAGCTGTCGCTCAGAGCATCGGGGAAGTTCTTCTGGCACGTGCTCCGTCTGCCGATGCCGTTCTTTGGTCAGCGATACGCGGGCGAGATCGGATCCCGCGTCGCCATCAACGACAGCGTGGCCGAGCTGCTGTCCGGTGACCTCGCGACCAGCGTCGTCAACATGCTGCTGATCGTCTTCTACGCGGTGCTCATGTGGTACTACGACACCGTGCTGACCCTCGTAGGCATTGCAATCGCGGTCACGAATCTGCTCATCCTGCGCTTCATCTCGCGCAGGAACACCGATATGAACCTGAAGCTGCAGCAGGTCGAGGCCAGCTACACGGGCGTGTCGATTCAGGGGCTGCAGGTCATCGAGACGTTGAAGTCAACCGGCGGCGAGTCGGACTTTTTCGGACGCTGGGCGGGGCATCACGCAAAGCTTCTCGCCGCCGAGCAGCAGCTTGGTGGCGCGGCCATCTACCTGAATGCGCTGCCGCCGCTGCTGACCGCGGTGAACGCAGCGCTGGTGCTGGCGATTGGTGGGCTCCGCATCATGGACGGCGTGCTCACGCTGGGTATGCTCGTCGCGTTCCAGGCGCTCATGGCCTCTTTCATGGAGCCGGTCAACACCTTCGTCAATCTAGGTCAGAAGTTCCAGCAGGCCAGAAGTAATCTCGACCGCCTCGACGATGTTCTGAAATACCCGGTGGATCCGGCGTTCACGACCGCGGTGCCGGCGAGCAACGATCCCACAGGAAGACTCGACGGGTCGATAGAGCTGCAGAACGTGACGTTCGGGTACAGCCGCCTCGAGCCGCCGCTCATCAAGAATCTGAGTTTGAAAGTTCAGCCCGGGCATCGGATCGCACTCGTCGGGGGATCCGGAAGTGGCAAATCGACGATATCCAAGCTCATCGTTGGCCTGTACGAACCATGGTCTGGCGAGATCATGTTCGATGGATCGCGACGAGGCGACCTGCCGCGCTCGACGCTGACCAATTCAATCGCCATGGTCGATCAGGACATCAACCTCTTTCAGGGGACCATTCGCCAGAACCTGGCGTTGTGGGACGTCACGCTTCCCGAGTCAGCCGTTGTAGAAGCCGCCAAGGACGCGCAGATTCATGACGACATCACGCAGCGGCGCGGTGGATACGACGCGCGTCTCGACGAGGGCGGCAGAAATCTCAGCGGCGGCCAGCGGCAGCGTCTCGAGATCGGCCGGGCACTGTCTGCGAGTCCGCGGATTCTCATTCTGGATGAAGCCACCAGTGCTCTCGATCCGCGAGTCGAGAAGCTCGTGGCCGACAGCCTGCGCCGGCGCGGCTGCACGTGCGTGATTGTGGCGCACCGACTGAGCACCATTCGGGATTGCGACGAGATTATCGTCCTGGAGAAGGGCGTCGTCGTGCAACGCGGCACTCACCAGGAGATGTCGAGTGTCGATGGGCCTTATCTCCGTTTGGTGACAGCCGTCTGAAAAATGGCGATCGACGTCTCTGCCATCACCTCGGCTGGTGCGCTCGAGCAGCGGACATCGTTCATGTTGAACGAGAGTGCCGGTGGCTGGATCGTGCGCTCCGGCACGCTGGAAGTGTTCGCCGTCAAAGATCTGAACGGCAAGCCGGACGGACCCCTGCGTCCTCTCTTCTCCGTGAACGCGGGCCAGGCGGTGTTCGGCCTGGCGGGCGTCGAACGGCTACCGCTGACGCTCGTGGCCAGGCGAAGCGTGGAGAGCGAAGTCGTGTCATGGCCAAGCGGCAGCTTCCGCCAGATCGACATGGCTGGCGGCGGGTCGCTGCTGGCTGAGTGGGTTGCAGCGCTCTCGCTCGTGGCTGCACGCGATCTCGTGCCTCGGAACGTGGTGACCCTGACACACGGAGAGCACCTCAAGGCGGAAGACGAGGCGCGCCTCGTCTCGTCCAAGGATCCCCTCATTTGGGCGCGCCAGACATCCGGCAGTTCGCGATTCCTGGAGCGTCCGGACCTCGCCATCTCGAAGGGGGCGCCGCCGTACCCGCTGTCGCCATTTGCCTGGATCGGCCTCCAGCCCCACAGCGAGCTGACCATTGTTGACAGCCTCGCCTCGTTGACGGATGAAGAGATTTCCAGAGGCACCGCGCTGTTCCACAGGAGCGCACTGATCTGTATCGCCCGGACCGCCAACGAGGCAGACGAGCAGGAGCGTGAACGGTTTCGCTCCCGCGCCGACGCCGATGCGAGAGCCGTGCAGACAGCGCTCGACGATCTCGCGTCGCCCCTCGAGCCTGGCCGTGAACATCTTCCGGCAGGCACTGACACACTCGACTCGCCGTTGCTCCGGGCATGCCAGATGATCGGGCAGCGGCTCGGCGTCACGATGCGGCCGCATCCCGACATGGTCAGCGGCCGTGTCGTCAAGAACCCCGTCGAGGCGATCGCGCAGGCATCCGGGGTCCGTTACCGACGCGTGGCGTTGAAGGACCGATGGATGAAGAAGAGCAGCGAACCGCTGCTGGTCTTCCGCGACGCCGACGAAAGACCTGCCGCGCTGCTGCCTCGAGGTGCCAGGGGCTATTCGATCTACGACCCCGCAGTCGGCAAGCCGACGCCTCTCGATCGCGCGACCGCGGAGACGTTGAATCCGTTTGCCTTCATGTTCTACCGGCCGTTTCCGAACAGGGCGCTGGCGCCGTGGGATCTGATCGAGTTCGGGTTCAAGGACGGCCGGCGTGAGCTCCTGACAATCGTCTTGATGAGCTCGTCGGCCGGCATTCTCGCGCTCCTGGTGCCCTATGTCACCGGCGTGGTGTTCGACACGATCATCCCCAACGCACAGCGGACAGAGTTGATCACGGTCGCCGCGCTGCTCATCGTCGCGGCACTTGTGACGACCCTTCTGAATCTCGGGAGAAGCTTCGCCGTCCTCCGGCTGCAGGGAAAGCTGTCGCTGTCGCTGCAGAGTGCGCTGTGGGATCGGCTTTTGAGCCTGCCCCTTCCGTTCTTCCGCCAATATGCCTCCGGCGACCTCGCTCAACGCAGCGCGGCTTTCTCTCTCATTCGCGATGTGCTGAGCGGCTCGGTTCTGAGCGCCATTCTGTCAGGAATCTTTTCGGTGTTCAGCTTCGCGCTGCTGTTCTACTACAGCCCGCGGCTGGCCTTGATTGCCACAGCGATGACGCTCGTGGCGCTCGTCGTCACGGGGACAGCGGGGATGATGCAGCTCAGGCTGCAGCGAAAGATCTCGATGACGATGGGGCACATCGCCGGCATCGTGGTCGAATTCATCAGCGGGATTGCTAAGTTCCGGATCGCTGGTGCCGAGCGCCGGGCGTTCGTGCTTTGGGTGAGAGAGTTCGCCGAACAGAAGCGCCTGGGCTTCGAATCGAACACGGTCAGCACCGTGGTTGCCGTGTTCAACGCCGTCTACGTGTCGGCCTGTCTGGGCGTGCTGTTCCTGCTGAACTCAGGCGTGGAAGCGTGGCGTGACGACGCCCTCTCGACCGGTCAATTTCTCGCGTTCATGGCGGCATTCGCGCAGTTCATGGCGGCAACACTGGCGATGGGACAAGCGTTTGTCGGCATCGTCAGCGTCGTGCCGCTGTACGAGCGAGCTTCTCCGATTCTGCTCGCCCTGCCGGAGGTCAAGGTCACTCAAACGTCCCCCGGGGAGCTGAAGGGCGAAGTACAGGCCAGCCATCTCGTGTTCCGGTATGTCGCGGATGGGCCGGTTGTCGTTCGGGACGTGTCTTTTCATATTCGACCGGGAGAGTACGCCGCGTTCGTCGGGCCGTCCGGGTGTGGCAAGTCCACGATTTTCCGCCTGTTGCTGGGATTCGAGACGCCGTTGTCGGGGTCGGTCAGCTACGACGGGGCTGACCTCGCCGGCCTCGATGCCCAGGCGGTACGCCGGCAGATTGGCGTGGTTCTCCAGTCGGGCACGCTCCTCGCCGGCAGCATCATGGCCAACATCAGCGGCGCCGCGAGCCTCCCGGTCGAAGAGGTCTGGCAAGCAGCGCGCATGGCGGGGATGGAGGAAGACATCAAGAACATGCCGATGGGCCTGCACACCGTGGTTCAGGCTGGCGGCGGCGGAGTGTCGGGCGGGCAGCGACAGCGCATCCTGATCGCACGGGCCGTCGTTTCAAAACCGCGGGTCCTCTTCTTCGATGAAGCGACGAGCGCGCTGGACAATCGCACGCAGGCGATCGTGACCGAGAGTCTCAAGACACTGAAGGCGACGCGAATCGTGATCGCTCACCGGCTCAGCACTATTCTGTCGGCCGATCGTATCTTCGTCATGGAACAGGGCCGGATCGTGCAAACGGGACGATATGAGGAGCTGATAGAACAGCCCGGTCTCTTCCGCGAGCTGGCGCAACGTCAGCTGACGTGAGCAGCGTAGTCATGCAGACGCGACGTGATTTCCGCGCGGACCTCCTTACGGCAATGGGCGCCGACAGTGACGTTCAGGCCGAGCTGCTTTCGTACGACGAAGACGGGCTGGGCGCCAATCCGCTTCCAGCAGATATCCGGTTTCCTCTCGCGGATGAAGCGTGCCTGCCGGTGTGGCGGGAGTACCGCCGCAGCGTATCAGCGTCGAACATCCTGGCACTCGCCGATCGACTCGTTCAGCTCCGATTCCCGATTCAGCGAGACATCAGCACGAGCGACGAGTACCGTGCGGCGACGCGACGCGGAGTCTCACCCGATTCGATCGGCGCGGCAACCGGATTGCCACTTGCCCAACCTGACGGCTGCACCGTTCGCATCCACCAGACGTGGGCGGGCTCGATCCCGATCATCCAGACCGCGTGCCGCGAAGATTTCGTGAGCCTCCTCCAGGCGCTCACGGCGCGCAACGAGCCGGTCCCAGTCCCGGCATCACAAGGGGCCTGCATCGTTGCGGGCTACAACAACTGGGATCGCGTCAACCGGCTGCGCGAACGATGGACGCTAGAGAACCCCACCACGGCGTTTTCCTTTGACCACCTGGCGGATCGCAAGGACGAGTATCAGGATCGCTTCATTCTGCTCAGCTCCGGCTCGTACAGCGGCGTCGCTCCGGAGCGCCTTGGGTTGACGTCCGCGGACTGGCAGCGACTCTCGCTGACGATCCGGTGCGAGCACGAGTGCGCCCACTACTGGACCCGCCGTGTTCTCTCGTCGATGGGCAACCGCGTATTCGACGAGGTCGTTGCCGACTACTGCGGGATCTACGCCGCGTGCGGCCGGTATCGCCCTGACTGGCAGCTGGCGTTTCTGGGAATCGACGAGGACGGCAGCACGTCGGACGCAGGCCGGTTTCAAAACTACAACGGCACACTGTCGAACGCGGCGCGTTCGATTCTCGCTCGGCTTGTCGTGAAGGCGGCCGCGAATCTCGAACACTTCGACCGCAGCCATGCCGACGAGATCGATGGTGAGCGAGGTCTGCTGCTGATGCTGCTGACGCTGTCTGGCATGAGTCTCGAGCACCTCGCCAGCAGCGAGGCGCAGAGCCTGCTGACGATTGGATTCAAGCGCAGCCAGGCGCTCGCCGCCCGCGCAGTTACGAGAGACATTCAATTTCTGCACGAACGATCGGGGAGGGCTCATGCGAAAGGTCCTGCATCTGCTGGGCACGTTGTCGGATGAGGACGTCGAGTGGCTGGCGGCACAAGGCCAGACACGATTCGTCCCTCGCAACACGACGGTGATTCAAGAGGGGAAACCGCTGGAGGCGTTGTTCCTTCTTCTCGAGGGCAAGCTGTCAGTTCGAATATCGAGCTTGCGCGACCGTGAAGTAGCGACGTTGTTCCCAGGCGAAGTGCTGGGCGAAATCTCGTTCGTCGACGCGCGTCCGCCTTCGGCAACGGTCCTGTCGACTCAGGACTCGCATCTGCTGGTCGTTCCGCGGGAGCTGTTGACAGCAAAGCTCGCGCGCGACGACGCCTTCGCGGCGAGGTTCTACAGGGGCCTCGCGGTCTTTCTGGCGGATCGCCTGCGGACAACCACTGCACATCTTGGGTTTGGAAAACCGGAGAGCGAGGGGTTGCGAGAGGCCGACGCCATCGATGAGGGCAGCATCGAGGAGATCTCTCAGGGCGCTCGCCGCTTCGACCAGATGATCCGCCGGCTGCGCCTGGCCGACGGCTCCTCGCGTTAGGAGCCATGATCGAACACGCCTCCTCACGTTCATCGACGCATTTGCCGACGCATCAATCAGTGCTCGCCGCACGGCTGCGCAACCAGAAGCTGGCGAAAACCGACCTCGACACGCCCGAAGACGTCGTCTCCTGGCTGGGAGCGGTGCAGGCCCAGGACTACACCGGCGCGGCCTGGGGCCTCGCGCTTCGCGCGAAGAACGTGACGGACGCCGACGTCGACAAGGCCTTTGCGGCGGGCAGGATTCTGCGGACGCACGTCATGCGTCCGACCTGGCACTTCGTCCTGCCAGCAGACATTCGCTGGATGCAGGCGCTCACCGGCCCGCGCGTGCAGTCCATGAACCGCGTCTACTGTCGGACGCTGGGGCTCGACGATCGTTTGATCACGCGCGCTCGCAACGTCATCGAGCGCGCGCTCGAGGGCAGCCACCTGACGCGTGGGGAAATCAGCGAGGCCCTGAGTCGAGCCCGGATCAACCTCAAGGGCCAGCCGCTCGCGCATGTCCTGGCGACCGTCGAGCTGGACGCCGTCGTTTGCAGCGGGCCACGACGCGGGAAACAGTTCACATACGCCCTGGTGGCCGAGCGGGCGCCGCGCGCGAAGATTCTGCCGCGCGACGAAGCGCTCGCCGAGCTGACGCGCAGATACTTTCAGAGTCACGGCCCGGCCACGGTACGAGACTTCAGCTGGTGGTCAGGCCTGACCATGAAGGACGCCAGGGATGGCATCGCCTTGGCCAGACCCGACGTCCTCGCCGAGCCGCCAGGTCCTGATTTTGTCCGACGCGCCAACCACCTTCTGCCGAACTACGACGAATACCTGATTGCGTACCGCGATCGCGGTGCGGTGGTCGATTCGTCACGCGAGCGAAACCTGGGCATCTTCACATCGCTCGAGTACCCGCATCACGTCATCTTCGACGGCCGCCTGGCAGGCAGCTGGCGACGGACGATTACCAGCAAGGGCGCGACGCTCGACGTGAAACTCTACGGCAAAGCCGAGAAACGCCACGTGCAGACGCTCGCCGCGGAAGCCAAACGCTACGGGCGGTTCCTGCAGCTCGATTGCCGTATTCAACTTTGACGTCATCGAATCGATGCGCCCGGCGTCATCGGGATCACCCATTCCACGAATCGGTCGGCGGGACCTGAGCCGTCGCCGTGCGTCGAAGACGCCAGCTCGTCCCACGACAGCCGGCCGTGCACCCCATAGGGAATGACGCGCACGCGATTCGCGGACGGTTCCACCCTGACCTCGACGAAGCTCT
>Ga0114129_10014308_pt1 | contig 11307 bp, 11 predicted proteins | sample RhiMetdeltSRZDD1_FD_80071 | JGI IMG/M metagenome (GOLD analysis project Ga0114129, IMG submission 80071) | Populus rhizosphere microbial communities from Tennessee, USA - Rhizosphere MetaG P. deltoides SRZDD1 (version 2) (version 2) | ecosystem: Host-associated > Plants > Roots > Rhizosphere >... | reverse complement strand
GTCAGCGGGACGCCCTCGGCGCCGAGGACGGCGGCGCCAGCCATCATCGCGGCTGCAACGAAAGCATAAAGAAGACGGGATCTCATAAACTCGGGCGAGTCCGAGCAAGTTCTGGTCCCGCGAACGATCGTGCTGGAACATGCGCCCGGAAGCCTTCCCGGTGCGTCCACCCGCACGAACCCGTCAGCCGCAGTGGACAGACGTGCCCGTTGCAGTGGACGGGATCCGCCACGCATCATTTATCAGGGCGTCCCGTTCGAACGCCCCGAGTGAATTGCCGGTGTGGAACAAGCCGTAGACGGTCTACGTCTAAGGCCGTAGACTGTCTACGACTGAGGCAATCGCTATGACGCAGATGACCAGAGCGAGAACAGCCGGCGCGTTATGGCTGGCCGTCATCGTCACCGGCCTGTTCGGGTACTTCGTCGGGGCGACGCGCATCGTGCGCGGCGATGCCGCGGCAACCGCCGCAAACATCCTGGCGTCCGAGGGGCTGTATCGCGCCGGCTTCGCCTCGAACCTCGCGGCGGGCATCTGTTACATGGGCGTGACAGCCATCCTCTACGATCTCCTGAAGTCCGTCAGCCGAACGCGGTCGATGCTCGCCGCGTGCTTCGGGGTCGCCGGCGTCGCCGTCGGCGCCGCCACTGTGCTCGCCGACCTCGCGCCGCTGGTCCTCCTGCGCGGCGGCGCCGCGGCGTCGACCTTCACGCCGGCGCAGCTGCAGGCGCTCGCGTACGCGGCGCTCGGCATCGGCCGCCAATTCATCGGCGTGGGGATGGTGTTTTTCGGCTGCCAGTGCATCCTGGTCGGCGCGCTGCTGGCGCGATCGACGCTGGTTCCGCAAGTCCTCGGCGTCCTGCTCGCAATCGGCGGGTCGAGCTATGTGATCGACTCGTTCGCGACCTTCCTGTGGCCCGCCGCCGGCGTGCGCATCGCGCCGTTCATCCTTCCCGCAGGCCTCCTCGGCGAGGGATCGCTGACACTGTGGCTGCTCCTGAAAGGCGTGCGCCCGCTGCCGGTCGAGCACCACGCGGCACGCGTCGCCTGAGGTCAGTCGATCTCCAGTTGGTCGAACGTGCGAATCGCCTCGTAGCCGTGGCTGTCTGGAGGCGCGGCGTTGCCCGGCCTGATCGACAGCCGCACGTTCATGGCCGCCGCGCGCGCCGCGTCGAGCTCGCGCACGACGTCGGACACGAAGAGAACCGTGCGCGCGGCGCACCCGACTTCCGCCGCGATCCGGCGGTAGCTGTCGGGATCGCCCTTCGTTCCAATCGCGGTATCGAAGTGCCAGCGAATCAGGGACGTGAGATCGCCGGCCGTCGAGTGGCGGAACAGGAGCTGCTGCGCGAGGACGCTCCCGGACGAAAAGATGGCGACCGCGACGCCGCGGTCGCGCCAGCGTCGAAGCGCGCGCGGCACGTCGGGAAAGACCTCGCCGGCGATCTCGCCGCGCTGATAGCCGCTCTCCCAGATCCGGCCCTGCAGCTCCTTGAGCGCGGTCGACTTGCGATCGCGATCCATGAGCCACTCGACGAAGGCCGCGATCGATGCCACGCGCGCCGCGATCGGCTCGTCGATCCATCGAGACGGCGCGTCGGCATCGCGCGACGCGGCGGCATGCTCGTCACGAAGGCGCGCGACGAGGCGCTCATGATCGGGCGACGTCGCGTGCCGCTCGAGATAGGCGCGCAGATGCGTGCGCGCGTACGGGAACAGCACCTGCGTCACGAAGGCAATCGGCGTCGTCGTGCCTTCGACGTCCAGCAGCACGACGGCGATGGCGGCGGCGTCCGCCCGTTCACCGCTCACGCGCGAGCGGCTGGCTGAGGCGAGACGTACGCGCGGCCGAAGCACACCGGCTGAAATCCCTTGTCCACGCCGCTGTCGGTGTAGTGCGGCGTCCAGCCGGACGGATCCTGGAACAGACGAATGGCGCGGATGCGGCGATCGGCGCAGAGATCGAACCAGTGCCGCGTGCCGCGCGGGACGCGCACGAGATCGCCGGCCTCCACTTCGAGCGCGAAGACGGGGCCGGACGGCGGATGCACGTGGAACAGGCCGCGCCCTTCGACGATGAAGCGGACTTCGTCCTCGTCGTGCCAGTGCTCGCGGCTGAATTTCGCGAGCATCGCGTCGAGATTCGGCGTCTCCGGCTTGACGTCGATCACGTCCGCGGTGACGTAGCCGCCGCGCGCCTTGAGCGCATTGACTTCGGTCGCGTACACGGCCAGCACCTCGTCGGCGGTCGTGTCGGCCGCGACCGGATGCTCGGGTACCCACCGCTCGTAGTCGATCCCGTGACGCATCAGGAACGCGCTGACTGCGCCGTCCTCGTTCAGCACCACGTTCTCAGACGGGATTCGCACGATGGCCATGATGGCGCCTCCTCAGCTCTGTATGCGGCCGACCGCCTCGAGCAGGAACTCGAGAATCTCCACGTGACGGACGGCCTGCGGCAGCGTGTCGCCCCACGTGTACAGCCCGTGCCGCTGCAGGAGAAACCCGTGACACGCAGGATGGTCGGCGAGCGTCTGTCGGACGCGTCCCGCAAGACGCGTCATGTCCTGATCGTTCCCGAGAATGGGAATCCACTCGCGGTGCGCATGCGTCGCGACGCCCTCCAGTCCCTTCAGCATCTCGTACCCGTCGATCGCCAGCCCTCCGGCGGCCGCATGGCGATCCGACAGCACGGTGCTCCAGATCGAGTGCGTGTGCAGCACGGCGTCGGCGCCGCGCGCGCGTGCGATCTCGAGATGCAGCCGCATCTCCGCCGACGGTCTGCCCGCCTGCGATCCGACGGGCGCGCCGTCCGCGTCGATTTCGACGATGCCGTCGTTCCCGAGGTCGCCTTTGGCCGCGCCGCTCCGGGTCATCGCCAGCCGCAGCGGATCTCTGCCGACGACGAGGCTGAAGTTCCCGCTGGTCCCAAGCACCCAGTTGCGGGCGTCGAAGCGGCGGCCGACCTCGGCGAGCTGCGCGGCGGCCTCGGCGATCGTCAACGGCATCGCGACGATCTTGCGCCAATCGGCGGCGGACGGCAACGCGGCGGCCGGTTGAGGATAGAATTTCGGGCGCCTCCGCCCCGGCGTCGAACGGATGTCGATTCGGGCGGCGCTCCGTCGACTAACGATCATGAACCTGCTTGCCGATCTCCGCTTCGCCGTACGTTCGCTGACCAAGGCCAGGGGCCTGACCCTCACCGTCGTCGTGACGCTGGCGCTGGGCATCGGCGCGAACGCCGCGATTTTCAGCGTCGTCCGCGGCGTGCTGCTGAGGCCGCTCGTGAACCGCGACGCGGACCGGCTCATCTACATCCGCCAATCCGCCGAAGGGATCGGTGTAGAGAACGTGCACTTCTCGGTGCCCGAGCTGCGTGACCTCCAGTCGCGCGTGACCTCGATCCGCGCGTTCGGTGATTTCTCCACGATCGAATTCACGATGGTCGGTCTCGGCGAGCCGCGCACGGTCCGCGCAGGCGTCGTCGGCGGCTCGTACTTCGACGTCATGGGCCTGCGTCCCGTGACGGGACGGCTGCTCGACGCCCACGACGACGGCCCGAAGGCGGCCGGCGCGGCGGTGCTGACGTATCGCTTCTGGACGAGCGCCCTCAAGCGCGATCCGGCGGTGGTCGGCAAGACGATCAGATTGAGCGATCGTCCCGCGAAGATCGTCGGCGTGCTCGAACCGTCGGTGCCGTATCCGCAGGAAACCGAGATCATCGCCAACGTCGTGACGAGCCCGCATCATCTCGACGCCACGATGGTCGAGGGGCGGGTGCACCGGATGACCGAGCTGTTCGGCCGCCTCGCCAACGGCGCGAGCCTCGAGGCTGCGCGAGCGGAGCTTCGCGCCGTTCATGGCGGCATCGTGAACGAGCATCCCGAGGCCTACCAACGGCAGGCGGACTTCCGCATCGACGCGGTGAACCTGCGCGACCAGATCATCTCGCCGGCGCGCACGATCCTGCTCGTGCTGCTCGCCGCGTCGGCGCTGGTGTTCATCGTCGCCTGCTCGAACGTCGCGAACCTGATTCTGGCGCGATCGGTGCGCCGCGAAGGCGAGCTGGCCGTGCGGGCCGCGCTCGGCGCCACCGCCGGCGCGCTCCGCCGGACTCTCCTGGCCGAAAGCCTCCTGCTCTGTGGCGGCGGGGCGGCGCTGGCGGTCGTGATCGCACGGCCGATGGTGTCGGTGCTCGCCCTCTACGCCGCGCGGTATTCGGTACGCGCGCAGGACGTGACCGTCGACGCAAGCCTCCTCGCCGTCGGCATCGTCCTCGCGGTCGCGGCGGCGGTTCTGCTCGCGTTCGTGCCGCGCCTTCCATCGACCGATGCGGCGGCGGGGCTGGGGCTGTCGAGCGGCGGCGTGCGGATCACGTCGGGCACGAATCGCCGGCTGCGCGTGTTCGCCGTGACCCAGATCGCGGCGTCGTTCGTCCTGCTCGCGGGCGCCGGCGCGCTCATCTCCACGCTGCTCGCGCTGCAGCGGCAGCGGACGGGGCTGACGGGCAGCGTGCTCGCGGTCAACGTGCCTGTCGTGTCGTACACGCGGAACCCCCAGGAGATCACCGCCTTCTACAAGGAGACGATTCGCCGGATCGCGGCGCTGCCCGGCGTCGATCAGGTCGCGCTCGGCACGGTCGTGCCGTGGCGCGATCCGGGATTCTTCGCCGCCCAGTTCACGGCGGAGGGTTATCGCAAGGCGAACGGCGAAGAGGATCCGCGCGCGCAGTTCCGGACCGTGTCGCCCGGGTTCTTTGCCGCGCTCGGCGTCGGGATGACGGCGGGCCGCGACTTCACCGAGAACGACCGGAGCGACGGCGAGAAAGTCGTCATCGTCAGCCAGAGTCTCGCGCAGCGGATGTTCCCGAACATGGACGCCGTCAACCGCCGGCTGATGTGGACCGACCCGGTGACGAAGTTCATCGGGGTGAGCACCGGGCCGCGGCGGATCGTCGGCATCGTGCCGGACGTGGACGACGAGCATCTCGTCGCGATGCCGACGATGACCATCTATCACCCGATGACGCAGGAGATGAACGGCGGGCGCCTGTTCGTGCACACGAAGATGGATCCGTACGCGCTCGTGCCGACGATCACGAAGGTGATTCGCGATCTCGCGCCCGACCAGCCCGTCGAGCGGGCGGCGACCCTGGACGACATCCGCGCGGAGGTGCTGTCGCCGAACCGGATCAACGCGATGGTGTTCACCGGATTCGCCGGCGTCGCGCTCGCGATCGCGGTCGTCGGCGTCGCCGGCGTGCTGGCGTTCTCGGTGAGCGCGCGCACGCGCGAGTTCGGCGTGCGTCTCGCGCTGGGATCCACGCCGTCGGCGCTGCTGGCGCGGATCCTACGCGAAGGCGCGGCCATCGGCGTCAGCGGGATCGTCGCCGGCGCGCTCGGCGGCAGCGCGCTCGCGCGCATCGTCAGCAGCTACGTGACGCAGATCGAGATGCCTGGAGCGGCGCCGATCGTCGGCGCCGCCGCGGTGCTCGTCGCGGCGGCCGTGCTCGCGTCGCTGCTGCCCGCGGCGCGCGCGTCGCGGGTCGACGTGATTAGCGCGCTGCGAGCGGACTAAGCCGGGAACGCAGCGAGCCGATACGTCCCCGGCGCGAGCATCGTCGCGTAGCCTTCGGCGACCAGCGCGCGATTGCCGCGCCCCGCGTCGGGGCGCGACAGTCCGGTCACGCGCGCCAGCTCGCCGGGAACCGTCATCCCGGCGCCGGACAGGAACGAGCGCGCGATCTCGCGCAGCGCGGCGTCCCGGTCGACGCGGCGCCTGAGCGCGTCGGGGAACTGGCCGACGGCGAGCGTCCAGATGTACGTGAACTTGGGCTGATAGAAGACGGCACTCGGAACGACGAGCATCGCGGCCTGGAGCTCGTCGAGCGCGCGATTGAACGCCGCGCGGTCTTTCACGCCCGAGTCGGCGCGGAGATCCGCCGTGGCCATTTCCCATTCCCTGCGAAGCGCGTGCAGCACGGCGCGCGCGGTCTTGCTGAGCCGCCGCGCCTCCTGCGATCGGCGAAAGCCCCACACCGCTCGAAAGTGAGGAATCAGGCGCGGCGCGATGAACGTCGCCCTGCCGCGCGCCAGCTTTGCGTAATAGATGTTGCGGCGCCTGAGAATCTCATCCTTCAACGTCCACGTCAGCGACGATTCGGGGTCTTTCTGCACGTGGCGCGGCATGATGGCGTCGCGGCGGCCGCAGACCGCGACGTACAGCGACGGCCCCGGCCGCCGCACGTCGGTCATGCAGGCCGCGAAGCCGACTCTTTCAATGAAGCGCTCCGCGTCGTACGCGGTCTCGACGCGGCGCATGTCCTCGCGGCACCAGCAGACGTCGCGAAATTCTTCGATCGACTCGGGAAGCTGCGGCCTGCGCCTCATCGCTGTCGGTTCAGCGCTGCGCGACGTAGGGAATCAGGCTCACACGCATCGCGAGGATTTGGAGGGCGGCGAACAACACAAGCATTCCTAATGCCGCCGCAGGGCGGACTCGCGTCGGCCAGCGAAGGCACGACACGATGCCGATCATCGACGCGGCGCCGACGACGAGCGTCATCGCGATCTCGGTCGGGAAAAAGTGGCCGCTGATGATGCGCGCCCAGCCGAGGAGAAACAGCCAGATGACGATCATGATCGTCAGCCAGAAGACGAAGCACGGCAGCGCGGCCCACTTCGCGAGGTCGCTCTTCCGAAACCCGGCAACGATCGGGAACCAGAGCGGCAGCGTCTGAACTTCGTGTCGCAGAGAGCCCGGCGGGACGCTCACGGCGCCGACGACATACAGCGCGACCAGCACTGCCAGCGCGCAATAACCAACCGTCTTGGCCATCGACCTGGATCAGACGAACGAACCTCTACCGTCGTTCCCGCGAGCTTCGGCGGAAGAGTCTGTAATCCGCTGTGACCTGCCCGGCGTACGTGACGGCGAACGCCGCGATCGCGCGATCGAGCTTCGGAGAGTTACCCGCGTAGCCGGCCAGCAGCGCGGCATCGCCCGTTCGAGCATGTCCCTTGGCCAGGACCTCGCCGCAGAGGACCGCATATTCATGGAGGGTGCGCCGGTTGAGCTCCGCAGGATCAAGGGCCGCCTTGTGATCGGCCAGCTGCCGGACGAGATAGTCCCGCCCGCCAAATCTCGCATAGCCGAGAAACGGGTCGCACAGCGTCTGCATCATCTGCTGTCCGCCGGCCACGCGCCGACCCTCGTGCCGGACCGACGCCGACTGTCGAAGGTAGGGCGCGTAGCACGACGGCAGCTCCTGCTTCACCTGGATGAAGAGAGGATCGCGGCGATCGGTGCCGAACAGCAGGACGACATAATCACGTGTGCCGACGCTGCCGGTCCCGACCAGTTTGAACGCCACGTCGACCGGGCGGTACCGCTCGAACGTGCGACGCCAGCCGGCGGTCAACGTGTCCGCATACTGTCCGAGCGCGCCGACGATGTCCGCGGCGAGCCGCGGCGAGACATGTTCGAGGAGCGGTGGCCGGTTGTGAAAGCGCACGCGCCCGCCTCGCTCGATCGTCAGTTTCTTCAGATTTCGCATCGGGGTCACACGTTGAGCGTCGCGAAAGATCTCATCGAGCAACGGGTCGCCGCGTCGGCGTGTAATCAAATATCGGCCCAGCGCGGCAAAGCGCATCGTGGCGAACACGCCCAGATGTGTGCGGTACGAGCGGACGAACAACCGGACGCTCTCCTCACACTGCGCCGTGGATTGTCCGGATTCCTCACCGGCGAGGATCAGGCTGGTGGCGAGCCGCTTCACATCCCATTCCCACGGCCCGGCCGTGGTTTCGTCGAAGTCGTTGAGGTCGAACACTAGCGCGCCGTCCACCGCTTCATAGGCGCCAAGGTTGCGCACGTGGGCGTCGCCGCAGATCTGGACCGTCACGCCGGTGTGCGGCGTGGTTGCGAGATCGGCGGCCATCAAGGCGGCGGCGCCGCGGAAAAACGCAAACGGCGACGCCCGCATGCGCTTGTACTTCTCGGGAAGCAACCGTGGCAGCCGCCCTTGATTGACCTGATAGATCGGACGCAGCCGGTCCGTGGTGTTCCGATGCACGACGTTCCACGTCGCCTGCGCCTGACGAGGCAGTCGTCGCCGCAAGCGCTTGCCCGCCGCGTAGCGCTCGCGCGGCGAGGCCAATGGCGCGCGGCGTGGAGAACGGCCCATCGAAAATCCGACTCTAGTGCAGATTCGTCGGTTCGATGGCGTTTGAAGACTGTTATGGATTCATCAGTTTTCCATTCGCGCCAGGCGGCGGCCGACCTCCTGTCAGGGCTGGAGCGCTGAGACGCTATTCCCCGCGTCCCGGCGAAGCTCGATCAATCCCTCCAGCGTGCGCTCCGGTCCTGGTGCGCCCTCGGGCGGTGTCCAGTCGAGCGGCGAGCCCGCCGCGATGAGGAGCCGCCCGACGCCGACATGATCGACTCCGGGATGGCTCGCGTGCGCATTGCTGCGCCCTTCGACGGCCCACACCAGCGGTGTCGCCGCGAACATCCCGTCGAGCGCGTTCACGTCGGCGCCGTGCTTCAGCAGCACGCGCACGGCCTCGACGTGGCCGCCCATGGCCGCGCGGTGGAGCGGAGTGACGTTCTCCTTGTCCCTGGCCTCCGTCTCGAACCCGCACGCGAGCATCGTCTCGAGGACCCGAGCGTTTCCGCTCTCGGCCGGACGGTGAAGCATCAGGTGGTGCTCGGGACGCAGTTCGGATCGCAGCCCGGGGTGAGCCGCCAGAATCGCTTCCGCGGCGGGGCGATCCGCGCGTGCGCATGCGGCGATGAAACGTTCGAGCGGCGACAGCTCGTCGGCCGCGCCGTGCGCGAGCAGCCACGCGGCGATCTCGGGATTGCCGTGGAGCTCCGCCAGCGTGTGCGGCGTGGCGCCGTCCGCGCGGCGACGTGATACATCTGCAGCGTGCTCGACGAGCCGCTCGACCATCGGCACGTCCCACCTCCGGGCCGCAACGTGCAGCGGCGCGTCGCCGGCATCGCCCCATGCGAGGTTGGCATCCGCGCCGTGATCGAGCAGCCACGACGGCCCCGCCGGATTCTCGGACCACAGCATCATGTGGACGAGCGGCGGCACGCCGCCGGGTATGCCGTTCACGTTGAGACCGTAGCGGTGCAGCAATTCGAGCGCATCGAGATTGCCGCCGCCCCCGGCAATGTGCGATGTGACGCCGTCGGTGGGGTTGGCTCCTGCGTCGAGCAGCACTTCGGCAAGCGGCAGGTGTTCGACGGCACAGACCGCTGCCCACAACGCCGTGCGCGGAAGCTCGGGGTGCCAGTTCCAGTGATACTCGGCGTTGGGATTCGCGCCGAGCGCGCAGAGACGGCGCGCGATGGCGACGAGTCCATCCAGCCGGGCCGGGACTCCCTTGTGCATGGACGTGTGGCACACGTAGAGCAGCGGCTCCCAGTTCTGCGGCCCGCCCGGCCGCTGCGCGAGCTCCGGATGATTCCTGATCCGATCCTCGACCGCGGCGGCGTCGCCGAGGACGAGGGCCGTGTGCAGGGATGCCGATGCCAGGCGCGGATGGAGCGCAAGGAGTCGTTGCGCTCGGCCGATCGCGCCGCCGGTGGCCGAGCGGATGAACTCGTCGACGGCCGCGTCGAACGACAGCGTGCGCGACTCGACTTCTTCGCGCAGAGCGTTCCAGGACGCGAATCCGTGCTCGCGCGCCACCGCCGACTGGGCATCGTGGAGCGCCAGATCCGAGGCGCCAATTTCGTCGAGGGACTTACCTGAAAGCGCGGGCAGAATGGCGAATCGCCGGAGCGCGTCCGTGTCGCGCGCCTTCGCCGCGCTCAGCAGGGACTTCGCTTGCTTCTTCAGTTGTTCGAGGTTCGGACGTGCGGGCAGCTCGCGTGACGGCATACAACCTCCATGCTTCAGCCCTGTGGTTCGCAAACAGGCAGCATGGCGGTGTAGTGGCCGCTGGTCGAGCAGCTATGACGGTGGGCTTGGCCCTTCGCGCGAACCCGCGGGCGCCCTTTGCGCGCCCGTCATCACAGTAGTCTGCGCGTCCGCGAGTGTCAACGGAATTGACCAGCGGAGGTTGTGGGCATCATTCAACGCACTACCAAATCGTGCGCACCGGATAGCCGCGGATCGGCTCGTCGTTGGTGACCAATTCGAGCCCCTCGGCGATCGCTTGCGCGATCAGGATCCGATCGAACGGGTCCTTGTGAAGCCTCGGCAGCGCCGCCAGCGCTGTCACATGACTCGCGCGGATTGGCAGTACGCGCGCCGCGATGAGTTCCGTCGCTCGTCGCCACCAGGTCGGCAGGTCGGCAATGGACAGCAGTCCCTTCTGGCTCTTGATGACGACCTCCCAATAGGAACCGACGCTGACGATGTTCTCGCCGTCGTCGACGAGACGCCGCGCGCGTGGCGACAGTCGCTCAGGCGATCCGAGCGCCCAGACCAACGTCGCGGTGTCGAGCAGGTGGCCGCGGCTAGCGCCCGCTCCAGAACGCTTCGGCTTCTTCATCGGTGAGCGAGCGCTCCCACCCGTCGGCCATCGTGAACTGCCCGCGCATCGCGCCAAGTGCGGAACCTCGCCGCCGGCGAACCGGCACGAGTTGGGCGACGGGCCGGCCGTGCCGCTCGATCACGACCTGCTCGCCATCCTCGACGAGATCGAGAAGCCTGGACAGCTGCGTTTTCGCGCCGTGGACGCTGACGTTCATGACGTTCATTTTAGTTCATTTTTTAGACTAATCAACTCCAAGCTGCCCGCCGCGGCATCGCCAGACACGCCGGGCCCTGGTTGCCACGGGGGTGCGCGCGTTCCCACGTGAGCCTGTTCGACGAAGGTTTGCGCATTCCCGGATATGGACCTCCTTTCACCGTCGCTCATGTCCGGGACGCGCCGTTGGAAACGGACCTCGATCGCGGTACTCGTGGCAGCGAGCGTCGGCGCGCCTGCCGGCGCCGGCGCGCAGGATCGCGTCGCCGTCACGCTGGGCGGCGGCGGGATTTTCAGCGCCGACCCGCCGCCGGCCGAAAAATTCGCCGAGCCCTTCTTCGTCGCCTCCCTGCAGCGCGTGCTGAAACGGTATTTCGTCCTCGAGGGCGAACTGGGCTACTGGGCTCACGCGTCGCGCTTCGAGTACGGGCCGCACGACGTCTTCGGGCCGAGCGGCGTCATCGGACGCGTCGCCAGCACGACGGTGATCGACGATCGCAAGAACTGGAACGTCGGGCTGAACTTCCTGATCAGATCCACAGGCGCCGTGCGCGTGTTCAGCGGCGCCGGCATCGGCTTCATCGCCCAGGAGGCGGAGTAC
>Ga0114129_10014306_pt1 | contig 11309 bp, 10 predicted proteins | sample RhiMetdeltSRZDD1_FD_80071 | JGI IMG/M metagenome (GOLD analysis project Ga0114129, IMG submission 80071) | Populus rhizosphere microbial communities from Tennessee, USA - Rhizosphere MetaG P. deltoides SRZDD1 (version 2) (version 2) | ecosystem: Host-associated > Plants > Roots > Rhizosphere >... | reverse complement strand
TTATGCTCAAAGTTGGACTCACAGGCAGCATCGCGGTTGGCAAAAGCTATGTGCTCTCGGTGCTGGCCGAGCTTGGATGCGTTACCTTCGACGCAGACAAGATCGCGCACCTGGTTATGGAGCCCGGACGCGAGGCTCATCGTGACATCGTGCACGAATTCGGGGAAGGTGTACTTGCTTCTGACGGCTCGATTGATCGTCAGAAGCTCGGCACGGTCGTCTTCGCTGATGAAAGACGACGCAAGCGCTTGAACGAGATCGTGCACCCTCACGTGATCGAAGAGCAAAATCGCTTGCTTCTTGAAGCCGAAGCCCGCGATCCGAACGCCATCGCCGTAATCGACGCCGCGCTGATGATCGAGTCGGGCGGCTACAGGCGTTTCGACAAGCTGATCGTCGTCCACTGTGATCGCGAGACCCAAATCGAGCGCTTGATCCGGCGCAGCCAGATTACTCGCGAAGACGCCGAACGGCGGGTCGCAGCGCAAATGCCATCGGAAGAAAAGCTGCGCTACGCCGACTACCGGATAAGCACCGCCGGGACATTCGAAGAGACTCGTCAACGCGTCATCGAAGTCTACGAAGACTTGCTTCGCGTTCAGAGATCCAAGTTCGTCCCGCGATCTTAGCTAAGGGGAGAGTCTCCGATATGCATAAACCAGGTATGCGTCTCAACTGTGCGCTGCTCGCCATTTCTGTTCTGGTCCAATCGAACTTCGCGTTCCAGCAGCCGCAGCAAATCGCACCACTTGCACGGTTGCAGGCGAACATCGAACGCATAACCCGCTCGGTAAATGCGAAGTGGGGGATCTACATCAAGTGCATCGAGACAGGCGAAGAGATCGCGATCAACGCCGATGAAACGATGGACACGATGAGCGTCATCAAGATACCGCTGATGGTGGAAGTGTTCCGTCAGATCGAGGCAGGGAAGTTCGCGCTCTCGGATCGAGTGACCCTAAAGGACTCGGAAAAACGGCCGGGCACCGGGATCATCCGCTCGCTCGATGCCGGAGCGACCCTTACCATCAAAGACCTGATCACGCTGATGATCATCGTGAGCGACAATACTGCGACCGACTTGCTGTTCGAGAGGGTTGGAGGGCCCGAACCGGTCAACAAGCTAATGCAGAGCTACGGTCTGAACAGTATCAAAGCGACCGGCCCGACGGACGTATGGTTCAAGGCGATCGCCGCTGAGCCTGACCGATGGAAGTTTCATACAGAGGGCAAGACGCCCTTCGGCCTGTCGTCATCTCGCGACATGGGCAAGCTGCTCGAGAAGATCCACAAGGGAGAGGCCGTGAGCAAGCAGGCGAGCGATCAGATGCTTCGAATCATGCGCGGTCAGGTTTATAGCTCTCGCTTGCCGAAATACGTCACTGGCTTCGGTGTGCCTCACAAGACTGGAGATTTCTTGCCGTACATCGGCAACGACGTCGGGATACTTGAAAGCTCAAACCGTCATATCATTATTTCGGTGTTCACAGCTCGTCACAACGGAATAGGCCCCAACTTGGAAGACGCGATTGGGCGAATTGCTGAACAAGTCGCAAACTTCTTCGCTTTCCGGGAAGGCGGAACCAAATAGCAGCTGGTTTCGCTCGGCTCAGCTGCGCTTCTTTGAGCGTCGAAGCTGACCCGCGTCGCCCATTCATCGACTGAGAGAGAAACGGATTGATTTCTCGAATAAGCAGCACGCTCGTCATTTCTTCATTCGCTTCAGAAGCACTACTATTTCAGTTTTACTGCTGAGTTCGAAAGTAGTGCTCATAGTGCTACCACCTTTCAGTGAGGAAACTGTCTGAAAGCTCTCAACCACATAGCCTTGTTCCGCGAGCTTGTTAATTGAGCCTTCCAGATAAGGGGTAACCACGTCAATCGTGCCCGTCAGAATCCTGTATTCCCACTTTTTGTTCGAATCGGGAGAAGCCGTTTGTTGCTGGGACGCAGCGTTCGAGCTTTGATATGACTTAGCGGAAAGCGAGCTGTGTGGTTGCCCATCGCTGATGATCGTACAAACCAGAGCTAGAACGGGAACGAGTGTAAGTTGTTTCTTCATCATAGTCACGTCCTCTAGAGAGACAGAGCTTGAGGAGAACTGTCCGCAACGAATTGAGCAAGCTGCCTGCAGATCGCATCTAGTGCGAGAACGGTTTGCAGACAATGGAATTGCGGTCGCAGCTCTTTGATTCAACTAACTCCTGAAACTTCCTCCGAGCCTTTTCGTGAACGCCGTCCCACTCGAGCATCCACCACCACGGCGCGCTGTCTTGACGCGCTACGAAGTTGGAAACCTCATCCCAGGTCTTGAATCCGAGCCGCTCGGCGAAGTAGCGGGGCAACAGCAGCGGCAAAAAACCTACTTGCATCCACTCGAGCAGGCCGTCGCTTTCCGGAGCGAGGAAATCTGACGTGTTGCCGTAAACGATTTGATGACATTTGTGCTCGGTCAAGAACCGTCGAACCGAAGGCAACACCTCGGCATAGAGCCAGTCGGCGCCATCGGTCCGCAACGGTGACCAGTATTCGCTTGCCGAAAGCACCGACGATACTGACACCAGCTTGCCCCGGGCCACGACGCCGGTCTCCTCCAGCGCCCAGTATGCCCAGCGGTATCCGGCATCGACGTATATCTTGCAGTCCGTGCACGCAAAGAACAGGTTGTTCATAATCGTTTCTCAACACTACTGCGCAAGCCGATGATCCGATCGCAGGTTCTCGATGATTAGCCTGATGGCAGTGGCGCCGACCGGGCGGATGAGAGGAGCGAATGAGGGTCGCAGGATGGGACTGCGTTCGACTCTCAACTGCCCAGTCCGCGCCACTGCGTATTGGTTGCGTTCAAGTCGCGAAGGAAAAGCAGGGATCTGGACCGAGGGAAGGCCGAGTGGATAAAACGCGGAAACTCGAAATGTGCCGGCAATCGTCCTCAACATACAGCCTCTCGCTTTGTCACAATCAAAGGCTTAGGCTAAAATTGGCGGCGCATCAGGACTGCCGACCTGAATCGCCGCTTCCGACGATGCAGAGGATACTTTGAAGACAAGCGGCAAGTCCTTAGAAAGAGCTCAAGAATTTCTCAAAGATGTTTCTCAAGGGCAACGTATGGGCGAGCAATCGGAGCATTTTTACGAGTTTGGCCGTTTTCGCATAAACACCGCCCAACGGCTGCTTCTGCGGGATCAGGAGATCGTTCCGCTCACTCCTAAGGTCTTCGAGATGCTGGTGACCCTGGTTGAAAGTAGTGGCCAGGTCGTTTCAAAAGACAGTCTGATGAAGAAAGTCTGGCCCGACACCTTCGTCGAGGAAGGAAACCTGACCCAGAACATCTCGCTGTTGCGGAAAGCCCTTGGCGAAGGACAGAACGGACATCAGTACATCGAAACGGTCGCGAGGCGCGGCTACCGCTTCGTTGCGCCGGTACGCGAGTCTTGGGATCAAGGAAGCGGTTCGATCCGCGAGACAGAGCTGAACACTGCTGAGCCGGCTATGCCTCAGATCGACGCGCCCGCCAGAGCTGGCGTCGGAGGAGTCACTCACCGCCTGAATCGTCACCGGCGGGCCTTGTCTCTTTCTTCTTTGTTCGTGCTTCTTTTGGCGGCGGCGGGAATCGTCTATTTCAGGGGAGGCACTAACTCAGTAGAAAGCGGCAACGTAATCGGCTCGATAGCTGTTCTGCCATTTGTTAACGAAGCCTCGGACACGGACGCCGAATACTTCAGCGATGAGATCACCGAGAGCCTCATCAACAGCCTCTCACAACTGCCGAAGCTGAGAGTGGTGCCACGCAGTGTTGTGCGTAACTACGGAGGCGGTGAAGTTGATCCGCGCAAGGTAGCCCGCGAACTCAACGTTCGCGCGGTGCTGACGGGAAGAGTCCACCGCCGAGGCGACACGTTGAGCATACAAGTTGACTTGATCGATGTCGCCAATGTGTCGCAGATGTGGGGCCAGCATTACGACCGCAGAGTTTCTGACATCCTTTTGGTACAGGAAGACATTTCGAGAGACATATTCGAGAATCTCAGGCTCAAGCTGAGCGTGGAAGAACAGAAACAGCTCGAGGCATTCAGTCTTTATTTGAAGGGACGCAATTCGTGGAACAAGCGCACTGAAGACGGTTTGTTGCAGGGCATCGAGTACTTTCGAAAAGCAATCGAGGTAGATCAACAGTATGCTCCCGCGTATGCGGGGCTGGCTGATTGCTACAACATGCTGGTCGTTTACGGCATAAACCAGCCGCGAGAGGCATTCCCAAAAGCAAAGGAAGCAGCTACGAAAGCATTGAGCATCGACCCGACTCTGGCCGAGGCTCGGACCTCGCTTGCGTTCATCAAGCACCGGTGGGACTGGGGCCGCGGCGATGCTGAAGCTGAGTTCCAACTCGCAATCAAATCGAAACCCACTTATGCTCCGGCTCATCAGTGGTACAGCTCATACCTGGTTGCGATGGGACGATTCGACGATGCGATTCGCGAAGCGAGGCGCGCCGAGGAACTCGAGCCTCTTTCATTCATCAGCAATTCACATCTGGGCTGGATCCTCTATCTCGCGGGCCGGAATGACGAAGCGATTGAGCACTGCCGGAGATTGCTGGAGGTGGATCCGAACTTCTTTCCTGCGCGGCGATACTTGGGCCTGGCTTACGAACAAAAGGGAATGTACCGTGAAGCGATTTCGGAGTTCGAGAAGGGCGTCAAGCTGTCAGGCAGTCCGCTTATGTTGTCGTTGCTGGGACACGCGTACGCTGCGTCGGGTAGGAGAACGGATGCGCAGCGAATACTTGCTGAGTTGGACCAGCAGAAACAACGCTACGTTTCGCCGTATACGATTGCCACCATACACGCGGGGCTTGGGGAGAAGGATCAGGCATTCAAATGGCTGGAAAGAGCATTTGAAGAGCGAGACATTTGGTTGATGAATCTCAATGTGGACCCGGTGCTCAAGAACCTTCGAGCGGAGCAACGTTTCACAAGCCTCCTGCATCGAATCGGCCTTGTTCCTTAGGCCTTTGCTGATCCCGCGTTTTTGCGAGAAACTGGTTTCAAGATCTGCGAGATTTCAAGAATACGTTTCGCGCGAAGACGCCAAGATCCGCAGAGACGCAAAGCAGCAGCGTCACGACCGTATTCCGAGAAACCAACGTGAAACCACATAGAGTCTTGGTTCCTGTCATCTTGTGTCTGGCTCCGGTGGTGTTTTATCTCTGGCTTTCACAAACAAGGGCTTCCACCGGAGTCAAAGGAAGAACTCAGAATGAACAAGCCGGTAACGTCTACGGTTCTCCGGTTCATCTTGCCGACCTCGAAGACCAGTCAATCAACGAGAGTAGCGGGATTGTTGCCTCCAGACGCAACGCGGACCTTTTCTGGACTCATAACGATAGCGGCGATGGACCCTTTATCTATGCATTTGATCGCCAGGGTAAGCGGCGCGGAGTCTGGAAAATTACCGGCGCATCCGCCACTGACTGGGAAGACATCGCCATTGGACCGGGGCCGCAGCGAGGCCGGTCTTATATTTACATCGGAGACATCGGAGATAATTCGAACAAGCGCGACGAGATCATTGTCTACCGAGTGCTTGAACCTCTGATCGCTTCTGAAGACTGGTCTTCAACAAAGAAGAGCCCCCGAAATACCAGTCCTGCTGACGTGATTCGATTGAAGTATCCGGATGGTAAGCACAACGCGGAGACGCTGCTGGTTCATCCTTCCACCGGAGACTTGTACATCGTCACAAAGGTGATGGGCGGGTCTGCCGGTGTGTACAAGCTGCGAGCGCCGCTTCCAAAATCAGGGGTGACCACACGTATCGCAGAGGTCCGATTCTCAAGCCGTACCATAGGTCTGATCACCGGCGGAGACATATCACCCGACGGTCGTAGGATAGTTCTGTGCGACTATTTTGGAGCCTGCGAGTTCGTGTTGCCGAAACGGCAAGGCGTGGCCTTCGACTCGATTTGGAAAGAGCCTCCAGTTTTGATAAGTCTGGGCACCCGCAAACAAGGAGAGGCAATCTGTTATACAGCAGACGGATCGGCTTTACTCGCGACGAGCGAAGGGCTTCCGTGCCCGTTGATTGAGATTCCGCGGCGCACGAAAGAGTGATCGTCGAGACAGCGGTCTTCAAGCCCTGCGAGCTCGGCTTATGCTGACGCTCAGATCGTCTCAATCAATCGCGTCAGCAAAGTGGCGCGGCGGGCAAGGTCACTGATGATTATGTGCTCGTGCTCGGCGTGAGCTCCCGCTCCGTCGACTCCCAACCCATCAAGTACCGGGACGCCAAGCGCTGCGATGAAGTTTCCATCAGAGCCGCCGCCGACCGATCCTTCCTTCAGCTCAAATCCAATCTCGGAAGCGAGGCGCTGCGCATGTTCGAACAACTCGCCGGTCTCCGCCGTGCGAACCAGCGGCGGGCGGTTTATTCCCCCGCGTACTTCTATGCGAGCGTCTGTCACCGGCTCCAGTTTTGACATCGCTTCAGTGATCCGATCGCCCTCTTCGAAGGTTTGAAATCTCATATCGATGAACGCGTGAGCCTCAGCCGCGATGACATTCGATAGCACGCCTCCGCGAGCCACTCCTACGTTGACCGTTGTGCCGCGCGGGTAATCGTTCAGCTTGTTGATGGCGAGGATCTGGTGCGCGAGCTCGGTGATCGCGCTGATTCCGGCGCGAGGATCGTTGCCGGCGTGGGCAGGCCGGCCGCGAATAATCAATTCGAATTCGCCTACTCCTTTTCTAGCAGTCTTGATCGTCCCGCCGGGGATCGGCGGTTCCAGCACCAGCGCAGCTTTCGCGCCTCGGCCTTCTTCCTCAATCGCCTCGCGCGAGAAGTGGCTGCCGGTTTCCTCGTCGCAAGTCATCAACAGAGTCACACGTCGTCTGGTGACGTGCCCCAATTCTCTGAGCGCGCGCATCGCAAACGCGGCAAGCATCACCCCGGCTTTCATATCGAAGATTCCCGGGCCAAATGCGCGGTCGTCCTCAACTCTGAACGGCCGCTCGGCGAGCGTGCCAAGAGGCCAAACGGTATCCAGATGCCCGACTACAAGTAGTTGTTTGCCGTCCGGCGATGCGTCTCTCGCCTTATCGAAACGTGCTCGGAGCGTAGAGCCGTAGCGAGCGTCGCTGAGCAAGTCGACTGCTGCGCCACTGGAAGCGAGCTTCTCGCGAAGGTTCTCGGCTATGCGACGCGTTGCATCTGCCTCGCGAGACATCGACTCTTGCTCAACGAGCCAGCGAGTGAACTCCAGCATCTCCGCGCGCTGAGCTTCGAAATAAGACAGAAGGGTTGCGCTTTCACCATCTGGTTTCATCCGTCAATTTTTATCAGAGGGAAAGGGCGCGCGCCACCCAAACATCGTTCGTAGTCCGGCCTTCAGGCGGAAGTTTGTATCTGAAAATCCCCACGAAAGCCCGGATACAAACTTCCGCCTGAAGGCCGGACTACGAACGGTCAGTACCGCGCCGACGTCTGTGGAAATTGCGCAGACGGTTCTATTGTCGCTGGAGCAGATTGTCGATCGTCGCGGCGAGGTCGTTGACGAAATCAGAACTTGGATTGAATCCGCCACGCGGCTGGCCAAAGGGATTACCTTGACGGTCTAGAACGACAATCGTCGGAAGCTGCGCTCGCTTGCCACTGAAGCGTTTGAACGCTGCTTGATTGATGTCTCGCAATACTTGAACTGAGGCTGCGCCGCAGGGATTCTTAAGCTGATCGTTGGTCACTTCGCTCGTCGAGTTGACGCTTACCCAGTAAACCTTGACGCTTTTGCTGCGGAATCGGTCACCCAACGACTCCAACGCCTTCAAACCTTCGCGGCACTGTGGATCCTGGGTGCCGCTAAAAAGCAGCACGACGACATTCCCGCGCATGCCTGAGAGGCTTACGGTCTGGCCGTCAGGCGTCACAAAACTCAAATCCTGCTGTGCTATTGCTGTGGCCACGACGATCGAGGTGATCGCGGTAGCCGCTATGATTGCTCTAAGTTTAGTCAACATGCTTTCCTCAGTCTGAGCCGAATCTTTCACGAGGTTGGATGCCGCTCGATTCAATCGGGTTTACACCCTCTTCAATACTGTTGCATTCTTTTGCCCGAGCCTTAAGTCTAGCAGCCCTGAAGAAGCACCGGCAAACCTTGAATTGTCATCCGTGGAAAAACTATGTCCGCAACCGTGGCGATCGGTTTCGCTGGATCACCGCTGGAGCAAAACTCTATAATCCGCCATGAAAGCAGCGAGTACCGAATCGCTGCGGGAGAGATATGATCTCAGCAATTCTACTTGCGGCGGGCGAGTCGCGGCGGATGGGCGAGCTCAAACAGTTGCTGCCGCTCGGCGATAAAACGTTCGTACAACACTGCGCGGACAACCTGCTTGCGTCTCGAGTTGATGAAATTGTCATCGTGACTGGACATCGGAATATGGAAGTCGAGCGCTCGGTCGGAGACCGCGCCGTTAGATTCACTTACAACCAGGACTATCGGTCCGGCATGGCCTCATCGGTCAAGTGCGGTGTTCAGGCGATATCACATGGCACACGCGCGTTTGTAGTCGCGCTCGCCGATCAACCAACCATCGGCGCAAATGTGATTAACAGTCTCATCGAGACTTACGAGAATGCGAGGCCACTGATTGTGATTCCGACTTACGACGGAAGGACGGGCCACCCGGTTCTTTTTGATGTCAGTCTAAAGGAAGAAATTCAATCCATGGATCCCGAACGAGGCTTGCGCGAGGTAATTCGTGCGCACTCGAACGGGATCGTCCGCATAGAAGCTTCGGACCGCTCGGTCCTGGAAGACTGCGACTTGCCCGAGGATTACTCGCGCATACTGAAGCGTTAACAATCGATTGTCCGTGGGCGCTGGCTACACAGTGCTGAACACTTATTACCCAGCGGCTACGCGGTGACCAAAAGAGAAAAGGAGGCCTTATAGTACACGAGCCTCCCTGTTGTGGCCTCGATTTCTCGGCGATCGCTTATACTGCGATTCTTTCTGGCCGTGATGTGCGCGAAGCCGGCACTTCGAATGGAATCACCCGGCCGGGGCCGCCTGTGGCGTGCGCCTCTCTCAGTCGCGCAGCCCTGGACATAATGCTGTTAGCGGCGACGGATGACGCTAACAGATAGCTTGTACCTCCGCATTGGCTGCAGTTGCCGTAGCGATCCATGTAAGTCTTGACAGGGCGCTGCTCTTCGCCAGAACAGTTGCCGCAGATTATCTGAACTCCAATCGTCAACAGTGCCGGGCGCGGCTGACTCAGTTGCGATGGATCGGTCGTTCGGGACTTCATCAGTACGATACAAGCCAAACTCAGAGCGATCACCGTTGCCACGATAATTGTCAGCATAGAGTACTCCTCACGGTCATTGTCCTTAAGTCTCAACCCCGATTCTTTCAAGGATCACTTCTTCATGCTCTACCGCTCAATACGCAGGAACACGAAGCAAAGATTTGGCATTTAGATCCAAAGACGACACTGCAATGCCCGTGCCAACTCTTATCGAACACAAGCGTAATATTGTCGCCCGTGTTTCCAATTTAAGAATGCCGATCTTTGCGGTTTTTAGGGATGGGCTGCGACGAGGGTGGGATAGAATTGTACTCGAACGATGCAAAGGTGCGACGCCGCCTGAGTCGGGACGCGCCGCAGTCAGCGTCAATTCGTTCGTGCAAGTAGAGTCACTATGCGCGAACTGCTTCGGGAATCAGCGGCGTCCGGCGATCGATCGCTATAACCAAAGGAGAATGACGGCCCCCAATATATTTCAGCCGGTAGTCTCACTCGGGACTAGACCGGGCGACTTCTTCACGCTCACTGCGCGAAGCGATTTCTATTCCACTCGCTACGCCGGCTCCGAACAGCATCCCTTCAATCGCACCCATTACGATCTGTGTCGTCTCGCCGAAATGCACTTCCCCAAACAATGGAGCCAGCGGGTCCATCCTCATCTGCGAGTTAGCAAACATCCGAGCCACTATCTCGAGACTCGCGCTGAAGAGGTTCCCCCCGATCACGGTCAGCAAGACGCCGGCGAACAACGCCCCGAGGCTTGCGGCAAGGATTCTCTGCCAGGCGCGTGAACGCCTTACGACCGTAACGGCAAGAACGACGCCAAGCGATAGGCCCGCGCCTAATACCGCGCCTTCGAGCGCCCCTGTTATTCCGGTCGGACTCTGACCGAACAACGCGCGAACTGTGTCCACGCCAAGCAGCTTACTGCTGCCTCCTACAAGTGCACCGCCCGCAGCTCCTCCAACGACCGACCACCATTTGCTGTGACGATACGCGACGTGTGCCAGCGAGATCATTCCGAAGCTCACGCCAAGGCCGCCAATCGCGCCGATGAAGAACCCAAGCGTGACCAGCACGAGCACCAGCTCGGCGGCTTCGAGCGGCGTCGCTTCGCGAGTAATTCCCAGTCCTGTGCCCAATATCACACCGCCCGCCAGACCCGAAGCGGCCCCGCCTAACATTCCGCCAATTCCTCGCCGCAGGATCTCGGCTCCATCTCTGCGAAGCCGCACCCACATGAGTCCGAGCACAACAAGCAAGCTCACCGGAATTGACAGATGCGAGAGCCGCGCAAGCCGCTTATCGTGATCGCGCACCATCGCCAGGCTGATGGCCTGGCGGACCAATCCGGCATGGGCGCCGTTGTGCCCATCTGAAAGGGTCTCTTCGACCGCAGTGCCGATCCACTCCGCAAGCGCGATGCTGGCGAATTTCCTAACCATCAGGTTCTGGTCCCAAAGCGCCAGCTTGCGCAGCAGAGCTTTCATCTTGGCTGTGCGCAACAAAGCGGCCGCTTCAATTGCGCGCAGCCGCACTTCCGAATCCGAGTTATCAGCGGCCTCCGCGATCAGGTTCGAAGCGCGCGGAGACGCTTCGACCAACCAGTCTGGTGTCGCCCGCCGTCGATTCAACGCGCTTGTCAGCAGTAAGTCAGCCTCCTCGCCCGTCAACCCGAGCTGCCCGCCGAAAGATAAGACAAGATCAACCGCGTCCGCATCGATCAACAAACTATGTGCTTGATAATTCTCCATTGCACGTTCGATAACTCCGCGGGCCCGCTTCAGCGCGACTTCGTCGGCGGTCAGCCATCGCGAAACTTCCGGCGTCAAAAAATCATGCGCAAGCTCGATCCACGCCGCGCCGTCCTGTCGGCGACGGCGCAGCACCCGAGCCGCTACAAGCTCTTCGATCAGAAGATTCGTCGCAACGTCATCGGCGCTTCCAATCCGCGCTTCGAGATCGGCCGCTTTGAGAACCAGCCGTCCACCGTCTTCGGAG
>Ga0114129_10014304_pt1 | contig 11309 bp, 8 predicted proteins | sample RhiMetdeltSRZDD1_FD_80071 | JGI IMG/M metagenome (GOLD analysis project Ga0114129, IMG submission 80071) | Populus rhizosphere microbial communities from Tennessee, USA - Rhizosphere MetaG P. deltoides SRZDD1 (version 2) (version 2) | ecosystem: Host-associated > Plants > Roots > Rhizosphere >... | reverse complement strand
CGAGCAGAGCCGTGACGACAACCGTCAGGCCTGCCGCGAAAAGCAACGCGACCGGATCGAGCCTCACCTCGCCGATGCGCGGAATCGAGGACGGCACCCACGGAAGCGCCGCGTCCGTCGCCCACGCGGCGATCATCCATCCTGCCGTGCTGCCGGCCACCGCGATGACCAGTGACTCCACGGTCAACGGCCGAATCAGCTGCAGCCGCGATGCGCCGACGGCGACGCGGATCGACAGCTCCGACTGGCGGTCGTTCGCTCGAATCAGCGCGAGACAGACGAGATTCGCGAGCGCGGTCGCCAACACCACGCCGACGGCGGCGAGCAGGACGATCAGCGACTGGCGGTAGCCGCCGACGATCGCGTCGTGCAGCGCGGCGAGGCGCACGCCGTCCTTCCGCGCGTACTCGACCGGAAACTGCTGGCGGAGCGATCGGCAGATCGTGTTCAGCTCGCCCTGCGCGCGATCGGTCGTCGTGCCCGGACCGAGGCGGGCGAACAGCCTGAGGAAGTTGACCGAGCCTCGCACGTGCCGCAGCGGATCGCGGTCGGGTGCCAGCGCGGTCACGACCTCGATGTCTCGCAGCGGCAGCGGAAAATGCGCCGGCAGGACGCCGACGATCGCCATCGACTCGCTGTTGATGCGCAGGCTCCTGCCGATCGCATTCGCGCTGCCGCCGAACAGCCGCTGCGCCAGGCGGTGGCTGACGACGACCACGCGCGGCGCGTCGGCTCGATCGTCGTCATCACGCAGCAGACGACCGGCGGCGGCGGAGATGCCGAGCACCTCGAACGAGTTCGCCGACATCCTGGCGCCCTGCAGCCGCTCGGTGATCCCGTCTTCGGCAATGCTGGCGCTCCAGTTCCCGTACGCCGCGAGGCCGGACAGCGCGCGCGTCTGGCTGCGGTAGTCGACGAACTCGGGAAGCGTGAACGGCGCGTCCGGATTGTCGGGACGGACCGAACTGATCCACACCAGCTCCGCGGGCGACGCGAACGGCAGCTCCCGGAGAATCACCGTGTTGACGACCGAGAAGACGGCGATGTTGGCACCGACGGCGAGGGCCAGCGTCGAGACCACCGCGACGGCGAACGAGGGCTGGCGCCGCAGCTGGCGCACGGCGATCCGCAGGTCGCTCCAGAGGGTGCTCATGCGGAGATTATGGTCGCGGTCCGTCTCGGCCCGCACTCCGTTCCCTGCATCGAATCATGATGAGTACGCACGTCGCCACTTCATTCGTGACGGAGCGCGATTGCCGGATCGATGCTGGCGGCGCGCCGTGCGGGCAGATACGTTGCGAGCAACGCAACAACGGCAAGCGACGTGCCCGCGACGATCAGTGAAAACGGATCCGACGGCTGGAGGCCGAACAGCAGGCTGGACGCCGCACGACCGGTTGCGGCTGTGAGGAGAGCACCACCCGGAAGGCCGACGCAGAGCACGACGGCGGCCTCGCGCAGAATGCCTCTGATGATCGCGCGGCTGCCGGCGCCGACGGCCATGCGGATCCCGATCTCCCGGGTACGTCGCGCGACCGAGTACGAGAAGACGCCGTACAGCCCGAGCGCCGTGAGGATCACCGCCAGTGCGCCGAACGGCCCGGCGAGCGTTGCCATCAGGCGCTCCCGAAGCAGCGATCCGCGAATGATGTCGTCGAGCTGCCGAAACGACGCGCGTACCGTGGCATCCATGCCCGCGATCGTTGCGCGCAGCGACGGGACGAGCGCGCCGGAACGTACGCTCGATCGAATCACGAACTGACCCGTCGGCCTGCGGAGCGCCGCCGGCCACATCGGCACGTACACGATCGGCTCCTCGGGTTCGCGCAGGTCGCGGTACTTCGTGTTCGCCACCACGCCGACGATCTCGTACGCCGCGCGAGGTTCGAGCGGCGTCGGCTCGATCCAGAGATGCCGGCCGATCGGCTGCGGGCCAATCCCGAAATCGCGCGCGAAGCGTTCGTTGACGATGACGACTTTCGAAGCCGGCGGTGCCATGTCGCGATCGTCGAACTCGCGGCCGGCGAGGAGTGCCGTCCCCAACGTCCGGAAGTATCCCGTGCCGATCATGTTGCGCATCACCACGCGCGCGTGCCCGGCGTCCGAGTCGTCCATCCAGACGCGGTTGTTCCAGTTGCCGCCGGTGAGGGGCACGATCAGCACTTCCGCGGCGCCCTCCACCATCGGGCTCGCGCGGATCCGGTCGAGCATGTCCCGCCGGAACGACATGGCGCGATCCGACCCGAGTTGCAGATCGGAAAAGTTGATGTCCATGACGACGACGGCGCGCTGACGGAATCCGGCGTCGAGCATCCGCAGGTTGCGGAGGCTCCGGACGAACAGCAGCGTGGCCGTCAGCAGCGAGACCGAAAGCGCAATCTGGGAGGCGAGCAGTATCCGCCTCGCGGCGCGACCGTCACCGGATCGGCCGTCCGCGGGTCCCATGATGAACGCGCCGGCCGATCCCGCACTCCAGAGTCGCCGGACGGGGATCGAGGCAAACAACACCGTCGTCAGGATCGCCAGCGTCGCCAGGAACATGAACGTCCGGAGATCGATCGACACGTCGAGGAAGGCGCTCGTGGCGTCGGTGGTCAGAAAAGAGACGAGCATGCGACACAGCGTCCGCGACACGAGCAGACCGGCCGCGACGCCGGCAACCGCGAGCAGCAGGCTTTCCGTGATCAACTGCTGCGCGAGCCGTCCCGTCGATGCGCCGAGCGAGATGCGGACGGCGATCTCGCGTCCGCGCGCCGTCGTCCTCGCGAGCACCAAGTGGGCGAGGTTGACGCACGCGATCAGGAGAACGAAGCCGGTGATGCCGACGAGCAGCGCGAGCGGCTGAGAGTACTGCGCGCGAAGGCGGGACAGACCGTTCGCGGCGGGAATCGTCACCAGCTTCATGTCGAGATACGGCGTGACGCTCGCCGCCGGATAGCCTCGAGGCAGCGTTGCGTCGAACACACCGCGAGACTTCGCGCGCACGATCGCGGCAGCGCGCTCGATCGAAACGTCCGGTCTCAGCCGGCCCATCACCGTCAGCCACCAGACCGCCCCCGAATCCATCCGCGCGTCGACGCCGTGCCAGACTGGCTCGGCACAAATCGGGATCGCGATGTCGAACGTGCGTCCCACTTCCAGGCCGAAGAACGCCGGCGGCGTGACGCCGATCACGGCCGGCCGCATCTTGCCGAGGGCGACCATCTTGCCCACGATGGCGCGATCGCCGCCGAATTCCTGCTGCCAGAACCGGTAGCTCAGCACGACACCTGCCGCCTGGCCGCATCCGCGGCGATCGTCGGTTTCCTCGATCAGCCTGCCCAGCAGCGGCTGGATTCCGAGCGCGTGGAAGAAGCTGCCGCTGACCCACAGTCCCGACGCCTTCCTGATGTCGCCGGCCGTCGAGATGTCGATCGGCTCGTCAGCCCATGCGAAGAGACCCGAGAAGGCCTCGCGATCGCCGCGGAGCTGCTCCCAGATCGGATTCGTCAGCGCCGTGTCGCGGAGCCACGCGCCTCGCGCATGCGTCATGTCGTCGACGCGGACCTCGACGAGCTGCTGGGGCGCGTGCACGGGCAGCGTGCGCAGCCGGACCGCATCGAGCAGCTGGAACATCGCGGTGTTCGCGCCGGACGCGAGCGCGAGGGAAACTACCGCCACCGCTGAGAACCCGGCGTTCAGGCGGATGGTCCTCAACGCGTAACCCAAATCCTGCCGGATGGTGTCTAACATTCGTCTCTCGTGGCGGTGGCGCAGCCGTCAGGGCTGCGGACGTCATTGTAATGACCTATGCCAGAGCCGGCGCTTGACAGTTACTTAGCGAGTCAGCTAATTATTCACCCCGCGATGGCCGTGAATCGGGCTTTCCGTGCGCTCGCCGATCCGACGCGCCGGCGGATTCTCCGGCTGCTGCGCGAGCGGCCGCGCACCTCGGGCGAAATCGCCGACGCGTTCCAGAGCAGCTGGCCGACGATCTCGCGGCACCTCGCCGTGCTCCGCTCCGCCGGCCTCATCGTCCAGGAGCGCAAGGGCCAGTTCATCGAATACGACGTCAACACGACCGTCCTCCAGGAGGTCGTCGAGTTTCTCCTGGACTCCGTGCCGAGTGGGAGGACCGGATGGCGATCGAACATCGAGCGCGCTTTGCCCTTTCCATCGCGTTCGCCGCGTCGATAGGCGTGTACCGGAATCTTCACCCGGACATCCCGCCCTATCTGTACTTCGGCGGCGAGTACGTGGCCGTCGGCCGGCCGTTCGTCGCGTTCACGCTTCCCGTCACCGCGATCGCGATCTGGTGGCTGTTTGCGAGCCTGAGCCGGCAGCCGTCGCCCGCCGCTCGCCGTTCCCGCCGCGTCGGCGCGGCGACCGCGCTGTTCCTGTCCGCGTTCCACGTCACGACGCTGGTCGCGTTCGTTGCGGAGCAGCTGTGGCTCACGCGCGTCCTCGGTGTGATGGTCGGCGCGTTCCTGATCGCGACGGGCAACGACCTGCCGCGCCTCCGTCCGAATCTCGTCTGGGGCATCCGGACGCCGCAGACGCTTCGCAGCCGCGTCGTGTGGAAGCGTGTGCATCGCCTCGGCGGATACATCCGCGTCGCGATGGGTCTCCTCGTGTGCGGCGCGGCGGTGGCCGGCATCCGCGGATTTCACCAGCTCATCGTCGGCGCCGTGTGCGTGGAAGTGATCGTCTGTGTCGCCGCCGGCTTCGTCTATTCGCGCGAGCGGCGCGCGCTCCTCAGGGTCGTGTGACGTCGTGCTCGAGGCGCGCGGCCTGACGAAGCGATACGGGCCATTCCTGGCGCTCGACCGCGTCGACTTTCACCTGCGGCGCGGCGAGATCCTCGGCTATCTCGGTCCAAACGGATCCGGCAAGAGCACCACGGTCAACCTTGTCGTCGGCCTCATCGAGCCGACCGCCGGATCGCTGTGGCTCGACGGACGGCCGGTCTCCGACGATCCGATCGCATACCGGCGGCGGATCGGCTACGTGCCGGAGGAGCCGCATCTCTACACGCATCTGACGGCGACCGAGTATCTGATGCTGGTCGGACGCCTGCGCGGTCTCGGCGAACAGACGTTGATCGAGAAGGTGCCGGCGCTGCTCCGCCTGCTGCTGCTGTGGGACAGCCACTACGCGACGATGACGGCGTACTCGAAGGGGATGCGGCAGCGCGTGCTGCTGGCGGCGGCGCTGCTCCACAATCCCGATCTGCTGGTGCTCGACGAGCCGTTTTCGGGGCTCGACGTCACGGCGGGGCTGCTGTTCCGCACGCTGCTGCAGTTGTTCGCCGCCAACGATCGCATGGTGCTGTTCAGCACGCACCGCTTCGACATCGTGCAGCAGCTCTGCTCGCGCGTGCTGATCCTCGCGCGCGGCCGCATCGCGGCCCAGCACGAGGTCGCGTCGTTTCGAGACGCCGCGATGCCCTCGCTGGAGGACGTCTTCGTGCGCGCGACGGGCCAGGACGACTTCACGCCCGTCGCGCGCCAGATCCTCGACGTCATGCAGCTCGTATGACTGCGCGCGCGGAGCCCGGCGAGGACCCGCGCGCCTTCCGGACGCTCACGAGCCATTTTCTGCACGCGCTGTTCGACTTCGGCATCCTCAGCGAAGCGGCCGCCGACTCCTTCAAGCGGCTGCTCGTCAGCTCGATTGGCGCGTTCGTCGCCACCGGCCTGTTCCTGACGCGCGTCTACGCCGGGCGGTACGAGGCGCTGCGCGGCGGCGCCTCGCCCGAGCCGTACCGGCGCGCGGTTCTCGGCGACGACCTGCTGCTCATCGGCCTGCCGATGCTGCTCGTCGCGTTCGTCACGCTGCTGATCAGCGATTCGCTGTTTCCCGACGAACGCGACTTCCGCATTCTCGGACCGCTGCCGGTGCGCCGGACGACGGTCTTCGCCGCGAAGCTGGCGGCGCTGCTGATCTTCACGGCTTCATTCATCGTCATCGTCCACCTTGCGCTCGTGCCGCTGAAGCTGCTCACGTCCTTCAGCCGGTGGAGCCCGCATTCCGTCGTGTGGCGGCTGATCACGTGGATCATCGCCGGGGGTGCCGCGTCGACGTTCGCGGTCCTCGCGATCGCGGCGCTCGTGGGCACGCTCGTCCTCGTGCTGTCGCGCAGCCGGCTCCAGTCGCTGACCGCCATCATGCGCAGCGCCGCATTCGCCGTGCTGGTCGTGAGCGTCCCGTTCGTCTTCCGGCTGCCGACGCTCGGCGCCGCGGTCGCGAACGGCTCGACCTGGCTGACGTTCGTCCCGCCCGTGTGGTTTCTAGGTCTGGAACGCACGCTCGTCGGGGACGCCAACCCGTGGTTTGCGCGCCTCGCCACGATAGCGGTGGCTGTTGCGGCTGTTGCCGTCGGAAGCGTCGCGATCGCGTACGCCGTGCTCTTCCGGCATTTCGAGCGGCTGATACTTCGCGCGACGAAAGCGCCGCGCGGATTCCGGACCGAGGGCGCGCGTGCGCGGGTTCGGCTGCCACCGCCGTTTCGCGCTGTGTATCAGTTCACCGCGGCGACGCTCCGCCGCAGTCAGCTGCATCAGGGCGTTCTCGTCGGGATCTCCGCGTGCGGCGCCGGCCTCGTGATCAATCGGCTCGCGGGCGTGAACGCCGGCTGGCTCCTGGCCGGCGGCGCGGCGCATGCCGCGCTGACGGGCGCTGCCCTCTGGATGCCGTTCGTGCTGATGTGCGCGTGCGGCGTCGCGCTCAGGGCGGCGCTGGCCCTGCCGATGGAATATCGCGCGAACTGGATCTTCCGGCTGACGGAAGCGGACGCGACCCGACTCGATCAGCTGTGCGGCGTCGAGCGCCTGGTCGCCATCTACGTGGTCGGCGTGCCGGTCGCCATCTCGAGTCCGTTGTTGTGGCTCGCACTCGGTTCGAACGCCGCGATCGCCGTGCCGGTCGTCGTCCTCATCGGCTTCGTGTTCGTGCACGCCGTCCTGCTGCACTGGCGGCGAATTCCGTTCACGTGCTCCTATCTGCCCGGCAAGCGGTTTCTCGCGCACACGCTCGTCCTCGCGACGATCGCATACTCGCTCTTCACGATCATCGCGGTGGCGCTCGTGCGGACGGCCATGAGCGACGCGCGGCGGGCCGTCATCATCATCGCCGCGCTGGCGATCGTGGCCGCCGTCCTGAGACGGCGGCGCCGCGCCGTGTGGACCGTGACGCCCCTGATGTTCGAGGACGAGCTGCCGGAGTATCCGCTGCAGCTGCAGCTGTAAACGAGACGCGTCTTCGGCGCTCGGAGAGGCTAAGATGCTCGTACGAACGGAGAGTGCACATGACACGCGTGACCAAACGGCTTGCGTTGGCGTCGTCGCTCCTGCTGTGCGCGCATGTCGCGTCCGCGCAGACGGCCGATCAGGTGGTCGAGAAATCGCTGGCCGCGCTCGGAGGCCGCGCGGCGCTCGTCAAGCTGAAAACGCGAGCCAGCACCGGGACGATCACGCTGCTGACGCCCCTGGGCGAGGTCTCCGGATCGATCGAGACGTTCAACGCGGCGCCGAACAAATCGCGGACGCTGATCAAGGCCGATCTCTCGTCGCTCGGCGCGGGGCCGCTGGTCCTCGATCAGCGGTTCGACGGCAAGTCCGGCTACATCATGGACTCGCTGCAGGGCAACCGAGAGATGAGCGGCGGTCAGCTCGAGGCGCTGAAGAACGGCTCGTTTCCGCACCCGTTTCTCAACTACAAGGAGATGGGCGCCAGCGTGACGGTGAGCGGCAAGGAGAAAGTCGGTGAGCGCGACGCGTACCTGCTCCTCATCGAGCACCCGACCGGACCGGTCGTGCGGCTGCTCGTCGACGCCGAGAGCTATCTGCCGGTGAAAACGATCATCAAGGTCGAGGTCCCGCAGCTTGGCCGGGATGTCGAGCAGTCGACCGAGATGCTCGACTACCGCGAGGTCGATGGCATCAAGCTCCCGTACCGTCTGAAGGTGAGCTCCTCGGTGCAGAACTTCACCGTGGAGATCGCGAAAATCGAGCACAACGTCCCGATCGACGACGCGCTGTTCTCGAAACCGGCTACGCCATAGCGCGAACCGCTATCGTGTTGAATCGCCCGCAGTCAGCTGGCCAACCGTGTGACGTGGGCGGCGATCGCGAGCCAGCGGCCGTTCCGCCGCGCCCACACATCCGTGTAACGGCCGGATAACGCACGGCCGTCGGCGGCGGTGAACGTCGTGCGCGCGTGAATGATCGCGACGTCGCCGAGCACGCGAATCTGCACATCGCTCGCTTCGAGGTTCGAGATCGTGACGGGCCGCGCGGTCTGTTTCAGGAACGCATCCCGATCGACGAGCGAGCCGTCGGGATTGCTGCAGAGGAAATCCGGGGCGAGCAGTTCCTCGAATCGCTGCACGTCGGACGTCTGTACCGACCGAACATAGTCGCCGTTCAGCGCGACAAGTTCGTCGACATCCACATGAACCATGGCGTCATGCTCCAGGTAGCGCCGATTGTACGCGATCGGCGATCGATCGGAATCGACAGGACCGGCCAGACATCTGTGTTCCAGGCCGCACAACGCCGCGAACTCCGCCAGGCGGGCGACGTAGGGCGAGGGACCCAGGACGTGCGCCGCTGCAACTGACAAATCTGTCAGCGCGAACACGATCCGTCTCGACGGATCCGCGCCGACCAGCGCGATCGCTCGTGAAATGCGCGGTTGGTCGACTCGAGAAGTGAAGTTACCATGCATCGATGATTCTCGCGCAGCGAGCCACGGCCGAGACGCCGATCGTGATCGTCGGCGCGGGCCCCGCGGGCCTCACATCGGCGCTCGAGCTCGCGCGGCGACGCGTGCCGGTCCTCGTCGTCGAAGCCGACCATTGTGTCGGCGGCCTCGCGCGCACCGTCGAGTTTCGCGGCTTCAGATTCGATATCGGCGGTCATCGGTTCTTCACCAAACTCCCGGCGGTCCGCGATCTGTGGCGGTCGATGCTCGGCGCCGACTTCCTGCGCCGGCCGCGGCTCTCGCGAATCTTCTACAACGGCAGGTTCTTCAACTACCCGTTGAAGCCGCTCAACGCGCTCCGGAACCTCGGCGTCATCCGAACCGCCGGCGTGCTGGCGAGCTACGTGTGGATCAAACTTCGGCCCGTGCGGCCGGAGGTGAGCTTCGAGGACTGGGTCACGAACCGGTTCGGCCGGCGGCTGTATCGGATTTTTTTCGCGACCTACACGGAAAAAGTCTGGGGGATCCCCGGCGCGGCGATCAACGCGCGCTGGGCCGCGCAGCGCATCCAGGATTTCTCGCTCGGGACCGCGCTCGTGCACATGCTCGTTCCGTACGTCAACCGGCGCGCCGGCCGCGAAGTGAAAACGCTCGTCGACGAGTTCGAGTACCCGCGTCTCGGGCCGGGCATGATGTGGGAGGCGTTCGCCCGCGAAGTGGAACGGCTCGGCGGCCGCGTGCTGCTGAACGCGCGCGTCACGTCGCTCCTGCACGACGGGCGCCGCGTCCGCGCGGTCGAATTCGAGCACGACGGCGTGCGCGTGACGCAGCCGGCGTCGAACGTCATCTCGACGATGCCGCTCACGCATCTGATCAGGAGCCTGGGATCGGCGGTGCCGCCGGACGTCCGGCGAACGTCGCAGGAGCTCAAGTACCGCGATTTTCTGACGGTCGTCCTGATCGTCGACCAGCCCGACGTGTTCCCGGACAACTGGATCTACATCCACGACAGCGCGGTGAAGGTCGGCCGGATTCAGAACTTCAAGAACTGGAGTCCGGACATGGTGCCCGACGCGTCGAAGACGTGCCTCGGGCTCGAGTACTTCTGCAGTCCCGGCGACGAGATTCGATCGCTGACCGACGACCAGCTCCTCGCGCTGGCGACGAAGGAGATCGGTGCGATCGGGCTCGTCGATCCCGTGAAGGTGATCGGCGGGGTCGTCGCGCACGCGGCCTGCGCCTATCCGATTTACGACGAAGGGTACGCCGACGCCGTGCGCGTGGTCCGGCAGTACCTGCAGCGGTTCGAGAACCTGCAGACGATCGGCCGCAACGGCACGCACGCCTACAACAACCAGGATCACTCGATGTTCATGGGGATGCTGGCCGTCCGCAATCTGTTCGGCGAGCGGCACGACCTGTGGGCAATCCATCCGCACGCGGACTATCTCGAGGCCGGCGGCGATTCGCTCGACCTGACGCTGTCGTCGGAGGTCCGGCCTCTCGTCTCGACGCAGCCGCTGGTGCCGACGCCCGTGCGCTGATGGCCGGAGCACTTTCGCGTCGGCCGCTTCAGACTTCAGACTTCAGGCTTCCGACGTTGACGATCGTCGTGCCCTTTCATCGCGACGGCGCGATGCTCGCGCGATGCCTCGATGCGCTCGCTGTCCGTCCCCGGTCAGCTGATTTGATCGTCGTCGCCGACGGCGCGACCGACGATTGCCGTGCGGTGGCTGTCGATCGTGGCGCGCGCGTCGTCGCGATCGCGGAGCGCTCGGGGCCGGCCGTCGCCCGCAATGCCGCTGCGGCCGAAGCCGCCGGCGAGGTGCTGGTGTTCGTCGATGCCGACGTGGCGATCGCGGGCGGCGCGCTGGAGCGTCTCACCCAGCTGTTCGCCGATCGGCCGCGGATGTCGGCCGTATTCGGCGCGTACGACGACAGCCCGGCGGATCCGGGATTCGCGTCGCAGTACAAGAACCTGACGCACGCGTTCGTCCATCGCGAATCGGCCGGACCGTCGCGGACGTTCTGGGCCGGCTTCGGCGCGGTGCGGCGCGACGCGTTCGTGGCCGTCGGCGGCTTCGACGAACGGTTCACGCGCCCGTCGGTCGAAGACATCGACCTCGGCTATCGACTGTCGGCCGCGGGCTGCGACGTCACGCTCGATCCCTCGCTCCAGGCGTGTCATCTGAAACGGTGGACGCTCGCGTCCATGTTCGCGTCCGACGTCCGCGACCGCGGCATTCCGTGGACGCAGCTGGCGCTGCGCTACGGCGCGCTCCGCGGCGGATTGAACCTGCAGCCGAAGTACCGGTGGTCGATCGTGCTGGCCTACGTGGGGGCCGGCGCCGCGATCCTCGCGCTGCGCGACCGGCGGTTCGCGATCGTCACCGCGGCTTCCGCGGTCGCGTTGGCGGCTCTCGGTTGGCGGCTCTATGCATTCCTCGCGCGGAGGCGCGGTCTGTGGTTCGCGGTTCGAGCGTTCCCAGTCCACGTGCTGCACCATCTGGCCAACGGGGTTTCATTTGCGATTGGCGCCGCGCTGTTCGTCGGCGCTCGCACGTTTGGTCTTCGCACGCGCGCGACGTTAGCGGTGCACCCCTGGCAGGAAGGGCAGGAAGGGCAGG
>Ga0114129_10014303_pt1 | contig 11309 bp, 10 predicted proteins | sample RhiMetdeltSRZDD1_FD_80071 | JGI IMG/M metagenome (GOLD analysis project Ga0114129, IMG submission 80071) | Populus rhizosphere microbial communities from Tennessee, USA - Rhizosphere MetaG P. deltoides SRZDD1 (version 2) (version 2) | ecosystem: Host-associated > Plants > Roots > Rhizosphere >... | reverse complement strand
GCGCCTCGATGTGCTTCGAAGCGGGTCTCCACGGCGCGCTCGGACAATACCGAGTAGGCGACGACGGGCGTGGCCATGCCCTTGAACGTCTGCGGACCGAGATCGCGCACTTCGAACACGTTGCCGATCAGGGCGCGAGTCTGGGCACTGACCATGACCTCGCCCGGAGCCGCAAGCTCCTGGAGCCGCTTCGCGAGGTTGGGTGTTTCGCCGACCGCATGTTCCTTCGCAGCGCCTGCGCCCAGCAGGTCGCCAACCACGACCAGCCCGGTGGCGATTCCGATATGCGCCGCGAGCGGTACTCCTGCGGGCGTGCGCTGCGCCGCGATGACGCGCAGGATCGCCAGCGCAGCCCGCACCGCGCGCTCCGGGTCGTCCTCGTGTGCCCTCGGATAGCCGAAGTAGACCAGCACCCCGTCGCCCAGGTACTGCGCGACATGCGCGTCGTAGCGCGCGACCTCAGTGACGATCGCTTGCTGGTACGAGCGGATCAGGTGGCGCAGATCCTCCGGATCGAGCCCGCTCGACAGCGTCGTCGAGCCAACCAGATCGGCGAACATGACCGTCAGCCGGCGCCGTTCTGCGGCCACCTGACTCCCGGCAGTGCTCGCCGCCAGCTTCATGATCGCCGCGAGCATCTTGACGCGGGGGCCGAGCGGGACCCCCAGCTCCCTCAAGTGGGCGTCGGTCAGCAGCGGCAGAGCACTGGCGTCGATCTGGCGCGACTCGAACAGCTCGGCGTACTGACCGAAGCCGCCTGTTTCCAGCCACGCGCGAACGTTCAGCTGCATTGGCGGGCCCCTCGGATGCCATCAATGCTGGCGCAAACGTTAGCGCAGTCCGGTCCAAATTGCACGCATTCCCCCACCTTGCACGCTCGTGGAGTAGAGTGCTGGCGTCTAGCGCCCTGCGGCCCGGGGCGCTCTAGGGGGGACGGTATGGAGCCACGCGCGATAGGGGCGCGCGAAACCGCTGGCGCTTGCAGCGGTTTCGACGACAAGAAGCTGGAAGCCTTCAGCTTGCTTGCCGCTGTCGTGTCCTGGTTCTCCAGTTACGCCGTGTTTCGGTGGTTCCTGCCGGTCATGCGTTTCATCACGCCCGTTTTGTGGGTGCCTTTCGTCGGCCGGATCGTGATTCGCTACGACCTGGTCCGCGAAGTCCTCTCCAAGGACAAGGATTTTCCCGTGCCCTGGGGGGAAAAAATGGTGCAGGTCACGGGCGGGCCGAATGGGGGTGGAAAGAATTTCGTCCTCGGCATGCCGCGCGACGACGAGTACCGCCTCAGCTATGAGCAGCTGGCCGAAGCATTTCCGCTTGCCGATGTGGCGAAACACGTCTCTCCCCTTTCGAAGAAAGCGGCGGAGCGCATTCTGGCGCCACGAGGCGGTGTGGAGCAGGTCACGTTCGACGCAGTCGCAGGGCTGATCACTGCGGTCCCGACCGAACTCTGCGAGACCTACTACGGCATCGACATACCCGACAAGGTGGCGTTCGCGAGGTGGACTCTGCCGGTGAGCTCCTATTTGTTCGGCCCGCCTTTCGGGACACCCGCGAGCGCGCCGCCCGCCGACCCAGGACTGGTAGACGCAGCCGCTGCGTGCCTGCGCAAGACAATCCGCGACTCAATCAAACTTGCCAGGCGAGTCGGGGGCAAGAAACTTGGCATCGTGCTGCCGCGCCTGCTCGAGATGCAGCGCAGGGATCCGCGACTCACCGACGATGTGATCCACGCTCAATTGTTCGGCATGGTGATGGGCTTCATTCCGACCAACGTCCTCGCCGGCGGCAATATCCTCGAGACGCTGCTGCTGCGGCCGGAATTTCGGGCGCGTGCGCGCGCCGCTGCGATTGCCGGGGACGACGATTTGCTGTGGCGCTGCCTGCGAGAGGCGCTTCGCTTCCGCAACATCAACCTGGGCCCCTGGCGAATTTGTCGCAATGGCTACACCATCCCCGTCGGCCGCTCGAGTGAAGTCCGCATTCCGCGCGGCGCCCGGGTCCTCGCCAGCACGCAAGCCGCCATGTTCGACCCGCGCCGCATCGAACGCCCGCACGTATTCGACCCGGACCGGCGCGACGAGGACTACTTGGTATTCAGCGTCGGGCAGCACTGGTGCCTCGGCGCCTATATCGCGATCGCCCAGATCACGCAAACCTTCAAGCCGCTCTTGAATGCGGCGTTCGAGCGGGCCGATGGCAGGCAGGGCCGCATGAAGCGGTACAACGTTTTTCCGCTGCACCTCCACGTCAAGATCAAGCCAGGATCATGACCCACGCGTTCGTCACCGTTGTCGTGCCGTTCCTTGCTGGGCGGGAGCAAAGGGTCAACGACTACCTGGATCGTCTCGGCAACGTGGCCGGATGCGGCAGGCTGGCGAAGCCGCCGCGCGCCGAGGCGCTCGACGACGCGACCCTCGAGAAACTGGCGAAGTTCGTGCATTTCATGAGCATGGGCGTTATTCCGGAGAACGGCGGCCCCTCGGCATACCTGGTCATCGAGGTTTGCGCGGATGGCGAGCCGCGTTTCGTGCTTCAGCGACTTGTCAGAAAAATCCCCGGGCCGCTGCGCGAAGTGATCGAAAAAACGGGCAACGAGATTCCTCCCGGCCACTCGCTGGGTTCCTATCTCGAGGCGCACCGAATCGAAGTCGGGACGGGACGGTTTGCCGAAACACCGGGCCTGGAATTCACGGGCACGCCCGGAATGACGGTGAAGCGTATTCTGAACGAGGGCCGGCTGGCGGAGCGGATCCGAAGGCTCATCCGCGCGGGCCGTGTCCGGGGTTCCGCGCTGGACATCCTCAACAGCGTACGCCGCGCGATTTTCCGCGATTCCGGCCTCAAATGGGCGTTCGTTTCCGAGCCGGTGCGCCTGCTGGACGATGCGAAGCCGCGGCTCGACCTGTTCGGGTCGGTGTTCGTTGCTGCGTGGCGCGATTTTTTCTGGGTGCTGCTTCCTGCACCGCCGCTGGCCGGAGTTGCGTCTTGGTGGCTCGGCAGTCCGATCGACACCGCGATCTGGCATATGGTCATCGTGTTCGGGCTCGAACTGCTGATCGTCGTCGCAGCGCTGGTGATCGGTTACCTGAGGTTGCGGCGCCAGGAAAAGGAGGACGTGCCGCTGGACGTCGAGCCGGGAAAGGGCCGCGTGAAGAGGATCATGGCCCACGAGAACCAGCCTGGAGTGGCGCAGAATCACCTCTGGGGAATTTCCATCCTAAAGCCCGGTCTCGTGCGCCACGTTTCATTGCGCATTGCGCTTTGGGTCATTGGCGAGCTCGCGGCGGGAAGCTCTCGCCCCGGCTTCCTGAACAGGATCGGCACCATCCATTTCGCCCGCTGGATGCTGCTGCCGGGAACCGACCGCCTGGTGTTTCTCTCGAACTATGACGGTAGCTGGCAGAGTTACCTCGAGGATTTCATCGCGCGACTGCGTGAGGGATTGACCAGCGTCTGGAGCAATACGCGCGGCTTTCCGAAAACCGCCAACCTGTTCGTCGGCGGAGCCGACGACGGCGCGCGTTTCAAGCGCTGGGCGCGCCGGCAACAGCAGCCGACGCGCTTCTGGTACAGCGCCTATCCTCTGCTCACTACCAGCCGTATCCGCACCAATGCGGCGATCCGCCACGGTTTTGCCAGCGCATCGAGCGAGCGCGAAGCGGCGAAGTGGCTTGCGTTGTTCGGCTATGCGCCGCCGGAGACCGTGGAAAAGGAGGAGGTCTCGACCCTGGTGTTCGGCGGCCTCGGTCGCCTGAGATATTCGCATTGCCTTCTATTGCGGCTGAACGATTCGGAGTCATCGCGCAAGTGGCTGCGCAGCATCGACCTGGAAACCAGCTACGGCGAACAGAACCGGGGACAGGAAGCGCAGGTGCTCGCGTTCACCGCTGGCGGCTTGCGCAAGCTCGGGCTCGACAATAGCGCGCTCGCGACCTTTCCGACCGCGTTCCAGCACGGAATGGGCGCGCCCGAGCGCGCGCGCTCTCTCGGCGACTTCGACACGGATAAGTGGTTGTGGGGTGGCCCGCGGAATAAGCAGGTCGATGCCGCACTGATCCTGTATTCCGATTCGAAGGCCGGGTTGAAACTCAAAATAAGAGAGAGCGCAGCGTACCTAGGAAGCTTCGGGCACTCGGTGGTGCACGAAGTGAAGATCAAGAAGATTCCCAGAGACAAGAATGATATCCGCGAGCCATTCGGCTTCCGCGACGGCATCTCCCAGCCGATCATGCGAGGCACGAGAAATTGGCTCAAACGGGAGAGCGAGTTGCATGTCGTCGAGCCTGGCGAGCTGGTGTTGGGCTACCGTGACAACCTGCACAACCTCGGCCCCTCGCCCCACAGCAACGGGGTGGACATCGGCCGCAACGGTACATTTCTGGTGCTGCGCCAGCTTGAGCAGGATACCGCCGGATTCGATGACTACCTGGACAACGCAGCGCAGCGCCTCGAAGGCGATGCACGCGTTCCCGCCCATCTCCCCACGCGTAAACACTGGATCGCTGCGAGGATGGTGGGGCGTTGGAAAGACGGCGCCTCGCTGCTGAGGAACCCGGATCCGCCGGCACCGCACCCGATTCCAGCGCAGCGACGTGCGGACAACGAGTTCCGCTTCGGCCGTGAGGACCCGGACGGACTGAGCTGCCCGCTCGGCGCGCATGTCCGGCGCGCGAATCCACGCGACAGCTTCGAGCCGAACTCGTCCGTACAGCTCGCGATCACCAACCGGCACCGTATTCTGCGCGTGGGACGCATTTACGAGCCGCAGAGGGGGGAGAAAAATCCGGGGCTGCTGTTCATGTGCATCAACGCCGATATCGAAAGGCAGTTCGAGTTCCTGCAGCAGACCTGGCTGCTGGGATCGAATTTCCATGGATTGGATGACGAAATCGACCCGATTGTCGGATACCGGAGCGCGCGTGACTCGATGACAGTGCCGACCGCACGCGGCCCGTTGCGCTTGCAGGGCCTGGCGAAATTCGTGACCGTGCGCGGTGGCGGATACTTCTTTATCCCCAGCAGGAGCACAATGCGCAGGCTCGCGAGCGCGGCACCGCCGTAGGCGGGATGAGTAATGGAGCCTTACCGCGCGCCGTGGTGGCTTCCCGGCGCTCACGTGCAGACGATGGTCGCGCCGCTATTCGCGCTCCGGCAGTGCGTCGACTACGACCGGCGAGAGCGCTGGACCGCGCCGGACGGCGACTTCATCGATGTCGACTGGGCCGGCCCGGAGAGCGCGCCGCGGCTGCTGGTCCTGTTTCACGGACTCGAAGGCAGCAGCGGCAGCCACTACGCGCGCGCCATTGGCGCACGCGCGCTCTCCATGGGCGGCTGGCGATTCGCGCTGCCGCATTTCCGCGGGTGCTCCGGGGATCTGAATCGAACAGCGCGCGCCTATCACGCTGCCGATAGCGCAGAGATCGACTGGGTACTGAGAACCTTTGCGGAACGGCATCCCGCGGTGTATGCCGCCGGCGTCTCGCTCGGCGCCAATGCGCTGCTCAAGTGGCTGTGCTCGCCAGACCACCAGGCCCATCGCGTTGTGCGCCGCGCCGCGGCCGTTTCGTCGCAACTGGACATGGTCGCGTTCGGCAACACGATCGGGCACGGCTTCAACCGCGTCTATGGCTGGTTCTTCCTCTACCTGACCCCGCTGCGCCGAAAGGCACTGCTGAAGATGCTTCTCTTTCCCGACGATCCCGCCACGCTGCGCGTCAGCGAGCCAAACGTGCGCGCGGCGACGACGCTGCCCGCGTTCGACAGCGCCCTGACCGCGCCCCTGCACGGGTTCCGTGACGAGCTGGACTATTGGGAAAAGGGGTCCACTGTGACGTCGCTGTCGAACATCCGTGTGCCCACGCTGCTGCTGAACGCGCGCAACGATCCGTTCCTTCCAGGGTCAGTACTGCCGGACCCCGGCAGCCTGCCCGGCCAGGTGACAGCGGATTTTCCGAAGCACGGGGGCCACGCCGGCTTCCCCGGCCGCAAGCAGTGGCTTGCCCGGCGCGTTCTCGAGTTCCTCGCTGACCCGGGATCATGAAGCGACCGCCTCGTAGTGCTCGACCGTCGGGAACGGATCGTAGAAATGGTGCAGCAGCGCTTTCCATTCCTGGTACGGCGCGGACTGCCGGAATCCCTCCGTATGGTCCTTCAGCGTTCGCCAGCGCACCAGCAGCAGATAGCGATTCGGCCGCTCGATGCAGCGCTGCAACTCGTGCGAAAGATATCCCGGCGAGGCGGCGATGATGCGCTGCGCGCGGCGGAATGCCGCTTCGAACTCGTCCGTCTGGCCCGGCTTTACGTCCAGCGCTGCGGATTCGAGGATCATCGTGCCCCCGATGGCGCGCGAAAATAGATCCACGCCCAGCACAACAGCGTCACCACCAGGAACGGATACCCGAAGAGCGGCAGCGGCGTCGACAGCGAAGTAAGCGGATTCCCGGAAAAGACCTGTAGCGCGAAGATTGCGAACAGCACCGCCGCGATCAGCCCGAGGATGCGCACGAGAAACGGCAGAACGCGCGGCACGCTGATCAGCGCCAGGCCGGCGGCCCACAGGCCTGCGCCGGCGGCAAACGGCGAGACCGTGTCCGCCGGGTCCATTGCGGCACCGGAGAGAATCAGTCCCTGCCCTGCCGCGAAGACCAGGAATCCCGCGGCGACCAGGTCGTGTCCCTGCCGGATGTGATAGAGCGTGAGCAGCGCACTCGCGACGACCAGCGCAATGCCGTCGAGTCCCCAGGCCAATCCGCGCATCGGCGGAGGCAAAAACGTGCCGGCGATTCCAAGGATCGCTCCCGCGACCAGTCCGCACGCGGCAATCGCCCGCAACCGGGTGTCGTTCATGCTGTCTCCCTGGGATGCGTACGCCTGCCGTATAACATAGACGCCTGCAGACCATGAAATCGCTGGGCGGAAAATCGAAGGGCGCGCGCCTCGAGCGCATGCAGGACTCGCCGCTCTGGACCGGCGAGCGATTCCGTAACGTGCACCCGATCCTCCCGGGCCTGCGCGATACGAACACGCCGATGCCGACGCTCACGGAATTTCTCTGCGGCGGCACACGCCGCGTGCCGCGCGGGCCGCTGCCCTCGATGAGCCCGCTCGACGGATGGCAGAAGTCGCCGCAAACCGGGCTGCGCGCGACCTGGCTCGGCCATTCCACGGTGCTGATCGAGATCGATGGCGTGCGCGTGCTGACCGATCCGGTCTGGGGACCGCGCGCGTCGCCCTCGGGGCTGATCGGTCCGAAGCGCTTCCAGCCGGTCCCGGTCTCGCTGCGCTCGATGCCGCCGGTGGATCTTATCGTCGTGTCGCACGATCACTACGATCATCTCGACTACCCGACGATCCGCGTGCTCGCGAAGACGGACGTGCCGTTCGTCACATCGCTCGGCGTCGGCGCGCACCTCGAGGCCTGGGGCGTGCGGCCCGAGCGCATCGTCGAGCTCGACTGGTGGGAATCGCACAAGGTGCCGAACAGCGAAGTCACGGTGACCGCCGCACCGTCGCAGCACTTTTCCGGGCGCGGCCTGAAAGACCGCAACGCGACGCTCTGGTCCTCGCTCGTCCTGCGCTCGCCGCGGCACGCGGTGTTCTTCAGCGGCGATACCGGCCTCACGACCGAATACCGCACGATCCGCGAGCGGCTCGGGCCGTTCGACCTGGTGATGCTCGAGGTGGGCGGATTGCATCCTGCCTGGGGAGACATGCACCTCGGGCCGGAGAATGCGCTCAAGGCGCTCGCGCTGCTCGGCGGCGGCGCGTTCCTGCCGATTCACTGGGGTACGTTCTGCCTCGCGATGCATGCCTGGGACCAGCCTGCCGAGGTCCTGCTAGAGCGCGGTCCGAAAGCAGGCGTGCAGCTGCTGATGCCGCGGCTGGGCGAGCCTGTCGAGCCCGCGCACGCGCCAAGCGTAGAGCCGTGGTGGCGGGTGGTCGAAAAAACCGCGCGCGGACCGGAACCCGACGCGGCCGCAGCGACGACGTTGCCGAAGACGATGCCCTGGCCGATCGACTGATCGCGTCTCCGGCCGGCACCGTTGCCTCAGCCCGGGGTCATTCCCTTCACCCGGAATACCGCTGCGGCGCCAGGCGTCTTGAGGTAGGCGATGAATGCCTTCGCGGCTTCGGCTTCTGTCGTGTTCGCAGCGACCGCGGCGGTATAGACGACTTCCAGCTGCAGCTCGGCAGGGAACGGACCGACGACGTCCAGGCCGGGTGCGGTCAGCACGTTCGTCAGAAACACGCCCAGGTCGGTCCTGCCGTTCGCCACCGACTCGACGATCTGTGCCGGCGTCGGCTGCGGCTTGACCCGCGCGTTCATCGCGTCGGTGATGCCGAGCCGTTCGAACACGCGCGCGATCAGATAACCGGTTGCGCTCTCCGGAATCGAAGCAATCGATCGCGCTTCGAGCAGCGTCTGCTTCAGCGCTTCGGGTGTGCGGATGTCGGGCCTGACCGCGCCGGTGCGGACCGCGACGCCGAGTCCAGCGCGGGCAATTTCCGTCTCTGCGGGCGCAAACCGTGCCCGCGTCGCTGCATCCTTCATCACGTCGACTGGCACGACGCCGAGGTCGAACGGGCCCCCGGTCGCGGCCATCTTGATCAGCTCGGGGGTGGTACCGAAGCGGATGACGAGCTTGTGGCCGGTCGCGCTCTCGAATGCCGTCGCGAGCTCGCGCAACGGCGCTGCGATGCCGCCGCCCGCGAGGATCTGCAGCTCGGCAGACGGCATTACTGCTTCGGCGTCATGTTGGCCGTGGTGTAGAGCTCGCTCAGCGGCACCACGCGGCCGTGCAGCGGAAGAATCTTGTCCACCGCGAGCTTCCGGCGCTCGATGTTCTCGACGAGGTTGACGTTGTTGGCGTTGGGCGTCGCGGGCGGCTTGGCGTTCGGCGCGAGTGGCGTGTAGGCGTCGGCTTCGATCAGCAGCTTTTCCTTCGGCAGGTAGACCATCAGGAACGCGTCGCTGTGCCCGCCTCCGGTAATGCGCAGGATGTCCAGCGTGCGCGTGCCGTCGCTCATGCGCATCGTGTCCTTCACGCCGACGACCTTCGCCTTCTTGCCGGATTTCGCCAGGCGGTCCGGGCTGATCGTATTGCGCACCGCGAACGCCTTGTCGAAGTACGCCTTGCTGCCCGACTGAGTGACGATGGTGGCGCCCTCGGCTGCCGCGGCGCGCAGGCCTCCGGAATGATCGAAGTGGCTGTGCGAATTGATTACGAAGCGGATCGGCTTGCCGGGGGCGAGCTGCTTGACCTGGTCGATGACCGGGCCGGAGCGCGCATCACCGAGCGGCGCTTCCACCAGTACGAGGTGGTCCCTCATCTCGATCGCGACGCTGTTGTGCGAGCCGCCGGCGACGAACCACACGCCATCGGCGACCTTCTCCGTGGTGACTCGCTCGGTCGCGCTCTTGACGGCGTCGGGCAGCGCAAAGTCGGCCGCAGCGTTGGGCTGCACTTCCTTCACGGTCACATCGAGCACCGGATGGCCGCCTTGCGATTGCCGGATCCGCGTCGGATGCTTGACGCCGCCGAAGTCGCGGTAGTCCGAATACGTCGTGACGACCGTGACGACGCCCAGCACCGGATCGGGAAGGCGTGATTCGACGCGCTCGACCAGGAATTCGTCGTTGAAATACGCGGTCGCCATGAACTGGCCCGGCTCGGTGAAAGACACTGCGGCGACCGATTTCCCGCCCTTGTTCTGGAATTGCAGGTTGGCCTTGTTCTTCATCGCGGCCTTCACCACGCCGATCGGCGTGATCCACAACTGATGCCTGCGGGCGTCGACGAAGCGCGATCCCGGCACCGCGTTGCCGCCGGTGACGTTCCACGCGTGTCCGCCGCTCAGGTACCACTCGTTACGCTGCTCACCGGAAAGCGGATAGCCGCCGCCGCCTTTCGGCTCGGCGCGGCTCAGCACGAAGTCTTCGCGCATCGAGCCGGTGTCGTAGTTGATCGTGCGGACCTGGCTGTGGACCGTGATCTTCGGCCAGGCAGTGTCCGGAACGAACGCCTGCCCGAAGGTGTAGCCCGTGCCTTCGGCGGTGTACCGCAGCGTCTTCACGTTGGATGCGCCCATGGCATTGGAAGCGCGCTTGAGCAGCGCTTCGGCGCTCTCGGCGAGCGCGACGGTGGAAACGCAGGCGAACGCGACCGAGACGGCGCTGCCAAGCAATACGCTTTTGCTGCGAAACATGAACTCCTCCCCTTTAAGTGAGTACCGCCCCCGGGTAAACAGCATCTGCCGGAGCTGCTATTCCTCGAAGAATCGTTATTCCTGCAGAGGAAAGTCGTAGCGGATGAAACCGTTGTACTTTGCGACCTTGTCGTACAGCACACGGGCGACCGTGTTGTTGTCCTGAGTGAGCCAATAGTAGCGCGTGGCCTGCGCTTCCCTGGCCGCCACGGCGACGGCCTCGATCAGTGCCCGCGCCGTCCCCTTGCCGCGTACTTCGGGCGCGACGAAGAGATCCTGAAGGTAGCAAATCTTCGCCGCCCACGCGCTCGTGTGGAAGAGGTAGTGAGCGATGCCGATCAACCGGCGCTCCACCTTGGCACCGATGCCAAACACGTCGTCTCGTTGCAGCAGGCGGTTCCAAGTAGTTTCGTATTCCGCGGGCGACGTTTCGGTCTTGTAGAACGCCTTGTACCCGCGCGCCAGCACCTCCCAGCTCGCGCGGTCGGCCGGCAGGAGGGGCGATAGGACGAGGCTCATGGGAGGTCTAGCAGACGATAGCCTTCGAGGTCGACGACGACTTTCCCGTTGTATTCCACCACCGTGATTTCCTCAACTTTGCCAGAAATGCTCAAACCCAGATGATTCAAGTCGTCAGCAAGGTCCTTGCATCCTTGAGCCTCCTTCATTGTGGCGATTCCGATGTGGGGGACATACGGATTGTCGAGTCGCAGGTTGGGCGCCAGTGGCCCCGTGTAAAGGGCGTCGTGAAGGCGCGAAAATTGGCTGAACCCTTCATCCGGCACGAGAAACACATAGTAGTCATCCGAGCTGTCGTCGTCATGCACCATCGCATAACGGCAAACAAATGAGAAAGACTCTACCGTTGCGGCAATCCGCGCTACGTGTTCGCAAAACACGTTCCGGGGCAGATCATGGATTTGAAACACCATCGTGAAGTGGGGCTTGACCACGTCACGATAGGCAAGATCATGTCGAGCTCGAAAATCGTCAATGAAACGCCGGTCATCCGCCGAAAGCTTTGGGTAACAGAGCGCGAGATGGCTCACGAAGACAAGCGGCCGTTAGCAGGCACTAGAGATCGATCTCAGGTAAGACTCTGC
>Ga0114129_10014302_pt1 | contig 11310 bp, 10 predicted proteins | sample RhiMetdeltSRZDD1_FD_80071 | JGI IMG/M metagenome (GOLD analysis project Ga0114129, IMG submission 80071) | Populus rhizosphere microbial communities from Tennessee, USA - Rhizosphere MetaG P. deltoides SRZDD1 (version 2) (version 2) | ecosystem: Host-associated > Plants > Roots > Rhizosphere >... | reverse complement strand
TGGACGGAACCGATCCCGTAGGGACCGTCACGGAGGATCGTGGCGGGCACGTTCGGCCAGCCAACAGCTCGCGCGACGACATACGTCGCGACCTCTCGGGCGCAGAGCGTTCCCTCGGGGAAGTCCCAGAGCGGCGCCTCGCCGCGCCGCGGCTTGTAGACCCCCAACATCTCCTCGGCCTCCCGCTTCGCGCGGGTGAGGAACGTGTGGTTCGAGGCGTGCGGCAACAGGCCGAGGACCTCGAGCTCGCCCGTGGCGAGGACGCCGGGGACCGCGGGGTCGCTCAGGCCCGCTTCGAGTGCCCGTTCATCGCGGGACACGCGTGGCCCTCCGCGTCGATCGGATTGCCGCAGAACTGGCAGGTCGGGCGGCCACGGGCGGCCACCGCCGCTCCGTGCCGCGAGAGCGCCAGCATCTGCGCCGGGGATGCCCAGATCCGGATCGATTCGGGCTCGATCTCCGGGACGATCGATCCGGGGTCGTCCTCGTCCAGGTCCTCGAGCTCCGGCTGGAACTCCTCGACCTCGAGGAGGAACAGGTCGCGCTCCTGGTCGAAGCCGATCGACAACCGGCCGGCCCGCCAACGCGGATCCAGGGGCTCCTCGAGACCCATCGCGGGCTCGTCGGGAACCGGCTCCGTCGCGGGCGCGTCCTCCATCAGCTCCAGCACCGACGCCGCGAGCAACTGCACCTGCTGCTTCTCCACGATCACCGTCACGAGCTCGTGCCCGGCGCGCGCTTGGATGTAGAAGGTTCGCTCACCCGGCTCGCCGACGGCGTCGGCGGTGATGCGATCGACGGGTCCGAGCTCCATCGACCTATCCTCGCAGCTTCCTCTTGTGACCGTCCCTCGCGCTCGACGACGGGTCGGGTGCGAAGCGTCGAAGGCTGCCGGTATCGTTCACGAGCAGGATCCGCGGGATCCCGGCGCCCACGTGGACGACGGAGACCGAGGCCGGCTCCGCGGTCACGCGCTGGAACTGGTCGAGGTGCGCGCCGGCGTAGTGGGAGACCACCATGCCCACGAGGTCCCCGTGCGTGCCCACGACCACTTGCCCCCGCGGATGGCGGGCGACGATCCGCTCGACCTCGGCCAGGAGCCGGGCCTCCGCCTCGACGAAGCTCTCGCCGGAGGGGAAACGGAAGCGGGATGGATTGCGCTGCACCATGTTCCAGAGCTTCGTCCGGCGCAACGAAGGCAGGGTTCGTCCCGTCCACGCGCCGGCGTCCATCTCGATCAACGCCTCGGAGGTGCGGATCATCAGCCTCCGGGCCGCGGCCAGCGGTTCGAGCGTCTCGACGCACCGTTCCAACGGACTCGAATACACCGCATGCAGCCGGACGCCCTCGAAGCGCTCGACGAGCGCGGCCGCCTGTCGGCGGCCGCGCTCGTCGAGATGGATGCCCGGCGTCCGGCCGTACAGACGGGATCCCGTCACGGCCGTGAGGCCGTGACGGATCAGGAACAGGGTGGTCATCGCGTCGGGGAGCATACGCGCGGCGCGAGCGCGCTCCGCCACGGATGGCTCTCCGGCACGCCCGCGCCCTCGCGCTCGCGTGTGGGAGCATCCGCGCGTGGAGCCCCGTGTCAGGAAGCGACCCGACGACCGCCGGTTCGCCGTCGTGGACGTCGGCTCCAACTCGGCCCGGATGATCGTCTTCCGCCTCCGTCCGGGGGAGCACCTCGACGTGCTCGAGGACGCGCGCGCGCCGCTGCGGCTGGGCAGAGAGCTGCGGGACGACGATCGCCTCGGGAAGGATGCGATCGATCGCACCATCGAGACGCTCCGGGACTTCCGGGCCGTGGCGGACGGCGCCGGCGCGGTGCGCATGATCGCGGTGGCGACCTCGGCCGTCCGCGAGGCTCGTGACGGCGAGGAGCTCGTGGAGCGAGCGCGGTCGCTGGGCGTGCCCCTCGAGGTGATCGACGGCGACCTCGAGGCGAGGTTCGGATTCCTGGGCGCCGTGCACGACCTCCCGGTCTCGAACGGCGCCGCGATGGACGTCGGCGGCGGCAGCCTGGAGCTCACGACCTTCCGGGATCGGCGTCTCGATCGGTCCTGGACGCTCCCGTTCGGGTCCCTTCGGGTGAGCGATCGGTTCCTCGCGTCCGATCCTCCCTCGGATCGCGAGATGAAAGACCTCCGCAAGGCCGTGGCCGCATCGCTCGACGCATCGGCCGTCCCCGAGCTTCGCGCCGACGACGATCTCGTCGGCATCGGAGGCACCGTCCGGAACCTCGCGAAGATGGACCTCCGCCGGACGGATCACCCGCTGCCGCTCCTCCACGGTTACGAGCTCCCCGAGGCGAACCTCGAAGGGATCATCCAGGACCTCGCCGGGCGCACGATGAAGCGTCGAGCGCGGCTCCGGGGGCTGAACCCCGACCGAGCCGACTCGATCGTCGGGGGCGCCCTCGTCATCCTCGCGGTGATGCGGCACCTCGGCGCCGAGCGCGTCGTCGTCTCCAGCCGGGGCGTGCGGGAGGGCCTCGCGCTCGGGGATCCCTCGGCCGGGATCCCCACCGCTCGAGAGGTGCGCACGATCTCGGCGGCGACGCTCGCAGCTCGCTTCGCGACCTGGGACGCGATCGCCGCCGAGCGGAGGTCCTCGCTCGCGACCCAACTCATCGAGGCGCTCGACCCCGACATCAGCTCGTTCGTTGCCGAGATGCTCGAGCACGCGGCGGCCCTGCTGGACGTGGGGAAGGCGATCGACTACTACGAGCGGTTCGAGCACTCGGCGATGATCGTGACGACCGCGGACCTCGCCGGCTTCACACATGAAGCGCTCGGGATCCTCTCGGCGATCCTCCGACATGCGGGAGGCGACACCAGCCTCGGTCCGTACGCTCGATTGATCCCGCCGGACCAGCGAGCCGCGGTGCGCCGGGCCGCGGTCGCGCTGGCGCTCGCCGAAGAGCTCCATCGCCGGATCCCGCCCGGAGAGCCGGCCGTGATCACCTGCACGTGGCGAGGCCGGTTCGAGGTCGAGGCTCCCGTGCCGGCACGGTGGCAGCCACGGGGCATCTCGGATCGGTTCCGGACGGCCTTCGGCGCGAAGCTGTCCGTGATCCCGGCGCCCGAGCCGGAGCCGCTGAACCCGGTGATGGCTCCCGACTAGGAGTGAGACGGGTCGTCGTGACCGTTCGGCGCGGCAGGGAACCGGACCCGGAACGTCGTCCCGCGACCGAGCTCGCTCTCCACGGCGATCTCCCCCCCGTGGTTCTCGACGACGTGCCTCACGATCGCGAGCCCCAGCCCGGTGCCGCCGGTTTCCCGTGACCGAGCCCGATCCACGCGATAGAAGCGTTCGAAGATCCGGTCCAGGTCCCGGGACGGGATCCCGATCCCCGTGTCGCTGACCCGCAGGACCACCTCGTCCGCGTCCGCGACGATCCGGACCACCACACGACCTCCTTCGTGGCTGTATCGGATCGCGTTGTCGATGAGGTTCCGGGCCAGGAGCGCGAGATCGCGCTGCGACCCTCGGACGGGTCGCTCGTCTTCCGTGAGGATCTCGAGGGTGACGCCCGCTTGCTCGGCCGTCTCTTCGAGGCGCTGGCACTCCTCCCGTACGGCGGCTCCGAGCGAGACGAGCTCGTCCAGCGCGCTTCCGGACTCCAGCCTCGACAGATCGAGGAGGTCGGCGACGATCCGTGAAAGACGAACGGCCTCGCGCTCCAGCTGTGATGCGAAGCGTGGAACCGCCTCGGGGTCGTCGCCCGCTGCCTGTCCCAGGGTCTCGGCGACGGCCTGGATCGTGGCCGCCGGCGTCTTCAGCTCGTGGGAGGCGTTCGCGACGAAGTCGCGGCGCACGGCCTCGAGTCGTCGCTGCTGGGTCACGTCGCGGACGACGACGAGGGTCGCGTCGTCGGCCGCCGGCGTGACCGTCCCCTGGAGCCACCGAGCCGGCACGCCGGTTTCGACCAGCACGGATGTGGGCTCACGGCGTTCCCGGCTATCCATGATCGCCGCCCGAAGGGCGAGCGGCAGGACCGCATCCAGCGACGCGGGCGTCGATCGCAGGTGGCGTCCGATCGCGTCGTTCGCGAACGCCACGTTCGCGTCTCGCCCGATCAGCAGGACGCCGTCGTCCATCGTCGAGAGGCTGAGATCTCGAACGCGGCGCTCCTCCTGCGCCTGGATCCGTTCGTCGCGCCCGGTGGTCTCGGCCGCGACGGCCCGCTCCTGCCACCGCCGTCCCGATCGAACCGCTCCGCGCAAGGCGAGGGACACCGCCATCACGACGACGACCGCGACCACCAGCACCGCCGTCGTTGCCGCATCCACGCGCGGCAGTGTAGGGGCACCTTCGAGCGGTTCATGAGCTATTCCGGCTCTGTTCATCACCCGTCCACCGCCGTTCGTGAGGGGAGCGCCTCGCGAACGCGGAGACGGAGGACCGGGTTCACCGTGCGTTCACCTTGCCGCCGCGGGCGCTTCATCCGCTCCACCTAGGCTCGCGTCGAGAGTCGATCCCCGGGATGGGGACGTCGTGAACGGGAGGGAGCGTATGACTACGAAACCCTGGACGCGTTTGATCCTCGGGGCGCTCGTGCTGTCGCTGGTCGCGGTGGCGTGCGGAGACAGCGGGAAGAACGGAGGGACGGACGGCGGGAGTGATCTCTCCGGTTCCCTGAATATCTCCGGTTCATCCACCGTGGAGCCCATCACGTCCCTCGTCGCCGAGAAGTTCCAGTCGGCCAATGGCGGCGTCGAGATCGCGGTGGACGGCCCGGGCACGACGGACGGATTCGCGCTGTTCTGCAACGGGGAGACCGACGTCCAGGATGCGTCTCGGACGATCAAGGACGAAGAGATCGCCGCGTGCAAGGACAAGGGGGTCGACTACATCGAGCTGGAGATCGGTCTGGACGCTCTCTCGGTGATCGGCAACCCGCAGAACTCGATCGACTGTCTGAACTTCGGAGATCTCTACGCCCTCTTCGGGCCCGAGTCCGAGGGCTTCAAGAGCTGGGCCGACGCCAACGCGCTCGCCGGGAAGGTGGGAGGCAACGGCGGCTTCCCCGACGTCCCGCTGACGATCGTGGCTCCCGGGACCGAATCCGGCACGTTCGGGTCGTTCATCGACCTCGCGATCAAGGGCATCGCCGAGGATGAGCGAGGCAAGGACGCGACCCTGCGCACCGACTACCAGTCGTCGGCGGACGACAACGTGATCGTCGACAACGCCGCCCAGAACGCCGGTGGGATCGGGTTCGTCGGGTTCGCGTACGCGCAGAACGCCGGCGACACGGTCAAGGAGTTCCAGGTCGACAAGGGCGACGGATGCGTCGCGCCGTCATCGGATACGGTGATCGACGGCACCTACCCGCTCGGCCGCCCGCTCTTCATCTACGTCAACAAGGAGAAGCTCGCCTCCAACCCGGCTCTCAAGCCGTTCGTGGACTTCTACCTTTCGGATGACGGCATCGCCTCGGTCGAGGAGGTGCAGTACATCGCGCTGCCCACGGATCGCCTGGAGACGACCCGGAGCACCTGGGCATCGGCGAACGCCTGACCGGCCGCGCGGCGTCCGAAGGACCGGCCTGACGGCCGGCCCTTCCGGCGCGGCGCCGGAAGCTGATACAAACGGAACGCCGGTTGCCGTCGTGGGCCGGGACGGAAGGGGATACCGATGGCGGACGTGAGCACGGGGCTCGGCGCGGGTCGCGTCGATCTCCGCGGCGACCCGCGGCGCCAGCGGAGGGAACGGGTCGTACGCGTGGCGCTGTTCGGGACAGCGTTGTTCTCGATCGTGATCAGCGTCAGCATCGTGTCCGCCCTCGCCGGCGGGGCCGTGGAGTTCCTCCGGCGCTTGGGTGATCTCGGAGTGCTCTTCTCGGCCAAGGGATGGTTCCCCCGAAGCAACGCGTTCGACATCCGGGCCATCTTCGTGGGATCGGTGATCGTGTCCGTCATCGCGATGCTCGTGGCCGCGCCATTGGGCCTCGGAGCCGCGATGTACCTCTCGGAGTTCGCGAGCCCCCGGGCCAGGCGACGCCTCAAGCCGATCCTCGAGACCCTCGCGAGCGTGCCGAGCGTGGTGATGGGGTTCTTCGCCCTGCGGTTCATCAGCCCTCACGTCGTGCAAGCCATCTTCCCGCAGGCGCAGTTCTTCAATGCGCTCGCGGCCGGGATCGGGGTCGGTCTGCTCGTCACGCCGCTCGTCGCCTCCGTCGCCGAGGATGCGATGCACGCGGTGCCTCGCGGGCTCCGTGAGGCGAGCTTCGGCCTCGGGGCCCGGCGTCGCGCAACCAGCATCCGGGTCGTGTTCCCGGCCGCCGTGTCGGGGATCACGGCAGCGCTGATCCTGGGGATCTCTCGCGCGATCGGCGAGACGATGATCGTCGCGATCGCCGCGGGCGGCACGTCCGGAACGACGCTCCACCTCGATCCGCTCGTCGGCACCCAGACGATGACGGCGGCGATCACGGCGCTCGCGACCGGCTCCGACCAGGTCCGTGGAGCGGGGCCCGCGTACTACAGCTTCTTCTTCGTGGGCATCCTCCTCTTCCTCATGACCTTGAGCCTGAACGTGGTCTCGGAACGATTCGTGCGCCGAGTGCGGAGGCAGTACTGATGGTGCGAACGCCGGTCGGCGTGGTCGCGGCACGTGAAGAGGTCCGACGGGCACTCACGGGTCGTCGCCGAGACATCGGCTCCACCCTCTTCCAGCTCGGATTGCTCTTCACCCTGATCCTCGCGCTCTGTATCCTCCTGGTGCTCCTCGGCCAGGTCGTCAGCCATGCGCTTCCCGTTCTTCGCGATCGAGGAGCGCAGATCATCTCGTCGCCGTATTCCTCCCTCCCGGCACGTGCCGGCGTCCGGTACGGGATCATCGGTTCGCTCTACCTGATGTTGTTCGTCATCTTGATCGCGTTCCCTCTCGGGATCGGTGCGGCCGTCTACATGGAGGAGTACGCACGCGATTCCCGGCTCAATCGGATCATCAACGCGAACATCCGGAACCTGGCCGGCGTGCCTGCGATCGTGTACGGCATCTTCGGCCTCGCGATCTTCGTGGTGTTGCTGGGCGATCTCACAAGCTCCGAGGGGGTCCATGGGAAGAGCCTGCTTTCCGGCGGCCTCACGATCGCGATCATGGTGCTGCCGATCGTCATCATCACCACCGCCGAGGCGCTGCGCGCGGTGCCGAGGAGCATCCGCGAAGCGGGCTTCGGGGTGGGGGCGACGCGGTGGGAGGTGATCCGGAGTCACGTCCTCCCCAACGCGGCTCCGGGGATCCTGACGGGGTCCGTGCTCGCGATGGCGCGAGCCCTCGGAGAGACGGCACCGCTGATCATGATCGGAGCGGTCCAGGGCTTCCTCGCGACGCAGGGCAGCGTCGGAGACACGCTCCTCGGGCGCTTCACCGCACTCCCGACGTTGATCTTCGCGTACACGAAGAAGGCCCAACCGGAGTTCCAGGACGTCGCTGCCGCCGGGATCCTCATCCTGATGGGAACGATCTTCCTGGTGAACCTCACCGCGATCCTCCTGAGGAATCGGTATGAGCGGGAGTGGTGACTCCATGGATACTGACGTCGTGAACACGCCGGACCAGAGCGGGACCGACGGGACCCACCTCGTGACGGTCGACACGACGGCCGGATCGGCACACGCCGACGACACGAACCCGTTGATCTTCGACATCAGCGACGTGTCGGTCTATTACGGGGACTTCCGAGCCGTACGGGACGTCACCATCCCCATCCGTGAGAACGAGATCACCGCCTTGATCGGACCGTCTGGATGCGGCAAGACGACCGTGCTGCGTTCGTTCAACCGGATGAACGACCTGATCGAAGGGGCTCGGGTCGAGGGGAAGATCCTGTATCACGGTGTGGACCTCTACGACGAGCAGGTGGATCCCGTCGAGGTACGGCGGCGCATCGGGATGGTGTTCCAGAAGCCCAATCCGTTCCCGAAGTCGATCTACGACAACGTCGCCTTCGGACCTCGGATCGCGGGGTTCAAGGGCAACATGGACGACCTGGTGGAGGAATCCCTCCATCGGGCGGCCCTGTGGGACGAAGTGCAGAGCAAGCTGAAGGATTCGGCGATCGCCCTCTCCGGCGGCCAGCAGCAGCGTCTGTGCATCGCACGCGCGATCGCGACCCGGCCGGATGTGATCCTGATGGATGAGCCATGCTCCGCGCTCGATCCGGTCGCCACGGCCAAGATCGAGGACCTGATGAGGGATCTCGTCTCCGAGTACACGATCGTGATCGTGACGCACAACATGCAGCAAGCGGCACGCGTCTCCGACCGGACGGCGTTCTTCACGGTGGACGTCGCGGAGGATGGGCATCGCACCGGCCACATCGTGGAGTTCGATCGGACCCAGACGATCTTCACGAACCCCTCCGACAAGCGCACGGAGGACTACGTGACGGGCAGGTTCGGATGAGCCGCGAACATTTCCACGAGCAGCTGGAGCGGCTCGAGCTGGAGCTCCTCTCGATGGGGGAGCTCGCGTCGGCCGCTGTGCAGCGATCGGTCGAGTCGCTCGTGCAGCACGATGACGCGAAAGCGCAGCGCGTGATCGACGACGATGATGCGGTCGATGACCTGTACCTGAGGATCGATCACGACCTGCTGGAGATGCTGGCGCTCCAGTCCCCGGTGGCCACCCAGCTGCGGCTCGTGTCGGCCATCCTCCACAGCTGTCTCCACCTAGAGCGGATCGGGGATCAGGCGGTGAACATCGCCAAGCTCTACATCGCGACGAAGGATCTCCCCCCGAGCCAGACGTTGCTCCAGCAGCTCGACGAGATGGGAACCCACGTCGTGGCGATGATCCGTACCGCGATGGAAGCGTTCCGTGCCCGAGACCTCGAGCTCTGTCTGAAGCTGCCGAAGATGGACGATCCGGTGGACCGCCTCAACCGTGGTACCCACCTCGAAGCGCTGAAGCTCGCCGACGACCCGCGAGCGCTCGACTGGGGTCTGCACATGAACCTGGCGGCACGGGCCCTGGAGCGTGTCGGCGACAACGCCGTCGACATCGCGGAACAGGTCGGGTTCCTGATCACCGGAGAGTTCCGAGAGTTCACGGATGCATCGCACGAGGTCCAGGGCCCAGGAGCGAACGCATGACAGCGGACGGCGCGGCGGCGCGGATCCTCGTCGTCGAGGACGAGGAGTCGTTGGCGGACACGGTGCGCTACAACCTGGAGCGGGAGGGCTACGCGGTCGCGGTCGCGTCCGACGGACGTGCCGCGCTCGACCGGTTCCGGAGCCAGAACCCCTCGCTCGTGATCCTGGATCTCATGTTGCCCGAGATGTCGGGCCTCGACGTGTGTCGTCAGATCCGTCAGATCTCGAACGTCCCCATCATCATGGTGACCGCCAAGGACTCCGAAGCGGACAAGGTGTCCGGGCTCGAGCTCGGCGCCGACGACTACGTCACCAAGCCGTTCTCCGTCCGTGAGCTGGTCTCGCGGGTGCGGGCGCACCTGCGCCGAGCGGGGATGCGCACCGACGAGCCCGAGGAGGACGTGCTCAAGGGCGGCCCCATCTCGCTCGACGTCGCGAAGCACGAGGTGATGGTCCACGGCCAGACCGTCGGGTTCCCTCCGAAGGAGTTCGAGCTGCTCGAGGCGTTCTTGCGTCGGAAAGGCAGGCTCCTCACGCGGGACTTCCTGATCGAGGAGGTCTGGGGTGCAGGTTATTTCGGGGACACGAAGACGCTCGACGTCCACGTGAAGCGCCTCCGGAAGAAGGTGGAGCAGGACCCTCACCAGCCGAAGCACCTCGTCACGGTGCGAGGCCTCGGGTACAAGTTCGTCGGCTGAGAGGCAGTCGCGGGATGCCGTTCCGGTGGCCGTCCAACCCCGACCCTGGCGCCCCTCAGGGCTCGGCCGTAAACTGAGCGGTCCGATGGCGGACGCCTTCCCCCGCAGCGAGCGTTTCCTGAACCGTGAGCTCTCGTGGCTCGAGTTCGATGCCAGGGTGCTCGCGCTCGCCGAAGATCCCGCGAACCGGTTGTTGGAGCGGGTGAAGTTCTTCGCGATCTTCAGCTCGAACCTCGATGAGTTCTTCCAGGTGCGCGTCGCGGGGCTGCAGGAGCAGCGGGAAGCGGGCGTGGGTCCTGCTTCACCCGAGGGACTGACGCCCGAGGAGCAACTCGCCGCCATCACCTCTCGGGTGGCGGCGCTCTACCGACGCACGGACACGACGTGGATGGACGACCTCCGGCCGGCGCTCGAGAAAGAGGGCGTGCGGCTGGTCGATTGGTCGGATCTGGAGGACGCGGATCGCACGCATCTCCAGGAGCTGTTCAGCGAGCGGATCTTCCCGGTCCTGACGCCTCTGTCGGTCGACCCCGCGCATCCGTTCCCGTACATCTCCTCCCTCTCGCTGAACCTCGCGGCGCTCGTCCGTGATCCCTCGAGCGGGGAGCGACGTTTCGCACGGGTGAAGGTCCCGCCCCTGCTGCCCCGATTCATCGAGATGCCGGACGGCGAGCGGTTCGTCCCGATCGAGCAAGTGATCGCGGCCCACCTGGAGGTGCTGTTCCCCGGCATGGAGATCGTCGGGCATTCGACGTTCCGGCTCACGCGAGACGCGGACTTCGAGCTGGAGGAGGAAGAGGGAGGGGATCTCCTCGAGGCGATCGAGTCGGTTCTCCAGCGGCGGCTTCGCGGTGCGACGCCGGTGCGGCTCGAGCTGGACGCGTCCTCCACCGACGAGGTTCGGACGCTCCTCACACGAGAGCTCGGGCTCGAGCCCGACGAGGTCTTCGTCGTGGAAGGCCTCCTCGATCCGTCCGCGCTCTGGTCTTTCACCGAGTTGGATCGACCCGAGCTGAAGGACGACCCGTGGACCCCGGTGACCCAGCCTCGGCTCGATGGCGCAGAGAACGTGTTCGACGTCATCTCCAGAGGCGATCTCCTGGTCCAACATCCGTACGACTCGTTCGAGACCTCCGTCGGGGCGTTCATCGAGCAGGCCGCGCGCGACCCGTCGGTCCTGGCGATCAAGCTGGTGTTGTACCGGACCTCCGAGGAGAGCCCGATCGTCCGGGCGCTGGTGCGTGCCGCGGAGGCGGGGAAGCAGGTCGTCGCGCTCGTGGAGCTGCAGGCGCGCTTCGACGAACGCGCCAACATCACCCAGGCCCGGACCTTGGAACAGGCGGGGGTCCACGTCGTGTACGGCATCGTCGGGCTGAAGACCCACGCCAAGGTCTGCCTCGTCGTTCGTCGCGAGGCGTCCGGCATCCGCCGCTACGCGCACGTCGGCACCGGCAACTACAACCCGAGCACGGCCCGGCTGTACGAGGACGTCGGGCTGCTGACGGCCG
>Ga0114129_10014301_pt1 | contig 11310 bp, 11 predicted proteins | sample RhiMetdeltSRZDD1_FD_80071 | JGI IMG/M metagenome (GOLD analysis project Ga0114129, IMG submission 80071) | Populus rhizosphere microbial communities from Tennessee, USA - Rhizosphere MetaG P. deltoides SRZDD1 (version 2) (version 2) | ecosystem: Host-associated > Plants > Roots > Rhizosphere >... | reverse complement strand
GACGGCGATCTGTTGCTGGTTGACGCAGGCTGTGAATATAAAGGCTACGCGTCAGACATCACTCGGACTTTTCCGATCAATGGCAAGTTCACCGATGCGCAGCGCGAGATTTACGAACTGGTGTTGGAAACTCAGAAGTCCTGCGTCGACATGGTTCGTCCCGGCGTGCGTTTGGAGGATTTGAAGACGCACTCGATAGAAATGCTGACCGAAGGCATGGTGCGGCTTGGCTTGTTGAAGGGCGATCCGAAGAAACTGATCGAAGAGAAGAAGTACATGCAGTTTTATATGCACAACCTTGGTCACTATCTCGGTATCGACGTTCATGACGCCGGCCGCTATTACTTCAGGGGTGAATCGCGTCCTGCTGAAGTGGGGATGGTCATGACGATCGAGCCGGGACTCTACATCTCCCCTGACACCAGCCGCATTCCTGACGAATTCAACAAGGACATTCCGGCCAAGTATCTCGGTATCGGCGTGCGCATCGAAGACGATGTGCTGGTGACCGAAAGCGGCGCGCGCGTCCTGACGCACAAAGTGCCGAAGGAACGCGAAGAGATTGAAGCGCTGATGGCGGGGTAGCCGATCCTGAGTCGATTAGCTACCTTGAAGATCGAACGGTTTTCGCGTATCGATAAGGTTGTGCTTTTCAGCCAAAGTGAAGTAAAGCGCCAGGCCCTTCTCCATTTCTTCGTCCACGGCGAACACGATGTTTTTCGTCAAGTAAGTCGTAATCTCATCTTCAGACAATCCAATCCGGGTTGAATAGCGGGCCGCGATCTGTCTGATGTTCTCCAATCCTTCATCGCGCGCCCCAGCGAAATCGATTGAGCGAATCTTGTCCACCGCATCCTTTCGCACCATCCACATCGCAAACACAAATCCCAAGCCGGTGAATTCGTGCCAAAGTGTGGCTAAATCGAAAACGCGAAAGTGCTCGCGCGGGATCGTCATGGCTGGATCGCCGATGATCAGCGCCGCGTCTGCATGCGCCAGCATGGACTTCAAATCAGGCGCGGATGTTTCCACCTGCGGCTCGAAGCCGAGGAATTCGCGAAAGATGATCTTCACGAGCGCCGCCGACGTGCGCGACGATTCATCCAAAGCCACCCGCTCGACTTTCTTCAAATTGTTTTTGCGCGTGACGAGTACGACGCTGCGCACAGCCGTTTTCGAGCCAACGCAAACGTTGGGGACGATTGCGATATCCGGCAGGCGCTGATATTCGATGATCGGAACCAGCGCGGCGTCAACCTCGCCGCTCGCGAGCATCTCGGCGCAACGCGCGGGCGCGGTGTCGGTTAACAACTCAACCTGGTCGCGTTGCGGGCCGTGAATGAAACTCCAGATGAGCGGAGCTGTGTTCAGGTAACTCGACGCGGCGATGCGCGGTCGAGTGTGTGTGCTTTTCGGTTTCACCGTTTGCAGTTTATATTGAAGCGCGCCGCGGAAAAGTCAATGCCAATATTCGATGTTACAGTTCCGATTCGTCACGGGATGCCGATTTACGAGGGCGATCCGCCGGTCAGCATCGAAGCAGCGTCAGCATTGGCAAGCGGCGATTCCGCCAACGTTTCATTCCTTCACTTCGGCGCGCACACCGGTACGCACGTCGATGCGCCGGCGCATTTCATCGAAGGTGCTAACAAAATCGATTCGCTGCCGCTCGATGTTCTGATTGGGCCGGCGCGGGTCGTTCGCGTCCCTGACGATCGTACGGAGATCGATGCGGATTTCCTGGCTACTTGTCACCTTGATCAAGTTGAACGCATTCTGTTTCATACGCGCAACTCCGGATTCTGGCACGAAGGTTTTCGCAAAGACTTCACGCACCTTCTGCCTGAAGCGGCCGAAATGCTGGTCAGTCGCGGTGTGAAGCTCGTCGGCACAGACTACTTGTCGATCGAAAAGTTTCATTCGGGCCACCATCGCACGCACATTGCTCTGCTTTCCAGTGGCGTGGTGATTGTCGAAGGATTGAACCTCGCGGAAGTGCCTGTAGGTGATTACGAATTGATTTGTCTACCTTTGAAGATTGCCGAGGGCGCCGGTGATGGCGCTCCAGCGCGTGCAGTGTTGCGAACTCTGTCCGACAAACTTTAGTTTGTCGAGAGGTTTAGATGAAAGCGAGGAGCAACGACAAACTGAAGTTTGTCGGACAATATCGCGAACGCGTCTATCGTATTGTCCGTCGCATTCCGCGCGGACGCGTGATGACCTACGGCCAGATTGCTTACATGCTCGGCGAAGGCTATACACCGCGCACGGTTGGGTTCGTCATGCACGGCGCTGACGACCGAACGCCCTGGCATCGAGTAATTAATTCGCAGGGGCGCTGCTCCACGATGGGTATCGTGCTGCCGCCGGATAAGCAACAACGCATGTTGGAGCATGAAGGTGTACGGTTCGACAAGAGCGGACGCTGCGACTTGGAAACTTTGCTTTGGAAGCCGAGAAGAACAACCAGGAAGGGAAAGAAACGATGAACATCGATCCACTCGCGCAGCGCGCGCCTTACGAAGTCAGTCCTCGTCAGTATTCAGTCTCGCATCAAATGGCCACCACTGCTTTTGAGCTGCCGAACTTTCGCGTGATGCAGACCCTCGGCGTGGTCCGGGGGATCGTTGTGCGTTCGCGGAATATCTTCGCAACCATCGGCGCATCGTTCCAGCAGATCGCCGGTGGCAATATCACTATCTGGACAAAGATGTGTGAAGAAACTCGTCGCGACGCGTTCGACATCATGATCCAACACGCGTCAGAAATCGGCGCCAATGCGATCATCGGCGTGCGATACGATACAACTGAGATCTCGACAGGCGTCACTGAAGTCCTGGCATATGGCACAGCGGTCATCGTTGAGCCAACTGACGCGGGTTATCGAGGATGAGCCAAAGTGACCTCAAAACTCGCGCGCTGGAAAGAGCTCGCGCCGCCTTCGCCTCGGTAGCCTACGCGAAGTTTCTTGGTCTTGAGCTGCGCGAAATCAGCAGCGGTGAAGTAACAGTCTGTCTCGACGTTCGCGGCGAGTTGAAACAGAATCGCGGCGTCGTTCATGGTGGCGCCATTGCGTCCCTGATCGATACAGCGTCGGCATTTGCGATCCTCACGACCATCGACGAAAACGAGAAGGTCACGACGACCGATCTGACCATTCATTACCTGAGACCGATTACCGAAGGCCGGATGCTGGCTAAGGCCAGGATCGTTCGCGGCGGACGGCGGCGATTCGTGGTTAACGTGGAAGTCGAAAACGAGGGCGCGCTGGCCGCAACTGCCGTCACGGGTTACGTGAAAATTCCGTGAAAACCGCTAAAATACGCGGAAAATAGACATAGACAACCACGTTTCAACATGTCAAAATAGGTTTGGCACCGCTTCTGGCCTCGAAGCGTCACTTCGGTTTCCTACCATCGGTTCTTCCTTATGCATTCTTTGTTCCAAGCTCTGTTGGCCCAGCACGCACGGCAACTGACACCCGTTCGCTGCGCGCATTCGACAATTGCTCAACTCCATCGTTATTTCGAAGACGTCGTTCTGGAGAACAATTTGAACGCGCTGGTGATCCAGGCTTTACCGGCGGTGGCAAAGCGATCCCCGCGCGAGATTTCTCGCCTACGAGATTTGGCGCGAGGTGGCCGGCGCACGTTCTTCTTTGTCGGGCAAAACGACGACCTAACCAACTACATTGACACTGCCAGCTTCAACGACACCTTCGCGCCGGTTCTGCTGCAGCATCCCGGCACGTATCACGCAAACGAGCATTTTGTCGTCATCGCCGATGCGCGGTTTTCGGCGCTGCTGGCAACCGTACGCACCGGAGGCAAAGATACCGGCGCGAGCGAGGACGAAGTTGCGTGGACGTTCGAGCCCGACGTTGTCTATTCAGCGCTCGAATACCTCCAGGCGCGGGTACGGGCGGAACATCCCTATCACGCCTCAGTTTTTGGCAGCGCGGTCCGCACGTCAATGCCCAAAGCGACCTCACTGCAACTGACTCTGAGCGTGACAACGAAGCTCGCGCACTTATTACAAGAACAGGCTGGTCGCGAAATCGCGGTAAACCGGATCGCTACTGCGATCCGCGAATCGCTCGAGCTTGGTGTAATTCTGCAAAAGACAGTCTCGGAAGTTGGCGCTGCGCTGAATGTCGCCTGCTGTGCCCTGCGCGTTGAAGATCGAAACGAGGCGCAGGCTTTAAACTATTCATATTTTGCAAATCCTGAAAAAGAGGAAAAGCTTCAACGCGACGAAGTCACGCGCGAACTGGACGAGATAAGTTCGCAATTGGCCAAGAGCCCCCAGTTGTTTACGCGTGATGGCTCAGAGAGTTTAGAGGCAGAAGAGACACAATTCCCATTGGCGGTTGTGCCGCTCGTTTTTCATGAACGATTCATCGGCGCGCTGAAAGTCGTGGACGACAAACCGGGCCGCACCTGGCAGGATAACGAAATCCTCTTGCTGCGCACGGTCGCTAACCAGGTCGCGGTCGCGATCAATCACGCTGATCTATTTGCGCAAATGCAGCAGCAGGCGTTGACCGATGCGCTGACCGGCTGCTACAACCGGCGCTCGTTTGAAATGCAGCTCGATCGTGATCTGCAAATGGCCACGCGACTGCATCAACCGCTTTCGCTTGTGATGCTGGATCTTGATCGCTTCAAGCAACTCAATGACAGCGCCGGTCATGATGCCGGCGATTCAGCTTTGCGTAAGCTCGCCGATTGTTTCCGCCAGGAATTGCGTGGCGTCGATACCGCGGCGCGTTTTGGCGGGGATGAGTTCGCGTTGATTTTGCCCCAGGCTTATTCAGAAGGCGCGCAACTTGTTGCGGAACGCTTACGAATAAAGATTGAACAGATTCAAATACCCGGATTTGGTTATCTGGCGGCGTCGATCGGTATCGCTGCGTTTCCGATGCATGCAAATTCGCGCGCGGACCTGATTCAGGCGGCCGACGCGGCTTTGTATTGCGCGAAGCGCAGTGGCCGAAATCGCGTGGCGCTATTTGAGACTTCTAATCCAAACGGATCAGATCCGATGCCCCCCACTAGTAATGTTTCCGAAAACGTCGAACACGCGATGTGATTCCTCGCGCGTCTTTGCCAGCCTGATCGTTCTCACTTAGAATTTCAGATTCAAAGCTCTGCCATGAATGCCTGATGGTTCGTGCGGTTCGAGCCGTCAGGCTTCATTTGTGCTGATCAAGCTTTGCATCTAATTCATGGAAGATCTCCGCAAGCTCGCACGTTATTTCCGGCCGTACAGAGCGTCCCTGATCGCGGGGATTGCATGTATCGTTGCGGGCGTCATCTTTAACGTTACCATCCCGCAGATTGTCGGCCACGCGATCGATGCGAACTGGAACGAAGTCACCTGGTCAAAACTGAATATTGCGGCGCTGAAAGTGCTCGGTGCAAGTTTAATGAGCGGAGTCTTTCTGTTTCTCCAGCGTCGCATCATCATTGGCATGTCGCGGCATATTGAGTACGACCTGCGCAATGACTTCTATGCGCATCTGGTCGATCAGCCGCTGTCATTTTTTCACGAGCACCGCACAGGCGATTTGATGGCGCGCGCGACGAACGATCTTGCCGCCGTGCGACAGCTCGCCGGGCCGCTCATCATGTACAGCCTGCAAACGGTGTTCGTGGTGCTGTTTATTCTGCCGATCATGTTGGCGCTGAATTGGAAGTTGACCTTGTTGCTGTTCGTCACGATGCCGCTGGTTTCGCTGACAGTCAAATTCTTCGGCCAGCAGGTGCACACACGCTTTCAGCATATTCAGGATTTCTTTGCGCAAATCACCGCGCGCGCGCAAGAGAACATCACCGGCGTTCGGGTGGTGCGCGCATACGCGCAGGAACACGCGGAGATCGAAGCATTCAACAAATTGAATTGGGAGTACGCGCAGAAGAACCTGGGGCTGGTGCGTATCGACGCCGTAATGCGGCCGCTGATGACGTTTCTGATTGGACTTGGGTTCGTGCTGATCATCTGGGCCGGTGTGCCGCTGGCCGTGCGTGGCGAGATCACGGTCGGACAGTTCACGCAATTCAACATGTACCTTTTTCGGCTGATTTGGCCGCTGATCGCGATTGGCTACGTCGTGAATCTCTATCAACGCGGCACGGCAAGCTGGAAACGAATGCAGGCGATTGCGCGTGTGAAACCGGCCATTGCCGACGCGCCGAACGTGCGAGAGCAACCACCAATCAAAGGTCAAATCGAATTCCGCAATCTAACGTTCCGTTACCATCCGAATGGGCCGGAAGTTCTGAAGGATATCGATCTGACGATCGAAGAAGGCCAGACCGTCGCGTTTGTCGGCCGCACCGGCAGCGGCAAATCGACGGTGGTTAATCTGATTTCGCGAATTATCCAAGCCCCGGAAGGCGCCGTATTCATCGACGGCGTTTCCGTTCGTGACTATCCGCTGCGCCAGTTGCGAGGGGCGATCGGCTACGTGCCGCAGGAAACTTTCTTGTTCAGCGAGACGCTGGCAAAGAACATTGCGTTCGGGCGTGATACGGCGGAACGAGCACAAATTGAAATGGCTGCGGAGGTGGCCGGCCTCAGCACTGACGTAACCGACTTTCCAGACGGGTTCGATACTCTTGTCGGCGAGCGCGGCATTACACTGTCCGGCGGACAAAAACAGCGCACGGCGATCGCTCGAGCCGTCTTGCGCGAGCCGCGCATTCTGATTCTTGACGACGCGTTGTCGTCGGTTGACACGTATACGGAAGAAAAAATTCTGACGCGTCTGCGCGGCGTCATGCGTGAGCGCACCAGTATCATTGTCTCGCACCGCGTCTCAACGGTGCGCGATGCCGACCTGATTTGCGTGCTCGACGAAGGGCGAATCATCGAGCGAGGCACCCACGATGAACTGCTGGCGTTGGGCGGCGAATACGCGGATCTGTACGAGCGGCAGTTGTTGGAAGAGGAGTTGGCGGCGACTTAGCAGGAGGTCATCATGGAAACACTTAGTCCGCAGGAAATGGAGAGCAGGATTGCCGCGCGATACCTGATGTTTGTGATCTTGTGGTTCTCAATATTCATGAGTGTCATGATCTTTCTGGGTATCGTGCTGATGGCTGGCAGTAAGGGCACGCCAAACCCGATGCTGAGTTACGTGCTGCTTGGCATTGGATCGATGATCGTCGTTGTTTCGTTTCTGCTCAAACAACAGTTGACGCGGAGGGCGATTGACAAACAGGACGTCGCAGCTTTGCAGAGCGCGCTCATCATCAGCTTGGCGCTATGCGAATCAGCGGCGCTTTTTGGCCTCCTTGACCGGTTTGTGACCGCGTCGAATACCAGTTGGTTTTTGTTTGCGGTCGCCGCCGTAGGAGTACTGCTGCACTTTCCGAAGAAAGATGATTTGCGCGCGGTCTCGTACAAGAGGTCTGACTTTTAAAATGTCCGCCGCCGTCCAGAAATTTCACGAAGAAGAAGCCATCGGCAAGACGTACGATTGGCAGGTCGCGAAGCGCCTTCTGCGCTATCTGAAGCCATACGTTCGTTTGCTGATTCCGGCGCTGGCGCTCACGATGGTGCTGAATCTGCTCGGCGTTTTGCAACCAAAATTCACGCAGTACGCGATCGACTGGTTCATCCTGCCGCGAAAACTCAGTGGACTGAATCTGTTCGTGCTGGTCTATGTGGGCGTACAGGTCGCCCGTCTTGTGTCTTCTTATTTCCAGAGCCTATTTCTGAACAGCATCGGCCAGTACGTCATGTTCGATTTGCGTAAGGAAATCTACGACAAGCTTCAGCATCAGGAAGTCGCCTACTACGATCGCAATCCCGTCGGCCGCATCATGACGCGTCTTACGGCGGACGTGGACGCGCTGAACGAGTTGTTTACGTCGGGAGTCACAGACTTGATCGGCGATTTGGTGATGATCGTTGCGATTATCGCGGTGATGGCTTACATGGACGTGCGCTTGACGCTTATCACTCTGCTGACGGTGCCGATGCTGTTTTTCGCCACGACGTGGTTTCGCAAAGGCGCGCGCCGCGGCTTTGACATGGTGCGAACACGCATCGCGCGCATCTTCGCATTTCTCCAGGAGCACATCTCCGGCGCGCAGACGGTCCAGATCTTTAGTGCTGAGGAGAAATCGCTGCGCCAGTTCGCTAAGATCAACGAAGAGCATCGCCAAGCGAACATCCAGACGATTTTTTATTATGCGGTCTTTTTTCCGGCGGTGGATTTCATTGGCGCGGTCGGAATTGCGCTGATCATCTGGTACGGCGGCTATCGCGTGATGCAGCATGCGCTGTCGCTGGGCGCGCTGGTCGCATTCATTCAATATTCCGGCTTCCTGTTTCAACCCATTCGCGACATCTCAGATAAGTACAACGTTTTGCAAGGCGCGGTCGTCGCTTCGCATCGCATCTTCAAAGCACTCGATCTGCCCATTCTGATCACTTCGCCCGCGAAGCCGCTCAAGTCCGGCCGCGCTGAAGGTCGCATCGAATTTCAAAGCGTCTGGTTCGCTTACAAGGAAAACGAGTGGGTGCTAAAGGATGTCTCGTTTACGGTGCAGCCAGGTCAATCAGTCGCGCTGGTGGGGCACACTGGTTCAGGCAAAACGACAATTACGAACCTGTTGATGCGTTTTTATGACGTGCAGAAAGGGCGCGTGTTGTTGGACGGAGTCGATGTGCGCGACTGGGACTTGCAGTCCCTGCGCGAAAACTTCGCGGTCGTTTTGCAGGACGTTTTTCTTTTTACCGGCACTGTCGAAAGCAACATCCGGCTCGGGCGCGAAGATATTTCCGACGAACGCGTGCGTTGGGCCGCGACCGAAGTGCGCGCGGATAATTTCGTTCGCCGGCTGCCGCATGAATACCAGTCAGAGGTGCGCGAACGCGGCGCTGGATTATCCGTCGGTCAAAAGCAATTGATTAGTTTCGCGCGGGCGCTGGCTTTCGATCCAGCGCTGTTGATTCTCGATGAAGCGACCAGCTCGATCGACACGGAGACTGAGCAGTTGATTCAGCAGGCCATCGCGCGCGTGATGAGCAATCGCACTTCAGTAATTGTGGCGCACCGGCTGTCAACGATTCAGCGCGCCGACAACATCATCGTGCTGCATCACGGCGAGATTCGCGAGCAAGGCTCGCATCAGGACCTTTTGGCGCTGCACGGCTTGTATTGGCGGCTTTACAGGTTGCAGTATTCAGATCCCGCGCGGGCTACTGCCGAGCCTGAACCAGAGGAAGAAGAGCAGATTGTTTACCGACCGCGCGGTCCCAGTTTTTCATTCGGCGAAGGCATGGGATAAGACGGCTAGTCCGCTTCCGCAGACTTAGCCACAGAGGCACAGAGTGCTTCAAAGCAGAACCGGCATCAAGTGAGCTTAATGTTTCACCTCGGTGCCTCCGTGTCTCTGTGGCAGAAACTGTAGATTTGTACGCGGTACTTGACTGGCATGGCTACCGATCAAATCGTTGAAGCCCGCTTCACGCAGACTGCTCTGGCGGTGAACGATCTTCATCACGACGACTGGGCGAAGGCTAAACCTGTCAAGATCGATCATTACTGGTCAGGTGAGCTTGCACCCGGCAGCCGTCATGCGGAAGTACGCATTCTGTGGTCAGGTAAGGCCCTGTACGTTCGGTATGTTTGCGAACAAGCCGAGCCACTGGTGATGAGCGATAAGCCGCAGACGAAAACGAAGACGATGCAGCTTTGGGATCGTGATGTGTGCGAGATCTTCATCGCACCCGATCCGAGCGTCGTTGAGAAATATCTGGAATTCGAAGTCGCGCCGACGGGCGAATGGCTGGATGTTGCGATCGATTTAACTACGGGTGACCGCCAGTCGGATTGGAAGTTTGATTCGCATATGACAGCCGCGGCTCAGATCGAAAAGGATCGCGTCACGATGGCGATGCGCATTCCGTGGAATCATTGGATTCACGAGCCGCAGAAGGGCGAGCGCTGGCGCGTCAATCTGTTTCGCTGCGTCGGTAAGGATCAGAACCGCGGTTATCTTGCCTGGCAACCGACGCGCACACCTGAGCCGTCATTCCACGTGCCGCAGGTGTTTGGCTGGCTGGTCTTCAAGTAGCGCGCCGGCTGCCGCAAGCGGTTCAAACTCCGTGTAATCCCGAGCGCTCTTTCACGCTGCGCTAGCCTTCGAATGGGTCTTCAAGTGATTTGGATTTCCGGCGTCGATGAATTCTTATTTAGGCTATGCGCGATGAAGCTTTCAAGGCGCGTGCGGTCTTCTTCCGTGATCTGCACAATTCTTGCGCCGATTAAATAATTGCATCCAAGTTCTGACTCCTCCAGCTTTTCATATCGCCTGGGAATGACCACCAAGGGCATCGCGCCGGTCGGCAATTCGAGCGTGACCTGAAGCTCGCGACCCTCAGCCGCGAGGTGATGCCCGTCGAGATGAACCTGCGGCAGCATCAACGCCAACCCGGTGACGCTAATGTCACGCGTATGGCCTTTGAGAGTTCGGTCTTGCGGCGCCGCTCCGTTCGTTCGCGCCTTTCTGCTGACCGCGATTGAAAACAACAACCGGACGCGAAGTCTGGGCGTTTGCCGGTGATCCTTAAAATAGACCCGAACCCGAGAGACGACTGAACGAATCAGTTCTGGCATCGCGATAAGCCTTTCCGAGGGACGGGAGCAAGTAGTGCCGAACAAATGGTGGGACAGGAACGGGATGCGTTCCGACCATATTCTAACGTTCAGCACACGTGAGGGCAATGATTAGTTTTACCAGGCGGCCGAAAATGAGAGGGGCATCAACCTCGCCGGTTCATTCCGAGCTGGCCGATGTGTAGTATTGCCAAGATTTGACCCAAGTTAGTACTCGCCTTATATCACGAGTTATATTGCTTCGGCCTGAGTACGGGCTCGGGTTCCATTGCTAATCTGAGGGACAAACTTTTGAGAAGAGCAAAGATACTCGCCACATTGGGTCCTTCGACTCGCGAGCCAGGAATGATCGAAACGATGCTCGCGGCCGGCGTCGACGGCGTGCGCATCAACATGTCGCACGGCACTCATGACGAGAAGGCTGAAGACATCCGTATGGCCCGTGCCGCCGCGGAGAAGATGAATAGGCCGCTGGCGATCCTCGCGGATCTTTCCGGGCCGAAAATTCGCACGCGCACGCTCAAGAATCATCAACCGGTCAAGCTGCAAGCCAATCAGCAATTCACTATCACCACGCGTCCGATCGAAGGCGACAACACCCAAGTGGCCACGAACTACGACGGCATGCCGCGCGACGTGCATGCGGACGCGCGCATCCTGCTCGATGACGGCGCGAT
>Ga0114129_10014300_pt1 | contig 11310 bp, 11 predicted proteins | sample RhiMetdeltSRZDD1_FD_80071 | JGI IMG/M metagenome (GOLD analysis project Ga0114129, IMG submission 80071) | Populus rhizosphere microbial communities from Tennessee, USA - Rhizosphere MetaG P. deltoides SRZDD1 (version 2) (version 2) | ecosystem: Host-associated > Plants > Roots > Rhizosphere >... | reverse complement strand
TGCAGCACCTCCCACGGCAGCCCCGCCATCGCCTCGCCGCAGTCCGCGCCGCCGACGCCGATGGCCAGCATGCCGAGCCCGCCCGCGTTTGGCGTGTGCGAGTCGGCCGCGATCATCAGCGTGCCGGGGGTGGCGTAATTCTCGAGCACGACCTGGTGAATGATCCCGGAGCCAGGACGCCAGAAGCCCATGCCGTACTTGCGCGCCGCGGAGCGGATGAAGTTGTACACCTCCGCGCTCTCGTTGACGGCGCGGTTCAGATCCTCGACGGCGCCGCTCTCGGCGCGGATCAGGTGGTCGCAGTGAATCGTCGACGGCACCGCCACGCGCTTGCGGCCGGACATCATGAACTGGAAGATCGCCATCTGGCCCGTCACGTCCTGGAGCGCCACGCGATCGACGCGCAATCTCAAGATGGCCTTGCCGCGCTCCCACTGCTGCGTCTCGAAGTCGTGGCAGTGCGCGACGAGGATTTTCTCGGTCAGCGTGAGCGGGCGACCGAAGGACTTGCGAGCGCGCGCCAGGCGGTCGGGCATGGAGGCGTAGAGCGACTTGATCTGCGCGGACATCAGAGCCTCCCTAATTCGCGGGCACAGGAACACCTCCCTCGTGCGGGAGAGAGGCGGTGTAAGTGACGGATAACTTTAACGCGCCGCTCCGAACCGGTCAAGGTAACAACGCTCAGCATCGCGCCACGATGAACAACCGGCGAAATGGAAACAGCGTCGTGCCGTCCGCACGCGGCGGATACGCGTGCGCCACCCGCTCACGATACGCGTGCTCGAACGCGCCACGCTCCCCGACGTCCAGCGCGTCGAGGAACGGCTTGAGCCAGGAGCCCTTCACGAAGTCCGCCACCGGGTGCTCGCCGGTGAGCGCCTGCGTATAGACGCTCTCCCACACGTCGAGCGCGCTCGCGCGAGGCCGCAGCAGGTCCCAGTAATACTCGGGCGGCTTGGTCGGCTCCGGCCGGATGAGCTTCTCGAGGCGCTCGCGCCAGCGCCCCTCGCGCGCGAGCTCGTAGATCGACGTGTGCGACGGCTCACCGAAGTTGCGGGGCATCTGCACGGCCAGCGCCCCGCCCGGGGCGACGTGGCTCAGCAGGCGCGGAAACAGCGTGGCGTGATCGTCGATCCAGTGCAGCGTCGCGTTGGAGAACACCACGTCGACGGGCACCGGCGGCGCCCACGTCGCAACGTCGGCCTGCTGCCACTCCACGCCTGGATCAGACGCCCGGGCCCGCTCCAGCATCGACGGCGAGGCGTCCACGCCGGTCACGCGCGCGCTCGGCCATCGCGCCCGCAGCAGCGCGGTGACGTTGCCGGTGCCGCAACCGAGGTCGACGACGTGCCCGGGACCAGGCATCGCCACGCGCTGCAACAGGTCCACGGCGGGCCGCAGCCGATGGTCGCTCCAGCGGAGATACTGCGCGGGATCCCAGGTCGCCGTCGCCATCACGCCCTCATCAATACGCCTGTCGGCATCCCAACTCCAATGCATAGTTCTACTGATTGCTTATACTCAATAGGCATGGAGCTCCGGCACCTGCGCTATTTCGTGGCCATCGCGGATGCGGGGAGCGTCTCGCGCGCCGCCGTGCAGCTGCAGCTCACGCAGCCGGCCCTCTCGCGCCAGCTGCGCGACCTCGAGAGTGAGCTGGGGCTGCCGCTGTTCGACCGCGTCGGTCGCCGCCTGCACCTGACCGCGGAGGGCGAGAACCTGCTCGAGCGCACGCGCGAGATCCTGCGCGCCGCGGACGCGCTGCGCGAGCGCGCCGGCGCCCTGGCGGGCGGTCGTACGGGCACGCTGCGGCTGGGCGCCACCGCGCAGACGCTGGAGAGCCTCATCAGCGCGTTCCTGACCGGCTTTCGCCGCGCGTGGCCGGGCATCGACGTACGGCTCGTCGAGGACGGCGGCGTGCGGCTGCGCGCGCGCGTCGCGCGCGGCGAGCTGCACCTGGCGCTCGGCGCGGTCCCGAGCGGCGACGACCTGCGCGCGCGGCCGCTGTTCCCCGTGTGGGTGCTGGCCGTGATGCCTCCCGGCCATCGCCTCGGCCACCGGCGCGCGTTCGAGGTCGGCGAGCTCGATGGCGAGACGGTGCTGCTGCTCCGGCGCGACTTCGCCTCGCGGCTGCGCTTCGACGCCGCGTGCGAGGCCGCACGCGCGCGACCGCGCGTGCTGCTCGAGGCGAACGATCCGCACTCGCTGGTGAGCCTCGCGCGCGGCGGCCACGGCATCGCCGTGGTGCCGTCCACGACCATCTTCAGCCGCAGCGGGTTGCGCGTGGCGCCGCTGCTGCGCGCCGGCCGCGCGGTCGGCGGCTCCACCGCGGCGGTCTGGGACCCGCGGCGGCACCTGCCCTCCTACGCGCAGGCGTTCGTGGACGAGCTGTTCGCCTACACGCGGCGCTCGTATCCTGGGAAGGAGTTCGCGCGGCTCGCGCCGTCGACGCCGCCGCTCAACGAGCCAGGCTGAACGAGTACTCTCCGGCCGCCACCTCGTCCACCCACACCTTCGCGGTCCAGCGCCCCGGGTACGGCCGCAGCTCCCACATGGGCACCGTGTGGGTGTGCCAGGTCGCGGCCTCCTCCGCCGTGCCCGCCGAGGGGTCGAGCGCGCGCGACACCACGCGGCGCTCCGCCCCGTTCGGATCGTACCAGCGGCTCACGATGCGTACCGGGCGGCCCGTGGGCCGCACGCCGAGCAGCAGCGTCACGTGCGCGTCGCGGGCCCGATCGAACGTGCCGAGCGCGCGCGGCAATGACGCGGGATCCGACACGTTGGCCGGCGCGCCCGGCGCGGGCGCGCGGTCGGTGAAGTACGAGCGGGCGATCAGGCCGCTGGCGCTCTCGTGCGATGTCGTGATCACCGTCGGCGCCCGCACGGCGGTCGCCGTCGTCGGCGCCGAGGCGCACGGCAAGCCGTCGGTCCACGCCCGTTGAGCGGGAAACCGCCGCAGGAGATCGCGAATCTCGTCGCACGGGGGGCGGTGGCCCCACGGAATGACCGTGCGCTTGTCCGCGACCAGCCGGTCGAAGGCCAGCAAATGATCGTAGACGAGGCTCAGGGCCTGCTCCTCGCGCAAGCGTCGGGCACGCACGAGGACCTCGACCGCCTTGGCGTTGGCGTCGAGCTCACGCACCTCTTGCTCGCGCTGCGCGTCGAGCGCGAGCGTGCTCGACAGTGGGCGATCGTGGTCGAGCAGGTAGTGCGCCAGCTCGTGGGCGACGATCGAGTCGCGATGGCGCGAGTGGAGCATCGGCGTGCTCAGCGTGAACATGCCGCGGCGGTACGTGCCGCCAACGCCCTCGACGTCGCTGCCGACGAGGATTGCGATGCGCGACACGCCGTAGACACGCGCGGTCTCGTCGGCCATCACGCGCACCTCGGCGACGGCCTGCTCCTGCGCCGGCGTCAGGCTCACGCAGCCCGCGGCCGCCAGCGCGGCGATCAGCCCGGCGGCGAACGCGAGCGGCCTCACACGTGCTCCTCCCGCCGGTCGGGGCGGCCGACCAGCCGCCGCGCCGCCATCTGACGCAGCCGAATGATGGACCGCGTCGGTGACAACCCCATGGGACAGACGTCCGTACAGCCACCCTGCCCGTGACAGCGCGGTAGCGCATCGTCGCCCAGCAGGAGCGGCCAGCGCGCGGCGCGCGCGCCGTCACGCCGATCGCGCTGCAGCGTGAACGCGCGGTTGAGCGCCGCGGGGCCGGCGAAGCGCCGGTCATGCGCGACCATCGTGCACGCCGACAGGCACATCCCGCAGCCGATGCATTCGATCGCATCGTCGATCTCGGCGCGCTCGCTAGAGCTCGGCGCGATCTCCGCGTAGGCGGGCGCGTCGGACGCCGGCACGTACGCCGCGCCGACGCTGACCTGACGCTCGACGAACGGCGTCATGTCGACCACGAGATCGCGCAGCAGCGGGAAGTGATAGAGCGGACGCACGCTCACGGGCCCCGCACCGAGCGACGCCAGCCGCGTGCGGCACGCCCAGCGCTCGCGGCCATTCACGACCACGGCGCAGGAGCCGCACATTCCCACGCGACAGGCGTAGCGGAGCGCAAGTGTGGGATCCTGCTCGCGCTGGATCGAGACGAGGGCGTCCAGGACCGTGGTGTCCGCGCCCGCGTGCACGTCATACGTGTGCAGACGCTGCCGCTCACCCGGCGCCCAGCGAAAGACGCGCAGCCGCGTCACTACTGTCCCGACTCCCGCCACTCCCAGCCGGTGATGGTGACGCGGTAGCGCGGCGCCTTCTGCTTGACCGGAACCTCGAAGTAGACGCGTGCGCCCGGCGGCACGTCGGCCACGAATCCCGACGCGGTCTCGACGACCTTGCCGCCGGCGTCGAGCGTGTCGACGTTCAGCCGCATGTTGGCGGCGCGGACGCGATAGTTGTTCACGACGTACCCGGTGACGCTCGGCCGCCCGCGACGCTCGCCTCCCGCCCATTCGAGCCCGAAAAAGCGGTCCGGATCGAGCGAGGTCTGCGCCAGTGCCGCCACCGCACCCGTGATCAGGCACAGCAGCAGCGCGAGCGCGCACGTCCTCGGCTTCATGGCCTCCCTGAGTGTGGGGCCCGTCGTCGGGCCTCGGCGATTATGAAGCGTTCGATCTCTCAGTACCAGCGAAACATCCACACCCCGGCAAAGATGATCGCCGCCAGCGCCACCGCGGCGACGAACAGCGCACGGTGCCACGTGACCGGGAGGCCGACGTCGAGCAGCAGCGCGCGCACGCCGAGCAGCGCATGCAGCAAGGCCAGGGCGAGCAGCGCCGCCTGCACCCCGCGGCGGAAGGGGTTCACCAGGTGCGCCGCGATCACGGCGAGCAGCCCGACCGCCGCCGCCCGCTGGATGAGCCACGCCCACATGCCGGCGCGGGTGTCCCGCCAGCCTTCGACGCTGGTCCACTCGCGGCGCAGGATCGGCGGCGTCGTCACAGCCGGTTCAGCACCGTGCGACCGTCGGCGATGACCAGACGGATGGCATCGAGCGCCTTGACGTCGCTCGCGGGGTCGCCCTCCACCGCGATGAGGTCGGCGGCGAGGCCGGGCTCGATGCGCCCCGTCTCGTCCGCGATGCCGAGGACCTGAGCCGCCACCGACGTCGCGGCGGCCAGCGCCTGCACCGGGGCCATGCCGGCCATGACCATGAGCGCCAGCTCCGGCACGATGGTGCCGTGCGCATTGAGCGGCGTGCCCGCATCCGTGCCGGCCGCGATCATCACGCCCGCCGTGAGCGCCAGGCGAAACGACTCGAGGTGACGCTCGCGGAGCGCGGCCGACTTCTTGACCGCGAACTCCGGAATGCCGGCGGCGATCCCGCCCTCCACGATCGCGTGCGGCGCGACGAGCGTCGGCACCAGGGCCGTGCCCTGCCTCGCCATGCGCGCCGCGAGCGCCTCGGTGAGGAACACACCGTGCTCGATCGTGTCGATGCCGGCGTCGAGACACCACGCGATGCCCTCGTCCGCCATCGCGTGCGCGGCGGCGCGGCGCCGCGCGCGGTGCGCCTCGTCGACGCCCGCGCGCAGCTCGTCGAGCGTGAGCTGCGGGGCGCGCGGGTCCACGCCGGGCGTCATGACCCCGCCGGTGGCGATGAGCTTGATGACGTCGGCCCCGGCGCGCAGCTGTTCGCGGACGGCTCGGCGCAGGTCGTCCGGCCCGTCGGCCTGCCGGCCCAGCATCTGCCAGCCGTGACCGCCGGTGATGCAGACCGCGCGCCCCGCGCACATCACGCGCGGCCCCGCGATCAGACCCGCGCGCACGCCGTCACGCACCGCGATCTCAGCGTACTCGCGGCCGCCCAGGTCCCGCACGGTCGTCACGCCCGCCTCGACGGTGCGCCGGGCGCGGGCCACCGCGTTGACGACCGTCGCCGCATACGACTCGTCGGCCAGCGTGCGGGCGGGATCCGCCTCCCCGGACAGACAGAGGTGCGCGTGACAGTTGATGAGTCCCGGCAGCAGCGTGAGCCCGCCGAGGTCGAGCACCGCGCCGTCGCGCGGTCCGCGGTCGGCCGTGATGGCGCCGATGCGCCGATCGGTCACGATCACGGCGCGATCACGGATCGGCGGCGCCCCCGTCCCATCGATCAGGGTGGCGCCGCGCAGGATCACACGCGGCCCTTGCGGTACGAACGCTTCGCCGCGATCTTGCCGTCACGCAGGCTGAGGATGTCGCAGCCCTCGACCTCGTACCGTGTGCCGCCGCGCGGTGTGCCCGTGGTGAGCCACTCCACGACCACCGTGTCGGGGTGCGCGGCGTGGCGCGTCTCGTCCCAGCGCACGTCGGGGATCTTGTCGAACATTTCCTTCAGGAACTGACGGACGTTCGCGCGGCCGATCACGCGCGTGCCCCAGGGATCCTTGCCGAACGACGCCTCGAAGACGACGTCATCCGTCATCTGCGCGAGGATCCCGTCGATGTCGTGGGCATTCCACACACGGTTGAACCGTTCTACGAACGCGTCGCCGTCGAATGCCATGGCGCGCCTCCTTGCTGCATGCGCCGCCGCGCGGGGGCGGCGGTCAAAGGTCCAGGCCGTCGCGCGCCACGACGATGTCGCCCTTGAAGTGCGCGCGCGCGGCATCGATCCACATCTGTTCGGTGACCGTCGGGTCGTCGGCGGGGACGAGATGCGACAACACGAGGGTCTTGACGCCGGCGGCCGCGGCCACGCGGCCGGCGTCCTCCACCGACGTGTGACTGTCGATGATGTGCTTCTTGAGCGTGGCCGCGTTCGGAACGCGCGCCACCAGCCGGTCGACCGCGGGGACCCACAGCGCCTCGTGCACGAGCAGGTCGGCGCCCATCGCCAGCCGGATGAGATGGTCGGATTTGTTCGTGTCACCCGAAAAGACGATCGAGCGATCGGGCGCATCGAACCGAAACGCGAATGCCGGAACGACGGGCGGGTGGTCGACGAGCGCGGCGCTGACCTTCACCCGCTCGTCCTGCAGCACCGGACCGGCCTGCGTCAGCTCGTGCACGTGCACGAGCGGCACCAGCGGCACGCGGCCTTCGTCCGCGATGCGGGTGTCGATGTCATAGGCGTTCATCTCGAAGTACAGGCGCGTCATCTTCTCGAGCGGCGGCGGCCCCCACGCATCCACGCGCGTGCGCAGGCCGCTGGCCCAGGCCTGCATGATCACGTTGCCATAGTCGAGATTGTGGTCGGAGTGGTGGTGCGTGATGAAGATGTGCCGCAGCGTCGGCAGCGCGATGCCGGCCTGGACGAGCTGCCGCGCCACGCCGCTGCCGCAGTCCACGAGGTACAGGACGTTGTCGACGACGAGCGCGTGCGCGGTGTTGCCGCGCTGGACGCGCGGCCGCGGGCCGCCCCCGGTCGCCAGCATGACGAGCCGCGTCCGCCCGGTCATCGCGCTCCGTGCGCCGACGTCGCGGCCGAGCGTGAGCGCCAGCAGCGCGCCGGCGCCGCCGAGGAGATCACGGCGCGACACGCCCCTCGCGATCGGCCGTCGTCCCCTCGGTTTCGGCATGCGGCGCATCCTACCATTGCGTGTCGTCCGGAACGCGTCACGCTCAGTCTCCGATCTCGACGGCGACCGGCCGCGGCGCGCCGACCGGTGGCTGCGCACGCGTCATGCGAACCGGCTCCAGCCAGACGGCGGGCGTGCCGTCCGCGCCGGCGGCGACGCGCACGCTCGCGGGCGGGGTGGCCGCCGGCGCGGGATAGTCGCGTCGCCAGTGGGCGCCGCGGCTCTCGCGGCGCGCCAGCGCGCTGGCGATGATCAGCCGCGCGGCCGTGAGCTGGCTGTCGAGGTTGAGCCAGTCCTGCCACGCGGTGTTGAGCGCGCCATGGCCGGGCACGCGCGCCGCCGGCAACCGCTCGCGCAGCCGCTCGATCGCCGCCGCGGCGCTCGCCAGCCCCTCGGCGTCGCGCACGAGGCCGGCGCGCTCCCACATGACGTCTCGCAGCTCGCGCTGGATCGCGTACAGCTCGACCGCGTCGCCGCCGCCGAGCGGCGCGCGGGTGCGCGCCGCCGCGTCGGCCAGCGCGGCGCCGCTCACACGCGGTCGCGCGCGTCCAGCGACGAACGCCGCCATCACGTCGCCGGCGATGCCGCCGAACACCGTGGACTCGGCGACGCCATTGCCGCCGAGGCGGTTGGCGCCGTGCACGCCGCCCGTGTCCTCGCCGGCCGCAAACAGCCCGTCCATCGCCGTGCGGCAATCGGGATCGACGACGACACCGCCCATCATGAAGTGCGCCGTGGGGCCCACTTCCACCGGCTCGCGCGCGAGGTCGCGACCGAAGTCGCGGCAGCGCCGGACCATGCCGCGAAAATTGCGTTCCACGACCTCGGCGCCGAGGTGCGAGACGTCGATCCAGACGCCGTCGTTGGGCGTGCCGCGGCCCTCGGTCACTTCGAGGAACGAGGCGCGCGAGACCAGGTCGCGGGTCGAGCGCTCGAGGCGCGCGGGATCGTAGCGCGCCATGAAGCGCTCGCCGCGTCCGTTACGCAGCTGCCCGCCGGCGCCGCGCAGCCCCTCCTCGAGCAGCGCGCCGGTCATCAGCGAGCCGGGGATCACGAGGCCGGTGGGATGGAACTGGATCATCTCCATGTCCCGCAGCGCCAGCCCCGCGCGATACGCCAGCGCGATGCCGTCGGCGGCCTTGTCGGCGGAGCACGCGATCACGCGATACATCGTGGGTCCGCCGCCCATGGCCAGCAGCGTGGCCCGCGCCACGACGGCGACGAAGCGCCCGGTGCGGATGTCCAGCAGCAGCGCGCCCGCCGCGCGGCCGTCGTCGTCGCGCAGCAGCTCGACCGCGCGACACTCCTCGAACGGACGGATCGCCGGGCGGGCCTGCGCCTGCTCGGTGAGACGGTTCATGATCTCGATGCCCGTGAGATCGCCCTTGTGCACGGTGCGGTCGTGCGACTGGCCGGCAAACGGCTTCTGGTGAATGCGTCCCGCCGCATTGCGATCGAACAGGCATCCGTAGCGCGACTCCAGCTCGAGCACGCGCGCGGGCGCCTCGGTCACGAGACGCCAGACCATCTCCTGGTCGTTGATCCAGCCGCCGCCGTTCAACGTGTCGACGAAGTGCGCGTCGAGGGAGTCGGGCGGCGTGAGCACCGCGTTGTAGCCGCCCTGCACCATGCGCGTGCAGCCGGCGCGTCCGAAGAGGCCCTTGACGGCCACGGCCACCGACAGCGCGGGCGACGCGTCGGCGGCGTGCAGCGCCGCCGTGAGGCCGGCGCCGCCGGCGCCGAGCACCAGGATGTCGGCTTCGGCCACGTCGATCATCGCGCCATCAGCGCCTCGAAGAACGCGCGGCCCTCGGGGGTGGCCCAACCGCGCGTGCCGATCGCGCGCGCCACCAGCCGCCCGTCGCGCCCGATCACGAACACCTCCGGCGAGTACGCGACGCCCCACGCCGAGTTCACCGCGCCCGAGACGTCGAGCAGCACGTCCATCGTCAGTCCGCGGTCGCGCGCCCAGGCACGCACCGTCTCGCGCGACTGCTCCATGTTCACCGCGAGCACCACGAGGCCGCGCGGCCCGTACTCGCGGTGAACCTGCTCGATGGCCGACGGCAGCTCGCGCGAGCAGTGGGGGCACCACGTCGCCCAGAAGTACACGAGCACGGGACGGCCCTGCAGCGACGCCAGCGCCACGGTCTTGCCGTCGGCGAGACGCTCCAGCACGAGCGCACGGGGCTCGGCGCCGTGCAGCGGCACGAGATTCAGCGCGCCGGCCAGCTCGTCCAGCGTCGCGCCGGCTGCGGGCGCGACCGCGCTCACCGCGAGCGTGAGCGCGATCGCCAGCGTTCCGAACGGGCTCAGGCGCCGAATATCGTCTCCGGCAGCAGCGCGGACACCACGACGTTCGGCAGATCGACCACGTTGCTGATCCGAAGATCGACGGCGACGCTGCAGATGACGTACGCCTGCTCGCGCGAGAAGCCGCGCTCCTGGAGCAGGCTCATCATGTTCAGGATGGCGTTGCGGCAGGCGAGGTTCAGATTCTCGCCCTCGTTCACGCCCTGCGGCGTGACCGGCATCCCCATCGTGGCCACGAAGCGTTCCGGCGCCGCGTAGCGAGGATCGATGAAGTAGCTGCTGCGCTCGAAGCGCGGCCAGCGGATGTCGTGGCGCTGCGCCTCGCCGCGGCGCACACGGAAGCGGACCACGCACGTGGCGGCCATCTCGATCGCCGTGACGCAAACCTCGCCGTCGCCCTGCGCGAAGTGCCCGTCCCGTCGAGAACAGCGCGCCGTCGACGGACACGGGCAGCAGGAGCTTGCCGCCCTTGGAGAGCTGCTTGACGTCGAAGTTGCCGCCGTTTTCGCGCGGCGGCAGCGTCCGCAGCCCGGCCGCCGCGGGGCTGCCCGAGGGCGGCACCGCGCCCTCACGGTCGGGGGGCAACGCAATCCCGTTGCGCTGCGCCACCTCGGCCTCGCGTCGCGTCCACGCCTCGACCTGCTGATGGGACGGCGCGACGCCCGAGACGCCCATGAACGGCGCGCCGGGAATGCGAACGCCCGGCAGCTCGCGTGAGGTCGCCCAGTCGTCGTCGAGCGTCCAGTGCACGAGAAACGGCGTGGTCATGGCGTCGCGAAGGAATCCGAGCCCGGGCATGATCGCGCTGAACGCCCAGCGCTGCGGCACGATGTCGACGAACTCCACCTCGAGCAGGTCGCCCGGGCGCGCGCCCTTGACCAGCACCGGGCCCGTCAACGGATGGATGGCGCCGAGCGCCAGCGACGGGAAGTCGGCGACCGTGGAGCTCGACGTCAGAAAGCCGTCGAGCGCGTCGCGGGTCTCGAGCGCGACCTCCTCGCCCTCGTCGACCTCGATGATCGGCGCGATGTCGGGGTGCCAGCGGTTGTGCCCGGTCTTGGGCTCCTCGGCGAGGTGGCGCTTGCGATCGATGCGGATCCCTTTCATCGAGGCCTCCTTCTCCTACGATGGCTTCCCGCGTTCAGTGCCGGATACCCGGGACGCTGATCGGCTTGCCCACGTCGAACGTGGTCAGGAACAGCTCGAGCTCCGCGTACTCGACCGAGTCGGCGGCGAGCATGTTGGCGCCGAGGGGCGTCATGCACCACTGCATGCGCTTGCGCATGTCCCAGACCTCGTTCTGATTGGTGCGCCACGTCGGGAAGTGGCGCGTGAGTCCGGCGGTGACGTCGGCGAGAAAGCGGCCGCCCAGAAACTTGTTCGCGCCGCGCTCGGGCGTGTGGCAGTCGGCGCAGGCGTGGTTGCGCTCGCCCACACGCCGGTAGAACGACGCCTTGCCGCGCTCGAGCGCGGCGCGCGCCGCCGCGC
>Ga0114129_10014299_pt1 | contig 11310 bp, 13 predicted proteins | sample RhiMetdeltSRZDD1_FD_80071 | JGI IMG/M metagenome (GOLD analysis project Ga0114129, IMG submission 80071) | Populus rhizosphere microbial communities from Tennessee, USA - Rhizosphere MetaG P. deltoides SRZDD1 (version 2) (version 2) | ecosystem: Host-associated > Plants > Roots > Rhizosphere >... | reverse complement strand
TGCCTGACAATCTCCGGTGCCGCAGCATGCACATCAGCGGCACAATCCCACTCCCGCCGCCGACCAGCAGCAGAGAACGCCGCCGTTCCAAAGCGGACCAAACGAAATGCCCTCCGATCGGCCCGCGCAGTTGGATCGCGTCGTCGGGTTCCAGTTGGCCGGTAAGGAACGGAGACACCTCGCCGTCATCCAGGCGCTCGACGGTGAGCTCCAGCACCGACACCTCGGGCGGCGAGGCAATGGAGTAACTGCGTTCCGCTCGGTAGCCGTCCTCGGCCGTCAACCGTACGTCGGCGTGCTGGCCCGCTAGGTGCCCGGGCCAGTTGCTGACCGCAAACCGAATGGTCTTCACCCGAGGCGTCTCTTCACGGATGCAGACGACGGTCGCGGGCTGCCAGGCGGATGCCTTGGGAACTTTAATCACCGTCGTACCGCTGTTCCCGCGACGGGTCACCATAGCTGTGGTACCCGTTCACCTCCCAAAACCCTGGCTCGTTGTCCTCCATGAAGCGCAGGCCCCGTACCCACTTGGCGGACTTCCAGAAATACAGGTGCGGTACCAGGAGGCGCGCCGGCCCCCCGTGTTCGGGCGCGAGCGGCTCGCCGTCGTACTCCCAGACGACCAGCGCCTTTCCTTCCAGCAGATCCTCCACCGGCAGGTTGGTCGTATAGCCGCCATCGCAAAACGCCATCACGAAAGAGGAAGGTGGCTCCTCGAGCCCGGCCGCTGCGAAGATCCGATCTACGGAGACGCCGCGCCAGTCAGTGTCAAACTTCGACCAGCGCGTCACACAGTGAATATCCACCGTGACTTCCGTCGGACCAAGCGCACGAAATTCCTCCCAGCTCCACGACACGATCTGCGTACCGTCCTCCGCTTCGAGCGCGAATGTCCAGTCGGCCAGTGGGGTGTGCGGCGTGGGCCCAGCGGACAACACGGGAAAGTCCCCGGTCAGGTGCTGTCCCGGCGGGAGCCGTTTCGACTCAGATTGGGACCGTCTGCCTTGAAAGCCGCGTGTGATCATTTTGCTGTCTCCATTTCTCTCCGCTCGATCACGCGCCCACCGCTGGGCCTAAACAGTGTTCGCCCGGCGAGTCGAGTCCGATCACGGCGGGTGACGTATGCCCAGTCACGCGACGGCCACTTCGAGATCCGCTCCGACCGCGACTCGATTGCGCTGCTCCTCGAGGGCGCGATTGATCACGTCTACGAACAGCGCACATGCGATTGCAGCACGTGTTTCACCAGAGGGCCATTGCACGTTGGTATTGGGTGTCGGGCGGTCAGCTCTTCCCGAGCATTCGAGCGGGACTCATACCATCGTCCAATAGATCCGTCTCCACAGTTCCGGTGTAATCGAGACGAACCGTCGTTCCGCGCGGTTCGAAGACAGAAAGCGTATTCCGCGACGGAAGGCAGCGGCGGATGACAAGAATCGATTACTACAAAGTAGCACCCGCTCGAGCGAGGTGACCGGCGTGTTCGAGGTCGAAAACAGTCTCACGTTGGTTCAGCGGTAGCGTGTCTGTCGAAGCAGTCGTGAGGTCTCTCCGACGCCGGCACACAATTCGATGGAGGAAGCACGCAGCCCTTCTGCCCGTTGTTTCAGACCGAGCAGCATCCGCCGCGTCATGAGAAATCCCGCAGGCTCGATGACATACGTAGCCAGCCGAGCCCAGACGCTTCGCGTACGCACGCAGCTGCGGGTCACGAGTTGTGTTCGATTCTCGTCGACTGGATAGAGACCAAACTGCCAGACCCAAGCGAACCCGCCCAGGTTCCTCATGTCCAACACGAGCGCGCGATTGGGCTCGATGGCGGCCACCGGCCAGCTTGGGCCTTGTCCGACGGGAATCTCGTCACCGACGGCGAGGTTCTGAAACTCCGGGAGAATGCGAGTGGCGCTTGGACGATCGAGAAAGCCAAACAGACGATCCAGCCAGTCGTAGCTGTACAGCCCGCCACGGCGATAGCCGATCTGGACGAGCCACGGCCAAATGTCTTCCGGCGCCGCGTTGACGATGACTGCCATCGTCCCTGAATACGTCGGATTGACGAGGAGTGCATCGCCTGCCATGACGCGTGTCAGGTCGGAGGGCGCTGCGCCCCAACGGCTCATCCACCGTCGAATCGGAAACCAATACAGCACCGACAACGCGAGAAGCGCGAAGAATATGGGAAGCATGAGATCCTCCTGCACCTGCGCTCAAGATGCCACCCGCTCGGCGCGACGATCCCTGGTCTCGGCAAAGAACTTGGCGAGTTCCTCGCGAGCCTCCTTGTGTTGGCCGAGCATCAGGTGGCCTCCCGATTCGAGGCTGAGAAATCGAGCGCCGGGGATGCGCTCAGCCGCGCGCTGACTCGCGTCGTGAGACGCAAGCTGGTCATCTTTGGTGTGGGCAATCAGGGTGGGTACGCTGATGGCTTCCAGGTCGTAGTTGTTGACGTCGGCGTTCGATACGAAGAGGTCGAAGTTGGAGCCGTCGCGGCTCATCGGAAACAGGCTCTCGATGAACTCGTCGACAATGCGGGCGTCATCACCGGACATCGCGAACTCTCTCGGAACGGCCGCAATCAGGCGCACCATCGTTGACGGGGCAAACGTCCTCACCGCCCACATCATGAATTGCCTGTTGACTGGCCTTGTCCAGGACGGTTGGACAATCGCTGTCGGACTTCCCGGCAGGTTCCCTACCAGCACGGCGAGGCGCTTGACTTTCTCGGGATGCCGCAGCGCGAGTTGTAGCACCGACGGCGCACCCGCAGAGACGCCCACGACGTCGGCCTGGGCAATTTCGAGGGCATCGAGGAGCGCGGCAAGCGCGTCGGCCTGGGCGGCTGGCGTCGCGTTCGGCGGCATGCTCGAGCCGAGATAGCCGAATCGAGAGGGAGCAATGGCTCGACGGTCGGTAAAGAGGTCGCGGACAGACAGGAGTCCCCCGACGCAGTTGTGGAAGATCCCGTGCACGACCAACACTGGAGCGCCGGAGCCGCGCTCCACGTACTCGACCGCACCCCATCGCGTCGAGATGACGTGGCGGTCCACTGCGGCCAGGCGTGCGCGAGCAGCGTTCATATCGCGTCGGTAACGGAGGTAGACACCGTATGCGGGGATCGCTACTCCGGCACCAAGTGCCGCCAAGACTGATGGTTTCATGACGCATCTCCCACCGCGAAGTACCTCGCTTCATCCTCGGGAATGTTGAACCGACATGGGCGAGGCGGATGGCGCCTCTCTTTGCGGGGTTCCGGTCTGCCACAGCACGGCGATCAGCATCACGACCCAGAGCAGGAATACGCTGATGTTGATGCGCTCCCACAGCCCGATCCAGGGTGTCGGCAGATTCGCCTGCAGGCGCGGAGCTTCCAGGAACGTCAACCCGCCGAACACGAGCAGTACCACGATCGTGACGATCGAGTACAAGCGGAATCGCTTTCCGAATGCCGTGGCTCCAAAGCCGATCGCGAGGAACATCAGGAAGACCGTCACGGCGGCCAGAACGACGTGCAGGGTGTCGCTCAGCGTCCCTCCGCCGGCGGCCAGCACCTCGCGTTGATGCATCGAGGCAAACGGCCACAGGAGCCCGAGCGATGCGTGCGCCACGATGAGGCCGCCGACGATTCGCAGGGCGCGGTTTCGGTCGGCCGATTGCCAGAGACCCAATCCGAAGGCCGTCTCCAGCACCGTGTAGATCCAGCCGAGGCGCGCCCATAGGGCTTGCGTCGGAGCGCCAACCGCGGTCAGCTCGCTCGGGACTTGGGAAATGAGGCTGTAGCCCTCGTATCGAATCGCCCAAATCATCGCGGCATAGAGCAGCGACGAGGCGATGCCACAGAAGAGCAAGGTCTTGCGCGTTGCCTCGTGACTCACGTTACGTCTCCCGAAGGCATCCCGTAGCCAGGAAGCGCACCGCGCTTTTCGACGGCGGTCGCAAAGCCGTTGGCGCCATGGCGTCAAGGAAGGAGCATTTGCCGTGCCTGGAGGCATACAGGCAGCGCCCGCTCGAAACGAGGATGTTTGCCGGGAATCCGGTACTGGATGCAGGGTACGCCGCCGAAAATTCCCCACCCGTGACGAATTCTTTCGACTCCCGCATGAACCTTGCCGATTCCACACGGTCATCGGCGGTCACATTCGTCGCTGACCCGGCGCCATCACGTCGGCAGAGCGGGGAAAAATCCTCTAGGGGTGTCGAATTTCCGCGTCGCGACACTCACGCCGAATTCGGCGGCGGCGCAAAACGGCCGGTTTTGGCGCGAGGGTGCCCCGAGCACCTGTCGCGCGAACCAGGCATGTGGCCTGCTCTCTGGTGAACGGACGTGAGTTCGACGGCTATGCAGCTGCCATTCACTAGAGAGCAGTTCTTCGACCTGTTCGTCGCTTATAACGAAGTCCTGTGGCCGGCTGCCATGGTCCTGTGGACTGCCTCGGCGTTAATCGTTGCTCTGCGACTCTCAGTGCGTCATTCGCACGATCGCTGGGTGAGTGCTCTCCTGGTCGGGCACTGGGCATGGTCCGCACTGGCCTATCACGTGGCGTTCTTCACGCGCATCAACCCGGCCGCTTGGGTCTTCGCGGCGCTGTTTCTCGGCCAGGCCGTTCTGTTCTTCCGTGTGGGCGTCGTGCAGCGGCGTTTGTCATTCGCGCCATGGGGGAACGCGTGGGCTCCGCTGGCGTGGGTTCTGATCGCGTACTCGCTCGCCTATCCCGCGATCAATGCGCTCGACCATCGGAGCCTGCTGAGAATCCCGACGTTCGGCCTTCCGTGCCCGACGACGATCTTTACGGCTGGCGTGTTGATGCTGGCGACGCCGCGGTCCTGGAGCCTCTCGACTGTGCCGGTGCTCTGGTCGGCAATAGGCGGATCCGCGGCGTTCCTGCTGGGGGTCCGCGCCGACGTTGCATTACCGATTGCCGGCATGGCACTGGCGATCTTTTCGGTGTGGAGAACCACACCTGAGCAGCTGCCAGCCGGTCGAGTCGTTCCTGGCTAAACGGTTGTCGAGGAGGTGCGTCGTGGTCTCCACCAAACTTTCACGGGTACTCGCGGTAGCAGTAGGGCTCGGATTCTTCGCGCTCACGCCGGTACGCGCGCTCGCACACTGTGATGGTCTGGATGGCCCAGTGGTGAAAGCCGCGCAGCGTGCGCTCGAGACGCGCAATCCGGCGCTCGTGCTGATCTGGGTCCAGGAGAAGGACGAGCCCGAAATCCGAAACGTCTTTGACCAGACGCTCGCGGTTCGCGTTTTGAACCCTCAGGCGAGAGAGCTCGCCGACCGATTCTTCTTCGAGACCCTGGTTCGCGTGCACCGGGCTGGCGAAGGAGCACCGTTCACAGGCCTCAAGCCAGCGGGACGCGATCTGGGCCCGGCGATTCCGGCGGCGGACGAAGCCGTTCGCATCGGCTCGGTGCAACCGGTCCATCGTCTACTCACGGAGGCGATTCAAGAACGGCTCCGGCAGCAATTCGGCGAGGTGATGGCGACGAAGACGTTCGAATCCGACGATATCGCTGCGGGCCGCGCCTACATCAAGGCGTATGTGGAGTTCATTCATTTCGTCGAGCGGCTGTACGACACCGCGATGAAGGCCCCGCATGGTCACTTTGAAACGAGTGAGCCCTCGAAACACCACTGAACGCGGCTCTCACGACGGCTAGCGATCGCGTCCGACCGACGAGGACGGCCGAGCGTTCATGCAGGACACGGGTTGCAGGATCCGAATGGCCGATGCTCCGTTTCGGCTAGCACGTGCCGTCGCGATTTGGCTGACGCTGGTCGCCGTCGAGTCGATTCACGGCGTGATGCGGCGCCTGTTGCTCGAGCCACACCTCGGCGATCTGCCGGCGCGACAAATGAGCGTTCTCACCGGGGTGGTGCTGATCATCCTCGTCTTCTGGTTCGCGCTGAAGTGGCTTGGTCCCCAACCAGGATGGCGCTGGTGGGAGATGGGATTGCTGTGGCTGACGCTGACGCTCGCTTTTGAAATCGGCCTCGGTCGCGCCGCCGGGATGTCGTGGGACCGTATCGCCTCTGACTTCGACCCACGGCGTGGTGGATTCCTGGCGCTCGGCATGCTGGTCATCCTCGTAGCGCCGCGAGTGTTGGCTGAACGTCTGGGCTTGATTCAGGGTGCTCAGCGGACCGCCCAACGTGCGCATGCAGCGGGACGGCCTGAAAGGTCAACGTCAACAGGTGGGACACGATAGCGCAGCGCGTCGGTCGGCATGATGTTCCACTGAATTGATGAACGTCGGCCGACGGATGGAGCCGCGCAGCTGTTTCACCTAGCGCTGCGCGGCGGGCAAGAGAAGATCCTCAAGGAAGAATGCAGACAGCTCCGAGCGGTTGCGCAATCCGGACTTGCGGTAAATCGCCAATGCCTGCTGCCGAATCGTGGTCTCACCGGTCGAACGAGCTGCAGCGACCTCTCTGTGGCTGAGTCCTTTGAGCAGCAGCAGCCCCACCTCCCGTTCGGCCGGACTCAACTGCCAGCGGCTGAACTGCCGGTCGATGGCTTCGCCCAGGCCGCGAAGCGCGTCATGCGCTTCGCTCCGGAATCGCTCCGCCTCCTGCCGCGCCGCAACGAGATCCACCGACAACCGTTGGGCCTCCTGCCGCGCCGACCGGAGCTGCCGCCAGAGAATCACTGCGCCCGCAAAGGCAGCAAGCATGACCGCCGCCTCGGTCAGGAGGTGGCTAGCCTCGGTGCCCGAGCGGTAGTCCGCCGCGATGTCCACTCCGATCAAGCCAGCGATCGCCACGAAGAGCAGGACGGCGATGCCACCAACTCGCGACCCAACATCCGTTGTATCCACGACTGTGAAGCTCCTCGTACGCAAGGGGTTGTTGCCCATCGAACGTCCGTTCGATGACGCTTCAAGGCTCGTGCTCGTAACGTGAGCTAGACGCGTCCACTGACGCAAATCGAGAGGAGCACGACCGTGACATCTTTACCATTGCATCCAGCCATCGTGCACCTGCCGCTGGGCCTGGCATTTGTGATCCCTGCGCTGGCTGCCGGCTTCGCCTGGGCGTTATGGACAGGTCGAGTTCGGCCGCGCGGCGCATGGGTCGCTGTCATCGCGCTTCAGGCCGTGCTGCTCGGCGGCGGGCTCGTCGCCATGAATACCGGTGAACGTGAAGAGGAGCGGGTCGAACGCATCGTCCCGGACGCCGCAATCGAGCGACACGAGGAATACGCCGAACAGTTCGTGTGGGCTGTCGGCCTCACGCTCGTGGCGGCGGTCCTGGTCCTGGCATTTCGCACACCTGCGCTCGTCCACGCGATGGCGGCCGTCACCGTGGTCGGAAGCCTTGTTGTCGTCGCGGCAGCCATCCGAGTCGGCCATGCTGGTGGCCAGCTGGTTTATGCGCACAATGCGGGGGCCGCGTACGCAGCAACGGGTCAGCAAACGAAGAGCGGCGGTGAGCCAGGAGCCGTTGAAGGGCGCCAGCATCCTCATGATGACCGATGACCGCGAACCGATGTTTGCGGACACGTGCTTGGATCCAAACCTGGGTGGATCAGGAATTGCTCGCGCTTTGACCGCATACTGCCCTCAAGTTGCTGTCTAGGCCGAAGGGTTAGGACTAATGCGCCACATGCGGGTTGTCGTCACTCACTACGGCGGCCCGGAAGTGATCACAACCATCGAGGAAGATATCCCCATTCCGAAGGCAGCCGAAGCACGGGTGAAGGTGTTGGCGGCGGGGGTCAGTCTGCCGGACGTCCTGGCACGCGAGGGCGTCCATCCCGAAACGCCTCGCGTGCCCTACACGCCGGGTTGGGATCTCGTCGGAACTGTCGATCGACTGGGCGAAGGCGTGACTGGCTTCGAACTGCGCCAGACAGTCGCCGCGATGCCCATCCACGGCTGTTACGCGCAGTACGTGTGCGTCTCCCAGCGCAAGCTTGTCCCCGTGCCAACGGGATTGGACGCGGCGGAGGCGGTCGCCGTGGTGTTGAACTACATCACCGCGTATCAGATGCTGCATCGATCGGTGAAGGCCCGGCCCGGACAGCGTATGTTGATCCATGGAGCTTCCGGTGGCGTCGGTTCCGCGATGCTGCAGTTGGCGAAGTTGGCCGGTGTCGAGATGTACGGGACGTGCTCGGCGCAGGCGGCCGCAGTGGTCCGGGAACTGGGCGGCAATCCCATCGACTACAAGAACGCGGACTTCGTGAAGGAGATTCACCGGCTTACCGGCGATGGCGTCGACGCCGTGTTCGACGGCATCGGCGGAGACAATCTGTGGCGTTCCCGCAATGCCGTGCGCGAGGGCGGCCGTGTGGTGACTTACGGCTTCCAGTCGAAAATGCGCGGGGGACGCATGGCTTCGGCCAGCGAGGGACGTCATCCCATTCGCGAGTCCGCTGAATTGGGTCGGTTCATCGTCCGCAATTGGTTCAAGCCGGGCCGAAAGAGCATGGTGCCGTACAGCATCCAGTGGTTGATGCGGCTCAAACTGGCATGGTTCCGTGATGACCTGCTCACGCTGCTGGACCTGCTCAAACAAGGCAAGATCAAGCCCCTCATCGCGCAACGGTTGCCACTTCAAGGGGCTCGCCGCGCGCACGAGATGCTGGGCGAAGGCGGAGTGCTCGGCAAGATTGTGCTCCTGCCGAACGGTTAGCGCGCCCGGCTCCGACGTCAGTCGGTGTTGCCGCAACCGCACGAGTTCGACGAGCGGGGGTCGTACGCCACGATTGTCCCGCGACGATCGAGATGAACGCGGCAGCATTCCTCCAGCACTGCTTTGAGCTGCTTTCTGCCCCGCTGAACTCGGCTCTTCATTCCCGAGACCGACACGCCGACTCGTGCGGCAGCCTCAGCCTGATTGACGCCTTCCAGATCCGCCAACGTGATCGCCTCCCGGTACGCAGGTGGTAGCTGACGGATCATGGGCGTCATACAGGCGGCCAGCTCCTGAAGAGCGGACCGCTCGTCACCTTCTGAGAGAACCTGAGTCTCCGCTCCATCCGCCACCGCCAAATCGTCCGTGCCGCCGCTAGGGACCTCGCGTCGAGCGGTCGGCGATCGGTAGTAGTCCACGATCACATTGCGAGCCATGCGGTAGATCCAGGCGTGGAGGCGTTCCGCATCACGCAGCGAACCGAGTCCCTTGACGATCTGGAGCAGCACACGTTGCACCAGATCGTCGACGTCGGACTGATTGCGGACCCGCCGGCTGATGAACGCCCGCAGGTTGGCGTGAAGCTCCTCCCAGAGAGGCTCGGAGACGGCGGTCATCGTGGACACGATCTTACCGCTTCGCGGAACTGCCGGCTTGACAACCACAGCTGCCCTGTGCCGAATGCCCACAACACGCTGACTTCGCTTCTGCTGGGCAGCAGCTGCCGAGCAGCACGCTGTCGCAACAGGGCTCGGGACGTGCGTGCACAGGACTCGAGGGTACTTGGGTGTTCTGCGTTGGATTCATGATGTGACTCCGTGAGCTGACGTCTCTCGATCTGGCCGCTTACGCGGGCTTGACAGCCTCTATCAGTGCCGAGGCCACGAACTGCTCGGCACCGGGACTCCACTCCTCCATGAGGGCCCGGCTCTGCGCCTGGACGGCGACGCGCACGTCCGCGAACCCCGCACCGGCAATCATCCGTTCGAGTTCGGCGACGGGTGCGGCCCCTGCGATGCACCCTGTATAGGCGGCAGAATCCCCGGCGATGGCTGTCGGCAGCTCACCTATGGCGACAACGTCGGAAACTGCCAAGCGTCCGCCTGGGGCGAGGACACGGAACGCTTCGCGGAACACCGCGGGTTTGTTCGGTGCGAGGTTGATCACGCAGTTCGACATGATGACGTCGATCGAGCCGTCGTCCACGGGGAGCTGCTCGATCTCGCCTAGACGGAACTCCACGTGGTCGACGCCGATCTTCGCCGCGTTCGCTCTGGCCCGCTCGATCATCTTCGGAGTCATGTCGACACCGATGACGCGTCCTTTCGGCCCAACCTGGCGAGCGGCAAGGAAGACGTCGAACCCTGCGCCACTTCCGAGATCGAGGACGCGCTCACCCGGCTTGAGGCCGGCGATGGCTTGAGGGTTGCCACAGCCCAGACCCAGATCGGCGCCATCGGGGACGGCGGCGAGATCCGCGTCGGTGTATCCAAGTTGGCGAGACGACGATCCGGTAGGGCCGCAGCAACTTGCGCCGCCGCCGCAACAGCCGCTTTGCTGTTGCTGAGTCGCGATGGCTCCGTACGCCGCTCTGACGGTCGCGCGAATCTGCTCAGGTGTGGATGTCTGCATCTTTTGCCTCTCCGTAAGTCTCTTTGCCTCTACAGACGTGGGAGGAGTGAAAGGGACGCACACTGGTGGAAACCAATCGGTCACACTTGACGGCGGGCGCAAGTCCAATCCTGGAAAGGGCTGTCAACCGAAGGCGATTGGCCCGGAACACGGCCATTGCCGATGACCAGGAGAGACAGATGAGTACGTTCGACGTTCAAAGCGTTGAGTTCGCCGCGCCGTTCTCGACGGCGTTCCGCTACATTGCGGATCCCGCCAACCTTCCCGAGTGGACGCATGCCTTCAAGCGCGCTTCGGAGAACCAGGCCACTATGGAGACGCCTCACGGCGCTGTTCAGGTCGGACTCCGCGTCGAAGCGTCGGAGCCGCACGGTACTGTTGACTGGACGATCACGTTTCCTGATGGCGCCGTCTCGAGGGCGGCCTCACGCCTGATTCCACACGGTGACCGAAGCATTTACACGTTCGTGCTCGAGGCGCCTCCAGTCCCCCTCGAGCGGCTCGAGGGTGCACTCGCCGAGCAATCTCGCATTCTGGCCACGGAGCTTGCGACCTTGGCGCGCCGACTCGGCGAGAAGGCACGCGGGCATGCGTAACGATCTCGAAGCCCTCGTGGAGCGAGCACGAAACGGGGATCGCGAGAGCCTCACACAAGTTGTGGAACAGATTCAGGGGCCGACTTACAACCTGGCCCTCAGGATGCTCTGGCACCCGGAAGACGCACGGGATGCGACACAGGACATCCTGATTCGCGTGATCACCCATCTCGGTTCGTTCCGCGGTGATAGTCGCGTTCAGACATGGGTCTACCGAGTCGCGGCGAACTACCTGATCACCGTGCGTCAGAGCCGCGTCGAGGCGCAGAACTACACCTTCGATCGGTTCGCGGACGAACTCCGCGACGGTCTCGCCGAGGCTGGGGCCGAAGATGAATGGCCGGCCGACCAGGCGTTGCTACTCGAGGAGGTCAAAGTGGGTTGCATGCATGGCCTCCTCACGTGCCTGGATCGTCCGCATCGTCTCGCGTACATTCTGGGCGA
>Ga0114129_10014298_pt1 | contig 11310 bp, 9 predicted proteins | sample RhiMetdeltSRZDD1_FD_80071 | JGI IMG/M metagenome (GOLD analysis project Ga0114129, IMG submission 80071) | Populus rhizosphere microbial communities from Tennessee, USA - Rhizosphere MetaG P. deltoides SRZDD1 (version 2) (version 2) | ecosystem: Host-associated > Plants > Roots > Rhizosphere >... | reverse complement strand
CAACCCTGGCGTCTGAGTCATTCCCTATAGTTCAAGTAGTATAGCACATTCAGCGAGCTAAATGTGGAATTTTCAATAATTTAACCTAAGACGCGCTGGCCACGTAAGTTACCTGTCGAGGTTGCATCGGACCCCGAGCCGCGCGCCGATCGAGCGCACGCGGGCGCTACAGCTCCTGTCGCTGGAAGATTCTCACGGCCGCCACAATGCCGAGCAGGATCGCGCCCACCGCCGTCGTCACCGGCCAGCCTAACGACAGCCCCTGACCCATCAGCGCGTCGCGCATCGCCGGCATGAGCCCGAGGAAGGTGTAGCGCGCCATCGGTCCCCAGTTCGAGAGCAGGAGCGTGAGGAAGAAGTACCCGAGCCCCGCACCGGCCGCCGCCCCGCGCGAGCGGAACGCCGCCGAAAAAATCGTCATGACCACCACGAGCAGCGACGCGTAGACGAGCCAGAGCGCCACCATCTTGGCGAGCGGAGCCACCGGCGCACGGTCGAACAAGACCGCTGTCACGGCCAGACACGCCGCCGTGCCTAACGTGGTCGCCGTCACGAGCAGCGCGACCTGCGACAGGATCTTGGCGATCACGAACGCGCCCCGCGAGAGCGGCTTCGTCAGCGCGAGGATCGCCGTTCCCGACGACCGCTCCCCCGAGATCACTCCGGCCCCCGTGATCACCACCGCGATCAGCACGAACTGGTCGAGATTCTTGAGCCACTGAGCATAGGCGTCGAGCGACGTCGGCGTCGGGATCCGGATCGACACGCCCGGCTGCGACGCCGACATCGATTTCACCAGCGCCGGGGTGAGAAGGGCGATGATCGGACTCGTGACGCCGAAGAACACGAGCATCCCGGGTATCACCCAGATCCGCCACGTCCGGCGGATCTCGGTAAGCTCCTTCTGAAGGAACGCGCCGAATCCGCTCATTGCGGCGGCCCTCCGACTAGCTCGACGAACACATCCTCGAGGCTCGCCTCCTCGATCTCGAATCGACGCAGCAGCACGCTCGCTTCCGCGATCGCTCTCGGAATCTCTCGCTGCGCCGCCGGCAGGTCGGAAACGGTGAGGCGAAGCGTCTGCTCGGTGACCTCCACCGATTTCAGCCATGATCGACCCGTCAGGACGTTCACGACCGAACCGGCGCCGCCATCGCCTTCGACTTCGACGACCAGTCGGTTGGCTGAGGTGCGAGCCGTGAGCTCGTCGATCCCGGCACTCGCCACGACGCGGCCGCGCTCGAGGATCGCGACGTCGTCGCACACGCGCTCGACGTCGGCGAGGATGTGGGTCGAGAAGAACACCGTCGTACGACCGCGCAGCGACGCGACCATCTCGAGCACCTCGCGCCGCCCGATCGGGTCGAGCGCGCTCGTCGGCTCGTCGAGCATGAGCAGGCTCGGCGCGTTGATGAGCGCCTGCGCGATGCCGAGCCGCTGCTTCATGCCCCGTGAGTAGCCGCCGATGCGCGTCGTGACCGACGCGAGCCCTGCCATCTCGAGCAGCGTAGTCGCACGCGTGTCGATGGTTGCGGCGTCGAGCCCGAAGAGGCGCCCGGCGAGCTCGAGATACTCGCGCGCGGTCATCCACGGGTAGAACCCCGGGACGTCGGGGAGGAATCCAATCCGTGAGCGAACGACGTCGGTCGCATGCGTCACGTCATGACCGAGGATGTGGGCGGCGCCCGAAGTGGGACGCGCGAGCCCCGAGAGGATGCGCAGCGCCGTCGTCTTGCCGGCACCGTTTCGACCGAGGAAGCCGAAGACCACGCCAGGTCTCACCACGAGATCGACGTGGTCGAGGGCAAGCGTGTCGCCGAATCGTTTGGTCAGGCCGCGGAGCTCGATCGCGGCATCGTTAGGTGGCTGTTGCACTCAACGCCGGTCGCGCGGGCCGTACAGCGCATCCACCGCGCGCTGCGCGGCCTCGCCGCCTGCCGTGCTTGCGCTGGAGCCCGACACGTCGACTTCCGGTGTCGGTCGCCCGGCGGCGAGGTACGCGATCGCTCCCACCAGGTTGCCGAACACGATGATCAACGCCCACACCCACTTCCTGCCGCCTCGCACCGCGGGGCGTCGGGCGAGGTCCACCAGCGCGTATACCTGTATCCCGAGCTGCACGACGAGGAGGCCGAGCACGAACGCAGCGACAGGGGTCGAGACTTCCAGGAGCCGGGCGAACCGGTCGAGCATGGGTGCCTCGTTGGGGGGGATGCCAGCGAAATAACCGCTCAGGCGCGCGTGATGCCAGCCACCACCGCGTGGCGCGTGGCGGCGATCGATGGGAGCGCGGTCACGGGACACTGCGCCGTTACCACGCACGTTACGCCGTCGAGCTCCACGACGTCGTGCCGCTGCGCCCACGCCTGGGCCTCGTGATGGTAGCGCACCTCGATCCATCGCGACCGTTCCCCGCGCCCGTGTCCATAGAGCTGCTGGCCCGGCGCGACGAGCCAGCTCGGGTCGGGGACTTTCCGCGGCGTCTGAATGAAGATCAGCGAGCCGTCCGGACCTACCAGGTCGAACATTGCGGACTGCGGCGCGCGCTCGGCAACAGCTCGCCAGCGCTTCGGCAGGGGGACTCGGTATACGCTCGTCTCGAGCCACCACCGGTCGAGTGCGGGCCCCGCCATGATGTCGGCCACATCGTCGAGCGAACGAGCGTCCTCGCCGACGTTGCTCGAGTACCCTCCTCCTTTCCCGGGCGTTATTCGCGCGATGAGACGCCGTCCATTGTCCCAACGCTCGACGTCGAGATCGTGAGGCTCCGGTCCGAGCCTGAATTCATAAGGCGCGTCGACGGGCACGACACGCAACCCGAACCCCGACGCGACCGTGTAAATGTGAGATTGCGACACGTGTCCTCGAAGCTATGCAGGGACTCGTTCTCCCTCAACGGAGTTTCTAACGAGTGAGGCGCTCGCCGACTCTCTGGTGAGCCGTTTGTGCATCGGGGCTGGCAGCCCGCCGCCGTTGCTGGTAGCGTACCGATCCCCGCGACCTCACCTCGAGCCGCGGGAAACCCCGGTCGTCTACGCCACCTTCACCACGGCGTTCGATGCGACCATCCAGTCCCGACCGGTCGGAGAACCCTCACTCCGACGACGATCGCACGTCGCCGAGTCCTATCAGTCGGCGTGACTTCAACCGGATGCTCGGCGCCGCCGCGTTTGGCATCGCTCCCTCGCTTGCCATGAGCACGCACCCAGCGTCACCCAGCACGGGGCGCGAGCACCCCGCGCCCAGCACCCAGTCGCCGGACGATCTGTGCTTCACGCCCGCGACCGAGCTCGCCGCAATGATTCGCGCGAAGAAGGTGTCGTCGCGCGAGGTCACGGAGGCGCATCTCGCGCAGATCGCGCGCGTGAATCCTTCGGTCAACGCGATCGTGACGCTCGTGGCCGATCGAGCAATGGCCGATGCCAAGGCCGCCGATGAGGAGCTCGCGCGCGGCAAGCCGCGCGGACCGCTGCACGGTCTTCCCATCGCGCACAAGGACCTCGTGGCGACGAAGGGCATCCGCACGACGCAGGGCTCCCCATTCTTTCGCGACTTCGTTCCCACGGAAGACGCTCCGATCGTCACGCTCATTCGCAAAGGCGGCGCGCTGACCGTCGGCAAGACGAACACGCCGGAGTTCGGAGCAGGCTCGAACACGTTCAATCCGGTGTTCGGTTCGACCAAGAATCCGTACGACCTAACGCGAACCTGTGGCGGAAGCAGCGGTGGTGCGGCTGTTGCGCTTGCTTGTGGGATGATACCGATCGCCGATGGAAGCGACACGGGCGGATCGCTGCGCAATCCGGCGGCGTTCTGCAACGTCGTCGGGTTTCGTCCGTCGCCAGGCCGCGTCAGCGCCGGGCGCGGCTCGTGGTCGCCGCTGTCGACGAGTGGCCCGATGGCGCGCTCGGTCGCCGACGTCGCGCTCTTCCTGAGCGTGCTCGCGGCTCCTGATGCACACTGTCCGTTTGCGCTATCGGACGACCCAACACGCTTCACCGGCCGGCTCGACCGCGACTTCAAGGGGACGCGCGTCGCCTGGTACAAGGGACTCGGCGGGATTCCGTTCGAGCCCGAGATTCGGCGCGTGATCGAGGACAACCGGCGCGTGTTCGAGTCGTTAGGCTGCGTGGTCGAGGAAGCGGAGCCCGAGTTCACGGGCATCGATGAGGCGTTCCCGACACTCCGCCACGGCGCGTACCACAGCTCGTACGCCGCGCTGGCGAAGCAGCGTCCCGAGTGGATCAAGGACACGATTCACTGGGAGATCGCGGAGGCCGAGCGCCAGAGCGCCGCGGATGTCGCGCGCGCGGCCGCGCGGCAGGACCTGCTGTACGCGCAGGTCGAGGCGTTCTTCGCCCGTCACGACTACTTCGTGCTCCCCGTGACGCAGGTGGAGCCGTTCGACGTGACGACCCCGTATCCGACGTCCGTCGCCGGCGTGCCGATGCCGACGTACATCGACTGGATGCGGAGCTGCTGGTACGTGACGATGATGGCCACGCCGGCCATCTCGGTGCCGGCAGGGTTCACGAGCTCAGGGCTCCCGGTCGGCATCCAGATCGTCGGCCGCCATCGCGACGACTGGAGCGTGCTGCAGCTCGCGCACGCGTTCGAGCAGGCCACGAAGCACGGGCAGCGTCGCCCTGCCGTCGCCAAAGCCTAACGTCCCGCCGGATACAGCGTCAGCTTCTGCACGCGCCAGTTGAGCAGCTCGGCCACGTACAGCTCGTTCTCGGACGGACAGGCGATCTCGTGGATCCAGCCGAACTGCTTCGGCTCCTTCCCCGCCTCGCCTAACACGCCCAGGACCTTGCCGTCGAGCGTGAGCTTGTAGATGCGCCCGGGCACGGCGTCGGCGCTGAACAGCACCTGATTCGCGCCCGGCGTGATGCAGATGGCCCACGGGGCACCCGAGACCGCGAGCGGGTTCGACCCCGCACTCGGCATGGCGCCGAGCATCACGTTAGGCGCCTTGTCGAACGGGACGTCGATCGTGAACTGGCGCAGGAACTTCCCATCGGGGTCGAACACCTGGATGCGGCGGTTCGTGCGATCCGCCACGTAGACGTTGCCCTGCGCGTCGCTGGCGATCGAGTGCAGGATGTTGAATTGGCTCTCGCCGTTCCCACGCTCGCCCCAGGTCTTCACCCACCGGCCGTGCGCGTCGATCTTCACCACACGCGAGTTGTTGTAGCCGTCGGCGATGAACGAGTTGCCGGCGTTGTCCCAGGCGATGTCGGTAGGACGGTTGAACGATCCCCAGCCGGGTCGCGGCTGCGTGCCGGGTGCAGGCTCCGCCGGCGGAGCTTCGACCGCTTCGGCGCGCCGGCCGAGCACCATGAGCACGCGGCCGGCTGGACTGAACTCGACGACCATGTTCGTCCCTTCGTCGACCGTCCAGATGTTGCCGCGCGGGTCGACGCGCACGGTGTGCGCGAACGCGAAGCCGTAGAGGTTCCTGCCGATCTCGCGAATGAACGCTCCGTCCGGCCCGAACTCGAAGAGCTGGGATGCGGCGGCGCCGTGCACCGTGCTGCGAGCGCCAGTTCGGCTGAAGACGAAGAGATGTCGCCGCGCGTCGATCGCGATCCCGGCGACCTCGCCGAGGTACGTATCCGCCGGGAGCTTGAGGAAATCGACGGTGGCGTCGAAGCGGATCTCGGGGACGGCCGCGGCCTCCCCTGGGGCGCGCTGGGCTTGCGCGGTGGCAACGAAACCCGCAAGAACGAGCGCGCATCGAAAGACGCTTGAGGTGCGGAGCATCATGCCTCGGGTGACTTGGGACCGCTCGATGATACGACGCGTCGTGCAGCAAGGGAACGTCAGCCGTTGACGCGACCTCGCCGGGTCCGCAGCATCAATCATGAACAGCATGTGTCCGGGGTGAGTGCTGCGCCGCTCACTCGCCCGCGTCGGGCCGGCGCTCGCACTCGTCGCAGTGGTCGGCGCCTTCGCGCTGCTGACTGGCGAGCCGTCGCATTACCTGTCGCCGCTCAACCTCCGCATCGTCGTCTCGCAGACGGTGATCGTCGCGCTCGGCGCCATCGGGATGACGATCATCATCGTCAGCGGCGGAATCGATCTATCCGTCGGCTCGGCGATCGCGCTGACCGGTGTGGTGACTGCGTTAGGCCTGGTCGCCGGCTGGCCGCCGGCTCTCGCGATCGTCGCCGCGGTGGCGACGGGCGGTCTGGTCGGCCTAACGAACGGTGCACTGATCGCCGGGCTTCGCGTGGTGCCGTTCATCGTGACACTCGGGATGCTCGGTGTAGCGCGTGGACTGGCGAAGTGGCTCGCGAACGAACAGACGGTCAATGCGCCCGCCACGTGGATCAACGACCTCCTCGTAACGTTCCCGCGGCAGCGGTGGCTGCTCGTCCCACCGGGCGTGTGGATCACGCTCGCGCTCGCGGTCGTGGCGGCGGCGGTGCTCAGGCAGACGGTGTTCGGGCGCCGCGTGTTCGCCCTTGGGTCGAACGAGGCAGCCGCACGCGCGTGCGGTATCGCCACCGATCGTCTCAGGCTCGTCACGTACGGATCGGCCGGACTCCTGTTCGGTCTCGCCGGCGTCATGCAGATGTCCCGCCTTCGCCAAGGCGACCCGACCGTTGCGATTGGCACCGAGCTCGACATCATTGCCGCTGTCGTGATCGGTGGCGGCAGCCTTCACGGCGGCGAGGGAAGTATCTTCGGCTCGATGGTGGGCGCCCTCATCATGGCGTTCCTGCGCAACGGGTGTCAGCAGATGGGATGGCCGAACTACATCCAGGACATCATCATCGGCGCCATCATCGTTCTGGCCGTCGCGCTGGACCGGGTTCGGCTGTCGTGGTCGACATGACGCACGCGTCGGCGTTAGGCACCGCGACCGGCACCCCGGCGGCTACGCCCGGCATCGTGGACGCGCATGTGCATTTCTGGGATCCGGGCGTGCTGCGGTATCCGTGGCTCCGCGAGCTCGCGACGCTCGACCGTCCCTTCCTGCCGTCGGACTACGCGAGCGCCACGGCCGGCGTCGCGATCGATGCGACGATCCTCATCGAGGGCAACTGCCTGCCCGAGCAGGCGCTGCGTGAGGTCGAGCTCTTCGACCAGAGCGCCGCGTCGCATCCCCGAGTCACCGCTATCGTCGCCTTCGCGTCGCTCACGGCCCCGCAGGACCTCGACCGCACGCTGGACTCGCTCACGGCACAGCCATTGGTGAAAGGGGTTCGACACAACATCCAGGGCGAGCGTCCCGGGTTCTGCACACAGGCATCGTTCGTCGACGGGGTACGGAAGGTCGGAGGTCGCGGCCTCACGTTCGACATCTGCGCTACGCACGACCAGTTGCCCGATGTCATTCAGCTCGTGCGGCAATGTCCCGACACGCGGCTCATTCTCGATCACTGTGGAAAGCCGGCGATCCGCGACAAGCTGCTCGACCCGTGGAGAGCCGACATAGCCCGCCTTGCGGAGAGCGAGAACGTGTGGTGCAAGCTCTCGGGGCTCGTGACGGAGGCTTCGCCCGCGTGGCGTGAAGCCGATCTCGTGCCGTATGCCTCACACGTGGTCGAGCGCTTCGGCACCACGCGCGTGATGTACGGGAGCGACTGGCCAGTCCTCACAGTCGCCGCACGTTACAGCGACTGGTTTCGTTTCACGAAACACTTCACGGCAAACTGGAGTGACGCCGAGCGGCGTCGCTTCTACCGCGACAACGCTCGACACGCCTACGCAACCTGACCTTTCAGTGAGCGGCGGAGAACCGGCTTGCCTTGACCGTCGAAGACGGACGCAGGAGGTCTCATGAAGCGAGTGACACGGACATCGGTGATAGCTGTTCTTGCGTTAGGCGTTCTGTGCCTGGATCAATCGGTTGGTGAAGCGCAAGGCAGACGCCCGAACATCGTCCTCATCGTCGCCGACGACATGGGCTACGCGGACGTTGGGTTCCAGGGCAGCCGCGACATTCCTACGCCTAACATTGATGCCATCGCCAAGAGCGGGATCCGTTTCACCGACGCGTACGTCAGTGGCCCGTACTGCAGTCCCACCCGCGCGGGGCTGATGACGGGCCGGTACCCGCAGCGGTTCGGGCACGAGTTCAATCCGGCCCGGAATCCCGAGTTCGGCCTACCGCTCGATCAGACCACGATGGCCGATCGCCTGAAGGCCGCGGGATATCGCACGGCGTTATTCGGCAAATGGCATCTTGGATCAGCGCCCCGACTCCATCCCATGGAGCGTGGGTTCGACGAGTTCTTCGGCTTCCTCGGCGGTGAGCATTCGTACTTCGACGCGATGCCCGCGACAGGCGGACCCGTGTTCGACGGAAGGAAGCCAGCAGAAAAGATGGGGTATCTCACCGACGAGCTGGCCGAGCGGGCGGCAGGCTTCATCGAGCGTAACCGGTCGCGTCCGTTCTTCCTGTATCTCGCGTTCAACGCCGTGCACACGCCGATGGACGCGACCAAGAAGTACCTGTCGCGTTTTCCGTCGATCGCAAACGAGCAGCGCCGCACCTACGCCGCGATGTTGTCCGCGATGGATGATGGGATTGGTCGAACGTTGGCTGCGCTGCGCGCGGGGGGGCTGGAGGAGAACACGCTGATCGTTTTCTTCAGTGACAACGGCGGTCCGACGATGCCGACGACGACCATCAACGGCTCGAGCAATGCGCCGCTACGAGGATCGAAACGACAGACGTGGGAGGGCGGCATTCGCGTGCCCTTCGTCATTCAATGGAAGGGCCACCTCGCCGCCGGCAAGACCGACTCCCGACCGATCATTCAGCTCGACGTGCTGCCGACAGCGCTGGCGGCGGCCGGCGTCGAAATACGACCGGACTGGAAGCTGGACGGCGTCGACCTTCTTCCCTTCCTCACCGGCAAGGACACACGCGCGCCACACGACGCGCTCTACTGGCGGCTCGGCGGGATGATGGCGATTCGCAAAGGCGACTGGAAACTCGTGAAGACGCGTGAAGGACCATTGCGCGACACGGATCCCGCCGTGCTGAGCGACCTGTCAACGGCGGAACTGTACAACCTGGCGACCGACATTGGCGAGAAGAACAATCTCGCCGCACAGCATCCGGAGAAGGTGAAGGAGTTGGCGGAGGCGTGGCAGCGGTGGAACGCGCAACTCGTTAGGCCGCTGTGGAGCCCTGGACCCGGTGGCGGCTAACGGGCGCACGATCGGGACTTCGCCGCACCGGTCCACGCCGCGACCAACGCTAAGACGGGGGAAAACAACGGCAAGACCTGACGCGGATGACCACGATCACGACGATGACGCGGATTGGCTCCGAGGAATAAATCCGCGTGATCGTCGTGATCGTGGTAATCCGCGCCAGGTCTTTGCCGTTCTGATAGACCGCCGGGACTGTGATTTCCGGACCAGCCGGTCGCCAGCTCGCGGTCAGAACCGCACGAGCCGATTGATCTTGACGACGAACGCGCGGTTCTTGAGACCGCGAACCGTCGTCGGTGTGACGAGTCGTTCCTCCGTCGTGTCGTGCTCGTCGGTGTACACGAGAAACAGCTCGCTGCCAGGCCGGTATTCCCACCGAAAGCGGAGGTTGGTGCTCACGGCGCGGTCGGCGGAGCTGTACTGGAATAACCCGCTCGCGAACATGAGCGGCGAGAAAGCGTAATCCACACGCGCGCGGGTCAGCTTCGTCGTGAACCCGCCGGTGGGAAGCTGGATGCGCGTCACGGACACCGTCGGTTCCAGTGAGAGCTGCGTGAGAATCGAAATGCGACCCGACGACAACGGCCCCGGACCGATCGTCACGCTTCTGATGGTGCCGTCGTAGTACTCGCCTGCCCGGAGGCTGATCGTGCCCGAAACACGTCGCTGCGCTCCGAACGCGTACGCGACCGCCACATCGCTGAACGTGTAGCCGCCAGGCGGTATCGTGTCGGTCGATCCGGCGGGAACGAACGGCCGCACCAGCCGCTCGTAGTCGCGAGTCACGTCGATCGTGAACTGATCGCTGTTCTCGAGCTCCGTGATGAAGTGCCCGGCCAAGATTCGTGCATCGACCGACCCTGCCCCGTTCACGATGTATTCGCCGTTGCCGGTCCACGTGAACTTTCGGACGCTCTTCATGTGCTTCGGGCGAGGACTGAAGCGCAGCTCGCCGAATGATCGTTTGAAGTCGAGCCGACGCGTGAAGCCGACCTCCGGGTTGAAGTTCTTGCCCACCGCGAGATACTCGGCGCGCGCGCCGTAGCGATCCGCGTTCCACTCGAAGCGGCCCTGATAGCTCTGATCGTCGCCGGCGAGGCCCGCCGTCGCCGTGCGCGCCCAGTACGCGCCGGTGGTCACGTTCTGGAAGAACGAGAACGCGCCGTCCACTCCGTACGCCTGGTTCGAGCCGGTGCCTAACGTCGACACGGAGCGGTTCGTGGCGATCATGCCGATCGAGCTCCGACGCAGCACGTCGCGCTTGATCCGAACCACCGTGAAGTTCGTCGCGTCCGTTTGCGAGACCGGTTCCTCACCGGTCTGGATGTTCATGATCCCGACAGCGTACTGGCCGACCTTCCCGGTCAGGCGGCCGCCAGCGTCGATGGGGATGATGCGGCCGCGGTTGAGCCCGATGCGGCGGCTGTAGAACAGGTACGGCGTGTCGGTCGCGCCGGTGGAGCTGAACACGGCGAGGTTGCCGCGAGCGAAGTCGAAGATCCCGCGACCCTCGAGAAAGAAGTCGCGTTTCTCGGGGAAGAACAGGCTGAAACGCGTGAGATTCACCTGCTGCTCGTCGATCTCGACCTGCGCGAAGTCGGTGTTGACGGTGAAGTCGGCGGTGAGGTTCGGCGTGATTCCGTATTTCGCGTCGCCGCCGATATCGCCGCCAAGATCATTCGATACGGGCGGTGTTTTCAGCCGATCGGTCGTCATACGGGCCACGGCGTACGGCTTGAGCTCGATGTTCTTGCCGGCCTCCGGGAGATCGAGGCCCACCAGCGTGCCGCCGGCGGAAACGCGGTTGAGCGCCTGCGGCCCAGCCAGACTCTGAGGCACCGGCGTGAGGTACCCCCACTCGTTCTTTCGTCGCACGGAGCGTCGAAGCTGGACGCCCCAGACCTGGTTCTTTCCGGCGCGATAGCGGATGGACTTGAGGGGAATCGCCATCTCGACGGTCCACCCGCCGTCGAACCGACCCGTCTTCGATGTCCACACGGGATTCCAATCGGTGTTCGAACCACCTTCATCGACCACCGAGTAATCCGCGCGCGCGCCTAACGGGTTCGTGTAGAACATGAATCCGTTGCGGCGGTCGTAGAACGTATCGAACATGACGCCGATATGATCGTT
>Ga0114129_10014296_pt1 | contig 11311 bp, 10 predicted proteins | sample RhiMetdeltSRZDD1_FD_80071 | JGI IMG/M metagenome (GOLD analysis project Ga0114129, IMG submission 80071) | Populus rhizosphere microbial communities from Tennessee, USA - Rhizosphere MetaG P. deltoides SRZDD1 (version 2) (version 2) | ecosystem: Host-associated > Plants > Roots > Rhizosphere >... | reverse complement strand
TCCTCGCGCGTCGTGTGGATCGCGAAGCTCGCGCGCGACGTGGCGGTGACGCCGAGCCGCCGCATGAGCGGCTGCGTGCAGTGGTGGCCGGCACGAATGCAGACGCCTTCGCGCCCGAGCACCTCGGCGACATCGTGCGGGTGCAGCTCGCCGAACTCGAACGAGACGACCGCCCCGCGGCGCTCCGCGTCCAGCGGGCCGTGCACCTTCACGCCCTCGACGCCCGACAACCGATCGAGCGCGTACGCCGTGATCTCCTGCTCGTGCGCGCGCACGCTGTCCATTCCGATCTCCGACAGCCAGTCCACGGCGGCGCCGAGGCCGATCGCCTCGGCCACCTGCGACGTGCCGGCCTCGTACTTCCACGGCAGCTCGATCCAGGTGGACGAGTCGAGATCCACCCGCTTGATCATGTGGCCGCCGCCGATGAAGGGCGGCATTTCCTCGAGCAGCTCGACGCGTCCGTGCAGAACGCCGATCCCGGTCGGGCCGTAGGCCTTGTGACCGGTCCACGCGTAGAAGTCGGCGTCGATGGCCTGCAGGTCCACCGGGATCTGCGGCACCGCCTGGGCGCCGTCGATCACGGTGAGCGCGCCGGCGGCGCGGGCGCGGCGGACGATCTCATCGACCGGGTTGATCGTGCCGAGCACGTTCGACACATGCACGACCGACACGAGCTTCGGCCCCTTCGCGAGCAGCTCGTCGAGATGGTCGAGGTCGAGGCAGCCCTCGTCGTCGATGCGCACGTACTCGAGCCGCGCGCCTGCGATCTGCCACGGCACGATGTTCGAGTGGTGCTCCATCTCCGTGAGCACCACGAGATCGCCGGGCTGAATGTTCGTCCGCGCGACGAGGTTGATCGCGCCGGTCGCGTTCGGGGTGAAGATCGTGCCGCGCGTCTCCCACCCCTTCCACTGCGCGATCCGCTTGCGCGCGCTCTCGAACTCGTCGGTCGCCTCCGCTGCGATCGGGTAGATCCCGCGGTGGACGCTCGCGCGGTAGTCCGTGTAGTAGCGCGTCATCGCGTCGATCACGAGCTGCGGCGTTTGCGACGTCGCGGCCGAGTCGAGGTACGCGATACCGCCGCGCAATGTCGGGAACTCGGCGGGTGTGACCGCGGTCAGCTCCATCACGCCGCCGCCTCGACCTCCTCGCGGATCCAGCCGTAGCCCTTCTCCTCGAGCTGCTCGACGAGCTCGGCGCCGCCCTCCTTGACGATGCGGCCCTCGAACAGGACGTGGACGTGGGAGGGCTGGACGAGATGGAGGATGCGCTGGTAGTGGGTGATGATCAGCACGCCCATGTCCGGGCCCGCGACGGAGTTGACGCCGTTCGCGACGATGCGCAGCGCGTCGATGTCGAGGCCGGAGTCGGTCTCGTCGAGGATCGCCATCTCGGGGCGCTGAAGCGCGAGCTGGAGGATCTCCATGCGCTTCTTCTCACCGCCCGAGAAGCCCTCGTTGAGGTATCGCGTCGAGAACTCCTTCGGCACCTCGGTCAAGGCCATCGCCTCCTCGACGGTCCTGCGGAAGTCCTTCAAGCTGACGGGGTCGTCGCCCTTCGCCTCGCGGTGCGAGTTCATGACCGTGCGCAGGTACTTCGTGACCGTCACACCGGGTACGGCGACCGGGTACTGGAACGCCATGAAGAGACCCATGCGCGCCCGCTCGTCGGGCTCGGCCTCGGTGATGTCCTCGCCCTTGAAGCAGATCGTGCCCTGGCTCACCTCGAGGCCCGGGTGCCCCATGATCACGTTCGCGAGGGTCGACTTGCCGGAGCCGTTCGGGCCCATGAGGGCGTGGATCTCGCCCTTCGAGACCTCGAGGTCGAGCCCCTTGAGGATCTCCCTGTCGCCCGCGCTCACATACAGGTTCTTGATTTCCAAATCAGCCAACTGGAGTGGCCTCCCCTTTATCCGAAAACTCGACGAGCTCGGCGAGCGTCGTCTTCTGAAGTGCCTTCAATACCCCGCCCTGTACGCGCGTCCATAGAAGCTTCGTTGCGCAGCCGTGCCCGTGGTCGATCTCGTGCGAGCACGCCACGTGCCGCGCCGCGTCGCCGCCGAAGCAGTCCATCGGGGCGATCGGCCCCTCGAGCGACTGGACGACCTCCGCCATGTCGATCGCGGACGCGGGGCGCGCGAGACGATAGCCACCGTGCGCGCCGCGGCTCGACTCGACGAGGCCAGCGGCCTTGAGGTCCGCCACCACGTGCTCGAGGTAGGGAAGCGGCAGCTTCTCCGCCTCCGAGATCGCCTTGAGGGACACAGCACGTTCGCTCTGACGCCGCCCCAGCTCGATCATGAGCCGGACGCCGTACTCCGCCTTCGCCGAGAAGTTCATGTGTTATCCGAAACTGGAAGTTGAGGGTCTAATCCGAGCGCGGGCAGGATGCCCGCAAGATCAAATCCTAGCGGGCGGGTCGGATATGGGTCAGCGCTGGTGCAGCGCCTTCCACTCCTCGTACGGCATCCCGTACACCAGCTCGCGCGCCTCCGCGTCCGTCAGCTCCACCCCGCGCTCCTCCGCTGCCTCGCGGTACCACCGCGACAGGCAGTTGCGGCAGAAGCCGGCGAGCTCCATCAGGTCGATGTTCTGGACGTCCGTGCGCTCGCGCAGGTGCTCGACCAGACGCCGGTAGGCGGCTGCCTCTAGCTCAATCTGGTCGTCCACGTGGCAGAGTATTTCGGATGCTGCTTGCGCTCCTCGTCGTGCTGCTGGCATTCGCGAGCCCGGCCGCCGCGTCACCGATCCCGCAGACGCCGGACTCCGATCCGCCGCCCACGTTCACCGGCGCGCCGTGGGCCGCACAGCCTGTCTTCGCGCCGGCCGCGCCGCGTCACCCGTTCATGGCGCCCAACCAGCGCAGCAACGTCCACTCGGACGCGTTCCAGACGGACACGAACGTCTGGTCCGGGCCGCTCGGCAACGACCTGGAGGTGATCTCCCATTACGAGCCGCCGGGCGGGGTCTGCGGCTCGATCACGTTCAACTCGCAGAATCAGATCGTCAGCACCTGCCTACAGGTCCGCGCCGTGCGCCTGAAGCTCTTCGACGCGCAGACGCTCGAGGAGCTCGCCTCGTACGAGCTGCCGCCGCGTCCGCCCAACCCGAACCCGTTCCAGGACTTCGCGGGCGGCGGTTACTTCTACCTCGACAACCAGGATCGCGCGGTTGTTCCCACGACGGACCGCCACGTCCTCGTCATCGGAGTGCAAAACGGCGAGTTCGTCGTCGAGCAGGACTACGACCTGACCGACACCATCCCGAGCGGCTCGAAGATCATCTCCGCGCTGCCCGACTGGTCCGGCCGGATCTGGCTCGCCACGATCACGGGCCTGGTCGTCGTGATCGATCCCGCCACCGGTGAGGTGAAGACGCATGACCTCGGTGAGGTGGTGCAGAACTCGTTCGCCGTCGGCGACAAAGGCGGCGTCTACATCGTCTCGGCGACAGCGCTCTACCGCTTCAAGGCGGACGCGAGCGGAGCGCCGGTGGTCAAGTGGCGCAAGGTCTACGAAAACACGGGCGAGCAGAAACCGGGACAGGTCAGCGCGGGCTCGGGCACCACGCCGACGCTCCACGGCGACAACTGGGTGTCGATCACCGACAACGCGGACCCGATGAACGTCGTGGTCTACAAGCGCAGAACCGGCAAGGAGATCTGCCGCCAGCCGGTCTTCGATAAGGGCGCGGGCTCGACGGACAACTCGCTGATAGGCGCGGGCAACTCGTTGATCGTCGAGAACAACTACGGCTACACGGGCCCGACCGCGACCACGATGGGCGGGCGCACGGAGCCCGGCATCGAGCGGGTGGACATCGACGCCGACGGTGTCGGGTGCCACAAGGTCTGGCACTCCGATGAGATCTCGCCCACGCTCGTGCCGAAGCTCTCGCTCGCCAACGGACTGGTCTACGTGTACACGCAGGACGCGGAGGGCGACCAGGACGATCCCTGGTTCCTCACGGCGCTCGACTTCCGGACGGGCAAGACGGTCTGGGAGCGGCTCACCGGCGAGGGCATCGGCTTCAACAACAACTACGCGCCGGTGACGATCGGCCCCGACGGCACGGCCTACGTCGGCGTGCTCGGCGGGCTCCTCCTCGTGCGCGACAAGACCCCTCCGGCGCAGGACATCGAGACGCGGCCGAAGATCAAGCTGCGCGCGAAGCGGCGTGGCAAGCGCGTCGTGTTCCGGGCCAAGGCTCCGAGCGGTGGAGTGGTCGGGCCGGTGCACGGCGCCCTGGTCAAGGCCGGCGGCGAGCGGGTGCGCACCAACCGCAAGGGCAAGGCGCGCATCAAGGTCGCGCACGGCCGCGCGATTGCGAAGAAGTTCGGCTACCGCCGCGGCAAGACGAAGGTCCCGCGCTGAGCACCTTCGACCTGGTCGCCGGCCTCCCGCTCGAGATCGAGGGCTACGAGCTCGAGGGACAGGAGTTCCAGGCATCGCCCGACTTCACTCGGCTCTCGACGACGATCAGGTTGAAGGGCGGCGGCGAGGAGGGCATCGGCGAGGACGTCACCTACGACGCCCTCGACCACATCGCGATGCAGGACGCGGGACCCGTGCACCCGCTTGCGGGCAAGCACACGATCGCGTCCTTCTGCGATCGCGTCGGGGAGCTCGACCTCTTCTCCGCCGGCGAGCCGGTGCGCGACGTGTCGCGGCTGTACCGCCGCTGGGCGTTCGAGAGCGCGGCGCTCGACCTGGCACTGAGGCAGCAGGGGATCCCGCTCACGGAGGCGCTCGGCCGCGACGCACAGCCGGTCACCTTCGTCGCGTCGCTCCGCCTCGGCGAGCCGCCCACGCTCGACCCGGTGTCGAACCGGCTCGCGCGATATCCCAACCTGCGGTTCAAGCTCGACCCGACGAGCTCCTGGACGGACGAGCTGATCGCCGAGCTGGTGGACACGGGCGCGATCGACTCCGTCGACTTCAAAGGCCAGTACAAGGGCACCGTCGTCGACCAGCCGCCCGACCCGGAGCTCTACGCGAAGGTGATCGAGGCCTTCCCGGAGGCATGGATCGAGGACCCGGCGCTGACCGACGAGACGGACCCGATCCTCGAACCGCACCGCGACCGGATCACATGGGACGCGCCGATCCACTCGATCGCCGACATCGAGGCCCTGCCGTTCCCGCCGAAGATGGTGAACGTCAAGCCGTCGCGCGTCGGCGGCCTACGGTCGCTGCTCGACACCTACGACTGGTGCGCGGAGCGCGGCATCACGGCCTACGGCGGCGGACAGTGGGAGCTCGGCTGCGGGCGCGGCCAGATCCAGTATCTGGCGTCGCTCTTCCACCCGGACGCGCCCAACGACGTCGCGCCGGCCGGCTACAACGACCCGAGCGTGCCCGAGGGCCTGCCCGAGAGCCCGCTCAGCCCTGCGCCGGCTCCGACTGGCTTTCGCTGGGAGCGTTGACGACGTCGGTCGAGATGATCGTGATCTCGGCGACCGACGGCCGGGATATGTCTGGATGTGCGTCGCCAAGGAGCTCCTTGACGAAGTCGAACAGCCCCATGCTGGGGAAATACCCGCCCTTCTGCAGGCAGAAACGTGTCTAGGCACGCACTTTTCGCGCTGGCGCTGCTGCTTCTGCTGGCGCCGGCGGCACGTGCCGACGTCGTGATCGTGGGGTCGGGCGAGCTCCGCGCGCGGGTCGAGACCGATCCGTGGTCGCTCGCGTTCATCGACGCGGACGGGCGCGACGTGGTTGCCGAGAGCCGGGCGATGCCGATCGGATACCGCACGTCGACGGGCTGGGCGGGCGCGTCGCGAGCCGTATCGATGACGCGGGACGGGCCAGACCTGGTCGCGGAGGTCGAGACGGAAGCCGTCACCCCTTTGGGCCCGGTGCCCGGCGGGCACATGCGGGTTTGGATCGGTCCCGGCACACCGGGCACGATCGCGATCGAGGCCACGCCCCTTGCACCCGGTAGCGCCACGGCGCTCGGGATGGGCTTCGGCGCGACGAGCATCGAGCACTTCTACGGGCTCGGCGAGCGCCCGGAGCGCGTCGACCACCGCGGCGCCGGCCCCGTCGAGACCTACGTCGCCGACGGCCCGTACTACCCGGACGCCGAGCGCGCCGTGTTGTCGACGTTCGTGCCGCCGCAGGGCTATCGCGAGCGCGACGACGCGACGTACTTCCCGATCCCTTGGGTGCTGTCCTCCGAGGGCTATGGCGTGCTCGTCGAGAACGAGGAGACCGCCTACCACGACTTCCGCGGCGACCGTCAGTGGTCGGTGGAGGTCACCACCGCCCCCGACGACTTCGGCGCGCAGCAACACGCGCCCGCGAGCCTGCGCCTGCGGGTCTTCGGCGGCGGCACCCCCGCCCGCACGCTGCGCCGGTTCACGAAGTACACCGGGCGCCAGCCGCGGCCCGCCGTGCGGTGGGTGTGGGGCGCGTGGTTCCAGCCCGGCGGCGCGCTCGACGAACAGATCGGGCAGCTCGAGAAGCTGCGCGAGGCCGACGCACCCGTGTCGGTGATGCAGACCTACCTCCACTACCTCCCGTGCGGCGACCAGGTGGGCCAGGAGGACGGCGAGCGCGAACGCGTCGACGCCTTCCACGCGCGCGGCACGGCGGTGACGACGTACTTCAACCCGATGATCTGCACGGACTATCCGCGCTTCGACGAAGCAGCCGCCGCGGGCGCGCTCGCGACGGATGCCTCCGGCGACCCCTATACGTACGAGTACTCGAGCTCGCCGACGAGCCGCTTCGACGTCGGCCAGTTCGACTTCTCCGCCGATGCCGGCCGCGCGTTCTACGCGCAGCTCCTCGGCGAGGCGGTGAGGGACGGGCACGACGGCTGGATGGAGGACTTCGGCGAGTACACGCCCCTCGACTCGCACTACGCGAACGGGATGGACGGCACGCGGATGCACAACCTCTACCCGACGCAGTACCACTGCGCGGCGTACGACTTGGCGCGCGGGGAAGAACGGCCGGTGGTCCGGTTCCAGCGATCGGGGTTCACCGGCTCCGCTCCCTGCGCGCAGGTGGTCTGGAGCGGCGATCCGACGGTCGGATGGGACTTCGACGGGCTCGCATCGCAGATCAAGGCGGCACTGTCGATCGGAATGTCCGGGATCAGCACGTGGGGATCCGACATCGGCGGGTTCTTCGCGCTCGGGACGCGCGAGCTAACACCCGAGCTGCTCATGCGCTGGGTCCAGTTCGGCGCCGTCTCGCCCGTGATGCGCATGCAGCGCAACGGGGTCGCGTTCCCCGAGAAGGAGCGACCGCAGGTGGAGGACGACGACCAGATCGACAACTGGCGCCGCTACGCGAAGCTGCACACGCGCCTGCTCCCCTACCTCGAGGCCGCCGATCGCGTCTACCGCCGGAAGGGCCTGCCGATCATGCGCTACCTGGCGCTCGCCTACCCGGAGGACGAGCGCTCGTACGAGCGCGAGGACGAGTACCTGTTCGGACCCGACCTTCTCGCCGCGCCGGTCATCAAGCCGGGCGCGACGCAGCGCGACCTGTACCTGCCGCCGGGCCGTTGGGTCGACTTCTGGCGCTCGGTCTCCTACCGCGAGAAGAGCGGCGGCCTGCGCGTCCGCCGCGCGCGCCTCCTGAACGGCCGTCGCGAGGCGACGGTGCCCGCACCCGTCGACGAGCTGCCGCTGATGATGCGCGCGGGGGCCGTGCTGCCGCTGCTACCGGCGGACGTGGACACACTTGCTCCGTGGGGCCCCGGGCCGGACGCGGTCCCGTTCGAACGGCGCCGCGGCCGGCTCGACCTGATCGCGTTCCCACGCGGGCGCTGGAAGGGCACGTTCTTCCGCGGCGAGAAGTTGCGCTCCGTGGTCCACGGCCGCAAGTGGGACCTCGTTATCCGCGGCAAGCGCATGCGCCGCTACCGCGTGCAGGCGGCACTGCCTTTCGAGGCCTGCAGCGGCAGCCGCATCGTCCGCCGGAGCTTCCGCTTGCGGAGCGGGCGGATCCGCGTCCGCGGCTGTTAGCTAGACGTCGTCGGGCGAGAAGGTGTCGCACGCGGAGGGCTCGCCGCCGTCGTCACCTTCGGAGAACCAGCTCGCGCGCTGCTCCGACGTCCCGTGCGTGAAGCTGTCCGGGTCCACGGTGCCGGTGGCCTGGCGCTGGAGGCGGTCGTCCCCCACCGCTTCGGCCGCGCCGAGCGCCTCCTCGATGTCGCCCTTCTCGAGGTCGCCCGCAGCGCGGACCGAGTGGCTCCACACGCCGGCGTAGCAGTCCGCCTGGAGCTCTAGCCGTACCGACAGCTCGTTCGCGTCGCCCGAGTCCTGCTGCTCGAGCCGGTGCACCTCGTCTGACGTCCCGAGCAGCCGCTGCACGTGGTGGCCCACCTCGTGCGCGATCACGTAGGCCCACGCGAAGTCGCCGTTCGCCCCGAGCTGGTTCTGCATCTCGCGGTAGAAGCTGAGGTCCAGGTACACCCGCTGGTCGGCCGGGCAGTAGAACGGCCCCACCGCGGAAGACGCGTTGCCGCAGCCGGTCGAGACCCCGCCGCTGTAGAGGACGAGCTTCGCGTGCTGGTACGGCTCGCCGCTGCGCCGGAACGTGTCCTCCCAGGTGCGCTGGACGTTGTCGAACACGTAGGCGCTGAAGTCCTTCAGGTCACGGTCGGGATCCTGTTCGGGGGGAATCTCCGCGTAATCGGGCGAGTTGAGCCCCGCGCCGAAGGGATCGTCGACGGAGAAGCCGGCCGCACCGCCTCCGCCGATCAGCTGGATCAGGAGAAACACGATCACCCCGATGCCGCCCAGCCCGCCGACCCCGGCCACGGGCAGCCCCACGCCGCGTCCGCCGCCCGCGCCGCGGCGGTCGATCACGTCCGAGCTAGAGCGCCCTCGCTTCCAACGCACCGAAACGTTCTACCCGCTGGCGATACTGTCCATACGGATGTTCTTTGGCGAGAAGAAGAAAATGATCGAGCCAGACCGAGCCTTGCCCGGCCGCGACCAGCCGATCCCCGTGCCGGAGCGGCACGAGGTCCTCGGAACGCCGCTGCGGCCGCCGTTCCCCGACGGGATCGAGACGGCCGTGTTCGGCATGGGCTGTTTCTGGGGCGCGGAGCGCATGTTCTGGCAGGCGGACGGCGTGTACACGACCGCGGCCGGCTACGCCGGCGGCTACACGCGCAACCCGTCTTACGAGGAGGTCTGCTCCGGCTCGACCGGTCACACCGAGGTCGTGCTCGTCGCCTTCGACCGGGAGAAGACGTCGTACGAACAGATGCTCCAGATCTTCTGGGAGGGCCATGACCCGACGCAGGGCATGCGCCAGGGCAACGACGTCGGCACGCAGTACCGATCCGCGATCTACGTCGCCTCCGAAGATCAGCGCGAACGCGCCGAGGCGTCCCGCGCGATGTATCAGGAGCAACTACGCGGAGCCGGCCACGGCGAGATCACGACCGAGATCGCCGACGCGGGGCCGTTCTACTACGCCGAGGACTACCACCAGCAGTACCTCGAGAAGAACCCAGGCGGCTACTGCGGGCTGGGCGGGACCGGCGTGAGCTGCCCGGTCGGCCTCAGCGCCTGAGCTGCGCGACGGCGTCCGCGATCGGCACGTCGCCGGGGCCGAGCGCGAACGTCTTGCCGATCGTCGCGGGCTCGTCGAGCACGGCGACAATGACGCCGGCGACGTCGTCGCGGCTGATCTGACCGCGTTCCACCTGGTCGGCGATCTCGACGGTGCCGGCGCCCGGATCGTCGGTCAGTCCGGTCGGCCGCACGACCGTGTAGTCGAGCCCGCTGCCTTGCAGCTCCTGGTCGGCCTTGCCCTTCGCGCGTAGGTAGACGGCGAAGGTGTCGTCACCCTCGGCGTCCGGGTCCGCGTTCTGCGCGCTCACGATCACGTAGCGGGCGATCCCGTTCGCCTTGGCCGCGGCGATCAGCTTGACCGCGCCGCCGTAGTCCATCGTCCACTTGCGCTCCGAGCCGCTGCCCGGACCCGCGCCGGCCGTGAAAACGATTGCGTCGTCGCCCTCGACCGCTTGCGCAACCTCTGTGTCGTCCGCTGCTTCGAGGTCGACGACCACTGCCTCGCCATCGAGTTCCGCCGCCTGAGCGGGGTCGCGGATCAGCGGCCTTGGCTCATCGCCGCGCTCGTGCAAGAGCCGGCCGAGCCGGCGCCCGATTTGTCCGTGTCCTCCCGCTATCGCAACTCGCATGCTCGGTGAGAATAGGCCGGGCGCGTGCGAAGGCGATGCGGGCGCCAACGGCCGCCGCAAGCGCCGCGACTCCGCCGACCAGCAGCGCGAGCCGTGGCGACCACGTCTCCGCGAGCCAGCCCGACAGCGGCGCGCCGATGGGTGTAGAGCCGATGAAGACCATCGAGTAGAGCGCCATCACGCGGCCGCGCATCTCAGGGCTGACGGCGAGCTGGAGCGCCGAGTTGACCCCGGCGGCGAAGGTCACGCTGGCCGCGCCGAGCGGCACCAGCGCGAGCGCGGCAAGTTCGATCGTGGGCGCGACGGCGACAGCGAGGATCAGGACGCCGAAGAGCGCCGATGACATGACGAGCAGACGATCGCTCACCCGGCCGCGTGCCCCGGCGACCAGCGCCCCGAAGACGGCGCCGATGCCCATCGCCGTCATCAGCGATGCGTAGCCGGATGCGGGCGCGTCGAAGCTGAACTGCGCGAACAACGGCAGGATCACGAGGAAGTTGAAGCTCAAGGTGCCGACCAGCGCCATCATCAGAAGCGGCACGCGAAGTTTTGGCGTCGCGCGGACGTATCGCAGCGCGGCGCGGAGGGCGCCGCGCTCGCGCGGGACCAGCGGCGGGTTCTCCAGCTGGTCCGGGTCCATGGCATGCAACGCGATGAGCATCGCCGCGAACGAAGCCGCGTTGACGATGAAACACGGCCCGACTCCCCAGAGCGAGATCACGATGCCGGCGATGCCGGGGCCGGCGATGCGCGCAGCGTGGATGATCACGCTGTTGAGACTCACGGCGTTCACTACGCGGTCGGGCCCCACCATCTCGATCGCGAAGCTCTGGCGCGTGGGGTTGTCGATCGAGTTGATCGCGCCGCGCAGAAAGACGAGCCCGAACACCATCCACGGCTCGATCGCCCCGGTCATGTAGAGCGCAAACAGCGACAGCGCGGGCACGACCATCGCGGTCTGCGTGACCATCAAGAGTTTCCGCTTCGGCACCCGGTCGGCGAGCATCCCGCCGAAGGCCCCGAACAGCAGCATCGGCGTGAACTGCAGCGCGGCGACGAGGCCAACGGCGGTGCCGCTCCCCGTCAGCTTCAGGATCAGCCAGACCTCGGCGACGATCTGCATCCAGTTGCCGCTG
>Ga0114129_10014294_pt1 | contig 11311 bp, 10 predicted proteins | sample RhiMetdeltSRZDD1_FD_80071 | JGI IMG/M metagenome (GOLD analysis project Ga0114129, IMG submission 80071) | Populus rhizosphere microbial communities from Tennessee, USA - Rhizosphere MetaG P. deltoides SRZDD1 (version 2) (version 2) | ecosystem: Host-associated > Plants > Roots > Rhizosphere >... | reverse complement strand
CCGTCGCGCGCCCGCCTCGCGGGCGACGTGGACCGCGTAGTCGACCGACGAATGACCGAAGTGACGCTTGCCCTCGAACTCCTCGCACGTGTGCTGGGCGTCGTGGATCAGCACGTCGACACCGTCGGCGAGGTCGAGCACGTCGGGCGGTACGAACTCGTCGGGGTCGTCGGAGCAGCCGGGCCCGTGGTCGGACACGTACGCGACCGAGTGGCCTTCGAGGTCGACCCGGAAGCCGATCGTCGGGCTCGTGTGGCGGACCCAACGCGACCGCACCTTGGCGCCGTTGATGGCGAAGTCGTCGTTGCCGGCGCCGTGGAACCGCACGGTGCCGTGGAGCTCGTCGGGTGTGATCGGGAAGTAGGGCTGCTGCATCACGCCCCTGAAAACGGCGTCGAGCGGCCCCGCCTCCTGCGCCGGGCCGTACACGTCCAGGACGGCGTCGGGCTCCGAGATCGGCCCGAAGAACGGCAGGCCCTGGATGTGGTCCCAGTGGAGGTGACTCAGCAGGACGGTCCCGTGGAAGGCGCCGTCGGCGGTGAGCGTCTGCCCGCACGGGCGTAGGCCTGTGCCCATGTCGAAGATGATCGGGTCGTGGCCGTCGGCCTCGAGCGAGACGCACGACGTGTTCCCGCCGTACCGCTCGTACTGGTCGCCGGCGCACGGCGTCGATCCACGGACACCATGGAACGAGAGCTTGATCCCCCCGCGCACCTTTGGAGGATACCGACTACCGGGGCCCGGACAAACTACGCCCCGGCTCCATCAGCTGAGCACCCGCTTCTTGAACCCGTTGATCCCCAGGTAGAGGAAGAGGGCCGCGAATCCCGCGAGCACCAAGTACACAACCGCGAGCGACATGTGGGGGGCCGTGGTGAGAGCAGCGCGGAAGCCCTCGCACATGTAGACGAGCGGGTTGATCAGCACCAGGGCTTTCAGCCAGGAGAACCCGCCCACCTTGATCGGCCCGAGCGCGGTCCAGGAGTAGTAGACGCAGCCGAGGAAGGTCAGCGGGATCACGACGACGCCGAACATCAGCGGGACGGTTCGGGGCTCGAAGCGGGTGCCGAACGTGAGCCCGAGCGCCGACGCCGTGACGCACGCCAGCGGCGCCAGCGTGAGGAGCACCGGCCAGTTCACGTGCAGGTGCACCGGGTTGGCGGGCACGACGGCGGCGATCGGGAACACGATGAGGGCGGCGATGAGGCCCTGGATGGCTCCCGAGGTCACCTTGGCCAGCGCCACCATCGACACCGGCAGCGGCGCGAGCACGCGGTCTTCGATCTCCTTCGTGTAGCCGAACTCCTGCACCATCGGCAACGCGACCGACTGGATGCCCTGGAACAGGATCGTGACGCCGACCACACCGGCGACGAGCAACGTGGCGAATGCCGACGCGGCCGGGCCGCCGTTTCCGGCGCCGCCGACACCCTGGCCGATCTTCGGGAACACGAACGTGAACACGAAGACGAGCAGGAACGGCTGCAGCAGCGTGCGGGGGAGGAACTCGTTGAGGGTCTTGCGCAGCACGGTGAGATCACGTAGCAGGAGCGCTCGGTACGCCGTCCAGCTGGCGGTCGTCGTGCTGCGGTGCGCGGTGGCGAGCCGATCCGTCTCCGCGCCGGGCGATGTCGTGACGGTAGCCATCAGTCCCGCAGCTCCTTCCCGGTGAGGTTGATGAAGACGGTCTCGAGCGTGGGCTCCGCCAGCGACAGGTCGGTGACGGTGAACCCGCCCTGTTCGGCGGCGGTGACGACCGCGGGAAGCACACCATGACTTCCCTTCACGCCGAGCTGGACGGTGCTGTCGACGCGCTTGGCGTGCGTGACGCCGGGGACGCGCGCCTCGAGCAGCTGGGCGAGCTCGTCGAGGCGGCCGTCTGCCGAGACGGTGACGATCGTGTCGGCGCCGACGCTGCGCTTCAACGCGCCGGGCGTGTCGAGGGCGAGGATCCGACCGTGATCCATGACCGCGACCCGATTGCACAGCTGGTCCGCTTCTTCCATGTAGTGCGTGGTGAGGAGGATCGTCTGCCCGTCGGCGTGCAGCTCGTGCAGGATGTCCCACAGCGCGATGCGGCTCTGGGGATCGAGACCGGCGGTGGGCTCGTCGAGGAAGAGGATGGCGGGCTTGTGCATGACCGCCCGCGCCACCATCAGGCGCTGCGCCATCCCGCCCGACAGCTCGAGCACCGCGGCGGACGCGCGATCGGCGAGCCAGAACTGCTCGAGCAGCCGCGCCGCCTCGGACTTCGCTTCGCGCGCGCTCATCCCGAAGAACCGCCCGTGGAAGTACAGGTTCTCCGACACGCTGAGCGAACGGTCGAGGGTGTTCGTCTGCGGGACGACGCCGATGCCCTGCTTGGCCCGCGCAGGATGCGCGATCACGTCGACGCCACCGACCGACGCCTCGCCCTCCGTGGGCACCACCATCGAGGTGAGCATCCCGACGGTAGTGGTCTTGCCGGCGCCGTTGGGTCCGAGCAGACCGAAGATCTCTCCGCGCTGCAGCGACAGGTCGAGATGGTCGACCGCCTTCACGCCTCCGGGGAAGACCTTGGTGAGCCCCTGCGTGCGGATGACCTCTTCTTCTCTTGGAGAGGCGGAATCGCCGTTCGCGGCCGCGGGCACGCCCCAAGTGTGCCAAGCGTCCCGGACCTCCCGCTAAACGCGGCCGGGCCGTAGGCTCCGCGTCTGTGCCGGAGGGACGAGTCACCGCCAACGGGATCGACTTCGCCTACCTCGAAGCGGGGCCGGCGGACGGACCGCTGGCGCTGTGCCTCCACGGCTTCCCCGACCACGCCCGGACCTTCGAGGCGCTCCTCGGCGAGCTGGCCGACGAGGGCTTCCACGCCGTGGCGCCGTGGATGCGCGGCTACCACCCGACCGGGCTCGCACCCGACGGGAACTACCAGGTCGCATCGCTGGCGCTCGATGCCATCGCACTCGCCGACGAGTTGGCGGGCGACGGACCGGCGGTGCTGGTCGGTCACGACTGGGGCGCGATGGCGGCCTACACCGCCGTCGCGCACGCACCGGAGCGCTTCGGTCGTCTCGCCGACATGGCCGTGCCGCACGCCGGCGCGCTGGGCCAGCACATCTTCGACCCCGCGCAGCTGAAGCGCTCGTGGTACCAGTTCTTCTTCCAGCTCCCCGTCGCCGATGCGGTCGTGACGATGAACGACTTCGCGATCATCGACCGGTTGTGGCACGACTGGTCACCCGGCTACGAGCCCGACCCCGACTTCATGGCGGACCTGAAGAAGACGCTGGCGGCACCCGGCACGCTGCCGGCCGCGCTCGACTACTACCGGTTCGTCTACGGCTCCAAGGACCCGGATCCCGCGCTTGCCGACGTGCAATCGTCGTACCTGCAGCCGACGCCGGTGCCGACCCTGTACCTCCACGGGATCGACGACGGCGTCATGGGCGCCGAGATCGTCGTCGAGGACGAGCTGCGGCCGCACTTCCCGGCCGGCCTCGAGCTGGTGATGGTGCCCGGCACCGGGCACTTCCTCCATCTCGAGGAGCCCGACGTCGTCAACCACCGCATCGTGACGTTCCTGGCTTCCTGACGTCGCGCGCAGTTACGAGCCGCAGCCGGGCGGGCCGATGTACCGGTCCCACAACGCCCGGACCGTCTCAGCCTGCGCCGGCAGCGCGGCGACGATCTCGTCCCGCAGCTCCAGCGGAGTGATGATCCCGAAGGCGTGGCGGGCGACGACGTCGCGCAGCGCGGCGACGGTCGCGTCGCGACCGGCGACGCTCGCCACCGCGAAGTAGAAGCCGGGCGCCTGGTCGTAGATCAGCCCCCCGTACTCGTTCGCCGAAACGAACGCCGTCGTCGGACGGTCGGCGCAGTCCTCCCCCGCTCCGGCACTGGGGACGCCGAGCCCACCGAGCCTGCCGCACGCGCCACCCACATCACTCTGCGGCGTGGCGACGAGGCACATCGAGTACTGCGCCAATGGCTCGTCCACGACCGGGGCCCGGATCGAGTCGTTGCCGACGAGCGCGTGCCACCACTGGTGGGCGAGCTCGTGGTCGACGGTGAGGCTCCCGGCGCCCCGGGTCCCGCGCTCGAGACCCGCGATCCACACCGCGCCCGGCCACTCCATGCCGCCGGCGTCGGGGCCGAGCGAAACCGCGACGATGTCGAGCTCCGACCACGGATACGGCCCGTACAGGCCCGCCAGCGTCTGGAGGTCGGCGGCGCCGTCGCGGGCGGCGCTGTCGACGTCGATGCTCGCGGGGCCGGTGGCGCGCACGGTCACGTCGCCGGACTGGGCCGACGCGCTGTGGAGCCCCCGGCCGATCGCGAGCGAGAGGTCACGCAGCCCGACACCCGACTCGGTCACGGTCGTGTGGCGGGCGGACTCCCGGCGGTCGACCGTGAGACCGCCGCTCACGACGTCGTACCCGGTGGGCACGCGCACACGGGCGGTGATGGCGCCGGCGGCGAAGTTGCCGATGTCGCCGAAGCCGGAGAGCGCAGGATCGGCGTCGGCCCCCGGAGGCAGCCAGACGGGGAACCAGTGGCCGAACTCGCTGACGTCCGGGTGCCGGGAGAGAAGCCCGATCGTCGCCTGGGTGAGCTGACGGCCGTGCGTCGTCCCAGCACGCGGCACCCGGTACGAGAACCGCATCCCGACGACGACGTTCCCGGAGGCCTTCGGTGGCACCGGCACCGTCACGAGCGCGCGGTCTCGCTCGGCGCGCGCGGTCTTGCCGCCGACGGTGACGTTCTTCAGCTCGACGCCCGTGTGCAGCGCGGGCAGTCCCGCGAGCATCCGGAATTGCAGGTCCCCGTGTTCAGGGCGCGGCACTTCGGCGCGCATGCGGCCGTCGACCGTGCCCGTCGCAGGGTCGATCGTGGCGCTCAGCGCGTACCGGGGCGCGTCGGTGAGCGAAGCGCCTTCCAGGAACGCGCGACCACCCGGAGACAGCGACGGCGAGGCGGGATCGAGCGTCGGGAGCGACGGGAGCGACGGCAGGTCCGCCGGCTTGTCGGCGCGCGCTGCGCCGGCCGTGGAAACCGGCGTGACGGCAAGGAAGACGGCCGCCGCGAGCACAAGACACGCACCGCGCCAGCGGCAATCCCCACCCATCGATCGAGTCTCGCAGACGTGCGCCTTGCGAGAGCGTCAGGAAGTTTGCGCCTCGGGCCCCGCCGCGCGCGCCTCGTCGACGTGGGCGAGCGCGTCGCGCAGCTGCTTGATCCAGTCGCCTTCGTGCTCGCGTACGAGTTGCACGCACCACGCCAGCGCCTCGCTGCGGCTGCGGGCGACGTTGGCCTCGACGAGCGTGTCGAGCACGGCCCGCTCCTTCATCCGCAGCCGGGTCATGACCGGGATGCTGAGCGTCGTGAAGACGACCCGCTCGTCGCCGCATTGCGCGCCCCACGCCACCTTGCGGCCGAACTTGTCTTCGGCGGCGGCGGCGATGCGAATGCGCTGCTGGCGCGTGTCCTCGCGGAAGGACTCGATCCGGGCCAGCCGGGCGGCGGCCCGGGTCTCGGCGTCCTCCCCGGCGCCCTCGGGTTCGGGGAGGCTTCCGACGACGAGGATCTCGTCGCGGTCGTAGGTGATCTCGGGGGGTCCGCTGAACCAGCCGTCGGGCAGCCGGCCCACGAACCAGCCCTGCGTGGTACTGGAGACTGGTTTCATGATTACAAGATTACACCATACGCCCGGCGATGCGAGCCGCCACCGCCGCCATCTCGCCGTCGCTCGCATATCTCGTGCGGGGCCAGAAGAAGCCCCGGAGGCCGTCCTTCCGCCGCCGGGGGACGACGTGCACGTGCAGGTGGGGGACGCTCTGGCTGACGACGTTGTTCTCCGCTACGAAGCTGCCCTGGGCCTCCATCGCCGTCCGGACGCCGACTTCCACCCGTTGGACTTGGCGGAAGAACGGCCCCACCCGGTCTTCCGGGAGGTCGGCCAGGGTCTCGACGTGGGCGCGGGGCAGGACCAGGGTGTGGCCGGGGAAGAGCGGCCGGTGGTCGAGGAACGCCACGACGTCGTCGGTGTCGAGCACGAAGTGGGCGGGGATCTCGCCCGCGATGATCTGGCAGAACTTGCAGGCGGCCGTCACTCCGCCGACGTGTACGGACGCTCCCGGGGCTTCGCCGCCTCGCGCTTGGGCACCATCACCTTGCGGCGGAAGTAACAGACCTCTTCGCCGCGCTGGTTGAACCCACGCGTCTCGACGGCGACCACGCCGCGGTCGGGCTTGCTCCCGGATTCCTTCTTGTCCAGGACCGTCGTCTCGGCGTAGATGGTGTCGCCGTGGAACGTCGGCATCTTGTGCTTGAGCTCCTCGACCTCGAGGTTGGCGATGGCGACGCCGCTCACGTCGGGCACGCTCATCCCGAGCACCAGCGAGTACACGAGGTTCCCGACGACGACGTTCTTGCCGAACTGGGTCTGCGTCTCCGCGAACCACGCGTCCGTGTGGAGCGGATGGTGGTTCATCGTGATCATGCAGAAGAGATGGTCGTCGTACTCGGTGATCGTCTTCCCGGGCCAGTGCTTGTACACGTCGCCGGGCTCGAAGTCCTCGAAGTACCGACCGAAGGGCCGTTCGTGCACGGTCATCCGATGGAGCTTACGATCTCCTGCTCCCGCCCAAGAAGGAGTGCTCATGTCGCAAGTCTCGTTGCTCGCCCGGTTCACGGCCAAGGAGGGAAAGGGTGATGAGATCGTCGCCGCGTTCGAGCCGATCATCGACCAGGTCCGCAACGAGCCGGGCACGCTCCTGTACGTCATGAACCGGGCGAAGGACAACCCCGATGTGTTCTGGTTCGCGGAGCTCTACGCCGACGACGACGCGTTCGCCGCCCACGGCGCCAGCGAAGCGATGGCCGACGCCATGCCGACACTCGGCCCTCTCATCGCCGAGAGCGAGCTCGTCATCGGCGAGCCGGTTCTCGCCAAGGACCTGCCCGGACTCGCGCTCTAGGGCAGCACGAGCCCTCACCCCGACGGGTACAGCACCATCTGGGTGCAGCGCTGCAGCGCGATCTTGCGGCCGGTGGTCTCGTTCGTCACGGTGACGTCCCACACGTGGGTGGTCCGCCCGATGTGCGCGGGGACGGCTTCGCCCTCCACGACCTCACCCGGCCGCGCGCTCCCGAGGAAGTTCGTCTTGAGCTCCACGGTCGTGAACGTCGCGCCCTCGGGGATGTTGATTCCGGTCCCTGCCGCACACAGCGCGTCGGCAAGACCGACGACGACCGGCGCCCACAGGTACCCCGTGCCCGCGATCAGAAGCTCGGTCGTCTCGAGCCGCCCCCGGATCCGGTCGCGCTCGACCTCGAGAACCTCCAGACCGATCAACGACGGGAAGTGCCCCCAGCCGGGCTCTTCGTTGAACCGCCGGACCGCGTCCGGCCCCGTCCGCTCGTCCACCGCGCTCAGATCCGGTAGCGATCGAGCAGGCCGCGCGCGATGACGAGGCGCTGGATCTCGTTCGTGCCCTCGCCGATGATCATCAGCGGCGCGTCGCGGTAATAGCGCTCGACGGGAAGCTCGGTCGTGTACCCGACCCCACCGTGGATGCGCATCGACTCGGTCGCGATCTCGAACGCGGCTTCACTCGCGAACAGCTTCGCCATCCCGGCTTCGACGTCCGTCCGCTCCCCCGCCTCCTTGCGGGCGGCGGCGTCCTCCGTCATGAGGCGCGCCGCGTGCAGTTGCGTCCCCATGTCGGCGAGCTTCATCTGGATGGCCTGATGCTGGGCGATCGGCTTGCCGAAGGTCTCGCGCTGCTGCGCGTACGCGACTGCGGCCTCGAAGGCAGCCCGGGCGACGCCCACCGCCCGCGCCGCGATGTTGATGCGACCGACCTCGAGCGCCGACAGGATGAAGTGCTGGCCCCGGCCCAGTCCCTCGTCCCCACCGAGGACGCTGTCGGCGTCGACGCGGTGGTCGTCATAGGTCATCTCGACCGTCTCGATGCCCTTGTAGCCGAGCTTCCCGATGTTGCGGCTCACGCTGATGCCGCCAGATCGCTCGGCGCCCGGCTCCTTCTCGACCATGAAGCACGTGATGCCCTCGTCGGTGCGGGCCGCCAGCGCGACCAGCCCGGCGCGCTGCCCGTTCGTCACCCACATCTTCGTGCCCGTGATCCGGTACTCGTCGCCGTCGCGCACGGCCCGGCAAGTGATCGCGCTGGTATCGCTGCCGGCGTCCGGCTCCGAGAGGGACAGCGCGCCGCGGATCTCGCCGCTCGCAAGCCTCGGGAGCCAACGCTTGCGCTGCTCGTCGGTGCCGCTCGCCTTCAACAGGTTCGCCGCCATGACGTGCGTGTTGAGCACGCCCGACAGCGACATCCACCCCGCCGCCAGCTCCTCGATCACGCCGCAGTACGTCGGGAGGTCGAGGCCGAGCCCGCCGTGCTCCTCGGGAATGGTGACGCCGAACAACCCGAGGTCGCGCATCCCGTCGACGATCGCAGCCGGGTACTCGTCGGCGTGCTCGAGCTCGGACGCGACCGGCAGCACCTCTCGCTCGACGAAGCGCCGCACCGTGCCGACGAGCTCGGCGCGCACGTCCGGATCGGTCGCCATGGCCCGAGCCTACAAACGTGCGTGCGTCAATCGCCCAGCGCCTCGGCGAGCTCGGCGCGGCCACGAACGCCGAGCTTCTCGTAGGCGCGCTGGAGGTGATTCTCGACCGTGCGCGTCGACACCACGATGGTCTCGGCGATCTCCCGGCTGGTCAGCCCGCGGGCGGCGAGCGTCGCGACCTCCCGCTCGCGCTTGGTGAGCGCGACGGGCTGCGGAGCGGTCTCGAGGGCGGGACTGCGCGCACCTTCGCAGCGTTCGGCGAGCGCTCGGGCGCGTTGCGCCGCCGCCGACGCGCGGCGACGAAGCCCTTCGCGGTCGTACAAAGTCGATGCCTGCGTCGCGGCCTCGGCCGCGTAAAGCCAGCCGCCGATGTCCTCGAACGCCTCGGACGCGTCGTCGAGGCCGGGGGCGTCGCTCTTGGTCAGCGCGGTCGCGTGCGCGAGTCGGGCCGGCATGAGCCTGCCGTCGACGTGCTCGGCGATCCGCTCGAGGTGCTCGGCGGCTTCGGCCGGCTCACCGAGGCGGGCCAGGTCGTGGAACGCGCCGGCCGCGAGCGCGAACTGCCCGCCCTCGACGCCGGCGTCGGCGGCGGTGCGGAGCATCTCGAGGGCGCGGCCGTGCTCGCCGCGCAGCCACGTGTACCAAGCGCGGCCGCGCTCGATGTCGACGTCCATCATGCGAATCGGCGTCGGCGGTTCGGCGTCGAGGTCCTCGAGCGCGGCCTCGGCGTCGTCGAGGTTGCCGCTCAGCGCGAGCGCATGCGCGAGGCCGCCGAATCCCCAGCGCGCGCTGGCGTGCGACAGTTCGCCCCAGAGGACGGCGGCCTCTCGCAACCACCGGGTCGCGGTGACCACGCGACCCTGCAGCAGGCACGTGCGGCCGAGCATGACGGTGAACCATCCCTGGCCTTCGAGGACCTGGGACTCGACGGCGCCGTCGTAACCGGCCTGGGCGGTCGCCTCCGCCTCTTCGAGCCGACCGGCCTCCGCCAGAGCCAGTGCCCGCGCCACGAGATAGACACCCGGGCCCGCCATCTGCACCTGGTTGCCGAGCTCGATGCGCAGCTCGAAGGCGCGGTCCGCGACCCGGATGGCATCGGACGTCCGGCCCGCGAGCGCGAGCGCGGTCCCGACGGCGAGCGCCGCCTTCACGACGACTCGGCCGGGATACTGCGTCTCGTCGACGAGCGGCTCGCCCAGAGCGAGTGCCTCGCCCATGTCCGCGGCGAACAGCGCGTGGATGGCGCGCTGCGCGGTGAGCTCGGCGCGCAGGTTCGGGTCCTTGATCGCGCGCTCGGCGGCGATCGTCACAGTCTCGGCGTCGGCCGTACGCCCGAGCCCGCGGAACAGGTTCGCCACCCGTGCCTCGGAGACCCGCGCGCGGTCCTCGTCGGAGTGGGCTTCCGCTTCGACGACGCGCAGGACTTCCTCCGCCGCCTCGTGCTCGCCGAGCGTGTCGAGCATCTGGCCCAGAAGATGGCCGGCCTCGACGCCGGCGCCTGCGTCCCACGCGGCGCGGGCGAGCCGCCGCGCCAGCGGGAAGTCGAACGAGAAGGCCGCCTGGTGTGCCGCGATCGTCAAGAGGCCGGCGTGCTCGGTGTCGCCGCTCTCGAGCCGCCACACCGCTACCCGCAGCGCGTCCTCGGCCGACAGCTCGCCCCCGTCCTCGATCGCGTCGGCGAGGAGGCGGCAGATCCGCTCGTAGCGACCGGACGTCAGGTCGGCGCGCAGGACTTCGCCGTAGAGCGGATGGGCCATGCGCACCTGCCGACCGTCGCGCTGGGCTTCGATGTCGATGAGGGCGCGGGCTTCGAGGCGATCGATGCACGCGCGGTCGGCGAGCGCGCCGATGGTCTCGAGGGCGACGGGCTCGCCGACGCTGACGACCTCGAGAGCGTCGCGCTCGGCGTCGTCGAGCTTGCCGAGCCGCATGCCGACCAGCTCGGTCAAGCGCGGTGACGCGGCCAGCGAGCCCTGCAACCGCCAGATACCGCGCTCGTCGGTGAGCGACCCCGACGCGACCGCCGAGATGACGAGCTCCCGCAGGAACAGGACGTTCCCCTCGCTCGTGGTGCGCAACGCGTGGACGGTGGTGCCGTCGACGGGACCGCCCAGCACGTCGATGGCCAGCATCGCGATGTCGGCGACCGTCAGGGGCGACACCTCGACGCGCTCGAGCAGCTCGTCCTTCCAGAGAAGGACGACGGACTCCGGGGGCGGCTCGCCCGTGCGCAGCGTGACGACCGGGAACACGCCTCCTTGCAGCGCGAGGTGCAGGAGCAGCGCCGCCGAGGCGTCGTCGAGGTCCTGGGCGTCGTCGACGACGAGCAACAGGGGTCGGCCGTCGGGATCCTCGAGGATCGCCTCGGCGAAGTAGCGCAGCAGGTCGCCGCGACTCTCGGACTCCCGGCTTGTAGCGGGCGGCAGCAGCGCCGCGAACGCGCCGTAGGGGATGGTCGCCGAGGTTCGGTTGGCCCGTACGTGCGCCGTCCGGTAGCCGCGTCCGGCCGCCATACCCAGGCACTCGAGGGCGAGGCGGGTCTTGCCGACGCCGGCGGGGCCCGCGAACAGCACGCCGCCGGATTCGCCGTCCATGGCCGCCGCCACGTGCGTGAGCTCGGCGACGCGCCCGACCAACGGCCACGTCGCGGTATTCACCGTTCGCGTGCCTTCCTGCCCTGGAATCACGGCCGCATTCTCGCACGAACCCGCGGCGCGGCAGACGGGGCGGGGAATCCCCAGGT
>Ga0114129_10014293_pt1 | contig 11312 bp, 10 predicted proteins | sample RhiMetdeltSRZDD1_FD_80071 | JGI IMG/M metagenome (GOLD analysis project Ga0114129, IMG submission 80071) | Populus rhizosphere microbial communities from Tennessee, USA - Rhizosphere MetaG P. deltoides SRZDD1 (version 2) (version 2) | ecosystem: Host-associated > Plants > Roots > Rhizosphere >... | reverse complement strand
GTGATGTCAAGACGTGGAGGGGACCTGAGATTCAGGAAATCAGTGAACTCGTCGGGTTCGTTGCATTCACACGGCAGTCCGTTTGAGGTTAGATAGAAAATGCAGCATACATCAGACTTCATTGGAAAAGTCGTAACCGTGAAAGTTGATAGACCGCTGGGTTCTAAGCATCCTGAATACGGCTTGATCTACACGTTGAATTACGGCTACGTACCCGGTGTCATGGCTCCTGACGGGGAGGAACTCGATGCGTACATTTTGGGAGTCTTTGAACCATTGAAGGATTTCGAAGGCGACTGCATTGCGGTGATTCATCGTCTGGATGACGATGACGACAAGTTGGTCATTGTTCCAAAAGGCAAACATTACACCGACGAGCAAATCCAAGCACTCACCGAATTTCAGGAGCGCTTTTTTGTGTCAGTTATCGTGCGACACAAAGAAACAAGGGCTTAACAACGCATGAGACCAGACATAAACTCTCTTCGGCTCATTTTCACATCACACGCGTGCTTCCAAGCATGCATGGGCCACGTTGTGCGACATCAAACGTTGGTGCAAGCCTCACAGGCGCTGGAGCAGACGGCGTCGGTCTCCTAGTGGGAAGTTTCGCCCGTTTGCGCGGCCGCTCACCCGATGGCATGAGGTTGCCGTAGCTTTGGAGAAAACTGGCATGAGTGCAGCATCTTATGATCCCATACTGAATGCCCAACGCTCCCGTTACACGCACCCTGGGTTTGCCGACTGCTACGACGCTTATCGTCCCAGCCCACCGGCGGCCCTCCTTGATGTGCTCCTGCAGATAGCGCACACTACCCGACCGGACCTGATCGTGGATCTGGGCAGTGGCACGGGCATCTCCACGTTCATCTGGACGCAGCAGGCCCGGCAGGTGCATCGTGTGCGGGTAGGAGTAAAATGAGACACCAAGCACGGCAGCGCTATGCATGTCCAGTGCAGCCGCCCAGAACGTGTCTGACTTTTCCGATCTATGCATTACAAAGGGTGAGTCAAGAGAAAATGTATGCCACTTTTTGATGGCCCCTCTTCTTGTCGTTGACACCCCCTGCACGCCTCGCTACACTCGAAGACCTCGGGCTCACCAGCGCTCTCGACCTTCCCATCTCCCCATCGTTTTGCTTCTGGACTGATGAGGTGAGTTCATGAGTCCGTACCAATTGCGCGGTTCGACATCCGGACCGGCACACTGCTCTGTGGGCCAGTCGCCGAGGATGTCCCTGTCTATGAGGTCCGTGTCGACGCAGAGATGGTCTACGTCAAGAGGAGTTCCGTATGCACAGGCACTTCACGAGAAGGGCGATTGTAGGGGTTGTGTGCGCCATTGGACTGACAGCAACAGTCGCCTGGGCCCAAACGGCCGCGCCTCCTGCACCAGCGAAAGGGAAACTGGAGCGGCTGCGGATCGCCGTGGCACCCGTGGGCTGGGACACCAACTTCACGTGGCTCAACCCCCGCAGCGGCAACCTGGATAAAAGGCCGGCCCTGGAGTTCCTCGTCGGCATCGACCGGCGAACCGGGGCCTATATTCCGGAGCTGGCGGAGAAGTGGGAGATGGCTCCTGATGGCAAAAGCTGGACCATCACCCTCCGCAAGGGCGTCAAGTTCCACGACAATTGGGGAGAATTCACGGCCAAGGACGTGCGGCATGCGATCTTCCTCATCACCCAGCCCGAGGCGGTGCAGACCGATACTGGCCAGTGGCGCACCCTGATCGGCATCGAGAAGGCGGACACCATCGACACCGTGGCGCAGAAAGTGGCGCAGATGGTACAGATCGTTAATGACTACCAGGTCATCATCCACACCACCATGGCCGCGCCGGATCTCGTTGATAACCTTTCTGCCAACACGGATCTGGTAATGGAGAGCAAGGCCCGCTGGGATGCTGGGGGCAAGGAACTCTATGGCAAGAAAGTGGTCGGGACGGGCCCCTTCGAGTTCATTGAGCGCAAGGTGGGCGTGCACGTCCTGTATAAACGGGTGGAAAACCACTGGCGGCAGACCCCGGAGTACCAAGAGTTAGAGTTCCGCTGGGTGCCGGAGGGGGTCACCCGCCTGGCGACCCTGCTGACGGAAGAGGTCCACATCTCGGATGTGGAGCGGGCCCTGCAGAAGGATGCGGTGGCCAAGGGGATGCAGATTGTCTCCAGTACCCTGTCGGCTAACCAGGTTGTCTGGTACTTTGGTGGGCTGTACTTCGCCAGCCCGGACAAGCTGGACCCCAAGGTGCCCTTTGTGGACAAGCGCGTGCGGCAAGCCATGAACATGGCCATCAACCGAAACGCGATCGCCGCCAACCTCCTGCTCGGGAGAGCGCAACCGGCGCGGGTCGCGACGTACCACCCAGAGCTGGACAGTAAGCTCTGGCCTGGGATCTGGAACGCGGACTGGGATAAGCGCTCCGAGGAGCTGTACGGGTACAATCCCGCCAAGGCCAAGGCGCTCCTCGACCAGGCCGGTTATCCTAATGGTTTTGAGTTCCCCGTGTACCTCTTCCCGCTCGCCGGGCTGCCGGAGCAAGTGGATATAGGGCAGGCCATGGCGCTGGACTGGCAGGCGGTAGGGCTGAAGCCGAAGCTCGTGGAGATCGATTTTCCCCGGGTGCGGGAGCTGTACCGCACCAAGGCCATCCACGGGGCGGTGTGGGGCCTGCGCGGCCGTGCCCTCGCCCCGGATTCCATCCGGATCATCAACAAAAGCCAGGATGGTGTGATCCATGCCTATGAGCATCCCTTTATCGAGGACAGGCTGAAAGAGTTAGGGAGGGTGTTGGACCCTGGAGAGAGGGCCAGACTCTTGCGGGAGATCGGGGACCACAAGTTCAACGAGTTCGCTGAAATGGCGCTGTTCTGGCTCTTCGCTGAAGTTGCCGTGAACCCCAGGGTGATCGCGGAGTATGTGTTCCCGGGGAGTATCCCTGGCTTTTATACACACCTGGAATACATCAAGCTGGCGCCCTAACGGCATCTGCAATACCCGCACCGTCTTCTGTACGCCTCATGGGGTGAGGGAGGGTTGGATGACCTTTGAGGAGATCCTCGATCAAGCGATGGCCATGCTGCAGCGGCGCGGACGTCTGACCTACGGCACCCTCAAGAGGCAGTTCCAGCTCGACGACGCGGCCCTCGAAGATTTGAAGAACGAACTCATCGAGGGCCAACGCCTGGCTGTCGATGAGCGGGGCAATGTCCTGGTCTGGATCGACGCCACTGGCTCTGCGTCTCCGGCCACCTCGCTCCCAGCCAGCGCCCCGGACCGTGCCCCGCGCGCCTACACGCCCCCCTATCTGGCGGAGAAAATCCTGACCTCCCGGAGTGCTCTGGAAGGTGAGCGCAAGCAAGTGACCGTGCTGTTTGCGGACCTGAAGGGGTCGCTGGAACTCATCCTGGCTGACCATGATCCGGAAGGAGGCCCGACAGCTCATGGACCCGGTGCTGGAGCGCATGATGGCCGCTGTGCACCGCTATGAAGGCACCGTGAATCAGGTCATGGGCGATGGCATTATGGCCCTGTTCGGGGCGCCGATTGCCCATGAAGATCATGCCGTGCGGGCCTGCTATGCGGCCCTGGCGATGCAGGAGACCGTACACTACTATGCGGCCGAGGTCCAACGGTCCCACGGCGTCCCCCTGCAGATGCGCGTCGGGATGAACGCCGGCGAGGTTGTGGTGCGTGCCATTAGCAATGATCTCCACCTGCACTACTCGGCTATTGGCCAGACGACCCATCTGGCTGCTCGCATGGAGCAGATGGCCATGCCAGGCTCGATCCTGATGACGCCGGCGGTGCTGAGGCTGGCGCAGGGGTATGTGTCCGTCAGAGCGCTGGGGCCGGTGCCCGTCAAAGGGCTCGACGCACCGCTGGACGTGTACGAGCTGGTTGGTGCGAGTGGCATCCAGCGGCGCTTGCAAGCCGCCGCGGCCCGCGGACTCACCCGCTTTGTCGGACGGGACACGGAGCTCGCGGCCCTGGTGCAAGCCCTGGAGCAGGCTGGGGCCGGCCACGGCCAGGTGGTCGCGGTGGTGGGGGAAGCGGGCGTGGGGAAGTCGCGCCTGGTCTACGAGTGCCTCCACTCGCACCATACCCAGGGCTGGCGGGTGCTCGAAAGCGCTTCGGTGTCCTACGGCAAAGCGACCCCCTATTTCCCCGTGATTGACCTGATGAAGCGCTACACCCATACCGAGGCGCATGACGACCCGCGCACCGTCCGGGCCAAGGTCACCGGGCAGATCCTGACGCTGGACGAGACGCTCCAGGACACCCTGCCGGCGTTCCTCGCGCTCCTGGACGTCCTGCCAGCGGACAGCCCCTTTGCGCAGCTCGATCCACCGCAGCGCCGCCAGCGCACGCTCGCCGCCCTCAAACAGGTGCTACTGCGCGAGAGCCAGGTGCAGCCGCTGCTGCTGGTCTTTGAAGACCTGCACTGGATCGACTCCGAAACGCAGACCCTGCTCGACAGCCTGGTCGAGAGCCTGCCCACCGCCCGCATCCTCCTCCTGGTCAACTACCGCCCCGAGTATCAGCACGACTGGGGCAGCAAGACCTTTTACACCCAGGTACGGCTCGACCCGCTGCCACCAGCGCACGCTGACGAGTTGCTGCAGGCACTCCTTGGGGACGACGTAGGGGCGACCGGCCGGTCGCCCCTACAGGCCCTGAAACAGATGCTCATTGCGCGCACCGAAGGCAATCCTTTCTTCCTGGAGGAGAGCGTGCAGACGCTCGTCGAGACGCAGGTACTGGTAGGCGAACGCGGGGACTATCGCCTGGCACACCCGCTGGCCAGCCTGCAGGTGCCAGCGACCGTGCAGGCGGTGCTGGCGGCGCGTATCGACCGGCTGCTGCCGGAGGAGAAACGCCTCCTCCAGACCGCCGCCGTGATTGGCACCGAGGTGCCCTTCCCCCTCCTCCAGGCCATTGCCGACATGCCCGAGGACATGCTGCATGGCGGGCTGGCGCACCTCCAGGCGGCCGAGTTCCTCTACGAGACCAGCCTGTTTCCCGAGCGTGCCTACACCTTCAAGCACGCCCTCACCCATGAGGTGGCCTATAGCAGTCTCCTCCAGGAGCGGCGGCGGGCGTTGCATGCGCGCATTGTGGAGGCTATCGAGGCGCTTGCCGGGAATCGAGTGGCCGAGGTGACTTCTGGGGCGAAGGGCCTTCCTGCCGGAAGGCAGGTCCCGGACCAGGTCGAACGCCTGGCGTACCATGCTCTGCGGGGCGAGGTGTGGGACAAGGCTCTCCCATACTGCCGGCTGGCGGGGGAGAAGGCTCTGGCGCGGTCGGCTTACCGTGAGGCTGTGGGATATTTCGAGCAGGCGCTTAGTACCCTCCCGCATCTGCCAGAGCAGCGCGATACGCGCGAGCAGGCCATCGACCTGCGGCTTGCCCTGCGCTCGGCACTCGTGCCTTCCAGCGACTTTGGGCGTGTCCTGGCATATCTGCGCGAGGCCGAAACCCTCGCAGCGGCCCTTGACGACCTGCGTCGGCTGGGACAGGTCTCTAACTTTCTCTCGGTCCATTTCTCCCGCATTGGCGCGTATGACCAGGCCGTCGCCGCCGCTCAGCGCGCCCTCGCGCTCGCCGCGACCAGCGGGGAGGTCGTCCTGCAGGCGCAGGCGAACCAACGTCTCGGCACAGCCTACCATGCCCAGGGCGACTACCGTCGGGCGATTGACTGTGTCACGCAGACCGTAGCGTCCCTCGAAGGTGCACGGCGCTACGAGCACTTTGGTCAGGTCTTCCTGCCCGCCGTGGCCTCCCGTGCCAGGCTCGCTGTGTGCCATGCCGAGCTGGGCATGTTCACTGAGGGCCGTACCCTCGGGGAAGAAGGGCTACGGATTGCCGAGGTGGTCTCTCACCCCAGTAGCCTCATGATTGCCTCTGGGGTGGTTGGTCTGCTTTCCCTCCGCCAAGGCAACCTGCACCGGGCACTCCCTCTACTCGAACGGGCCATGGGCATGTGTCAGAACGCGGACTTTCCGGTCTATTTCCCCCTGATGGCTGCGGCCTTGGGCGGGGCGTACTCTCTGGCTGGGCGCATCGCCGACGCTGTGCCACTGCTCACGCAGGCGCTGGAGCAGAGCACCGCGACGGAAACGGTGGACTATCAGGCGTTCTGTCATCTCTCCCTGGGGGAGGCGCATATGCAGGCCGGACGCCTGGAGGAGGCGCAGGCCCTCGCCGAGGGTGTGCTGGCACTCACCCGTGAGCGGCAGGAACGTGGCAACGAGGCCTATGCCCTGCGCCTCCTCGGCGACATTGCGGCGCAGCGCAATCCCTCAGAGCGCACGCTGGCAGAAGCCTACTACCGCCAGGCCCTCACCCTGGCCGAGGAGCTGGGCATGCGCCCGCTCCAGGCCCACTGCCACCTGGGCCTGGGCACGCTGTATGCCGCGACTGGCCAGCAGGAGCAGGCCTGTGCCGCGCTGTCCACCGCCATGGTCTTCTACCGTGACATGGACATGACCTTCTGGTTGCCCCAGGCGGAGGCGACGCTGGCGCGAGTGGAGGGATAAGCAGACTTTTTTAGGAGAGACGTTATGGCAGAACACTATCGCGCGGACCATGTTGGTAGTCTCTTACGGCCTCCAGCGGTGCTGGAAGCACGTGCCACCCACGCTGCGGGGCGCCTCAGCCTCGATCAGCTGCGGGACATCGAGGACAAGGCAATCCTCGAGGTTCTCGAGATGCAGCGCCAGGCAGGCATAGACGTCTTCACCGACGGCGAGTACCGACGGAGCTGGTGGTCAGGGGCCATAGCCGAGTCGGTTGAGGGCGTCATCGACGACCCTGACGCTGTCTTCACCCCAGGCTGGCAAGGACCGTCCGGTGCGCAGGCCGATACGACGGCGGCCGAGATTGGCTTTGCGGCGCAGGTGGTGGGGGCGAAGCTGCGGCAAATCCGCCGGCTCACCGCCCACGAATCGGGGTTCTTGAAGCAGCACGCTCCCGGGCCTTTTAAGATCACCATCCCTGGTGCGCTGAGCCGGGCTTTGGGGTGGTACAAGCCCGGCCTGACTGACAAGTTCTACCCTACCCCGGCGGACCTCGTGCAGGATATCGTAGACATCCTGCGGCGCGAGGTACAGGCATTGATTGCCGAGGGCGTGCCCTACATTCAGCTCGATTCCCTGCGCTATGTCATCCAATTGGCCGACTCCCGTACCCGAGAGCAGATGCGGCAAGCCGGCCAGGATCTTGACAAGGCCCTCGACGAAACGATCGCGGCAGACAACGCTACCCTCCAGGATGCCAGGGGCGCCGGGGTGACCGTGGGACTCCACATGTGCCGGGGCAACAACCGCAGCGCCTGGCGCACTGCTGGAGGCTACGAGGTCATCGCCGAGAAGGCTTTTAACTTGCTCGAGGTTGACCGCTTTCTGCTGGAGTACGACACCGAGCGAGCCGGTGGCTTCGAGCCGCTGCGCTTTGTGCCCCCAGGGAAGATGGTGGTGCTCGGTCTGATTAGCTCCAAGGACCCGCGGCTTGAGGCACAGGACCAGCTCCGGCGCCGCATCGATGAGGCGGCAAAATATGTGCCTCTCGAGCGTCTGGCACTGAGCCCGCAATGTGGCTTCGCTTCCACGGCTCCGGGCAATCTGTTGACCTGGGACGAGCAGCGGCGCAAGCTGGAACTCGTGGCAGAGACGGCGCGCAAGGTGTGGAGTTCCTAAGGAGGAAGGTCATGCAACGCAACACCGACCGGATTCTCACTATGCATGCCGGAAGCCTGGCGCACCCGCCCGATCTGCGGGAGATGGTGCTGGCGAAGAGTAACGGGCAACCCTACGACGTGGAGGCCCTAGCCAGGCGCTTACGTAACGCGGTCGCCGAGGTGGTGCTGCAGCAGGTCGCCGTCGGTCTTGACAGCATCAACGACGGTGAGTTTAGCAAGACAAACTTTACGAACTATGCCCGCGAGCGCCTCAGTGGCCACGAAGAACGCTCAGGCGAACCAGGGAACCCACTGGCGCGGATCTATGGCCGCGACGCCCAGGAGTTCCCAGAATACTTTGCTGGTAGAGGCAACCTGGGGGGCAGAGAGGTGGTCTGCACGGGCCCTCTCAGGTTCATAGGCCATGCCGCCATCCAGACCGACATTGACAATTTTAAGGCTGCCCTCCAGGATGTGGAGGGACACGAGCCCTTTTTGCCTGCCGTGGCGCCTGGAACCATAGAACACTGGATGAAAAACGAGTATTACCGCAGCGACGAAGAATTTCTCAACGCCATAGCGGATGCCATGCACGAGGAGTACAAGGCGATCACCGACGCCGGATTCCTGCTCCAGATTGACGATCCTGACCTGGCGGACGCCTGGCAAATTCACGGTGACATGAGCGTGCCGGAGTATCGCAAGTTTGCCGAGCTACGCATCGAGGCTCTCAACTACGCCCTGCGAGATATCCCTGAGGAGTCAGTGCGCTTTCACATGTGCTGGGGCAGCTATCATGGCCCCCACAAGTACGACATTCCTCTGCGGGATATTGTAGACCTCATCCTGAAGGTCAAGGCGGTGGGCTACTCAATTGAGGCCTCCAACCCCCGCCACGAACATGAGTGGCGCGTGTGGGAAGACGTGAAGCTGCCCGAGGGCAAGGTCCTCATTCCCGGTGTCGTGGGCCACGCCACGGATTTCATCGAGCACCCTGAGCTGGTGGCCGAGCGTCTCATCACATATGCTAACCTAGTGGGCCGCGAGCGGGTGATAGCCGGGACGGACTGTGGGCTGGGCACACGGGTAGGCCATCCCAAAATTGCCTGGGCCAAGTTCCAGGCCCTAGCTGAAGGCGCCCAGCTCGCCACCAAGCAACTCTGGAGCTAAGGGAGCCAAAACAACGTGCGTCATGACGCCCTTACAGAGGTGGGTTATACCCTTTGTCCATGGCAATCAAGTCGAGATGCACTAGCGCTATCTCCTCGGCGAGGAGCTGGGGAGTGGTCAGAGGGGTGAGGGTCGAGCGCAGCTTCAGGTAGCTCTGGCAGGCATCGCAGGTCGCGACACGTTGTCTGGGTTCTTCGCCTTCGACCTGCAGATAGCCTAGGACGTGAAAGTCCCGTGTGGTGCAGAAGGGGCACAAGAGACGGTCAACCTCCCAGGAACTGGCGCAGAGGCCACAGCGTAGATAGCGTAATTGTTCCAGACCGCGCTGCTCGGCGAGTACAGGCCAGGCACCACAGGTCGGACAGTACCCGCGCCCCCAGGCCTGGGTGGCCCGGAGTGGGGCGAGTTGCACTGCTACCTGTTCGAGGCACGGTAGCAGCGTCAGGCGCAGCAGCGTCAGCACCAGATCAGCAGCATACCCCTGCGCTTCGAGCTGGGTCGGTAATGTCAGGACATCGCCAGTAAGCCATAGGTTGCCCAGCGTCCACAGGTCAAGGCGCCCCTGCTTGACCGCCTCTGCCAGTGTGGTATAGACCGCGTGATCAAGAGTCCCTGGGCCAGTTTCTGCATGGACTGTGGTCGCCGCCTTACAGAGACGTATGAAGATGGCGTGGAGCTGGTGTGCCTCGCAGGGTAAGACGACATTACGCAGTAATGGTACACCTCCGGCGAGCCGTGCGGCGGCGTCTTCGGCGGTCATGGACGCAGGCAGGAGCGCTGCTGGGGCAGCGTACATGGCGCGTAGCAACGCGCTCTGCAAGGCAGCAGCCTGACGCAAATCGGCTTGGGTCTCGGCCAGACGCGCAAGCTGGGCAACAGCCTCAGTGACTTCCGGTAGCTCCGGAGTCTGGCGACGCAGGAATTTGGCGATTCTTCCGGCCACGACGGTGTCCTTCTGTCGGTGCAAGTCCCTCCTGCACGGCCTGAGCGAGCAGCCACTCTACGAACTGCGGCGACGCGCAAGCTGCTTGCCACTCTTCGAGGACGCTGACAGCAACAGCCCGCGTTGGGCCAGAGGGTTCACCGAGCAGGGCAATAATCTGCTCCAGCGCCGCTTCCATCTGGACTGGCTCTGGATCGAGCACTACCAATTCATTCAGAATATGAGCTTTCAGCGCACTGCCGCTGATATCAGCCTGCTGGTCACGGGCGCGCTGGCGTGGTAGCAGGTCGCCGGAAGCGAGCAGCAAGAGCGCCATATCTTTGGGACGGATGAGTGGGAACTCCATGCGTAGACCATGCCGCCTTTCAACGGCTAGGAGAAGCCGTAAACACTTTACTTTCAGGCTTGAACTGGATGGCTTTGTTGCCGACATCCGCCCCTGTACCACCACCCCGAGGCCGGCCATCTTCCGGGCTGGTGCACCCGGCCAGGGTCGCAGCCAGGAGCACGAGGAAGACAACATGCCGTAACCCTGGGAGAGACAAAAGTGGCATCATCGCTCTTCTCCGCGTCTCTATCGTCCTGCCATACCAAGGTGCTGCGCCACCATCAAAATACTGTAGCGCATCTCGAAGCCCCCGATTAGCACCAGCAGACACGACAGCGCCGTAACCCACGTGCTAGCACCACGCACCAGGCGCAGGACAAGCGGCAGCACCAGACCGAGTAGACCGGTCACCACGATGAGGAGCCAGCCATAAGAACTCTGGAGGAGCGGTAGCGCCAGCCCACCAAGCGAGACGAGAAACCCGATGAGCAGCAGCAATTCCAGCCCCAGGGCCCAGGCATTGACGCGCTGCAGGCGCGCCAGCGATGCCGGCGCCGCACTCAGCAGCTTCAGGAAGAGCATCAGGGCCGTGCCAGTCGCCGCCGCCGAGGCCAGGAAGAGCCCGCCGAGCAAGCGCGTATCGCTCCAGAAGGGTTGATTACTCGCGGCCAGGAGTACGCCCGTGTATGACGCCAGAAAAAAGCCCACGCCGGCACAGAGAAGCGCAAACATTTTACCGAGCGGGCCACGGTGCAGCGCAGCGGCCAGCGTACGCCAGCGCCCCAGCCCGGCGCGTCCATCTTCCGCCAGCACACCTATGAACGAGAGGAAGGCCAGGCCGCTGAAAATCAGGAGCGCCCACGCGCCAACCGACATGGGTGACCAGTACTTGAACATCGGGCGACCAGTTTCTGATTGGATGAGCATGTGCCAGAAGCGCTCCGGGCGTCCCAGGTCCAGAATGAGCAACACTCCGCACACCACAGCGAGTGGAAAGGCGCAATAGTACGCGACTTTCGCCATAGCCCTGTCGCGCTCGCTGCCCACCAGCTCAATCAGTGCCGCTATAAAGTACAGCCCTGCCGCCAGGCCACCGAGGAAAAAATACCACACCAGCCACCATTCCCATTCCGGTGCAACAGTGATACGTGTCATGAGTCGTGCTCCTCACCGCGACGGCGGAACGAGATCAG
>Ga0114129_10014288_pt1 | contig 11313 bp, 6 predicted proteins | sample RhiMetdeltSRZDD1_FD_80071 | JGI IMG/M metagenome (GOLD analysis project Ga0114129, IMG submission 80071) | Populus rhizosphere microbial communities from Tennessee, USA - Rhizosphere MetaG P. deltoides SRZDD1 (version 2) (version 2) | ecosystem: Host-associated > Plants > Roots > Rhizosphere >... | reverse complement strand
GGCGTCATCGCCATCGACGGCATCCGGCAACCGGAATCGGGTCCTCAGGAAGTGACCGTGTTGTTCCCGAAGACCACCAAGACGCACACGATATTCGTCGTCGTGCAGTGCATCCCGTAACGATCGAAACTTCTGTCCCAGGGTAGGGCGGGGCCGCAGGGCCCCGCCCTTTTTTTTGTCTGGACCGTCAGCGGGACGAGGCGGTCAGCGCCTCGTAGATCACGCGGCGTTGTAAGTCCTCGTGATTGTCGGCGCCGGGGAATCCGCCTCTCCGCTGGATGATGCTGATGCCGATGACGTCGTTGATTGGATCGATCCAGAACGAGGTGCCGGCAAGACCATTCCACCAATAGCTGCCCTTGCCGACGTAGCGTTTGGCCGACTCGGGATCGATGATCACCGCGAAGTCGTAACCGAACCCCTGCGCCGGCGAGAACTGGGTCTGGCCGATGCCCGACTTCGAGTTGAGCACCTGTTCGCTCAACACGTTGGTGCGCATCATCTCCACCGAGCTCTTTTTGAGCAGGCGCTTGCCGTCGAGCTCGCCGCCGTTGAGCAACATCTGCGTGAAGCGGAAATAATCCGCGGCCGTGGAATAAAGACCACCACCACCGGACGGCAATCCCGGCATGGTGGTCACGGTTGATTCGCCGGGCGCCGGCGTCAGTGCACCCTTCGTCTTGTCGTAGGCGTAAATCGTCGAAACTCTCGATTGCTTCTCCGCAGGCACATAAAACGCCGTATCGATCATGCCCAGCGGTTCGAACAGGCGCGTGCGCAGGAATTCTGGGAAGGGCTTACCCGACAATTTCTCGACGAGATACCCCTGGATGTCGACGCCAACGCTGTACACCCATCTGGTGCCAGGCTGGTATTGCAGTGGCATCGTCGCCAGCCGGTCGATCATCGCCTGCAGCGATGGCGCCGCCAGCGGATTGTTCTTCCGATAGATCAGGTCGACCGGCGTGCTGCCAAACAGCCCGTAGGTGAACCCCGCCGTATGCGACATCAGCTCGCCCATCGTCGGCGGATGCGCCGGAGCTTCGAGTGCCACCGCGCCGTTCTTTTCGCCGGCGAATACTTTCAGATTGGCAAACTCTGGAATGTGTTTCGCGATCGGGTCGGTCGGTTTCCATTTGCCCTCTTCGAACAGCATCATCATCGCGACGCCGGTGATCGGCTTGGTCATCGAGTAGATCTTCGCGATGGTGTCGGTGCGCATCGGGGTCTGTGATTCGGCGTCCTGGAATCCGTACGCCTTGTACTGCACGACCTTGCCCTTGCGCGCCGCCAGCGTGACGATGCCGGCCAGGTGCTTTTTGTCAATCACGCCCTGCATGGCCGCATCCATGTTGCCGGGCAGGTCGGCCGCAAAGCCGACAGACTGCGGCGTGGCTTGCGGCAGTGGCGCGATCGTCGCGGTCTGCGTGCGGCGCTGCGCGTGGAGCGCCGGCGGCGCCAGCGTGGCAACGAGGAGCGCGGCAGCGGCAAGACGGGCAACGAGGGAAACGCGAATCATCAAGACCTCCATCTGTGGCTACTTACTTGCCGCGTTCCACGTCGACGTGAATCCATTCGTGCCCTTGTGCGCCCACGAATGATCCCTGGTCGAATGCGTGTGCGACACCGATCGAAACTGCGTGTAGTCCTGGAACACGGCTGACGGCAAGTTCGACACCTTGATCGCCTGGCCGTTGAAGCCCTTCACGACTTCCATCTCCACGGACGACTCGGGGCCCGAGAACTTCACGCGCGTCGCGTTCGCCTCCATCGTGATTGGCGCCTTCGTGAACGACAGCATGCCCTTGTGGAAACCCGCAAACGCCAGCGGCAACATCGCCTCGACGGCCTTCATCTGCCGCTCGCTCACCGTGTCGCTCACGTAGATCTTCGACCAGTTGCGCATGTTGAACGTCACCAGCAGCTGCACGCCGGAGAGATCAACGTCCTGATAATGGCCCTTGTCGATCGTGATGAAGCGATTGCCTTCGCACGGCATGCGCGACGGCTCGCCGCCGAAATTGCACGGACACGACACCATGCAGCTGCAGCTCTCGGCCACCGTGGCCGTGAGCTGCCAGCCCGGCGACTGTGCGCGCGATGGAATCACCAGCGCCAGCGATAGAACGACGATGACGGATACAACGCGCATTCTCTCTCCTCCGGTCCGGCCCCGACTTAGCGGATCGCTAAAAATCGGTGTCTGACCCCAACTTAGCGAACATCAGCCTTTCGGGACGGGTTTGACCGCCGGGAAAATTACGCCGGCATTAATCAGGTTCTTGACCAGGCCCGGCACTTTCGCGGCGACGGCGTTGGACGCATCGATCAAGCCGGGCAACTGTGAACGCACGTCGCGAATCTGCATGAGCTGCGTGGTCGTCGGCGTGGCCGTCGACGCCATCACCTGGCCCTTCAACTGACCGATGCGGCCGCGCAGGTTGTCGGCGCCGCCGCCGAAACCGCCACCGCCGCCGCCGCCGCCCTGCTGCCCGAGGCCAAGCCGGCGGCGCACGTTCTCGAACTCCTTCACGATGCCGTCGAGCTCCTGCTTCACGTTCGGCGGCAGCGTCTGGTTGCGGGTCTGCTGCTGGATGGTCTGCACCTGGGCAAACGCGTTCTGCACCATCTCCGCGACGTCATTCGCCTTCTCCTGCAGCTCGTGGAGGTCGCGCGCGGTTTCGAACCAGGTGCGGCGATCGGTATCCGTAATCTGGATCAGCGAATCGCCTTTCACCGTCACGTCGATCGTCTGCGCGTCGCGGCCGTTGACGTTCAGCGTTGCCCGGTAGGTTCCCGGCAACACGGACGGTCCATTGTTGCCGCCGCCGCCGAAACCACCACCACCGCCGCCCCCGCCACCACCGCCCGCCGGCGCGCCCGGGGCAGGCGGCAACGGACGCAGCGGCTGCACGCGCAGGTCCCACTTCACGATGTTGAGGCCCGCCTTGTTGCGATCGCGCATGTCGGTGCCGCTCAGCTCGCGGACGACGTTGCCGCTGCCGTCCTTGATGATGAACTTCACCTCTTTCGCTTCGTTCCTGAGTCGATACGCCAGCGTTGCGCCGGGCGCCGGGTTCTGGCCGAGGAACAGGCGATCGCCTTCGAAGCCCTTCATCTGATCGTTGGCGCTGTTCATGATGGTGCCGCCCTCGGAGGTGAACACGTAGGCGTCCGCGTTCTCCGACTTGGCCCATTCCTGGATCGGCGACACGTCGTCGAGAATCCAGATGCCGCGCGCGTGGCTCGACAGGATCAGATCGTTGTCGCGCGGATGCTGCTTGATCTCGTAGATCGGCATGGTCGGCAGGTTGGCCTTGATGCGCGTCCACTGGCCGCCGCGATTCCAGCTCACCCACAAGCCGGTCTCGGTGCCGAGATACAGGATGTCGGGACTACGCCGATCTTCCGCAAGACCGCGCGCCACTTCGCCGCTCGGCAGGTTGCCCGCGATCGACCGCCAGGTGGCGCCGTAGTCGGTCGTGGCGAAGACATACGTCCGGTAATCACCGCCGCGATGGCCGTCAAACGCGACGTAGGCGGTTGCCGCGTTCTCGCGTGTCGGCAGCACATCCGACACGTAGGTCCACTTCGGCACGCCGGAGATCTTCGACGTCACGTTGGTCCAGGTCTTGCCGGCATCCTGCGTCACGCTGACCACGCCATCGTCGCTGCCGACCCACACCACGCCCTCGCGAGCGGCCGATTCCTCGAGCGTGACGATGTTGCCGAACGAGCCGACGCCGTCGTGCTTGGCGATGCGGATGTCCTTGCCGACTACTCCCATGATCGACAGCGCCTCGCGATCGGTGTTGGTCGTCAAGTCGGGGCTGATCGGCTGGTACGACCGCCCGCGATCGGACGACTTCAGCACGAGATTCGCGCCGATGTAGATCACCGACGGGTTGAACGGCGAGAGCTGCATCGCGGTGTCCCAGTTGAAGCGGTACGGCGGCGGATCGCCTGGCTTGAGCTCGGCCGGTTCCGGCCGGATCGTCGTGCGCTCGTTGGTGGTGCGATCGATGCGGCTCATGCGGCCGTCCTGCGATTCGCCATACACAATCCGCGCGTCGGTGGGATCCATCAGCGGCTGGAAGCCGTCGCCGCCGCTGATCACGTACCACGCGTCGTTGTGAATGCCGCTGTTGGTGCGCACCGCGCTCGGTCCACACCAGGTGTTGTTGTCCTGCAGGCCGGCGCACACGTGATACGGCGTCTGCATGTCGAACTCGACGTGATAGGCCTGCGCGCCCAGCAGGTTCGGCATCCACACCCACGTTTCCGATCGATCGTGCGACACGCTGACGCCGCCGTCATTGCCGATGATCAAGTGCCGCGGGTCGCGCGGGTTGACCCAGAGCGCATGGTGATCCACGTGAATGCGCTCGGCGCCGTCGGCGCGGAACGTCCGTCCGCCATCGTCGGAAACGTGCAGCGACACTCCGGGCACGTAGATGCGCGAGTCGGTCTGCGGATCGACCTTGATCACGCCGAAGTACATCGGCCGCGGATTGGTGTCGCTCATCTTGCGCCACGAAGCGCCGGCGTCATCGGATCGGTAGACGCCGCTCTCGCTCGGATGCTCGATGCGCGCGTAGAGGATGTTGGGATTGCGGCGATAGATATCGAGGCCGATGCGGCCCTTCGGGCCGGCAGGCACGCCGGTCTCGAGCTTGGTCCAGGTCTGGCCCGCGTCGGTGGTCTTCCAGATGTTGCTGCCCGCTCCACCGCCGTTCATACCCCACTGCTGGCGGCGCCGCTGATACGTCGCGGTGTACAGCGTCTTGTTGTTCAGCGGATCCATCACCAGCTCGGTGGCGCCGGTGTCCTCGTCGACGTAGAGGACACGCGTCCAGGTGACGCCGCCGTCGGTGGTCTTGTAGATGCCGCGCTCGCCGCCGGTGGTCCACAAGTCGCCGAGCGACGCCACGTAGACCACGTTGAAGTCGACCGGGTCGACGATGATCTTCGCGATTTGCTTGCTGGCGCGGAGGCCCATATTCCGCCACGAGCGGCCGCCGTCGGTGGACTTGTAAATACCGTCGCCCCACGACGAGCTCTGACGGTTGTTGCCCTCGCCGGTGCCGGCCCACACCAGGTTCGCGTCGGTCGGCGCGATCGCCACGGCACCCACTGAGCCACTGCCTTCGTTGTCGAACACCGACGTGAAAGTGGTGCCGGCGTTCGTCGTCTTATAGACGCCGGCGGTCGCCATGGCGACATAAAACGTCGTCGGATCGCTTTCAAGCACGGCGAAATCGTCGACGCGGCCCGACGGCGTGGCCGGACCGATCGCGCGGAACCACAGGCGATCGAGCGGGCCGCTGCCTTTGGAGTCCATAGTGGAGACGGGCGTCGGCCGCGCCGGTGCCTGCGCGAGCAGCGCTACGCCGCTCGCAAGAATCAACGCAACGATTACGAGCCTTCTCATTTCGCAGTTACCTCGTCGTAAGCAATGCCAAGCACGAACGCCATGGTCAGGCGGGCATTTGGCGAGACGTGATCCTCGAAGCCCTTCAGCGCCGGCAGGCTGGTGATCTCTTCCTTGGACTTGCCGGCCTTCACGCCGTCGCGCGCGTGATCGAGCACGGCGGTCAGGTAATTCCTGAAGTGGGCCATCTCTGCCTTGGTGTTCTTGACCAGGTTGTCCTTCGCGTGTCCGGCAATGAAGATGGTGTCGTTCGACGCGCGCTTCGACACGGTGTCGAGAATCGTGATCCAGTTGTCGATACGAGCACCCTGCGGGCGATCGATGTTCGGATGCGCGCGATTGAACAACAGATCGCCCATGTGCATCACGTTGGCGCGCTGGAAATGAATCACCGCATCGCCGCCGGTGTGACCCGGACCGAAGTAGCGTGCCTCGATGGTCTCGTCGCCGAATTTCTCCGACCAGGTGTCCTTGAACGTCGTGGTGGCGTAGGCCTGCTGATCGATCGTCTTCTCAGTGGTGGCGCGATGCGATTTGAGGCAGTTTTCGTGCGCGACGATCTTGCTGACGCCGTACGCCTTGTTGCCGCCGGTGTGGTCGCCGTGATGATGCGTGTTGATCAGCATCGCGATGCCCCTGGGCGCGCGCTGCTTCAAACCCGCGACACAGATCTCCGCGGTGTTCATGAACTGGCTGTCGACGGCCAGCGCGCCGTCGCCGTTCACGAGGTAGCCAATGGTGCCGCCGGTGCCGATGAACATTCCCACGCCGCGGCGAAGATCCTCGAATCGCGTGACAGGCGGTGCTGCGGGCTGCGCTGGTGCCTGGGCAGAGACGTTTCGTGACAAAACAGCGCCTGCGAAGGCAGCGGTAGACGAAAATACAAACTGTCGGCGATTCATGGAGTCCTCCCGGAGGCGGAATTCTATCCTCGATTGGCTGATAGCCGCGACCCTGGCGATCGCGGCGATTAGCGGCCTTGCCGGCATCGATCTGGCAATCGGCGGCGTTTCATTCCGCTCCCACGGCCCGCTTCGCGTCCTTGCCGCGGCGGCGATTCTGCTCGTGATCCGATGGCGCTCGGGTATCGAGTCGACGCCCGTGTGGCTCACGCGGGTCGCGATGCTGACGGCGATCTGCGGCAGCGTCGGTACCTGGTTCCGATTTCTGCTGATGACCATTGGCGGCGCGGACTCGTACGGCTATGTCAGCGCCAGCCAGTTAATCGCGCACGGCCGCTTGATTGGCGACGCGCCGATCGCCGAATGGCTGTCGGCGTCGAACCGGATGGCAGTGGCAGCGCCGCTCGGGTGGACGCCATCGCCCGGCAACGCCGGCATCTCGCCGACTTTTCCGATCGGCGTTTCGGCGGTCATGGCGCTCTTCACGCTGATTGGCGGTTCGAATGCCGTGGTTTTCGCCGCCCCGATCATGGGTGCGATCGCGCTGATACTCGTTTACCGCCTCGCCTGCGAGTGGTACGACACGGACACTGCCCTGTTCGCCACCGCACTCGTGGCGTGGAATCCGTTGTTCATCACCTATGCGAAACAACCGATGAGCGACGTGGCGGCCACGATGTGGATGGTCCTGGCGTTGTTCCTCGCGGTCCGGTCGACGTCGATCACCGCGCTTGGAGCGGGGCTCGCGGCCGGCACCGCCCTGATCACGCGGCCGGCGCTCCTGGTCGCCGGCGCGGTCGTGCCGCTCCTGGCAAGCCGCGGCGAGAAGCCGCTACTGCGAGCCGGCCTGGCCGCCGCCGGCTTTGCAATCGGCGTCGGCGTCCAGATGGCAATTCAATATCGCCTTTTCGGGTCGCCCTTCTCTTCCGGCTACGGCCCAGCGGAAAACCTGTTCTCGATCGATCACCTCACAACCAATCTCGGGATTTTCACGCGGCACCTGTGGACGGTGGGCGGACCGCTGTGGTTGCTCGGGCTGCTCCTCGGCGAGATGGCCGCCCGGCCGGAGCCGCGCGCGAAGCCGGCGGTCATCTTCGGCGCCGTCGCCGCGCCGTATCTCTTCTACCTGCCATTCGATCACTGGGAGACGCTGCGCTTCCTGTTGCCGGGTCTCGTGCCGCTGACGGTGGTGGCCGCCGACGGCTTGATCAAGATCGCACGCTGGCCGCTGAACCGCGCGGCGACCGCCGTCATCACGTGTCTGTTTCTCGCGATCGTGATTGGATGGTCGGAACACCTGCTGCGCCATTCGAGCGTGTGGGAGATCACCACGCTGGAAGAGCGGTACCCGCTGGCCGGCGAGTGGGTCAACGTCAATACTCCGGCCGGGAGCGTCGTGCTCGCCAATCAGCACAGCGGTTCGTTGCGCTGGTACGGGAAGCGCGACACGTTGCGATGGGACTTCATCGCGCCCGAAGATCTCGCGAAGACCGTTCGCGAAGTCGAATCACACGGGGGCACGATCTACGTGACGCTCGAAGGTGATGAAGTGCAGATGTTCGACACGCGTTTCGCCGGCGTGATCGATCAGATCCAGGTCGATCACGTCGGCCGATTGCGCAACGTCTACTTCCGCCGCCTCACTTCCCGTGCAGGAAATCCAGCGCCAGGTTCGTCATCACCTTGACGCCGACCGGCAACGCGGATTCGTCGGCGAAAAACAGCGGTGAGTGATTCTGCGGCGCCTTGGTGTGATCCTGGTTGCGTGGAGTGACGCCGAGGAACACGAACACGCCCGGCACTTTCTGCTGGAAGTACGAGAAGTCCTCGGCCGTGCCCGTCAACGGCCCCAGCTTCACGTTGTCGGCGCCGGCGACGCGCCGTAACGTCGGCACCATGCGATCGGTCAGCGCCGGATCGTTGCGCGTGACCGGATAGCCGAGCCCGAACTCCACCGTCGCGGTCGCGCCGGCGCTCGCCGAGATATTCGACGCGATGCTGCGAATGCGATCGTGAATGCTCTTGCGCACACTCTCGTCGAACGCGCGCACGGTACCTTCCAATTCAATCTCGTCGGGGACGATGTTCGAGCGGTTGCCGCCGGTGAAGCGTCCGACCGTGACCACGGCGGGCGCTTCGGTGATGTTCACCGAGCGGCTGACGATGGTTTGCAGCGCGAGTACGATCTGCGATCCCGTCACGATCGGATCGATGCCGCCCCACGGCACGGCGCCGTGAGTCTGGCGCCCCTTCACGCGAATCACGAACGAATCGGCGCTGGCCATCATCGGCCCGGGGCGATATTGAATATGGCCCGCCGGCAACGGAAACACGTGCAGCCCGAAGATCGCGTCGACCTTCGGATTCTCGAGCGCGTTCTCCTTGATCATCGGCTCGGCGCCGCCCGGACCTTCCTCCGCCGGCTGGAAGATCAGCTTCACCGTGCCCGGGAGGCGATCGCGCAGCTTGGCGAGCACGGTGGCCACGCCAAGCTGGATCGCCATATGGTTGTCGTGTCCGCAGGCGTGCATCACGCCGACCTGCTGGCCGTTCCACTCCGCCTTGGCCGTCGACTTGAATGGCAGATCGACCTGCTCGGTGACCGGGAGCGCGTCCATGTCGGACCGCAGCGCCACCACCGGTCCCGGCCGCCCGCCTTTCAACACACCGATCACCCCGGTTCCGGCCACGCCGGTCCTCACCTCATAGCCCAGCTTGCGCAGTTCGTCGGCGATCACCTTCGCGGTGCGTGTCTCCTGGTTTCCGAGCTCGGGGTGCTGATGAAAGTCGCGCCGCCACGCCACCACCTGTGGATTAATCTCGCTGGCCAGCCGATCGACGTCGGCAGCTAACGGATTCGCCGCCGGCGCCGTCTGAGATGCGTAGATATTGGAACTGCTGCCCGCCGGTGGCGAGAGCAGGGCCAGGATCACAACCAGGGCGATTCGCATAGTCGGTGAATATTAAGACCCCAGGACCCTAGGACCCTAAGACCTTTTTATGTCGGACCTTCGACTCGCGTTACGGCTCTGCTTTCGTCACCCGCTGTTGTCGCTGGCGGCGATCGGCTCGCTGGCGCTCGGCATCGGCGCCAACACCGCCATCTTCACGGTGCTGAACGGCAGCGTCCTGCAGCCGCTCGCCTATAAAGAGCCCGATCGCCTGATGGTGGTGTGGGAAACCCGCGCCGACAATCCGCGGCGCATGGTGGCGCCGGCGAATTTTCTTGATTGGCGGCGTGACACCACGGCGTTCGAGAGCCTGGCGGCGTTCGACGACTTCACCGCGACGCTCACCGGGTACGGCGACGCCCAGCGCGTGCACGCGGCCTCGGCATCCGCCAACTTCTTCCAGGTGCTTGGCGTCGAGGCGCGGCTCGGACGCGTGATGACGGCGGATGATGATCGCGCCGATGCGCCACGCGTGGCGGTCCTGACCGACGGGCTGTGGCAGCAACTCTTCGGCGGATCCGAAGAGGCGATCGGCAAGTCGATGATTGTCAACGGCATACCGCACACCATCATCGGCGTGCTGCCGCCCGACTTCGCGATGCAGATGGTCAGCGGCACGGAAGTGTGGATCACCGGCGACCGCGGCATCCCGCGCAGCTTCCCGTTCCCCGGCGACATTACGGCTGTTCGCGATTCGCACATCATCGCGGTGACGGGTAGGCTGGCGCCGGGGGCCACGCGCGAGCAGGCACAGGCGCAACTCACCAGCGTGATGGCCGCTCTGTCCGCGCGCCACCCCGACACCAACGCCGGGCTCGGCGCCAACGTGCGGCCGCTGCACGAAGAAATCGTCGGCGACGTCCGCCCGGTCATCCTGCTGCTGCAGGCGGCGGTGGCGGTGCTCTTGTTGATCGCGTGCGCGAACGTCGCGCACTTGCTGCTCGGCCAGGCCGCGGGCCGTCAAACGGAGATTTCTCTCCGCTTCGCCATGGGCGCCGATCGCTCACGCATCGTCAGGCAATTGTTCATCGAGACGCTGACGCTCGCGATCCCCGGCGGCGCGCTCGGCCTCGCGCTCGCGATGATCGGGGTGCGGGCGTTGATTGCGGTGGCCCCGGCCAACCTGCCGCGGCTGTCGGAGATTGCCATTGACGGCACGACGCTCGCGTTCACGCTGGCGATGACGCTGCTGACGTCGGTCGTCTTCGGGCTCGGACCGGCATTGCAGACCGCGCGCACGTCGATGAACGAGCTGTCGCAGATCGGACAGCGCGTCGCGGGCAGCCGCCGGCTGCGCCGCGGCCAGCACGCTCTGGTGATCGGCGAGCTCGCGCTGGCGCAAGTGCTGCTGGTGGGGGCCGGCTTGCTGCTGGTCAGCTTCGTGCACGCGACGCGCATCGATCTTGGATTCGCGGCATCCGATCGCGTCCTCGCCGAGTTGAATCTCGTGCCTGAGTATCTGCGGACGCTGGATGATTCGGGGCTGATCGATCCGTCGCGCAAGATCAGGTTCATCAACGCCGTGCTCGACACGGTGAGAAACGGGCGCGGCGTGAAAGCCGTGGCCGCCGCTTTCACCGTGCCGCTGACCGGCGCACCGAATCGCGGCATCCGCATCGAGGGCGACGCCACAACCTATTCACCGGACAACCAGCCCAACGCCGATTTCCAGGTGATCACGCCCGATTATTTCCGCGCGCTCGGCATCACGCTCGTCGCCGGGCGCGGTTTCGGACCGACCGATCGCGCGAACACTCCGCCGGTGGTGATCGTCAACCAGGCAATGGTCGACAAGTATTTTGCCGGCCAGAGTCCCATCGGGCGCGTCTTGATATTCGGACGCAACAAGCGTCATGAGATCGTCGGCGTGGCCGCCGACTCGCGGTATCGGTCCGTGGAGCGTCCGGCAGATCCGGCGTTCTACCTGCCGCTGGAGCAGAACGACGAGCGATGGCCGTTTCTCGCGTTCACCGTTTGGACCGATGGTGGCGCGGCGTCGACGACCTCGACAGCCGCCCTGCTCCGTTCC
>Ga0114129_10014286_pt1 | contig 11314 bp, 3 predicted proteins | sample RhiMetdeltSRZDD1_FD_80071 | JGI IMG/M metagenome (GOLD analysis project Ga0114129, IMG submission 80071) | Populus rhizosphere microbial communities from Tennessee, USA - Rhizosphere MetaG P. deltoides SRZDD1 (version 2) (version 2) | ecosystem: Host-associated > Plants > Roots > Rhizosphere >... | reverse complement strand
GGCATCGGCGAAGCCGAGGCCACTCGTGATGTAGGCGACCGGGACACCCGGGCCATAGGACGCCGCGCTGATCGCGACCGCGGTCGCGTAGCGGTCGGCACCGGCGAGCCTCGTGACCGAGCCGACGAGGTCGGCATCCCAGGTGATCGTCCCCGACGCCACGGGCGCGGCCGGACCGAGGTGGCCCGCCAGGTCGGTGACGGCATCGGCCGCGAGCGTCACCTCGACCGTGCCGTCCGTCGGCACCGCCGCCTGAAGCTCCACCGACCAGACACCCGCCGTCCCGGTCAGGCCAGTGATGCTCCAGCCGGTGGACGTCCCGGTCAGGCCCAGGTCGTCCACGGTCAAGTTCGTCACGGGCTCCGAAAACACCATGCCGAACGAGGCCGTGTGGCTACGGGTCGGCGATGCGGATCTCGGTGCGATCGCGATCACGGTTGGTGCGCTTGAGTCAACGGCGGAGCCGGTGGTGGACGCGATCCTCGCGGCGACCGCGTTCCGCACGGCCGGCAGCGTGTTGTAGAAGACCCCGCCCGGGCACGCCGTCAGCGATACGTTCCGGTGCCCGATGATGTTCGGGAGGTAGCGCGAGAGGCCGCTGACCGGATTGACGTACAGGCTGGAGCCGAGGGGATCGAGCCCATGACGTTCCGCGAGCCATGCGACCAGGCTCACGAGCGACGCTCGCGCTGCCGGCGTGATGTCGCGGTCGACGAACGTGCCCATCATCACGATCCCGACGATCCCGGAGTTGTAGTGCTTCGCATGAGCGCCGGTGACCAGGCGGCCGGTCGCGTCCTCGCCGGTCGGGATCTCACCGGGGGCGTAGGCCCGCGAATATCGGCCCTCGTAGATGTGGCCGACGTTGTCGATCAGGAAGTTGTAGCCCATGTCGGACCAGCCCTTCGTGATCGCGTCGTAGTGCATGACCGAGCGCACGGTGGCCGCTGGGTTCGGGTCGTAGTTCGGGCCAGCGGTGTGGTGAATGACGATCTTCTGGACGCGTTCGAAGACCCGCGGCCAGATTTCGAGGCCCTGGCTGGTGAAACGCCACGACTCATTGGCGCCCCACTGGGCCCGGGTGATGATCGGCGGCTGACCCGTGGCGGCGAGGGCCATCGAGGACGGCGGGTCGACGACACCAATCTCTTCGTGCGAATCGAGCGCCACGACGGTGACGTCCTCGAGCGGCCGATCTGAGCTCACCCGTGCGAACCGGGCGCCGTCGGCGAACAGCACGCCGCCGTAGGTCTCGGCCGAGGCCTCCCGGTCGTCCACCTCGTCGTGCTCGACGGCCGTCTCGGGGCCGAACGTCTGGCCGTCGCGGCTGAAGGCGACCGTCAGCGCGGCCTCTTCGTTGCCCGGCCAGTGGAGCGCGACGTGGGATGCCGCGAGCGGCAGCTCGACGACCGTCTCGCCGTCAACAGCGACGTGAACCTCGCCAGAGGCAACCGGGACGGGCCGACCCACCTGGATCGGGACGGCTGGGGCTGCGAAGGTTGCGAGGCCGGCGACCGCGAAGGCGACAAGCAACGCGCCAACGCGGCGGAGGAGGCCGGCTCGAATGTTGTCTCGCCGCACCACCCCATGCTGTCACCGGGCAGTGACGGGGTCGATGGCCTGATCTTCTCAGTGCTGATGCGGGATAGGGGCTATGCGCGGGTTCGCCGCTTCCTGGTCGTGTCCCCGACCGGGGACGCTGCCGGCGTTATCAGCCCCCACCGACAGGCAGCGCGAGCAACGGCGCCTGGACAACGCCGTCGTGCTCGCCCCCGAACGCGTAAATCTGGAAGCCCTGGTCCGGGATCGCCACGACCGGGTCACAGCGGGCCTGGTCGAGCGCGATGTGGAAATGCCAGACCTTGAGCGTCGGGTCGTAGGCATCCACGCGATCGCAACCGAAGACGAAGATGTCGTTCGTCGGGCCGATGGCCGCTGGACCGGACATGCCCTGGCGCAGTGTTTGGGCCCCAGGGGTCCAGGTGTCCTTGGTGATGTCGTAGTGCCAGGCGCGGCCCGGCAGCAGGAGGATGAGCTCGAGGTTCGGGCGCTGCGTCGGGTCCTCGGCGATCAGCGGGCCGCCCGCCAGGACTGAGGTCGCGTCGGTTCGTGCCGGGATCCGACAGGTCGGGCAGCGCTCGGCCGGCAGTCGAGCGGCGGCTCCGGCGACGACGTCTCCGGTCTTGTGCAGGGCGACCGCGGAGAACCGTTCCGCCGTGCCCGGCATCTGTGCAGCGCTGCTCCAGCGAGCGGTCGCCAGCGTGAGGATGTCGACGCGCGGCGTCTGTTCGCCTGCAGCGAGGCCTCCCGAGGGCGCCAGGAGCTGCCCGCCCAGCACGTACAGCTTGCCGTCGCGGACGGCCAAGGCAGGACGGGTCCGCGCCACCGGAAGGTTCGATCGCAGCGACCAGCGGTCGTGATCGATGTCGTAGGCGTAGATCGGCGAGCGCCCGTTCGCGGCGACCCCGCTGAGGTACAGCTTCCGATCGCCGCCATACGTCATCACGGGATCCGAGAGCGCGACGGGGACGTCCGCCCGGCGCTTCCAGGAGCCGTTCCCGTCCGGGTTGAATCGTTCGAGCTGCAGGGCGCCCGACGCCGCGCCCGGCCACAGGACGTAGATGTCCGGGCTCGGACCGCCGGCCGCGGCCGCGGGTGTTCCCGTGCGCGGCGAGACGAGCGGGCTCGGGTACAGCGTCCCCGCCACCGATTGGTCGGTGACCGGATTCGGCTCGGGGATCGCCCGCTCCGTCAGGACGGCCGCGCGCGTTCCGAGGGCAATGACCTCGCCGCCGACCTCGGCGAATGCAGCGGGCCCGACGACCGGCGTGTCCGGATCCGGCGCCACTGGCTGTCGCCACGTGTTGCCGTCGTAGAAGTGAAGGTCGGGCCAGCAGCTCGCGCACGGAGAGCTCGACGCCCAGATCTGGTCACCGACGACAAAGGCGCGCTCGGCGTTGCCGACGCTGTCACCCCATTGCTTCGTCCACTCTTCCCACGCCACGCCGTCATTGGACTGCCAGGCTCCGGCGTCGGCGCGCGACTCGCCGCCCGATTCGGTGAGCACCCGGCCAAAGACGTGCCACGTGTCCTCGAGTCGGACCGCGCTGAGGTACCCGCTCGTCGGGATCGTCGCTGTCTTCAGCGTGCCGGAGGCCCAGCTTGTCGCATCGCGAGATGCGTAGCCGCGTAGACCCCCGGATGTCGTGCCGACAACGAGGTAACCGTCTTCACCAGCGCCGGCCACGGCGAGAAGCGACGTGACCTCGCTCGCGATCGTCACGGCGTCCCACGACTGCCCATCGGCGGATCGCCAGGCGATCGGCTTGCCGCCCTTGGTTCCCGCGACGAGGAAGCCAGCAGAGGCTGACACGACACTCGTCAGGGACGCGCCCGCAAAGGTGGCGCCGCCGGTCGCCTGCCACGGCGCCGCGCCGACGTCGCTGCCGGTCCAGGCGCCGCTCGACTCGCACACGCCGCGTGGCGCACGGCAGCCGATCGCCACGAAGTGGACGCCGCTGCCCGCGATGCGCGTCAGCCACACGTCGTCGAGTGCCGGGCTGTCCGGACCGCTCCGCCAGGAGACACCGTCGCTGGTCGAATAGACCTGGCTGCCGTGGGGCGTTCGGGCGAGGCCGATGACACTCGAGCCTGCCGTTGTCACGTCGACGAACGTCGCGTCGCGCGGGCTCCCCAGGAGGTGCCAGGCCGGCGAAGGCCTCGGCGTGGGCCTTGGCCCGCTGCTCGGAGCCGCGGACTCGGCCGGCGGGCTCGCCTCGGAGCTCGCCGACGGCGAGATCGATGGGCTCGGGTTGACGCTCTGGCAGCCGAGGACCGCGACGAGCGCGACAAAGGCCAGCCGATACACCGCTGCTGGCGACCGACGCGGGAACCGCGGTGAAGGAACGGACCCGACCATCGAGTGCGCCTTCTCGAGACCCCTCCGCGAAGCGGGCCGTCCGACCCGCTGATTCGAAGACGCCGTCTCAGGCCGTGATCGTACGCCCGCGGACACGGGATTCAAGGGCTTGGCATCCCGCCGGGTGTGCTGAATGGCGTCGTCCTGCTTCGGTCTCAACGTCGCTGAGACGCCCAAACGGGCGGGCTGTTACGGGGCTGTCTGCCGATCGCCGGCGATGCTGAGAACCACTTGACACCCCCTCCCGTGGTGGCATACTGCCGCAAACGCCTCCACGCTGAGTGGTGTCACTGGTCGCGCCAAGGGAGAAGCCGAGGAAATGCGTACCTCTACCGTCCGCTCGATCGCCGCGCCGCGATCGCGTGCAAAGGTTCCGACCGTGATGGTCGCGGCGACCATCGTGCTGTCGACGCTCGCGCTTGTCGGTGGCGTCACGGCTCCACCCGCCGAGGCCGCGCAGGCGTCACTCCACCTGGTCGTCCAGACCGCGCCAGCCGTCGCGCTGTATCGGGGCGGCACGGGCAATCTCGCCGCAACGAACCCCGAGACGCTTGGCGCGGTGAAGCTGGATGCGAGCAGCCCGGCCAGCCAGGCGTACGTCACCTACCTCGGGCAGGTCCGGGCTGAGCTCCTCAGCCGGATCGCGGCGTCACTGGGGCACGCCGTCGCTGCGCAGAACAGCTACGTGTACGCGCTCAATGGCTTCTCCGCGAACCTCACCCCGCAGGAGGCGCAGACCGTCGCGGCGATGCCCGGCGTCGCCTTCGTCAGCAAGAACGAGACGCTCCATACCCTGACCGACGCCGGTCCGGCATGGATGAACGCGGACGACATCTGGGACGGCTCCGCGATCTCAGGGGTCGGGACGAAGGGCGAGCGGATTGTCGCCGGGATCATCGACACCGGCGTCAACATCGGTCACCCGTCCTTCGCCGAGGTTGGCCCGGTCGACGGCTACGTCCATGCGAATCCCCGCGCCCGCTTCTACGGCGAGTGCGCGGCGACCCCGCCGCCGGCGCCCGGTGCGCTCTGCAACAACAAGCTCATCGGGCTCTACGACTTCACCGGCGTTGGCGTGGCCGATGACGTCGGACACGGCAGCCACACCGCCAGCACCGTCGCCGGCAACATCGTGGATGCGACGGTCTATGCGCCGACAACGACCATCGGCCCGCGGCGGATCTCCGGCGTGGCGCCGCACGCGAACATCATTTCCTACAAGGCCTGCATGGCCCCGTCGCTCGTCGTCCCGGTGGCCGAGGTTGTGCTCGGCTCGTGCCCGCTCAATGCCCTGGTTGCCGCGATCGACGCCGCGACGGCCGACGCGGTCGACATCGTCAACTTCTCGATCGGCGGCGGGACGACCGATCCCTGGCAGGATCCGCTCGGCCAGTCCTTCTTCGGCGCCCACGCCGCCGGCGTGTTCGTCGCCGCGTCGGCCGGCAACAGCGGGCCCGGCCCGCAGACGATCGGCCGCCCGTCGAACTCGCCGTGGCTGATGTCCGTCGGCGCGAGCACGCATGACCGCCGGCCAACGGGCCGCGTCACGGCGACGAAGTCGAACGGCACAGCGATCACGTTCACGGGCATGTCGATGACATCCGGCCTTGGCGCGACGGCACTCGTCGACGCGCTTGCGCTCGGCAACAACCTCTGCGACACCTTCACGTCCGCACAGGCGGCGCAGATCGCGGGCAAGATCGTGGTCTGCCACCAGGGCACGATCGGCCGCGTCCAGAAGGGCATCAACGTCAAGGCCGCCGGCGGCTCCGGGATGATCCTCATCGGCCAGGCCGGAACCGGGAACAGCGTCCTCGCCGACACCCACGTGATCCCGACCGTGATGATCGGCGACAACGACGGGACCGCCCTGCGGGCCTGGCTCGCCGGCGCGCTCAGCCCGCAGGCAACGCTGCAGGGCACCCAGATCGAGACCAGCTCGAGCCTTGCGGACCGGATGGCGGGCTTCAGCTCCCGCGGCCCGGACCTCGCGAGCCCCGATGTCATCAAGCCGGATCTCACGGCGCCCGGCGTCGCCATCTGGGCGGCCTGGATGGACGACGGTCCGAACGTCGACTACAACGTCATCCAGGGCACGTCGATGTCGAGTCCGCATGCCGCGGGCGCCGGCGCGCTCATGCGGGCGCTCCACCCCGATTGGACCCCGGACCAGATCAAGTCCGCCTTGATGTCGACGGCCTTCACCGTCCCGAACGGCGGCAAGGAAACCGTCCCGGTCACGAAGGAAGATCACACGACGCCCGCCGATCCGTTCGACATGGGCGGCGGTCGCATCGATCTCGCCCGAGCCGCGATCGCCGGATTCACCGTCAGCGAGTCCGTCGCCGCCTACCAGGCGGCCAACCCGGTCGCCGGGGGGAAGGCCGCGAGCCTGAACATCGCGAGCCTCGCCAACTCCGACTGCCGCGTGACCTGCACGTGGACACGCACGCTCGTCAGCACCTCCACGCGTCCGGTCACCTACACCGTCTCTGCGACCGACGGCGCGGGCTTCGACCTCTCGGTCAGCCCGTCGACGTTCACGCTGCAGCCGCTCCAGGCACCGTCGGTTGCCCCAGGCCTCGGCGCCCCGGGCCTGCCGGGCACGCAGACGATCACGATCACGGCAACGGACACGGGCCTCGTGCCCGGCCGCTGGCAGTTCGGCGAGATCCGCTTCACGGCCACCGGCGCGGCAGTCCCGCAGCAGCACTTCCCGGTCGCCGTGAAGACGGCCGGAGGCTCGCCCGCCCCGGATTGCAATATCCCCTCGACCGTGGTCGCGTCTGCGCCTTCGGCGACCAACGTCCCGGCGTTCAACGACATCCTCGAGGTCACCGCGGCCGGGCTCTACCCGACGTTTGCCGGCGCCCCGAACCCGAACCTCCGACTCGGCGTGAGGGTCACGGCGCTCGGCGTCGCGGGCGGGTTGCCACCGAACCAGCACTGGCGCGTGGCCTTCGTCCCGCCCGGCGCTCCGACCGGCACGAGCTACTTCGTCCAGATGGTGACGAACACGACCGGCCAGGCGTCGTTCGTCTACGGCACGCTCGCGGGCGGGTCATTCACGACCCTCGGCGCGCCCGACGCCGGCTCGTACAGCCTCGACGACAACACGATCAGCTGGACGATCGCTGCCAGCAAGATCCTCAACCCGAGCGTCGGCAGCACGCTGACGTCGGTGATCGCGGCGTCCGGGGCGGCCCAGCCGGGCACCCTGACGACGAACCTCAAGACGCTGCCCGCCGGCTCGTACACGCTGACGTCGTGCGGCGGCGTCGATCCGACGCCAACGCCGACCCCTTCGCCCACCCCGACACCAACGCCGACCGGGGGTGGTGGTTCGGTGACGCTCTACTTCCAGGGCAACCTGGATGAGGGCTGCGTCGGCGACGGCAATGCCGACTTCTACGCCTGTGGCGGGCCGTTCCTGCGTCCGGATTCGACGCTCGACGGCAGCAGCCCGCCGGCGCACTGGGAAACTACCTCGGCGACGGACGACGACTCAGACCGGAGCCTGATCGATCCGAACTGGATCTGGGAGCTGAGCGAGCCCACAACGATCGGCGGTCCGATGACCGTCGAGTGGTGGGGCAACTGCAACGTCTGCGCCGGCGACGCGATCGACGCGTCGGAGTGGAACATCCGGATCTACGCGGACGGCGCGAAGAAGTTCGAACGCTTGCGCATCCAGATCCCGATCGAAACGCCCGGCGTCCCCGAGCGGCTGACGACGACCGTCAACCTGCCGAACATCACGGCCAACGAGTCAATCGTCCTGCACGTCGATCCCTACTGGCCGGACCAGCAGGACCCGAACGTGGTCCTGTACGACTCGGAGCTTGGTTGCGGCCCCGACGGCCTGAGCGCATGCGACTCACTGGTGCGCATGCCGGTCGGCGGCGTCGAACCATCGCCCACCCCGACGCCCACGCCCACGCCGACGCCCACGTCCGTCAACTGCAGCCCCGATCACGTCTACTTCCTCGGTGTCGTCAACGACGGCAACGAGCCCGGCCAGCCTCGCGAAGACTTCCGCGCGGACATGGGGAACATCGAGTTCTACCTCCAGTCCCTGCGCAACACGTATTGCATCCCGGACTCGCAGGCCCAGATCCTGGCCTTCACCGACGGCTGGGTGGACGAGAACGGCGTCCCGCAGTCGCCGCATCCGGAAGCATCCGAGTACAACGTCAAGACCCAGCTCGCCCGCCTCGGCGCGGCGGCGAACCAGCACTCCGACTCGCTGTTCTTCTTCTTCCTGACCAGCCACGGCATCGTCTATACGGCAGCTGGCTGGACCGGCGGCAGCTCCGAGTGTCCGCTCGAGCGCGTCGCTGGGTCGCTGTCCGGCCTCAAGGCCGGCAATGGCGAGACCGGTGACTTCTTCGACTGCGAGCTCGGCACCGCGCTCAATGCCAATTTCGCGCCGACGACCAGGATGTTCGTGCTCGTCGACTGCTCGGTCTGCGGCGGCTTCAGCGACAGCGTGACCGCGGTGAGCGGCACGGTCGTCGACGGCAGCGCGCCGGTATCCGCAGGTGTCGTCGGGCCCAATCGAACCGTCATCACCGGTTGCGCGATGACGACCGAGTGCTTCGGATCAGATCCAGCGGCCCACGGTGGCATCTCGTACTACCACCTGCGCCAGACCATGACCGCCGCCGCGTGCGACGGCTGGACGGCGCCGGGCTTCCCGACCGTCGAAGGCTTTGACGTGCCGGTGAACGACCGTGCGCTCCGGGTCCTCGATGGCCGGTGCACAGGCAGCGAGTGGTTCTTCGCCGCCGTCAACGACGCGTATGTCACGCAGGACGTCCTTGGCATCCAGCAGCAGTTCCGCATCAAGTACGGCATGACTTCGATCGACGACGACATCGTCATCATCGATCCGAATGTCGATCCGCCCCCCGCGCCGGACCTCCAGGTGACGGCGATGAGCGGCGCCAACCAGAGCCCGAAGGAGGGTGACCGGGTGGTGCTCCGGGCGACCGTCACCAACGCCGGCGACGGCGCGGCCGGCGCCAGCTCCACCGAGCTCCGACTCGAGGACGGAACGTTGATCGGCACGGCCTCGACGGCGGCTCTCGCGGCCGGGGCTTCGGTCGAAGTCTCGGTTCCCTGGGACACCCACGGTGTCAAGGGCGACCACGTCGTGAGCGCGACCGCTGACGCGGCAAGCGTCGTGGCCGAGTCGCTCGAGGGCAACAACCTCGGACGTCTGACGGTCAGCGTCAAGGGCAACAAGGTCCAGAACGGCTCATTCGAGCAGCCCTCTGGCAACGGCGGCTCACCCGAGAGCTGGCAGGGCAGCTCGACGAACGCCGGCAGCGCCGGCTACGCGAGCGGCGGCAACATGAGCGACGGCACCCATGCGGTGACCTTCACGGGCGCCGGCAAGAGCTGCGCCCTCTACGGCCAGCCCACCTGGACGAGCGCGCCGATCGCGGTGACGCCCGGTGAGGTGCTGACGCTGAACGCCGACGTCAAGAGCGTCGGCCTGAGCTCGGCGCCGACCATTGGTGTGATCTATCTCGGCCCGGCGGGTCAGCTGATCAGCAAGGTCACCCTGCTGACGGCACCGCTGACGACGAGTGGCTTCGCGGCGCTCGAGAACGTGTTCACCGTTCCGGCCGGCGTAGCCAGCGTGAAGATCGTGCTCACCGGGTTCAGCGCCACGGATCTCAAGACGGCCGGCAGCGTCACCTTCGACGACATCGGCCTCTTCGCGAACTGACCCGACTGGTGTGGCCGCCGTCCTCCGGGCGGCGGCCCGCCCGCACTCCTACTTCGCCCGCATCCGGTTGTTCTTGGCGTCGTGGGTGATCTCCGCGAGGCCGAGCGCCTCGAGCAGCGGGGGCATGTAAACGCCGAACCGGCCGCGCAGGCCCTTCTTGATGCCGTACCAGCCGCCGACCGGATTGTCCGCGGCGCGGGCCCACGCCTCGACGGTTCCGGGCGCCGCGTCCTTCTGCTCGTCGGCGCCGCCGAGGGCCATCCAGTCGCCGTGCGCCTTGAGCATCCCGTGGAGGTCGTCGATGGCCCGCAGGTGGTACTTGAGCTGAGTCCCGCCGACCTGGCAGATGATCGCCGGCGGATCGCCGTCCTTGTCCAGCCACATCTGGTACGCCGACGTCCCCGGCGGCGTCATCAGGTTCCAGGGATCCTCGCGCGTGCCTGATCCGGTCGCCATGGGTGCTCCTCTCGTCGTCGTCAGGTCGCTGAGCGTAGCGGCGCGGTGACAGGGGAATGAAACGGCTCGACCTGGATGTGGGGCGCGGCTGTCCTTCGGCCCTCTCTAGGGTGCGGTTCGGGTGTGCGGTTCGGCCCCCTCCGAGAACCATCCCCCGCAGAAGAGGACATCTTGTGTCATGAAGCGGACCGCGCGCGGCGCTGAGGCACGCGCCTCAGAATGAGCAGGTGCCGGACGACCCTCGCCCGCTCCTGCGCCGCCCCGAGTTCCGGTTCCTGCTCGGCGCGCGCCTGACCTACGCGGTCGCGGCGAGCGCGCTCGCGACGGTGGTTGCGTTCCAGACCTACGACCTCACGCACGATCCGCTGTCGCTCGGCTGGCTCGGGCTCGCGGAGGGCATCCCGGCGCTCGCGCTCGCGCTGTTCGGTGGCCACGTCGCGGATCGCCGCGATCGACGCTCGATCGTCCTCCTGTCGGGAATCACGGTCACGATCTGCGCGGCCCTGCTCGGGCTCCTCGCGCTGACCGGCGCGTTCGGCCTGCTCGGGATCCTCGTGGTCATCGCGATCACCGGGATCGCCAGCGGATTCGAGCGGCCCGCGCTCTCGGCCTTCGAGGCCCAGATCATTCCCCGGGCCGAGGCCGTGCGCGGCGCTTCGTACGCGAGCAGCGTTTCGCAGGCCGGGGTCATCGGCGGGCCGGCGATCGGCGGCCTGGCCGTGGCGATCATCGGGATGCCGGAGACGTATGCCGCGATCACGGTTCTCCTCGTCGCGTCGACGATCTGCGTGGCGTTCATCGCTCGAAAGCCCATGCCGGCACGGTCGGACGACGGCGAGTCGATGATCCAGAGCGTGCTCGCCGGCGTGCGGTTCGTGCGCCGGAGCCCCGTCCTCCTCGGCTCGATGTCGCTCGACCTGTTCGCGGTCTTCTTCGGCGGCGCGATCGCCCTTCTGCCGATCTTCGCCACGGACATCCTGCATGTCGGTCCGGCCGGCCTCGGGCTCCTCCGCACGGCGCCGTCGATCGGCGCCCTCGCCGTCATGCTCGTCGCCACCCGACGGCCGCCCAGCCGCAGCGCGGGCCCGATGCTGCTCGTCTGCGTCGCGGGCTTTGGCGTGTCGATGCTGGTGTTCGGCCTGTCGACGACGTTCTGGCTGTCGATGGTCGCGCTGTTCTTCAGCGGCGTGACCGACGGGGTG
>Ga0114129_10014285_pt1 | contig 11315 bp, 11 predicted proteins | sample RhiMetdeltSRZDD1_FD_80071 | JGI IMG/M metagenome (GOLD analysis project Ga0114129, IMG submission 80071) | Populus rhizosphere microbial communities from Tennessee, USA - Rhizosphere MetaG P. deltoides SRZDD1 (version 2) (version 2) | ecosystem: Host-associated > Plants > Roots > Rhizosphere >... | reverse complement strand
GCGCGCAGGGCTCTCGGTGGCGCACGGCTTCGGGCGGTTCGGCGACAGGCGCGTCTACTTCAAGTTCGGGCTTTCTTATTGATGGGGGGTGCTGTGTCGCGCCCCCCATACCCCCCGCTCGTTCCGGTGGAGTGAATCCACCTCCACTCGCAGCCCGTTGCGATCAGCCCAAGTTGCGCTCGTACCAGTCGAGGGATTCGTCGAGGCCACGCTCGATCGTGTGGGTCGGCTCGTAGCCCAGCAGGCGGCGAGCCTTGCCGATGTCGGCGAGCGAGTGCAGCACGTCTCCTGCGCGGAACGGGCCGTGCTCGGGCGTGAGCCCCGCGAGCCGCGGGTGGCGTGCGAGCAGGCGCTCGCGCAGCAGCGCGAACAGCTCGGCGAGCGTCGTGCGCCGCCCGGCGGCGACGTTGTAGGCCTGGTTCAAAGCGTCCTTCGACGTGACTGTGGCTGCCAGCAGGTTCGCCTGGACGACGTTCGCCACATGGCAGAAGTCGCGGCTGGTCTCGCCGGTGCCGTGGATCAGCACGTGCTCGCCGCGGATCATCGCCGCCACCCACTTCGGGATCACGGCGGCGTAGGCGCCCTCGGGGTCTTGGCGCGGGCCGAAGACGTTGAAGTAGCGAAGCCCGACCGTCTCCATGCCATGCAGCTCTCCGTAAACGAACGCGTAGAGCTCGTTCGTCAGCTTCGTGACAGCGTAGGGCGAGAGCGGCCGGCCCAGGTCGGGCTCGAGCTTCGGCAGCGTCTCACTGTCCCCGTACACGGAGCTGCTCGAAGCGTAGACGAAGCGGCGGACGCCGGCGCGGCGCGCCGCGTCGAGCAGCGCGAGCTGGCCGGTGACGTTCGCCGCGTTCGATTCGAGCGGCGCCTCGATCGAGCGCGGCACCGACCCGTGCGCAGCCTGGTGGAGCACGAGCTCGACGTCCGCCATCGCCGCGCGGCAGACCTCCGGGAAGGCCACGTCGCCTTCCAGCATGCGGAATCGCGCGAAGCGGTCCGCCGCGACTCGTGCGCGCACTTCCTCCAGGTTGGTCCGGCGGCCGGTCGAGAAGTCGTCGAGGCCGGTCACGAACTGGTCGAGCTCGAGCAGCGCTTCGAGCAGCGACGAGCCGATGAAGCCTGCGACCCCCGTCACGAGCCAGCGTCGCGGCTTTGCCCTGAGCTCCTGGCGCAGCTCGTCGTAGCGACTCATCTCTTGCCCCATCTCTGCCCGTCCGGCGAGGCTAACCGAGTGCTGCGCTCTTCAGCAAACTGACGAGAGGGATCGAGGCTACAGCTCCTTGCACGCTGCCGCGCCCGGAATGTCGACGTAGTCGCCCTTCCAGGCCCGGTCGCGGATCACCTTGATCATGCCGACGAGCTCGTCCACCTCTTCCTCGTTGTTGAAGATGCCGAAGCTCGGACGGACCGCGCCCGGCAAGTCGACCTCCTCACCCGCCGTCAGCCGGCGCCGCAGCTCGCTCGTGTCGGTGAGCCCGAGCAGCCGGTGCAGGTAGGGATGGGCACAGAAGCAGCCGTTACGGACTGCGATCGCGGCCTCGCGGTTCAGGACGCTAGCCGCGAGCTCGTGCGGGACTCCTTCGATCGTCAGCGAGAGCGCGCCGATGCGGTGGTTCGGGTCAGGGTCGCCGAGCACGCGCACGCCGTCGATTCCGGCGAGCGCCCGCATCGCCTGCGCGACGAGTGTCGCCTCGTGGGCCCGCACCGCGTCCATCCCCGCGTCCTCCAGGAAGCGCAGTGCCGCCGCGAGCGCCACGGCACCCGCGATGTTGGGTGTGCCGCCCTCGTGCCGGTCCGGCGATTTCTTGTAGTAGGCCTCGTCCTCGGTCACGTAGACGACCGTGCCGCCGGCGGGAATGTAGGGAGGCGCCGCGTCGAAGAGCTCGGTCGGGCCGAACAGGAACGACGAGCCGAACGGGGCGTACGCCTTGTGGCCGGCGCCGGCGAAAAAATCGAGATGGCCGGGGTCGTCGTTCGGCAGCACGTCCACCGGCGCGTGGGCCAAAAGCTGCGCGCCGTCGACCAGCAGCTTGGCGCCGTGCGCGTGAGCCAGGCGCGCGATGCGGTGGACGTCGGTCAGGTAGCCCGTGACGTTGGAGGCGCCGGTGACCGCCACCAGCTTCACCGGCTGCGCGCGGAGCTTCGCCTCGAGGTCGTCGTAATCGAGCGTGCCGTCGTCCTTCACGCCGAAATGGAGCACCGAGCCGCGCGAGCGGTGCGGCAAGTCGTTCGAGTGGTGCTCCATCAGCGAAACCAGGGTCACGCCCTCGCGGTGCGCCATCACGTGCGAGGCGAGATCCAGCGCCTGGGTCGTATTGCTGCACAGGATCACGCAATTGCCGTCGCGGCTGCCGCCAATGAAGCGGTAGATGTCTTCCGACACGTGCTCGAAGCGGTCCGTCGCCATCTCGGACAGGTAGTGGCGGCCGCGGTGCACGTTGGCGTAGGAACACTCCAGGAAGTCCTTGTAAGTCTCGAGCACCGGCGTCGGCGGGTGGGTGCTCGCGCCGTGGTCCATGTAGATGAGCGGCCTGGGCTCGGACGAGCCGAGCACCTGGAAGCGCTGGCGCGTGATCGGGAACTGCTCCCGGATCCTCTGCAAGTCGAGCATGGGGCCCGCGTCGAGCATACCGCAGGCTGGGCGCGGCGGGCTGTCAGTCGCTAAGATGCCCGAGCTCCGCGCTCACCTAGAACGCTGCCCGATCAAAGGCCGCGGCGTCCAGCGGGCGCCGCGGCCTGCTGCGGAACCGGAGGCGCGGCTCTCAGCGTCTGCCGCGCCGAGCCAAGCCGACGAGCATGAGCAGCACGACTGCGCCGACGACGGCGACGAATATGGTGGCCCCAAGCCCGCTGCCGACACGGATCCCCAACACTCCGAACAACCAGCCCCCGAAGAACGCCCCCAGGATGCCCACGACGATCGCCTCGACGAGTCCCAGGCGAACGCCCTTCACCAGCCAGTCGGCGAGAATGCCGGCGATGCCACCCACCACGATCCAGACCACAAGCGTATCGATTGACATAGCTTTCCTCCGGATGTCTTGATCGACCGATTGTTCTTGATTGACTGCCGGCAAGCCGGCGGCCGAAGCGATCCTAGTGCGAGCGGGCCGATTATGCGAGCGAATTCTGCATGCCCCGGCGCGGTGCTACGATCCTTCGATGAGTGTGCGGTTTAGCTGGCTTGCGCTCGTGCTCGCAGCCGCAGGTTGCGTCGTCTGGCCCGCCGGGTCGGGCCCGGATGCCTCACCCCTGTCAGCCGCCGACGCGCTCGCGATGAGCGAGCGGGCGGAGGCCGTGTTCGTCGACGTCCGGCATCGGGAAGCCTACGAGGCCGGCCACATTCCTGGGGCGTTACACATCGACGCCGCTGAGATCGAAAGGCGCGCAGCAGAGGTGAGGCGGCTCGGCCGCCTGCCGATCCTTTACTGCGGCTGACCCAAAGAGGCCACGAGCACCCGGGCGGTGCTCGCGCTGCAGGCCAAGGGCATCGACGCGCGCGTGCTCCGCGACGGCCTGCGCGGCTTCCAGGCGACGGGCCGCCCGCTCACCACCGGCCGGGACCCTTGAGCCGGGCCACAGCCAAGGTCAGTAGACGGGGTGCCAGGTGGCAAAGAGGGCGCTCAGCAGGGACAGCACCAGAGCTCCGCTCACGAGCAGCGCCTCGTGCACGCGAGGCGAGCGGACGCTCGTCCCGAGCACGATGAACACCGGGAACAGCGTCGCGGCGTAGCGGCCGATACCCTCGAGCGCGTTGCCGCTCAACGGCACGTAGAGACTCGCCGCAACGTAGGCACCGAGCGCGGGTCCGAGCCGCGTGAAGACGATCGGCGTGAGCGCGACGAAGACGAGCGCTATGACGCCGTGCAGGAAGTAGTAGGCGGCGAGCGGGTCCGAGAAGAAGTAGCCGTAGAGCCCGCTGCGGTCGATCCCGTCGACGAGCCGCATCAGCTCGACCCAGGGCCGGTTGCCGACGCTGTAACCCCACTGCGCCTGTGCGCGCAGCCAGCCGAAGGGATCGCCCGAGAGACGGAAGGCGAAGGCGCAGAACGCGGCGAAACCCAGCGGCACGAGCGAAAGCGCCACGATGCGGCGCGCGAGTTCGGGAGGCCGAGGCCGCCCGCGGAGGGCCAGGAGTCCGAGCGGCACGGCGATCAGGATCCCGTTCGGCCGCGTGAGGGCCGCGAGCGCCCCGAAGACGCCGGCCCAGCCCCAGCGTGACCCGAGCGCGGCCGCCACCGCCGCCACGCTCGTGACCAGGAACAGCGACTCCGTGTAGACCTGCGTGAAGAAATAGGCGAATGGGAAGACGGCTACGTAGAGCACGGTTCGGCGCGCGACTTCGCGCCCGCCGAAGTGGATCTCGGTCAAGCGGTGGAGGACGCTCAGGCCCAGGAAGAACGACAGGTACGCGAGCGCGATGCCGGCGAGCCAGAGCGCGCGGTCGCCGCCCCCGAACGGCCATGCCAGCGCGCGCATCAGCAGCGGATACAGCGGAAAGAAGGCGAGGCTGCTCTGCCCGCTCTCGCTCCAGTAGTAGCCGCGCTGCGCAATGTCGAAGTACCAGCCGGAATCCCAGGCTGCGAACGTCTCGGCGAAGCGCAACGATTCGAACGGCATCGGGAACGGGCGCGGGCGGGCGGGACCGAAGAGCAGGTTGGCCACGAACGAGGTGCCCTTCGTCAGCACGTGTACGCTCAAGACTGCCGTGAGCGCGTCGAAGGCAGCCGGTGCCCAGGCCATGCCTGATTCCAGGCGGGCGCTCGCGGTTCTGGCCTGGGCGGCGGCCTCGCGGATCCGTCGTGTGAGCCACGAAGGCCGCGGGATCGCCGCGCGCAGAGCCCCCAGCCCCACCAGCACCAGAAACGGCTTCGAAAACCGGCGCACGCTGAAGAGGCCGAGGTCGAAGCCGCCGGTAACGAGATAGATGAGCCCCACGAGCGAGTACGCGAGGATCAGGAAATCGAGGAGCGCGAGCGCGCGGCCGGCGAGCTGGCTCGCGGGAGCCGGTGCGGGCGTGTCGCTACGGTTTTCTTCGCTCATCCGCAGGGATTGGAGGACGCGGCCAGGTGCGGTGAGCCTAGGCGAGAGGAGCCCCGGCAGGCAAGCGCCTGGGGCGATGGCGTCTCGCCTATTTCAGCGCGGCGAGCGCCGCGTCGTAGTTCGGTTCCTGGGCGATCTCGGGGACCAGCTCGGAGTGGATCACCTTGTCGTTCGCGTCGAGCACGACGACCGAGCGCGCCGCCAGGCCGACGAGCTTGCCGCTCGTGATCTCGACCCCGTAGTCGCGCAGGAACTGCTTGCCGCGGAAGGTCGAGAGCGGAACGACGTGCGCGAGACCCTCGGCGGTGCAGAAACGGCCCGCGGCGAACGGCAGGTCGCCCGAGATCACCAGCACCACCGTGTTGGGCAACGTGCCCGCGGCCTCGTTGAATTTGCGCGCCGACGTCGCGCAGATGCCCGTGTCGAGGCTCACGACGATGTCGAGCACCTTGCGCTTGCCCGCGAAGTCCTTGAGCGAGACGTCGCCCAGGTCCGTGCCGACGAGCGTGAACGCCGGTGCCGTCTGGCCGACGGCGGGGAAGGTGCCGGCGATGTCGATCGGGTTGCCCTTGTGCGTGACTTTGGCCATTGCGGCGGATCTCCTTCTGGAAGGTGCTCTGCTTGTCTCGCGCCCCAAGCATATCCGAAGCGGAGGTAAGATCCGGCCGCGCGCCAGAGCGCGCCAGCATCAGGAGCCATCATGTTCTTCTGCTCTCGGCGCTCGATCATGCTTTCGGTCCCCGCATTGCTGTGTCTCGGGACTCCGGGCGAGCCTCAGTCGCAGCCGCCTTTTGCCCTGACCCCCGAACACCTGAAGGGTCTCGAGTTTCGCAGCATCGGACCCGCGATCATGGGCGGACGCATCGACGACTTCGCCGTGGTCGAGAGGAACCCGAAGCTCTTCTACGTCGGCACCGCCTCGGGCGGGATCCTGAAGACGACGAACAACGGGATCACGTTCGAGCCCGTCTTCGACGACCAGCTGGTGTCCTCGATCGGCGACCTCGCGCTAGCGCCTTCCGATCCGCAGATCCTGTACGCGGGGACCGGAGAGCCGAACAACCGCCAGTCCTCATCCTGGGGCAACGGCGTCTATAAGACGCTCGACGGCGGCAAGACCTGGCAGCAGGTGGGTCTGGCCGAGACGCACCACATCGGCCGGGTGCTGGTGCATCCGGCGCACCCGGACGTGGTGTACGTCGCGGCACTCGGGCGCCTGTGGGGCCCGAGCAAGGAACGCGGCCTCTACAAGACGACGGACGGCGGCCGGACCTGGACGAACACCAAGTTCGTCGACGAGGACACCGGCTTCGTGGACGTGGCGATGGACCCGGAGAGCCCGGACACCTTATATGCGGCCTCCTATCAGCGGCGGCGCGCGCCGTTCGGGTTTAGCGGAGGCGGCCCGGGCAGTGGGCTCTGGAAGACCGTCGACGGTGGGGCGAGCTGGACCAAGCTCACCAAGGGACTGCCCGAGGGCGAGATCGGACGCATCGGGCTCGCCGTCTACCTGCGCGAGCCGAAGATCGTGTACGCGCTCGTGGAGCATGCGAAGGAGGGCGGCATCTACCGCTCCGAGGATCGCGGAGAGAGCTTCGTGAAGATGTCGGCGACGAACCCGCGCCCGTCCTACTACAGCAAGCTCCGCGTCGATCCGAACAACGACCAGCGCATCTGGGTGATGGGCGCGCCGATGTACACCTCGGAGGACGGAGGCAAGACGTTCAAGACCGACCTGGTCGACAAGATCCACGGCGACTACCACGCGATGTGGATCAACCCGGCGGACTCCGACCACATGCTCGTGGGCAGCGACGGCGGCATCCATCTGAGCTACGACCGCGGCCGCAGCTGGGACTTCGTCAACAGCGTCCCGCTGGCTCAGCTCTACGAGGTCGCCGTCGACAACCAGCGCCCCTACCACGTCTACGGCGGGCTGCAGGACAACGGCAGCTGGTCGGCGCCGTCGCGCACGCTCTACCGGCAGGGGATCTCGAACGACGAATGGGTTCGCGTGGGGGGCGGCGACGGCTTCTACACGGTGCCGGACCCGGGCGATCCCGACGTCGTCTACGTCGAGAGCCAGGACGGCAGCGTCCAGCGCCTGCACCGCTCGACCGGCCAGCGCCGCATGATCCGGCCCGAGCCGCCCGCAGGCGAAAAGTACCGCTTCAACTGGAACTCGCCGATCCTGGTTTCGTCCCACGACCCGAACACGATCTACTACGGCGGCAACCGGCTCTTCGGCTCGCGCGACCGCGGCGACAGCTGGACGCTCGTCTCGCCCGACCTCACGACGAGCGACAACGTGAAGCGCGACGCGACGCCGATCTTCGGCAAGCCCGCGAAGGACCGCTTGTCGCGCAACGACGGTGTCGTCCACTTCGGAACCATCACGACGATCGCCGAGTCGCCGCTCGTCGCCGGGGTCCTGTGGGCGGGCACCGACGACGGCAACCTCCAGGTCTCGCGCGACGGCGGTTCGACCTGGGCGAACGTCGCGGCGAAGGTCCCTGGCGTGCCGAAGGGCTGCTACGTGAGCCGCGTCGAAGCGAGCCGCAGCGGCGAGGGGGCTGCATACGTCGCATTCGACGGCCACCGCTCGAACGATTTCGCGGTCTATCTCTTCTTCACCTCGGACTTCGGGCAGACGTGGAAGAGCGTTTCCTCCAACATCTCGGCCGGGGGCACCCTGAGCGTGGTACGCGAGCATCCGAAGAACAGCGACGTCTTGTTCGCAGGCACGGAGCGCGCGCTTTGGGTGAGCTGGGACCGCGGCGGCTCGTGGACGGCGCTGCGCGGCAAGAACCTGCCCGGCGTGCCCGTCGACGACCTGCTGATCCATCCGCGCGACGGCGACCTGGTAATCGGAACGCACGGTCGCGGCGTGTGGATCCTCGACGACGCGGCGCCGCTCGTCTCGCTCCCGTCGGCCCGAGGCCAGGAGCTCTACTTCTTCCCGATCCCCGCGGCGACCGAATGGCGGCTTTACGACCACAAGGCGAACACCGGCCACAAGCTGTTCCTCGCTCCCAACCCGCCTGAGGGCGCGCTCCTGACGTACTGGCTCGGCTCGAAGCCGGGCGAAAAAGACGAGGTCAAGATCACGGTACAGGACGCGTCCGGTGCCGTCGTGCGCGAGCTCAAGGGTCCAAAGCCGGCGATCGGGTTGAACCGTGCGAGCTGGGACTTGCGCCACGAGCCCCCGGTCAAGCCTGAGGAGGGAGCCGCGCGGGGCTTCGGAGGACCGCCGCGCGGGCCCTTCGTGTTGCCGGGCAGCTACACCGTCAAGCTGGCCGCGGCGGGGAAGGAGGTCACGCAGCAGGTCGTCGTCGAGGAGGACCCGCGGATCACGGTGAGCGACTCAGTGCGGCGAGAGTGGTACGACGCGCAGCTTCTGGCCGGGAAGATCTGGTCCAAGGCCGACGCGGCCGACAAGGCCGTGAAGTCGATCACGAAGCAGCTCGAGGAACTGAAGGCCGTCCTCGACAAGAAGCAGGACACTCCCGAGGCGGTCACGAAAGGCATCCAGGCGCTCGCCGACAAGGCGACGCCGCTCGCCCGCACGCTCAGCTCGGACGCGCCGATGGGCTTCGCCGGCGCGCCGCTCGCGGCCGACCCGGAGCCGCTCTTGCCGCGCGCCCGCTCTCTGAGCTTCGGTCTCGCCGCGTTCGTCGGGGCTCCGACGTCGCAGCAGAAGCTGGTGATCGAGCGCACGTCGAGCGCGGTGGACGAAGTCGCCGCGGCGATCCGGACCCTGCAGCAGACGGACGTCCCGGCGCTCAACCAGCTGATCCACGAGAGCGGGATCGGGAAAATCGACGCCGGCGCACCTGTTCCCTGAGCAGAGGCACGATTTCGTCGCTCGGCGGACAACCGGTCGGCAACGCATGATATATACTGATGATATATGGCAGGTTCGCGCCGCCCCGGTAGCCCACGGCGGGTCGCCCCTGCCCCGGCCGATGTGACGGAAGGGCGGGGCAAGGTCTTTTGGACGGGTCGCAGCCAGGCCATACGCATCCCGAGGGCGTTTCGCGTCTCGACAGCAGAAGTCAAGGTTCGCAAGCAGGGGTCGAGCCTGGTGCTGGAGCCCGTCGAGCTGGAGACGGACGAGAAGGGATGGCCGCGGGCTTTCTGGGAGCTGGCCGGCTCTGCCCCGGAGTTCGACATCGGCGATCGCTCCCGGGGGCACGAGCGTGGCGACGTTCTCGCCCGGCCGCGCAGGCGCTGATTGGCCGTAGGCTTTCTGCTCGACACGAACACGGTTAGCTTCCACATCCGCCGTTCGTCGGCTGCGCTGGAGCGACGGTTGCGGCGAACGCCCGCGGCGCGAGTCGGGTTGAGCGTCGTGACCGAGATGGAGCTGCGCTACGGGCTCTGCCGCAACCCCCGGCTTCGGATCGGGCCGCTCGTGGAGGAGTTCCTCGCGGGTATCACAGTCGTTCCGCTGACGTCGGATGTCGCGCGCGTTTACGGTCGGATCCGGGCCAAGCTCGAAGCGGGGGGCACGCCAATCGGGCCGCTCGATCTGATGATCGCGTCGCAGGCGGTCGCGCTCCGGGCGACTTTGGTCTCGAACAACACGCGCGAGTTCAGGCGGATCCCCGGCCTGCGCTGCGAGGACTGGACTGTCTGACGGTACTCCGGCGAACTGGCATCAGGCGGCGAGCATCAGGCTCTTGCAGGTGAGGGCGGCTTCCGCCTTCAGGAACTCCGAGATGTCGAGGGGGCGCACCGCGTAGCCGAGCGACGCGACGCGCTCGAGCGTCCGCGGGAAGCCGGGGTGAGCGATCACCAGGCCCGCGACCCGGAGCACGTTGGCCGCACCGGGTTCCTCGGCCGCGACGTCGACGAGCTCCAGGCCGTCGAAGGGGGAGGGGTCGAGCCACGCGCGGTTCACCAGCAGGCGCTCGTCGTCGAGCGCCGTGACCGCGCTCTTGAGATGCAGGCAGCCGGTGACGGCCACACGCACGACGCGGTAACCGAGCGGCTCTGCGAGCGCCGCAAGCCGCGCGCAGCCCGCCTCGTCGGTGCGGCACGAGCGCCCGACGTAGAGCGTGCGGCCGACGCGCAGCACGTCACCGCCCTCGAGCGTCGCCGGCGGCGGTGTCGTCTCGATCGGACGGTAGTGGGCGAGGGCCGCCTCGACGGCCACGACTTCGCCCCGTCGAGACGAAGCACCCGGCCGCGTCAACAGCGCCACCTCGTCGAGCACCACCGCCACGTCCTCGACGAAGCAGCAATCGGGAAACGCTGGATCGGCGGGCAGCTCGACGACCTCGAGCCCGAGCGTCCGCAAGAGCGCGGCGTACGCGGCGTGCTGTGCCAGCGCCCGCTCGAGGTCGATCGGCTCCCGTTCGCGGAAGCTGAGCTCGCAATCGGCGAGCGTGGGCGGAACGCCCCGCATCACGGCGATGCCGGCCATCGCGCTCAACGGCGTTCTGCCTTTGCGCTACGTGGTCTTGAGCTCAGATTCCGCCGGTCTTCTTGAGGTCGATGCCGCCGTTGACGGTCTTCATCTCGAGTAGCCGCCCGCCCGAGCCGATCGTGCCCTCGAGCTTGCGGCGCGCGATCCTGCCCTTGACGGTGAGCGGGAAGTCGGTCGAGATGTCGCCGTTCACGGTCGAGGCCAGCACGTCCGCGCTCAGGCCTTCGGGCATCGTGACGTCGATCCCGCCGTTGACGGTCTCGAGCTTCAAGGTGCCGTCCCAGTCCGCGCGCCCGAGTCGGACGGTGATGCCGCCGTTCACGGTCTGCGCGCGAGCCGTCCCGGTCGAGTCGAGCTCGACGCCGCCGTTCACGGTCTCGGCCTCGGCGTCGGCCTTGAGCCCGCTCGCCTCGATTCCGCCGTTCACGGTGCGGCCCACGAAGCGCACGCCCGCCGGCACCTTGACGCGGAACTCCACGTTGACGTCGTTGTCGCGCACCCGCATCCGGCCGCCCTTGCCCGGCGCGCACTCGTTCGGCGCGCCGTCGCTCGGATAGACCGCGCAGATCGTCACGCCGCCGGCGTGCTCCACGACTTCGAGCTTGACGTCGCTCGGATCGCTCTTGCGCCCCTTCTTGACCGCGGTCACCTCGACCTCGCCGGCTGCAGAACCGGTCGCCGTGATGCCGCCGTTGACGCCCTTGATCTCGATCGCCTGTCCCGCCGCGACCTTGCCGGCCCAGCGGAAGTCCTCCTGGGCCGCCGCGGCCAGGACCGGCGCCGCCGCCACCAGGAATGCCGAAAACATCGCCGCTCGCTTCATCTGTCCTCCGTTCTCCTT
>Ga0114129_10014284_pt1 | contig 11315 bp, 8 predicted proteins | sample RhiMetdeltSRZDD1_FD_80071 | JGI IMG/M metagenome (GOLD analysis project Ga0114129, IMG submission 80071) | Populus rhizosphere microbial communities from Tennessee, USA - Rhizosphere MetaG P. deltoides SRZDD1 (version 2) (version 2) | ecosystem: Host-associated > Plants > Roots > Rhizosphere >... | reverse complement strand
TTCACCGGTCTCAATCCCGGCAACTACGTCGTCGAAGTCGTCAACCAGGCCGGCACGATCGTCGGAAGCAGCGCCTCGGTCGCTGTGACGGCCGGCGCGACCGTGACGGTCACGGTCAGCACGGCAGCGGCCGCGGCCATCGCGGGTGCGGCAGCGGGTGGCTCCGCGACAACCGCCGGCGTCAGCACGGCCGTCATCGTCACGACTGTTGCCGCGGCTGCCGGAATTGCCGCGGCCATCGCGATCGCGGTCAACACCGGTAGCCCTTCGAGTTAACGTCATCAGCACGCCGTCGGCGCGACCATCCGGGCCCGCCGGCTGAGAACGACCGCGCGTGGCCGCACGGCCGACCGTTTCCCTTCCAGCCCTTTGCGACGTTTTCATCTCGCTCCGTTTCTGCTGACGGCTTTGCTGACTGCGACCAACGGGTTCTCGCAAACTGTCGAAGGCCCCGATCCCGCCACCGTGCGCGTTCGGATCGGACCGCTCTGGCTGAGTCCAAGGCTGGAGTTGTCGAATCTCGGCGTCGACACGAACGTGTTCAACGAGCCGGCCGACGCGAATCCGAAGAAGGACTTCACCGCCACGATCACGCCGTCGACGGATCTCTGGCTGCGAATGGGACGCTCCTGGTTCCAGGCGACGATTCGGGAAGACCTCGTGTGGTTCCAGAAATACTCGGCCGAACGGTCCGCGAACAACAGCTACCGCATCTCCTGGAGAATGCGGCTCAATCGGCTCTTCGTCTCACTGACGCCGGAGTACATCAGCACACGCGCGCGGCCCGGCTTCGAAATCGATGCGCGTGCGAAACGAAAGGAGTACGGCGGGCAGGCAGACGTTGAAGTGCGCGCCTTCTCGAAGACGGGCCTGGCGGTGACCGGGTCGTGGCGGAAGGTCGGCTTCGCCGAGGAGGCCGTTTTTCTGGGCATCAACCTGCAATCCGAGTTGAACCGGACGACGACCGCTCTCGGAGTCTCGCTGCGGCATCAGGTGACGCCGCTCACGTCGATCTCCTTGAACGTCGGCCGCACGCAGGATCGCTTCGAGTTTTCATCGCTGCGGGACTCGGATTCCACATCCGTCTCCGGCAGCGTTTCATTCGATCCTCACGCGCTCCTCAAGGGAGGCGCAAGCTTCGGGTATCGCGATTTCCAACCCTTGTCGCCCGGTCTTCCGGGGTACAAGGGCGCGACGGCGATCGGCGATCTGTCGTACGCGCTCCTCGGCGCGACCCGCTTTGAAGTGCGGTTCAGGCGCGACGTCAATTACTCGTACGACGTCAATCAGCCGTATTACATCGAGAGCGGCGTCAGCGGTTCGATTGCGCAGCAGGTGTACGGTCCTGTCGACGTTGTCGGACGCCTCGGCGCCTCACGGTTGGCCTATCGCGATCGAGCGAACGCCACGATCGCAGTGAGGGACCGCACAGACCACGTGCGCGGCTACGGCGGCGGCGTCGGAGTCCATATGGGCCGGGACCTGCGCCTTGGCTTCAACGTCGATCACGAGCATCGAAGCTCGGACGTCGCAAGTCGGGAATACAACGGACTGAAGTACGGGCTAGCGGTCACATATGGGTTCTGACGTTGCCAGCGTCAACATGGCGGCGCTGGCGGCGGTTGGGATCGTCGGCTTGCTTGGTCCGTTGTCCGCCACCGCGCAGGTGCAGCCCCCAGGAGATTTCCGCAAGACGGCCCGCGTACACATCGGACCGCTCTACATGGCGCCCGCGATCGATCTGAAGGAATTCGGCATCGACAGCAATGTGTTCAATGCGAATGACCAACCAGAGTCGGATTTTGTGATCACCGTCACGCCGCGCGCGGCTGTCTGGATGCCGGTCGGGCAGCGTCTGATCTGGCAGGTGAAGACATCGGGCGATTTCGTGTACTTCGCGACTCACGCGTCAGAGCGATCGATCAACCCCTCGATCGGCTCACGGGCGACGCTGCTGTCGAAACGATTCACGTTCTTTGGCGAAGGGTCGTACGAAAATACGCGGCAGCGCCCGAACTTCGAGATCGATGCGCGGTCGCGTCGCACGGAAGAAAGCGCCGGCGCCGGCCTGGGTGCCAACGTGACGCCGAGGCTCGAGCTCGAGGTCGCCGGCGACGTGAGTCGTATCCGGCATGATGCCGATGCGGTCTTTCGCGGCACGCGTCTCTCGGAAACGCTGAACGAAGACCGCACCTCCGCGTCGTTGACGTCTCGTTACCGGCTATCGCCGCTGACGACGTTCGTGGTCGAGGGCGAAGCGATTCGGGACAGGTTCATTCTTTCTCCGATCAGAGATGGCGACTCCACGAGGATCGGTAGCGGCGTCATTCTGAGACCGCGTGCTCTGATCTCCGGCTCGGCGCGCATCGGAGTGGGTCGGTTCTCGGCGCTCAATTCGGCTGTTCCGGACTACCAGGGACTGTTCGCAGCAGCGGACCTCACTTACCATCTGCCGTCCCTGACAGAGTTTCGGTTCACGGCGGAGCGCGATCTGCGCTTCTCGTTCGAGCCCACCTACCCCTATTACATTTCGAATGGTATCGGGTTGAGTGGCCGGCAGGGTCTCGTCAGCCGGTTCGACGTCGAAGGGTCATGGAAACGCTACTTGTATCGCTATCGTGATTTCAACAATGGAGTAAGTTCGGATCGGTCGGACGTGACGCACAACATTGGCGGCGGCATGGGGTACACGATCCGGCGAGGGCTGCGTGGGAGCTTCGTCATCTCTTATTGGAATCGTCGTTCCACGACGAATGTCTCGGCTGCGTATCACGGTGTTCGAATTCTTACCAGCCTGAGTTCGAGCTTATGACGATGACTCCAGGAATAATGGTCCTTTGGCTTCTTGCGGTTCCTGCATTCGCGTCTTCGCCGCAGCCTGCTGCCTATGTCATTGGCGTGCAGGATGTCCTGGCAGTGACCGTGTTCGATCAGCCTACGCTCACTGGAAAGTACACCGTCGAAGCGGATGGGACCGTCAACCTGCCCTGGATAGGTCATATAAAAGCCGACGGCCTCAGCGTTCGGGACTTCGAAGGTCAGGTGAAGAGCAGACTCGAAAAGGGATTTCTGAGAAATCCTCAAGTCGCGGTCGGCGTTGATGTGTATCGAAGTCAGCGCGTCTTCGTCATGGGCAACGTTCGCGCGTCCGGCGCATACCCGCTCACCGGTGACATGGATCTGATCGAGGCCCTTTCCAAAGCGGGAATCGTCTCGGCAAGCGAGATCATCATCGTCAGGCCGGCGAAGGCGTCTGGTCCGGTGCTACCAGGTCAGGATGCGGACGCGAAGGTGATGAAGATAGACGTCAGATCGCTTCAGGAAGGATCGCGGGCCCAGAACGTGGCGTTGATGAACGGAGACACGATTTTCGTCCCGCTCCCGGAGATGGTCTATGTCTTCGGTCAGGTAACTCGTCCCGGCGCCTATCCGGTCGACAAGACGACGACGGTGCTCCAGGCGCTGTCGCTTGCCGGCGGCGTGACCGAGCTCGCATCGTTGAACAAGGTCAGGGTCATCCGCACGGTCGACGGCAAGCCGAAAGAAACCAACGCCAAACTGAGTGACATCGTGAAACCCGGCGACACGATCTGGGTCCGCGAGAGGTGGTTCTGATGGCCGACGGACTTAGCGATCTGGATCCTTCGACGACGCGTCTGCAGCTCGATCCGATTGCCGGCGTCGAGCCGGTGTATCGGAGCGGCGCCGACGACACTCCGCTGGTCGACCGTGTTCGCGTCTTGTTCAAACGGCGGTGGACGCTTGTCACGGTCTTTGTGCTCGTCATGCTGACGGTCGTTGCGGACACCTTCACGCAGTCGCCGATCTACGTGGCGCGCGCACAGCTTCTCATTGAATCGGCCGATCCGAACGTCGTGACGTTCAAGGGCGTGATCGACGAGGCAAAAACGTTCGATTACTACCAGACCCAGTACCGGTTGCTGCAAAGCCGCACGTTGGCGCGAAAGGCGATCGACGATCTGCGCCTCTGGGCTCGACCTGATTTCGGCCGCGGTGGCAGACGCTTTAGTTTGTACAGCCTGCTGAGCGCCGCAACGAGAAAGAACTCTTCCTTGCCGTCCCCGGGTGAGACCCGGTCGCAGGCGGCGACAATCGACGCATTTCTGGATGGACTGACGATCGCTCCAGTGCGCCTCAGCCGGCTGGTGGACGTCAGATACGAGTCCCCGGACCCGGAGCTCGCGGCGAACGCGGCGAATGCGCTGGCTCGCGCCTACATTGCCCAAAACCTCGAGTACCGATTCTCGGCGTCGAAAGAGGCGTCCGACTTTCTGGCGCAGCAGCTCGGCGAACAGCGTAAGAAGATGGAGGGCAGCGAGAATCTGCTTCAACAATACCGGGAACAGAATGACGCGGTATCCCTGGAGGATCGCCAGAACATACAGGTTCAGAAGCTTGCTGAATTGAGCGGCGTCGTTACCAGGGCCAAGACCATCCGCATTCAGAAGGAGGCGCTTTACAACCAGCTTCGCTCGATGCAGAGCGATCGGGCTGCGCTCGACACGATTCCGGAGATCCTGGCCAACGGATTCATCCAGCAGCTGCGTGCGCAATTGGCCGATCTCCATCGCCAGAAGGCGCAGCTCGGAGAAAAAGTGCTGGACCAGCATCCAGACATGGTGGCCATCACCACGGCAATTCAGACAACCGAGGCGCGCCTGCAGGGTGAAATCGGAAAAGTGCTCGAGTCGATCAAGAACGATTACCTTTCCGCAGGGGCTCAGGAACGAAGCCTGACTCAAGCACTGGACACCCAGAAGTCCGAGATTCAGGCGATGAACCGGAAATCGATCGATTACAACGTGCTGCAGCGCGACGCGCAGAGCAACCGGCAGCTCTACGACAGTCTGCTTCAGCGCGCGAACGAGACTGGTGTATCAGGCGAACTGCGGACCAGCAACGTACGCATCGTCGATCGCGCCGAAGTGCCAACGTCCCCGGACAGGCCCGCGAAAACGTTCAATCTGCTGGTGGGCGCCGTGCTCGGGCTGTTCGGCGGCATCGTTCTCGCCGTGTTCTTCGAATACGTCGACAGCAGAATCAAGAAGCCGGACGACATCAAAAGCGCACTCGGATTGCCGTTCCTGGGAATGATACCGGCGGTATCCCGCAAGGATGCGGTGTCGAAGTGTCCGATGATCAACGATGGCGTCCCGCCCGGTTTCCTCGAAGCGTTCCGGTCGATACGCACGAACGTCGTGTTCTCGAGTGTGACCGATGGATGTCGTTCGGTCGTGATCACGAGCACCGGCGCCAACGAAGGAAAGACGTCGGTGGCGGTCAATCTCGCGATTGCCGTCGCCCAGGCCGGCCAGCGGGTGCTGGTGATCGACGCCGACATGCGGCGGCCCGACGTGCACACCATCTTCGGGCAGCCGCAGGAGCCCGGCCTGTCCAACCTGCTCGCGGCCACGGCGAAAGCCAGCGAGAGTGTCCGGCACACGAACGTTCCCGGTCTGTGGGCGCTCTCGGCTGGCCGCCTGCCGCCGAACCCCGCCGAACTGCTGGGATCGCCACGAATGAAGGAGTTCATCGCCACGCTCGCCGGCCACTTCGACTGGGTCATCATCGATACGCCGCCGATCATGGCCGTCACCGATGCCGCCGTGATCGGGCATCTGGCGACCGGCGCGATTTTCGTCGTGGGTGCGGAAATGACCACCCGGCAGGCGGCGTCCGCCGCGATCGAGCAGCTGCAGTCTGCGCAGGTGCGGCTGATTGGGGGCATCCTCAATCGCGTCGACCTCGAACGCGACGCGTACTATTACTCGAAGTACTACCGCCGCGAATACACGCACTACTACACGAAGAACGAAGTCGCGCGCGTTGGGTGACCCTCTCGTCCTCGTCACGGGTGGAGCCGGCTTCATCGGCTCGTACACCGTCGATCGGCTCCTGACTCGCGGCTATCGTGTCCGCGTGTTGGACAACCTCCAGCCGCGAGTGCATCCACGCGGCAAACCGCCGTGGGTACCTCCCGATGTCGAGTTCATCAAGGGCGACGTCGCCAATCGCGATGATCTGAGTCGGGCGCTCCAGGGCGCGGACTACGTGCAGCATCTGGCTGCCTACCAGGATTACCTCCCCGAGTTCTCTCTCTTCGTTCACACGAACGCGGAGAGCGCCGCGCTGCTGTTCGAATTGATCGTCTCGGATCCGCGCCGCTATCCGGTCAGGAAGATCGTGTTTGCATCGTCGCAATCGGTCTGCGGCGAAGGGCGATACTTCTGTCCGGCGTGCGCCGGCGGCGGCGCGTGCCCGACCATTCATCATCAGTTGAGCAGGCCGTCGCTGGTGCGCGAGCTGCCGTCAGACGCCATCCGCATCCCCGGTCCGCGGCCGCTGGATCAGCTGCAACGCGGGGACTGGGAAGTCAGATGCCCCGTCTGCGGCCGCGCGATGGATCCGATTCTCATCGACGAAACGACGTGCAGTCCGGGCACGGCCTATGGCGTCACCAAGTACGCGATCGAGCTCCTCGCCGATCGGCTTGGCCGCCGGTACGGCATTCCGACCGGCTGCATGCGCTACACGTACGTGCAGGGCCCGCGCAACAGCTTCTACAACGCGTACTCGGGCATCGCGAGGCGCTTCGCGCTGCGGCTGCTGAGCGGGCTCCCGCCGCAGGTCTACGAGGATGGACTCCAGCTTCGCGACTACGTCAACGTGCGCGACGTCGCACGCGCCAACGTTCTCGTGATGGAGGAGCCGGCCGCGGACTTCGGCGTGTTCAACGTGGGCGGCGGGCGGGCGATTACCGTCCTCGAGTTCGCCGAGCTCATGCTCCGCGAGTTCAGGTCGTCGCTGGAGCCCGACGTCCCCGGCGAGTTTCGGCTGGGCGACACGCGCCACACCGTCTCGGACATTTCAGCGCTTCAGGCGCTCGGTTGGGCGCCGGAGATCCCCGTCGAACAGAACGTCGTGGAGTACGCCGCCTGGATGCGCGAGCAGGATTCCACGCCCGAGTACCTCGAAGAGGCCGAGCGCGTCATGCGCGAGCAGGGCGTCGTTCGTCGAGCGGCGGTCTCGGCACATGGATGATCCCGAGCGCCGGCTGACGCTGCTGCCGAGAGCGCGGAAGTTCCTGCGCAATGCAGTGGCGGACGTCCGAAGCTGTCCCCGCCTCGCGGACAAGCTCGCGGTTGCGACGGCGGATGCCGCGCGTGTGTTGACGACAACCATCAACGGCGCCGGCGCGGCTCTCGGCCGCCGCACGGATCTGATTCCGTCGAGCGTCTTCCCACTGCGCGACGTCACAATCGTGAACGAGGACGGCCACTTTTGGTGCCGCCGGCGCACCTCCGACTACGCGGTCGTGCGTCCGGATTACGAACGATCGCTGCGCGGGCTGTTCACGCTCGAACGGGGCGTATTCGTCGACGTCGGCGCGCACATCGGCAAGTACGGCGTCATGGTTGGACGGCAGTTGAGCTCCCGCGGCCGGGTCATCGCGATCGAGCCCGATCCTCAGAACTTTTCCGTGCTGTCCCGCAACATTCGAGCGAACGCGCTCGCCAACGTCACCGCGGTCAACGTGGCGTGCGGAGACCTGGATGGCGAAGCCATTCTTCACCGCGATCCGCACGACCCGATCAAGCATTCGATCCGTGGCGATGTCGGGCCGGGCGTGAAGGTCGGCGTCAGGAGGCTCGATTCGCTCCTCGGCGAGCTGGGCGTTTCGGTCGTCGATCTCCTGAAGCTGGATGCCGAGGGGATGGAGGTGCCGGTGCTCCGCGGCGCCCAGGAGACGTTGCGCCGCAGCCCGGACATTCGAATCATCGTGGAAGCCGAGAACGATGAACCGCTGGAATTCCTGCGGGCGCACGATTTCATGCTGGAGCGGACACACCACTATTTCGGCGTCAGCGGCTGGTATTACCTGGCCACGCGGAAGCGGAGCGAGCTGCGGGCGCTGGCGACAGCATGAAGATTCTTTACAGCGGTCCACTCGGCCGGTGGAGCACCACCGAGGCGCGGCGTCGAGCGCTGGTGGATCTTGGACATGAGGTCCACAGTCTTGATGTCCGGAAATATCTCACGACGAGACCGGCATGGTGGTCCGCCGTCGAACGTCACGTTCTCGCAGGTCCGCACGTCGCCGCCTACAACCGGGACCTCTTTCGATTCGCGTGCGACGTGCGCCCTGATCTCGTCTGGCTCGATACCGGCGCGTTCGTTCGCCGCACGACGGTCCGGAAGCTGCGCGATCTCGGCGCACCGATGCTCGCGTACAACTCGGACTATCTGCGCTACCGGCAGTACTCGTGGCGCCACTACCTCGCGTCGGTGCCGCTCTACGATGTGCACGTCATCACCAACCAGCTCAACGTACCTTTCCTGCGACAACTGGGCGCGAAGAAGATAGTCAACACGCTTGCGGCGTTCGACCCCGATCTCCATCGTCCACCTCAATTGACGACCGGGGATCGGGAGCGATTCGACACGGACGTCGTGTTCCTTGGTCATTGCGAAGCCTATTACGTCCGCGTGTTGGCTGCGCTGCGCCGGGCGGGACTCCGCGTTCGCGTGTGGGGACCGGGATGGAAGCGGCGCGCAGCGCGCGGCGAGCTCGCGGATGCCGTACAGGAGCCCGGTCAGTTGTGGGGTCCCGACGGCGTCAAGGCGATGGCCGTCGCCCGGATTTGCGTCGGCCTCGTGTCGAACCAGAACCGCAGCGAGTCGACCGGAAGAAGTTTCGAGGTGCCGGCGATCGGGTCGTTTTTCCTGGCGCAGCGGACGCGCGAGCATGCGGCGCTGTACGAGGAGGGCACGGAAGCCGAATTCTTCTCGGATCTCGACGAGCTCGTGAAGAAGGCGCGTCACTACCTGCACGCCGGGCCCGAGCGCCAGGCGATCGCCGCCGCCGGGCACAAGCGGCGCTGGGAATCCGGCGGCACTCACGTCGATCGGGTCGGAGAGATCCTGTCGGCGATCTGAAGTCGATGCTGCGCAACCTTCGCGTCCTGGTGATGGAGCCGGCCAATCAGCAGCTCCATATCGACACAGCGCGTCCAAACGGTGCCCTGGGACCGGCATACCTCGTCGGAGCGCTGCGCGCGGCCGGCATCGAAGCTGATTACTATGACGGCAGCGTCGGGTGGCCCGGCGATCCGCTGCAGGAAACATTCTTCAACCGGGTCGAACAGGAAAACGGGACCATCCGGTACGGCGCCTCCACCGATCGTCTATCCGACGTCATCAGCCGTTACGACGTCGTCGCGACGTCCTCGATCTTCACCGCGCAGACGCGCATGCACTTCGAGATTGCCGCGGTGGCGCGCGGCGTCGAGCGGCAGGACGGCAGGCGCATGCTGCTCGTGAGCGGCGGCGCCAACGCGCGCGCGCTGAGATCGCAGTTCCTGACCGCCGGGTTCGACGTCGTCGCGCTCGGGGAGGGCGAGCGGACCATCGTGGAGCTGGTCCAGGAGTTCAGCCGGCCCGCGCCTGATTTTTCTCGAATTGCCGGTATCGCCTTTCGAACGAACGGACATCTCGCAACCAACGCGGCATGCAACGAATCGGCGGCGCACGTGCTGGACGAAGTCGCGCCGCCGGCGCTCGAGGCGCTGCCTCTCGACGTCTATCGCGATGTGGGCATCCCGCACGCCGGCATGCTGGCGCCCGGCACCATGTTCGCGACGCTCCAGACGTCGCGCGGATGCCAGGACCACTGCACCTTCTGCCATATCTCGCTGGAAAAGGCGCAAAGAAACCTGTTCGGCCCGATCGGGTATCTGCGTGAGTTCTCGAAAGAGCGTGTGGGGGAAGACGTCTCGCGCGCCGTCGCCCTCGGTGTGTCACGACTCTATTTCGAGGACGACAATCTCTTCTTCAACAAGAAACGGCTCGCCGAGCTCGCGCCGTTCCTTCAGCACGACGGTCTCGAGTACAGCAATGTGAACGGCGCCAATCTCCGGTTCCTGTTCAGGAAAGAGTCGGGCGAGTTCGTGGTGGACACGGCGTTCATCAGACTGCTCGCCGATTTCGGGCTTCGCGAACTCGTTCTCCCGTTCGAATCGAGAAATCGCGACATCATCGAAAAGTACGCCAGCGGAAAGTACGACCCGGACGTCATGGACTCGTTCAAACTCGTTCGAGCCTTGAAGGCGGTTGGCATCCGGCTCGCCGGCAACTTCATGATCGGTTTCAAGGACGAGTCGTGGGAATCGGTGCTTCGGACGAAGGAGTTCGCGCGGCGCCTGGTCGATGAAGGTCTCGATGCCGTCGGGTTCATGATCCCGGTCCCGTATCCCGGCAGCCTCGATTTCGAGAACGTGATGCAGGACCCGGCCCGGCGAGCCGACTTCGAGGCGCGGACGCTCGACTACACCGATCGGATGCACTGGCGCGCGCGACCGCTGTTTCCCACACTCGTGCCCGGCGAGCGCCTCGAAGCCGCCGTACGAGATTTCTGGCTCGAAATAAATCCAGCACCCTATATCGCCGAAAAGCAGGCACAAAACGTCTCCGTGTCCCTGAGCGTCCACGCCTCATCCGGCCGGCCGTTTTAATCCAGTAGCGTTGTGCTCCCGTTCGAGTTGATTTTGCCTGCCGCGGTGTTGGCCGTCGTGGCAGTGCTCGCCCGCACACTCCAGGGCAGCTGGCTCGCACCAGGGCCGCTGTTCGCCCTCATGTGGTCCACCGTCGTGTGGGTGTCCCTCGTCTCTCCAATCTGGGGAACGCCGGTCTATCCGGTCTGGCAGGGAGCGCTCTGGTGGATCGTGGCGGCGACCGGCGTACTGTGCGCGGGCAGTCTCGCCGGCGATATGACTTTCAGGCGCGCCGCTCGGAACGTGCCTCTGACGACGACCCGCTTCGCACCGACGTTGCCAGCCGTCCGATTCCTGATTCCGGCTGGTGTGGCGATCGGGTTGCTCTACGCCGCGATCAGCCTTGGTCTGGAGAGCGATCCGCCTACGTACCTGCAGATCATTTTGGTTCCGAACTATGCCGGACCTGTCCTGGGCGGAATGCTCTTCGCGACCGACCGATCCCGACGGCGGCACCTGGCGTGGCTGACACTCGTACCGGGGTTCTTCATCGGTCTAATGGGCGTCGGGCGAACGGCGGTCATCGCGCCGATGACGTTCTGGCTGGCCGGTTATTTCGGAATGGGCGTATATGTCGGAGGCTCTCGTTTGAACCTCTTCACGCGGCGGCACATTCTCGCCGGAACGGTCCTCGTGCCGTTTGTGTTATTCATTGGGATCTCGTTTCAGGTCTTTCGATTAGTAATCCTTCCGTACTCCGCCTACAGCGCCCGCCTCGAAGCATATTGGAATCTGCTTGATCGG
>Ga0114129_10014283_pt1 | contig 11317 bp, 6 predicted proteins | sample RhiMetdeltSRZDD1_FD_80071 | JGI IMG/M metagenome (GOLD analysis project Ga0114129, IMG submission 80071) | Populus rhizosphere microbial communities from Tennessee, USA - Rhizosphere MetaG P. deltoides SRZDD1 (version 2) (version 2) | ecosystem: Host-associated > Plants > Roots > Rhizosphere >... | reverse complement strand
ATTCTCGATGATGCCGAAGCAATGGGCATCGAGCGCCAACTGCTGATCGAACGGTTGCCAAAACAGACGGCGATGCAAATGGTAGGTTCTCAGTATTATTGGATTCACCACTTCAATCCCGTTGCCATGCTGGGCTACATTGCCGTCATGGAGGGTGAACCGCCGAAGACCGCATTCATCGAAGGAGTAATACGCCGCACCCAACTTCCGGCCGAGGCTTTCAGCAGCTTTCTGCTTCATGCGAAGATCGATCCCGCGCACCGGGCCGATTTAGATGCGTTGCTCGACTCGTTTTTGTTATCCGCCGATCAGCATATGATTATCGGCTTGTCCGCGTTGCAAACGATACAGTACCTTAAAAGCGTGCTGACGGACGTCAACAACTCCCACCCGTGTTAGGATTCCTCATTAAAGCGTAGCGCTGCGACAAGTCGCCCTAAGGTTTTTATGGTCGCACTTAATGACGACACGACTCAGGCCCTGGTACTCCCGACCGTGGGCCGCTTCACCATGCTTACGCAGATTGGTCAGGGCGGAATGGGCGTGCTCTTTAAGGCTTTTGATCCAAAGCTCAACCGACCTATTGCCCTGAAGTTCTTAAGAAAACCGCTTGAGCTTGATCCCGCGAGCGCGACAAGGTTCCTCAATGAAGCACGGGCAGCAGCAGTGCTTGACCATCCAAATGTCTGCACAGTCTATGACGTAGGCTCCGTCGAGAACGAAGTTTACATTGCTATGGCTTTCATTGAGGGTGAAAGCCTTAAACAAAAAATTAAGAGAGCACCTCTGCCGTTCGACGAGGCAGTAGAAATCGCTCTCCAGGTGGGAATGGGGTTACGGGAAGCGCACTCAAAGGGAATCGTTCACCGGGATATCAAGCCATCCAACCTCCTGCTTACTCGCGGCGGAGTAGTCAAGATTGTCGATTTCGGCCTCGCCTTATTACCCACAGACGACAAAGTTACGCGTGAGGGCACATCTATAGGCACGCCCGCGTACATGTCTCCGGAACAGATCAAGGGCGACTCAACCGACCATCGAGCAGATCTGTGGTCACTGGGTGTCACCATTTATGAGAGTCTGACGGGCAGTTTGCCATTTACCGGACAAAACATGCCGGCGCTCGTGCACGCGATTTTGTTCGATGATATTGATTGGAAACGAATTAGCAGCGCCGGTTACCTCTCTCGCATCGAGCCTCTTCTTCGCAAACTGTTAAAAAGGGAGCGTGACGAACGCTATGCTTCGGCAGACGACCTGATTACAGATTTGAAAGCGCTTACAATCGCGCTGCCGCGGCCGGTGAACACTTCCACAGCAAATGAATCGTGTATAGCCGTTCTGCCGTTTGCAAATCTTAATCAAAGTGACAACACAGAATATTTTAGTGACGGCTTGACGGATGAGCTCATCAATGCCCTGGCGCAAATCGATGGCCTTCGTGTCGTGTCTCGCAGTTCGGCCTTTGCGTTCAAAGGACAATCTATCAGCATCAAAACTATAGGCGAGCAGCTAAAGGTGCCAATAGTTCTCGAAGGCAGTGTTCGAAGCGCCGGCAATCGGTTGCGCGTGACCGTTCAGTTAACAAACGTTGCGGATGGTTTCCACCTGTGGTCCGAACGGTTCGACCGCGAACTCAAAGACATCTTTGAATTACAGGACGAAATCACGCTCGGCATTGTCGAGAAGCTAAAAGTCAAACTGAGTCCCAAAGCTGTCGTAACTACAGACATTAGTGCCACCGTACGGCTGCAAGCATACGACGTCTATCTGGAAGGCAAATACAACTGGAACCGGCAAACGGAGGACGGTTTTCAAAAAGCAATTCTGTGTTTCGAGAAGGCCACGCAAATTGACCCGTTATTCGGTGCCGCACATGCGGGCCTCGCAGACGCGTATAGCTTTCTGGGCTTTCATGGACTCGCCCCGTCGCTACAGATCTTTCCGAAGGCTCGCGCAGCCGCGGAGACGGCCCTGGCACTGGATCCCAGTCTGCCGGATGCAAACATCTCGATGGGGTACGTCAAGCTCTATCACGATTGGAACTGGAAAGAAGCTGAGTATTATCTGCGTCGAGCAGTTGAACTAAACCCCAGCAGTGCCAAAGCGTTCTACTCCCTAATGTTGTGTTTGGTTCAAACAGGACGATTTGCTGAAGGTCGCGCTGCTCTCGAAAAAGCGCTGGTCCTGGATCCTTTTAACATGATGTATCGGACTTCGGCTGGATGGCTTGAATATTACGCCAAACGCCCACGCGTAGCCGCTGAACGACTCGAAGAAGCAATGAAATCAGACCAGACATACCCGGAACTTTGGGTGGCATTGGGTGCAGCATACGAACAGCTGGGCTTGTTCAAGGATTCCATCGAGTATCTCGAAAAGGCGGCAGCTGTATACGGCAAACACCCGCTCGTACTCGCTTTTTTGGGCTCGGCGTACGCTTCCGCCGAGCAACGTGAAAAGGCTCAGGACGTTCTCTCGAGGTTAGATAAACTGTCTGAAACTCAATTCGTACCAGCAGCTTGTCGCGCAATTGTGTATATGGCTTTGCAGGACAAGGAATCTGCTCTCACACAACTGCAGCTGGCGGCAAAGAACCGGGATGCGTTCCTATGCTGGCTAAACGTTCTTCCGCTAAGCGAATCCCTCCGGCCGGATCCACGATTTAAGGAACTACTTTCAGAGATCGGGTTTGAGCAATAAACATCAGATGCTCGATTGCCCAAGACGCAACGTATCGCCTTTTGGAGGATCAGCTCACTCAACCGTCCATGAAACGCGTCTAAGTGGCACAGACTTCAGTCTATGCCACTTTAGGCGCGTTCCCTGGACGGTTGAGTGCTTAACTTCTGGGTGGCAATGACAACGCAACGCGGTACACTGCTGCGCCGTCGATTTCAACGTCTTTCGTGACTGGTGGACCACTATCTGGTTTCAGAGTAATCCGGTACTTGGCTACTTCGGGTGACAGCCTGAATACAAAGGAACCTGTTTCATTAGTTAGGCGGCCATCGATCTTCTTCACAGTGCCATCTTCCAACAACCTGCCCAACTCAATCTTTGCGTTCGGAACACTCCGCCCTTCCGCCGTGAAGACACTGCCACGAATGAAGGCAATTGAGCCTTCGTCAATCGTTAGTATGAGCCGGTCTCCGAGAGAACGTGTCTTTCCAGCTTTGACTTCGACATTCTCGATCGTGCCAACGCTCAAGCCCGGTTTGCGGAATGTTAAGCCATACGTTCCAGGTGCAAGGCGAAGCGAAAACTCACCGTTCTTGTCTGTTTCACTGCGGCGCAATTCCTTATCACCCTGCCGTATCAAAACGGTCACACCCGACGGCGATCCCGACTCAACCCTCACTTTTCCCTTCAGAACGCCGGTGGTGCGATCCTGACTAGACACCGTGAGCGCCGCACAGAGGACGGCGGCTACAACAAGTCCGAATCTATTGAATCTCATTTGGGCTCCTCCACGTATAAACGAGAGTCGGCTGGATATTACCATCACCGGGTTTTTAGCCACAGTAGCGAGGCTATGGATGCCCTTTTATAACGCGGATGTTGCCTTTCCGGTTGGTGTGAAAAGTTGACAGAGCCGTATAATCGAAGATACCCCGATCGGAACCAGGTATGAATCCCTCTCGTTTTATCGCTGTCCTTCGTCGCTCTTATTTATTCATATTATGTCTGTTAGCTCTCACTCCGATCGCGGGCCAGACTCCAGATCAAGCACAACGACCGCGCAAAGTTTTCGTCCAGTCTGATCAGGAACCTGACGACATTTTGAAGATTAATACCGACCTCGTGTCTGTGGATGTTACCGTCACGGATGACGAAGGCCGTCCAGTTCGCAATCTGCGCAAGGAGGACTTCAAGATATTCTCGGACGGACTCGAGCAACCTGTGTCACTCTTTCAGATGGAGACTCGAATGGGCGATCCGCGCCCGCTGGCGGTCGTGTTTGCCCTGGACATCTCAGGCAGTATGACATCGGAAGAGATGGATCGTCTGAGACTCGCTTTGCAGGCTTTCTCAACTCAACTCGCCGATCATCCAGCCTTGTATTCAGTTATGACTTTTGGCATGCACGTAAAAACGCTGCAGCGATTTACCTCGGATGCGGAAAAACTTGACAAGACATTCGATCGAATTGCGCGCGAGCCCAATGGTCTTTCGACGCACACATTCGATGCGGTAGATGACGCAGTAAGAACGCTGGTTCGCCAGACGCCACGCACACAACAACGCCGGCTGGTGAAACGAGCTGTGCTGGTAGTAACGGATGGCTTCCCCGTAGGTGATACAGTGTCAGCAGAAACTGTCATCGAACGGGCAAATGCCGCGGAGGTCAGTGTCTATGTAGTGACGCTGCCTTCATATTCGCGAGTGATGCAGGCATCGACGCAGACGCCTCTGCCGACTCCCTTGGACGTGAGTGGGCTAGCAGAGAAAACTGGTGGCAGAAGTGTGTACGCTAACGAGAAGGATTATGGCCCACTTTTCCGGGCACTTGCGGAAGAAGTGAGCTCTGCATATGTAATGGCTTTTTATCCGCCTGAGGAGAAGCGTCGTGATGGGCAAACCCACACTATAAAAGTTACAGGACCGTCCGGACTAACGTTGCGACAGAGCCGTGAAGCTTATCAAGCCTCGAAACCCAGGAAGCCCTAGAAAAATCACTGAGTAAGCCTACTCCTAGTACTCGTCTTCGTCCTCATCCTCGTCATAATCTTCTTCTTCGACGATATCTAATTCGACGGGATCGAGGCCGACGACCTCAAGTCCAGTCCCGCATTCGTCACACGAAACGATATCGCCCTTATCTGTGTCCATGTCTACATGGACATCAGCGTCACATTCAGGGCAAGTTCCTGTCGGCACCTTAGCTACCTCCGGACATTTGTGAAGGCAGTGCTCACGCTTTTACTGCGGGAGAGCCACCTTGTTATGGATAGCGGACAATCTAACCGTCACGGTCAGATTTTGCAACACTCTTTTTAGCATCTTTATTCTGGTCCGTAACAAGGATTTCATCCGCAATCCGCTGGCCAAATTAAACCGATTCAAAATTCCGCTCGACTGTGGCTTTCCACATTCTCATGCGCCGTACTTAACGCCTGAAATAAAAGGGTTAACCTGCCAAACCGCTGTTTGTCACCGCCTCGTTTCGCAATTCGGAACGGCATCATACTGCGCACGATGTTTGCGCAAGTAACAAGAAGAGGGATCGGCGTAATGATGGCAGTCGGGTTTGTCATCGTGCCGGCGGTTTCATACTTCTCGTGGGGCCGAACTGTCAGGACCAACCTCAATCCATCCTCGAAAAACCAACCAAACGAACCACGAACCACTGACCGTTCGGTCCCGCGCAAACTTCCAAGCTCGCCGTCGTTAGATATGGACCACGATGGACTGCCTGACGCGGCGGAGCTCTCCACATTTATGGAGCGACAGAACTTTCGGCACTGGTTCACAGGGATTGCGGAAATGCAATTTTATCGACTAAGCGACAGCTGGAATACAGACCAACGTGACTGTGCCGGATTGGCTCGCTTCGCCTGGCGCGAGGCGCTGAAACGTCACGATCGTTCCTGGTATCAGAAGATGGGCTCAGGTTACGAGCAGTTTGGTGCAGATACGACCGAATCCCGACGTGAGCCAAGCCCGCTCGGTGAAAAACTCTTTCGCACCGATTTTGGACCTTATCGCGAGGACGATATTGCCAACGGAAAGTTTTCCGAATTTGCGGATGCGCGCACGCTCAAAACTTTCAATTGTGACTTCATCAGCCGCAATCGCGAGAAAGCGCAGCCTGGCGATTTACTCTTCTTTTATCAGCCCTGGGTCCAGAAGTTTCCTTTTCACGTGATGATTTTTCTCGGAGAGGCCCATATCGCTCCAGATGGCAACAAGGATTGGGTGGTGTATCACACGGGTGCTTCACCAACGGACGAAGGCGCTGTCAAGAAAGTCCGGCTTGCGGTTCTGGATCACCACCCAAACAAGCGATGGCGTCCGGTTGAGAGTAATCCTAATTTTCTTGGTTTTTATCGGCTCAAGATCCTTGAGTAACTCTTCTGTTACGGAGGAACGAACGTGTTCCGATTCAAGCTTGCCCGCCACTCCGCCCCTCTGATCGTTTACTTGGCTGTGATCGCCGTCGTTTGCACGGTAGCCGTGCTGCGTTCGCGCGCAATGCCGGTCGCTACGGGTTACACCCCCAATCGAACTCCCTCGGAAGTCAGTTCGGATCGACCTTACTTTTCATTGTCAACTCATCGAACATTCGGCACGAATGAGTCTTCGCGCTTATGGGTCGATTATCGACACGTGGATCATCTGGACTTCCGCGTGTATCAGGTCAAAGATCCATCTCGTTTCTTTGCCGGCCTGAAGAACCCTCATCAAATGGGTGAACGAGAGGAGGAAGAAATTGCCACTCAGAGAAGCCGTCCTTCCCTTCTCGAACGTGTCAGAACATTCAAGCGCTGGGCGCTCACAGGTATTAAGGATTACGTCCGTACTCAGCTCGCACACGATTCGCGACAGGCCTTCAACAACAAATTTCGCGCAGAAGAGCCGAGCAAACGCACGCCGCTCAATACTGCCGACTACGCACGCGTGCCGTTGCTGAACGCAAATCAGTTAGTTAGCAGCTGGCGTGAACCGCTGGCGCCGCTCGATAACGAATATGACCGCCGCATGGTTCCATTAGGCAAGCGTGAGCCTGGTGTGTACCTGGTTGAGGCGGTCGAGGGTGACTTGCGCGCATATACCATAGTTGTTGTTACTGATCTCGCAATGGTTGAGAAGACAACACGTGATGGCGAGTTGCTGGTGCACACAGTTGACCGCCGTACAGGCGAGCCTCGTCCCGATGCAAAAGTGGAAATAGTTCGGGGTAGAAAAGTAATTGCAACTGGGAACACCGACAAGGAAGGAATTCTACGGACGCACATCCAGCGTGCTGAAGATGAAACAACCGATCCTGCCACTGACGACACCGAAAGCAGTGGGTACATCATTCTTGCACGTCAACGTGAGAACTTTGCGATCTCCGATCTCGAATCGTATTACTTCCACGGTTACGACGACGAGGACCAGAACAAATTCCTTGGATACATCTATACCGATCGCCCCATTTATCGTCCTGGTCACAAGGTCTACTTTAAAGGAATCGTCCGAGCGATTGACGACAAGGGAGTCTACCATCAACTTGAAGGTAACTCTGTTAGCGTAACGATCGAAGATCCAAACAACGCAAGTATATTTGCCAAGGATCTTCCACTTTCTTCTCGCGGGACCTTCAGTGGCGAACTCGACATTGCCGACGAGGCTCCGTTGGGCAATTACCGAATTGTAGCGGAAGCAAATGGCAGCAGCTCAGAGGGAAGTTTTCAAATCGCAGAGTACAAAAAACCCGAATACAAGGTAAGAGTTTCCGCTCCGGGCAAATTCGTCGCATCGGGCACAACTACAAAATTTACCATCGATGCACGGTATTTTTTCGGCGCGCCGGTCGCCACTGCTGAAGTCAAATACTACATCTACCGTTCACGCTACTACGCCTGGGCTGGAAGTGATGAAGATGACGAGGATCAGTCCGCAGATGAAGACAGCGATGAGGAAACATCTTCGTACTACGGATACGGCAATGACATGGTCAAGGAAGGCGACGGAAAGCTGGATAGTCATGGGCAGATGGAGGTCGAGCTTGAGGTACCCGCAGCGAGTGAAACTGATCCGTTCGATTACAGCTACCGCCTGGATGCACAGGTGACGGACTCAGCTCGCCGTACGATTGACGGTTCATCCAGTTTCGTTGCAACCCGGGGCAATGTTGTCGTCGGTGCGTCGCCTGATCATTACGTCTTCAAGAAAGGCTCCGTCGCACGCATCAATGTCCGCACAACAAACTATGAGGGTACACCGGTTTCTGCCCAGGTAACACTAAAGTTCGTCGTTCGAACATGGACCAAACAACAGAGTGATAACTCCTCTTCAGATTACGAGCCCCATGAGAGAGAAATCTCATCCGCAGACGTCACAACTGATGCGCAGGGGCACGCCAGATTCGACTACACCACCACCGAACCTGGAAGCATCGAGATAAAAACGCTCATCGCAGAGAAGGAAAAACAGTACGTCTCTTATGCCGGGGGTCTGTGGGTAACAGACGCTGATCTCGAATGGACAGACTCCTCCTACTATAGTGAAAACTACAACTCCATAAGACTAGTTTCAGACAAGAAGTCTTACAGGCCAGGAGAAACGGCTCACATACTGGCAATCTTGCCCACTGAAAAAACCAATTTGCTGGTAACTACCGAGCTCGCCAGCGTGATGGATGTCAAACAACTAAGTGTGCCAGGTAAGTCAGTAATGATCGACGTGCCTATCCAGGCGAGTTACGCCCCGGATGTGTATGTCAATGTTACTTACGTGAAAGACAGCGATATGTACACGCAGGATCTACGATTGGCCGTGCCCGCGCGTGACAAGATCCTGAATCTTGAAATCATCTCGAACAAGAAGGAGTACAAGCCGCGCGAAAGCGCTTCATACACTGTGCTTGCGCGCGATGCGAATGGCGCCCCTGTGCCGAACGCTGAAATCAGCCTCGGCGTCGTTGATGAAGCGATCTACAGTGTGATGCCTGAAACAGCCGGAAATATCCGCAAGGAATTTTACGGCCGGCGTTACAACTCCGTTGAGACACATCTCTCCATTTCTTATAGCTTCACCGGTTACGCAGGTGACAAGCCGATAGATCTAGCACGCAATAAGAAGACCTATGAATTAGCCGATTTCAAGAACGAAGGCGACTATGTCGAGCCAATCGTTCGCAAGCAATTCAAGGACACTGCGTTCTGGCAGGCGAACGCGATTACGGGAGCCGACGGAAGAGCGACAGTTAAGTTCCGTCTTCCGGACAATCTGACAACTTGGCGCGCTACCGCACGTGCTGTTACTGCTGACACAAAAGTCGGCGCCTCCAAGTACACAGTGGTGGCGAGAAAAGATGTTATCCTGCGACTTGAAACACCGCGTTTTCTCACACAAGGCGACACAGTCACACTATCAGGAATAGTTCACAACTATCTGAATGCTCCTAAGGCTACGCAGATCTCACTCGAAGTAAATGGCGCCCAGCTGCTCAGCTCAGCAAAGCAGACCGTTACAATAGATAAACAAGGAGAACACCGGCTTGACTGGCAGATTTCTGCGCCAGAAACAGGGCAGATCAAACTCCTTGCGCGTGCGCTCACAAATACCGAATCAGACGCGGTGGAGTTAACGCTCGATGTTGTGCCTCGAGGTCTTCATCAGACCGATAAGGAGGTGTGGGCGAGTCAGGATGATACCGTTGACCGAACATTGACGTTCCAGTTGCCTGCGGATGCAGACACCAATGCGAGGAACTTGCGACTGGAAGTCTCGTCGTCCGTTGCGGGAACTTTGTTTGGTGCCCTCGATTACCTGACAACCTACCCGTATGGATGCACTGAGCAAACGATGTCGAGCTTCCTACCAAACGTAATCGTTTCTCAAGCACTAAAAGACGTGAAGACAGCGTCTATTACCAACACAAACGATCTCAACAAAAAAGTCCAGCGTGGTCGCGATCGCCTCTACATGTTTCAGCATTCCGATGGTGGATGGGGTTGGTGGAAAAACGACCAAAGTGATCCATTCATGACAGCGTACGTAGTTGATGGACTCACGCTCGCCAGGAACGCAGGCTATGAAGTTGATCAATCACGAATTGACCGCGGCCGCGAAAGGCTGCAACAGATGCTCGCGAGTGGTCAGACCGAAGCTGGCACAAAGATCGATCTCGAGACGCGGTCCTTCATGATCTATGCCCTCCAGGAGAGTGGTGAAGGTAATGCGCAGGCGCTTGAGCAAATATTCTCTCAACGCGGCAATCTGCAACCATACGGCAGAGCTTTACTGGCTCTTACGCTTCATCTTCGCAACGACCGAGAGCGTGCGCGAATGGTGGCCGGCGAGATCGAACAATCGTTAATAGGCGACGGGTCCGATGCTCACTGGGAATCAAAGCGAAAAGAGATGCTTGATTTTGCAGAGGAGAATGACATCGAAGCAACGGCACTCTCACTGAAGGCTTTGGCCCAACTAAAACCCAATAGCCCGGCGCTCTTCCTCGCGGCACGTTGGCTGGTATCGCATCGCGCGAACAGCTACTACTGGGAATCAACCAAAGATACTGCTTTCGCGATCTACGGCTTGATTGACTACGTAAGGGTGAGCAAAGAACTTTCACCCGATTATCAGATCGAGGTCTATGTGAACGGTGAAGCAGTAATTTCCGAGCACATTACTTCCGGAGCTCAACCAATAACATTTAAGCGCAAGGGATCAGACCTCGCTGCGAATAACTCAGTGAGGATTGTTAAGCGCGGCCGGGGGACGATCTATTTTTCAGGGTCACTCGATTACTACACGAACGAAGAAGACGTTCCGGCGCGCACGTCTGACCAACTCAGAATCACAAGAGATTACTACCGACTGAGCGTCGTGGAGGACGGGTACAAACTCAAGTGGAAAGTGGAACCTTTAAATGGCGACCTTCATTCGGGGGATCTGATTGTGGTACGGCTTCGCCTCACCGGCAATCAAGCGCGGCATCTGATGATCGAAGATCCTATCCCGGCAGGTGCGGAACAAATCGAGAATGTGGGAGCACTGAACCTCGATTACACCGATTCGTCCTGGAGTAGCTGGTACAGCTCTCGCGAATTCAGAGATCAACGCACTGTATTCTTCCTCGATTACTTTTCAGGAAATACGACGTTGCAATACGCAATGCGCGTGCAGGTTCCGGGACAATTCGTCATCGCACCCGCGCGAGTCGAACTGATGTACCGGCCGGTGATGAACGCGAACACATCAAGCCAGAAAATGACTTTTCTCGATCGACCTTGAAATGAGGGCGCGCAATTAACTATGGGGCGGCCGTGGAGCGCCACCCTACAGATTCAGCAATCAACAAGGATTGAAATCAAACTCGGATAAGGAAGGCGACAATGTTCAAAAACTCCGGATCAGCGATTGTTAATGCCACGCGTGAACTATTCCTACACTGGCGAGGGCTGGCTATCGTTGCCGGTCTATATTTACTACTTTTGGCTGGGTTGTACCTCTTCGTCACGACAAAAGAGGCGACAAGAACCCAGGTGGCGTTGACTTTAGTGCTTTCAATTGCCGCTCCAATGCTTTTTTTCACATTGCAAACGGCGACCGCAAAGTTCTGGACAACTAAGTCCGGCGGCAAGTTGATCGTCAACTCTCT
>Ga0114129_10014282_pt1 | contig 11317 bp, 5 predicted proteins | sample RhiMetdeltSRZDD1_FD_80071 | JGI IMG/M metagenome (GOLD analysis project Ga0114129, IMG submission 80071) | Populus rhizosphere microbial communities from Tennessee, USA - Rhizosphere MetaG P. deltoides SRZDD1 (version 2) (version 2) | ecosystem: Host-associated > Plants > Roots > Rhizosphere >... | reverse complement strand
TGAAGGCTTGGCCGGCGTCGGGGCCTTCCGTCGTCTGGTCCATCTCGTCGCTCGGCGAGGGCTATGGTTCGGTTGCGATCAAAGGTGACCGCGTCTTTGTGCAAGGTGTTCAAGCCGGGCAAAGCTCGGTCTTCTGTTTGAATCGCGCCGACGGCAAGACAGTGTGGGTCACCGCGCTCGGAAGCAGACTCGGACAAGATCGCGGACCCGGGCCGAGAGGAACGCCAACCCTGGATGCCGACCGGGTATATGCCCTTACGGAGAATGGCGAGCTCGCATGTCTCAAAGCTGCGGATGGATCAACCGTTTGGCGGCGAAACATACTCAAGGATTTTGGCGGCCGCAACCCGCGCTGGCTCATCAGCGAATCGCCGCTGGTTGACGGCGCTCGCTTGATAGTGACTCCTGGAGGCGAAGGCGCAAGCATCGTCGCGCTCGACAAACTGACAGGCAAGACCATCTGGACGACAAAGGAGCTGAGCGACGAAGCGGGATACTCATCGTGCCTGGCCGTCGACATTCAAGGCGTGCGCGCGATCGTAGGCTTCACGGGTCGAGCAGGCGTAGGCGTTCGAGCTTCTGATGGAAAGCTGATGTGGCGCTACGAGCCGGTTTCGAACCGCACCGCCAACATAGCCACGCCGGTGGTTCACGACAACAAGGTTTTCTACACTTCCGATTATGGCACCGGCTGCGCGTTGCTCGGTCTCACGGCCGAGGGCGGATCGGTCAAGGCCGAAGAGATCTACTTTAGCCGCGAGATGATGAATCATCACGGCGGCGTCGTTTTGCTCGACGGCTATTTGTACGGATTCAACAATGCCATTCTGAGTTGCATCGAGTTCGCAACCGGCAAGACCGTCTGGCGAGATCGCAGTGTAGGCAAAGGCACTTTGATCTACGCCGACGGCAATCTATATTTGTTGAGCGAGAACAATGTAGTCGGGCTAGCCGAGGCGACGCCTACCGGTTACAAAGAGAAGGGCAGGTTTCAGATTGCCGATCAAGGCTGGCCGAGCTGGGCGCATCCGGTTGTGTGTGCTGGAAAGTTCTACATCCGCAATCAAGGGACGCTAACCTGCTACGACGTAAGACGTTGAATAGCTGAAAGGTGAACTTCGTTGACGTAGTTCAAGTGCTTGAGGGCGGCTAGCACACCGGAGCAAGCCGCGCTCTTGCAAGGAATGATCGCACCTCGAGTGAGGATGTTACACCCGCGATGGTTTCTTCCCAAGAATCCGATCTGTCTGCTACCATCCCCCCACCTATTACCTTGGGATGGGCTGAATGACAGTTCGACGAAATCAAATTGATCGAAGCAAGTTCAACCGCGCTGCGGTGTTACCTTTCCAACTGCGCCTTGATGATTTCGCGCTGGCAATGCAGGACGTTCACGACTTCTTCTACGACGTGAATGTTGGGCTCGTAGAGCGAGGACTCGAACGCTTGGATGACATGCTCCGACCAGCGATAATGTCAGGTGTACTTTCTGATATGCTCACGGCCAGTATGGCCAAGCATTCCCGAACGCTCACGGCTAACTGCTACTTCAATGGGCATCCGGATTTGATAGTCCGGGGAGTGTACCCGGATAATTGCGTCAAAGCGGGTTCCGAAGGCATTGAGATAAAAACAACGCGGAAGGTCGGTGGGGCAGTTGATACCCACGGTGCACGCGACCAGTGGATGTGTGTTTTCGTTTATGTCGTAGACAATGAAACGGAGCCCGCGCGTGAACGAACGCCGATGACATTCAGAGAAGTCTATCTAGGCTTGGTTTCTACGGACGACTTCAGGAGGAACCCGCGAGGCGAACTCGGGACGAGAACCGCGACGCTTCATCGTCAGGGCATCGAGAAGTTGCGGCGAAACTGGATCTATAAGTCAAGCTGATAGTTTCCACCATTCTTAAAAGCGACAAGCTTTGGAATCGACTTTGTCGCCAAGTCGAAGAATTGGGGGTCCTTCTCGATCCCTACGCTCTGATAGTTGACTGACTCAGCAGCCGCCAGCGTCGATCCCGATCCCGCAAAAGGATCCAGGACGATACCGGTCCCGAGCGGAAGAACCCCTCGTACCAACGCTCTGAGGAACGCTTGGGGCTTGAGGCTTGGATGAGGCGCCAGCGCGCGCTCGGATTTATGCGTCGGAGAGGATGGGATCACGTCTCCGAACGGGCGATCGCCGGACGGCCGCCTAAATCCTCCTGTTTTCCACTTGCGAAGATTATCCTGCACTCGGCCTTCTATCGACTTTCGGAAAACGAGCCAGGGCTCCCACATAGACCGTGGCATAACGCTCACGCCCATGAACTCCTCGTGCGCGGCTTTAGGTCGGTCGCCTCCGCGCATGGTCATAACAAGACGAACAATTTCGCCGCGTCTTTCGAGACCGGCGCGCGCCAACGCTGCCGAAACGGCGTAGGACAAGAGCGGGTTGCTAGCAACCACAACATTCGCACCGGGAACGAGGACGGGTAGTAACGCATGTGCCCATTCGAAGAAAAAATGTGCGAGTTCCTCTACGTCCCGGGGCGACAGTACGGTAAAGCGAGGCAGCGGAGAGCGCTTGGCTCCGTCGAACTCAGGCGGGATGCGCCAGACTCCACCTTTTCCCTTTCGAAGCTTCTCCTGTTGCTCTGGCGCATACTCAACCAATCCGTATGGGGGGTCGGTCACTACGCCGTGAATCGAATTCTCAGGTTGTTGGCGCAACCACTCGAAGCAGTCTCCTTCGATGAGCGTTGCGTGGCCGAATGCAAAAGTCCTTGACGACGAAATCCGGCCGGTCTGAAGCGAGCGCGTTTCATACGGAGCAATGCTTTCGCGGATAGCGTAAACGCCTCGATCCGAGCGCCGAAAAAGCGAATTGGAATTGAGTCGAAGATAGGATCTAATGCTTGATGATGCAGGCTTTCCTATAAGTTTGCGTACGCCTTCTTCGATTTCAAGTACCGAAGCCCCTCGCGGCTTCGCAGATAGTACCGTCATGATTGCATCTCGAATCTCACCTGGACGCCTCCTGTCCGTACTCTTTTTTCTCCCGAGTTTCGGCATCAGCCGGAGTCTAAGACGTCTGGACGTCACTGTCAATACGCAGCGCACCCAGTGCTCGCGCATGTTCTCCGATTCTGGGAAAGCTCTTCCTGCAAGCGGACAGTTCTCAGCATCCGTACGTTCGATCCAAACGCCTGGATGTTAAGTGATTTCCCTACTTAAGCCCCTTGGCGACACTGGCACACAATTTGGCTCTTATCACGCCAAGGCAATCACTAAGAGTGTATCCAAGAGGCGGCACCTGGACGCGTGAAGTTGATCGGCAGTCGAGGATTGAGGATGGAAGATTGAGCATTGGCTGCTGAGGAACGCGATCTTCGATCCTCTATCTTCTATCCTCGGACGGAGCATATGGAAACCCTGCTGCAAGATCTTCGCTACAGCATTCGGATGTTCTCGAAGAACCCGCTCTTCACACTCGTTGCGGTGATCGCGCTCGCTCTTGGCATCGGCGCCAACACGACGATCTTCAGCCTCGTATACGCTCTTCTGTTGCGCCCGCTGCCCGGCGTTGAGGACCCTCAGCGGCTCATCTCGGTTTTCACGAGCGACTTCAGCAGCACGCGCTATGGGACTTCGTCTTATCCTGATTACATCGATTATCGAGATCGCAATGAGATGTTCGATGGACTCGCCGCCTACAGAGAAGACAGCTTTGTTCTCAGCGGCGGCGATCAGCCTAAGCGAATCCGAGGCGCAACAGTTACCGGAAATTATTTTTCAGTGCTTGGCGGCAAGACAGTTCTTGGCCGCACGTTGCTTCCCGACGATGACGCAGCCAATGCAAATCCGGTTGTTGTTCTGAGCTATCAAATCTGGAAAAGACGCTTTGGATCTGACCCCGGCCTGATCGGAAAAACTATTGAGCTCAATGACCATAGCTTCACAGTCGTTGGAATTGCCGCGGAAGAATTTCGAGGAGCAAACCTGGCAGCCGAAGTTGAACTATGGATGCCGATGGCGATGATCCGCCAGCTTCAGCCTGGTTCTTCGAGCTCGAGCCTGTTTGCCAGCCGGGGCTCACGTTGGCTGAGACTAATCGGCAGGCTCAAACGCGGGGCTACAATCGAGCAAGCGCGATCGAACATAGACACTATCGCCGCCACGCTCGCCCAATCCTACCCGCGCACAAACCTTGGGACGCTGCAGCAGCCCGACAAGCCGCGGCCGATGACGCTCGTTGCCGCAAGCGAGGTGGCAACGCTGAATCCCAGTGCGCGCGCGGGGGCGACGCGGATGAGCCAACTGCTGATGGCTGTAGTCGGATTTGTACTGCTCATCGCCTGCGCCAACGTAGCCAACCTGCTGCTCGCACGCGCTGAAACTCGCCGCAAGGAGATAGCAGTTCGCCTGGCAGTGGGAGCGCCACGCCGCCGGCTTATTCGCCAGTTGCTCACCGAAAGCTCTCTGCTCGCGTTGATGGGCGGTGCGGTTGGGTTGCTGATGAGCGCCTGGATGAGCGACTTGATTCTGCTGTTCGATCTGCCTCCTGCGCTCGATCCGAGTTTAGACAAATTGGTGTTGGGATTCACGCTGCTTGTTTCCTTATTTACCGGCCTATTGTTCGGGCTCGCGCCCGCGATTCAAGCGTCAAGGCTCGACCTGGTTTCGGCGCTCAAGGACTCGCTTGAAATTGGCGGCCGGCCGGTCCGGCGTTTCAGCTTGCGCGACATACTCGTGATTTCGCAGGTTGCCTTGTCGTTGCTGCTGCTGATTGGCTCGGGGCTGTTTTTGAGAAGCTTGCAGAACGCCTACCGCAGTGACCTTGGTTTTGAAACTCGCAATGCGTTGCTGGCCACGGTTGATCTGGGACTTCAGGGCTACGGTCCGGCTCAGCAGAGAGCTTTCGCACAAGAAGTTCAAACGCGCGTTGGGTCATTGCCCGGAGTTCAGTCCGTCAGCGCGACGTCTTTCATGCCAGTCAGCAACTCGGGAATGCGAGGAGGAGTCAGCACTGAAGGCCAACAAGCTCAGCCCGGCGAAGATACCGAATTGAACCTGGACATCGTTGCGCTGAACTATTTTCAAACGATGGGCATACCTTTTCTGCACGGTCGGGATTTCAGCGAACAGGACGCTGAGTCGGCGCCGGCAGTGGCGATCATCAACAACGCGATGGCACGTCGTTACTGGCCGGATCAGGATCCAATCGGAAAACGCATTAGTATCAACGGGCCGAAAGGGCCCTTCATTGAGATTGTCGGCGTCGTGAAAACCGGCAAGTACGAGACAATCAGCGAGGACCCCTTGCCGTACATCTACATGCCGTTAGCCCAGAACGACACTTCCAAACTGACAATCATCGCGCGGACAGCCGGCAGTCCCGCCGCACTTGCTCTGGCTTTGAGAAAAGAGATTCAAGGTTTCGATAAGAACCTGCCGGTCTTCGACATTAAGACCCTGAGCGAGCATATTGGCGAGGCTTTATCCCAAGAAAGAATGATTGCCACGCTGCTTGGTATTCTCGGATCGCTCGCGCTGCTTCTGGCTACGGTAGGTATCTACGGTGTGATGAGTTATACGGTGACCCAGCGAAGACGCGAGATCGGCGTTCGAATGGCGCTCGGCGCTCGACCACAGGATGTCCTCAGGCTGGTGGTGAGCCGAGGATTAATGCTCACGCTGAGCGGTGTCGGATTAGGACTGGCAGCGGCGTTTGGGTTGACGCGCGTAGCTGCCAGCTTGCTGTTTGGTGTAAGCGCAACCGATCCGATAACGTTTGCCGCCGTTTCTGTGGTCCTGGTAGGAGTGGCTCTAGGAGCCTGTTTCGTGCCAGCTCGCCGCGCGGCCAGGACCGATCCCATGGTGGCGTTGCGATACGAGTAGTGTTTGGAGTGCGGCGAGCGTCGTTTGCGCGCCGCTTGACTGGATGCCGTTGATAGTCCGAAGAAGGGAAAGCGGCGCGCAAACGACGCGCGCCGCACTCCAAAAATAGGAGCGATGATGGACAGCTTACTGAAAGACAGCCGCTACAGTATTCGGTTGATGATCAAGAGTCCTGCCTTCACCGTCGTGGCATTGATCGCTCTCGCGTTGGGGATCGGCGCCAATACTGCAATCTTCACGGTGGTCAACGCAGTATTGTTCAGGGCCCTGCCTTATGCCGATGCCGACCGGCTCGTCACTGTCTATGGCACAAACCCGGTGCAGGGTCAGTCGCGAGTTCCGCTTTCAGTAGCCGACTTCCTGGATTGGAGGGCACGGAATCAGATCTTCGAACCCATGGCGGCTTACAGCAATGCTCCCCTGAACTACACCGGCGGAGAGACGCCTGAACGAATACCCGGCCTCGCGGTCACCGCCGATTTCTTCAACGTGCTCGGCGTCCAGCCGCCGATGGGGCGCGCGTTTCTTCCCGACGAAGACAAGCCTGACAGCAACCAGGTCGCTGTGGTGAGCTACGGCTTCTGGCAACGCTATCTCGGCAGCGATCCGGCGCGGGTAGGCGAGTCACTAACATTCAACGGACGCAGCTATACCGTCGTCGGCGTTATGCCTCCCAGTTTCAGCTTCGGGATGCGCGATAAGGTCGGGGCGTGGACCGCGATTAAGCTGAACCCTCCAACCCGGCGCGGGCCGTATTTCATGTGGGGGCTTGGCCGGCTCAAGCCCGGCGCGTCCGAGGATCAAGCGCGATCGGAGATGATGTCGATCACGAATGGCATTCGCGAGCAGACAGGTTCTTCGAACACCGATTGGAACCTGACGGCAATCAATATGAAGCAGGAACTCGTCGGAGACGTTCGTCCGGCAATGCTTGTGCTGCTTGCAGCGGTTGTTTTCGTGTTGCTCATCGCATGCGCAAACGTGGCGAACCTGCTACTCGGCAGGGCCGCTGCCCGAGAAAAAGAGATCGCGATTCGCACCGCTCTTGGCGCAAGCCGCGGGCGAATAGTCCGCCAGTTGCTGACCGAGAGCATTTTGCTCGCTGGGTTGGGCGGCGTGCTGGGTTTACTTCTGGCGTCATGGGGAGTAGAGCTGCTGCTCGCGTTCATTCCAGAGAACATTCCTCGAGTCCGGGAGTTGCAGATGGACGCAAAAGTGTTTGCGTTCACCATCAGCATTTCGCTTCTGAGCGGGATCGTTTTTGGTCTTGCGCCTGCGATTCAAAGCTCTCGCTTGAATCTGAATTCGTCGCTAAAAGAAGGCGGCCGTAGTGGAGAGGGCGTTGGCAAGCGGCGAATGCGAAGCGCGCTTGTTGTTGCGGAGATCGCCTTGTCGCTGGTGTTGTTGATTGGCGCCGGGCTCATGATCAAGAGCTTCGCGGCGCTGCAAAAGGTCAACGTAGGATTCAATCCGGACAACCTGGTGACTATGGAGATCAGCCTGACCGGTTCGCGATATCGCGACCGCGCGCAAATCAGTTCGTTTTATCAACAGCTCCTGCAAAGAGTCGAAGCGATTCCAGGCGTCGAATCGGCGGGGATCAACATAAGCCTCCCGCCGGCCCTTTTGACGGTTTCGGATGACTTCGCCATCGAAGGCCAGCCGGCTTCTTCCGATCAGACCTATCCCATCGCCGATCTCTTGCTGATTAGTCCAAGTTACTTCCGAACGCTTGGCATACCGCTGCTCCAGGGGCGCGAATTTACGGATGCCGACAAATCGGACGCTGCGAGCGTGATCATCATCAACGAGACGCTGGCGCGGCAGTTCTTTCCCGGCGAAAACCCGATCGGCAAGCGAATGAGACAGAACGCAAACTCCCGGAACCCGTGGAGCGAAATCGTCGGGGTCGTGGCCGACGTCAAGTACTCTGGGATCGACGTCCCAACAGGTCCGTCAATGTATGAATCATATCTCCAGAATCCGAGCTCGTGGGTGTACCTGGCCGTGCGCGGCGCGACCCCGCTGAGGTTGGTGCCAGCGATCAGAAGCGAGGTGTGGTCGTTGGACAAGGACCTCCCGGTCAGTCAAGTCAGGACGATGGACGAGTTGATATACCGATCCAAGGCGGAGCCGCGCTTTCGCACGATGTTGCTGAGTGTCTTCGGCGGAGTTGCGCTGCTGCTGGCGGCTGTCGGCATCTACGGCGTCATTTCATACTCGGTCACCCAGCGCACTCACGAGATCGGCCTGCGAATGGCGCTTGGCGCGGAGGCTCGGGATGTATTGAGACTGGTTGTCAGACAAGGGTTGATGCTGGCCGGAATCGGTATAGGCATCGGTCTCGCAGGCGCGTTCGCGCTCACGCGTCTGATGTCGAAGTTGCTGTTTGGGGTAAGCGCAACCGATCTGCTGACGTTCGCAGTCATCTCACTGCTGCTGACAGGAGTGGCTCTGGCAGCCAGTTTGGTGCCGGCGCGCCGAGCAGCGAAAGTCGATCCGATGGTGGCGCTCAGATATGAATAGGTTCAGGGTTCGAGGGTTCAGGGTTCGGGGTTCGGGGTTCAGGTTCGGGGTTCAGGGTTCAGAGTTTCTGGTTTCTAGTTTCTAGTTCGGGGTTCGGCTGCCAGACCAGATACGAGAAACTAAAACTAGAAACCCTGAACCCCTGAACCCCTGAACCAAGGAACACTGAACTCTGAACCCGGAACTCGGAACCGCGGAGGCATGATGGAAACCCTTTACCAGGATCTGCGGTACGGTTTGCGAATGTTGTTGAAGAACCCCGGCTTTTCCGCTGTGGCGGTCGTCGCGTTGGCGCTCGGCATCGGCGCCAACAGCGCGATCTTCACCGTAGTCAATTCGTTGTTGTTACGCCCATTGCCGTTCGCTGATCCCGACAAGCTGGTTCAAATCTGGGGAACGAACGTCAAGCTGTCGCGCAGCAGAGTGCCCGCTTCGTATCCGGACTTCGCGGATTGGCGAGATCAGAATCAGGTCTTTGACCAGACGGTGGCGTATGCGGACTGGTCGTTCAACATAACGGGCACCGGCGAGCCTGAGCGAGTCAGCAGCGCGATTGTCGCACCGCCTTTTTTTTCAACGCTCGGCATCACACCTCTTGTGGGACGAGTATTCTTGTCCGATGAAGATCAAAAGGGTAAGGACCTGGTGGTCGTTCTCGGCCAGCGACTATGGCAGCGCCGCTTTAACTCCGACCCGCAGATCGTCGGCAAGTCGATTGATCTCAATGGCGAAAGTTACACCATAGTGGGCGTCATCCCGCAAACGTCTGAAGTACCCGGTCTGTCGAAGGAGACCGAGCTATGGGCGCCAGTCTCTCATGGTATTGGTTTTACGAATCGACGCGGCCACTACCTCGGTGTGATTGCGCGCCTCAGGCCTGACGTGACGCTCGAGCAGGCGCAAGCGGACATGAACAGGGTCGCGAGCGGGCTTGCACAGCAGTACCCTGAAGCAAACCCCAATCAAGGCGTGCGGCTCGTGCGCCTGCAGGAGGAGATCGTCGGCGATTTCAAACTAGCTCTGCTCGTTCTTCTCGGCGCCGTCGTCTTTGTTTTGCTGATCGCTTCAGCCAACGTCGCGAATATGTTGTTGTCACGCGCTACAAGCCGCCAGAAGGAGATCGCAATTCGGATGGCGCTCGGGGCGGGCCGGGCTCGGCTTATTCGACAGTTGCTGACAGAGAGTTTGCTGCTGTCTTTCATCGGCGGCGCTCTCGGCTTGCTGCTTGCGCTCTGGGGAATCGATCTGCTGGCCGCTTTGAGTCCCTCGGATCTGCCACGCATTCAAGAAGTCACGGTGGACGGCCGTGTGCTCGGCTTCACCTTCGCGGTGTCGCTGCTGACGGGGCTCATCTTCGGCTCCGTGCCGGCGCTGCAAGCTTCGCGGCCCGATCTAAACGTAGCGCTCAAGGAAAGCAGTCGCAGCGCTACGGGAGGATTCACCCGCCGTCGCGCCCGGAGTCTGCTTGTGATCGCCGAAGTCGCTCTGTCTCTTGTGTTGCTGGTAGGCGCGGGGCTGATGATGAGAAGTTTCATCAGGCTCCAATCGGTCGATCCCGGATTCAATCCCGACAATGTGCTGACGATGCAACTGGACCTCAGCGGACCGGCTTATCAAAGGGCCGCGCCGGTCATCGCCTTTCACGATCAACTCCTGGAGCGAATCAAAACGCTGCCAGGCGTGCAGTCTGCCGCGACCAGATCGTATGTTCCCGTCGCGGCGAATGCGTCGTTCTCATACTTGAGCTTCATGATCGAGGGTCGACCATCAGACCCGGCCAACCGACCTGTTGCTTTCTACAACGCCGTCAGCCCCGACTTTTTTCAGACTATGCAGATACCTCTGCTGAACGGGCGACCGTTCGACGAGCGTGACGTGAGGAAAGCCGTGAACGTCGCCATTGTCAACGAGACATTTGCGCGCCGATACCTTTCAGATGAAGATCCAATTGGCAAGCGATTCTCGTTGAATGACGTGAACCCAACGCAGGAAGACTGGGCGACGATCGTCGGCATCGTCAAAGACACTAAGCCTCGGGCGCTGGATCGCGAGTCAGTGGCTGAGATGTACATGCCGTTTGGTCAACAACCCGAAGGTTCGATGGCTCTGATGATCCGGACCTCCGGCAAGCCCGAGACAGTTATCGCCGCCGTGCGCGCCGAAGTGCTGACGCTCGACAAAGATCAGCCTGTCTATAGCGCGAGGACCCTTTCCAACGTGCTTTCTGAATCCGTCGCAACGCCGCGGTTTCGCACATTTCTTCTCGCCGTATTTGCGTCGGTCGCATTGGTGATCGCGATGGTGGGCATTTACGGAGTGATGAGCTACGCGGTCACTCAGCGGACTCACGAGATAGGTATCAGAGTGGCGCTCGGGGCTCGAGGCTCGGATGTCTTGAAGCTTGTGGTAGGCCAGGGCTTGATGCTCACCGTCGTAGGTGTCGCGATTGGTCTGGCGGCGGCGTTTGCACTGACTCGCGTGATGGCAAGCTTGCTGTTCCGCGTGAGCCCAACCGATCCGTTGACCTTTGTGGCCATTTCGGTGCTGCTGACAGGAGTGGCTCTGGCAGCCAGTTTCTTACCGGCCCGCCGCGCGACGAAGGTCGATCCGATGGTGGCGCTGCGATACGAATAGTTTGGAGTGCGGCGAGCGTTTTTTGCGCGCCGCTTTTGGCTGTGGCAGCTTGCAGATTCGAAGAAGCCAAAGCGGCGCACTACGCGCGCCGCACTCCAAGGAGGCTCGATGAACATGGTATTGCAAGATCTGCGCTACGGTACGAGGATGCTGCTCAAGCGGCCCGGCTTAACACTGATTGCCGTCATCACGCTGGCGCTGGGCATTGGAGCAAACACGGCGATCTTCAGCCTGGTGAATGCCGTGTTGCTGAGACCGTTGCCCGTCGATAGACC
>Ga0114129_10014280_pt1 | contig 11318 bp, 5 predicted proteins | sample RhiMetdeltSRZDD1_FD_80071 | JGI IMG/M metagenome (GOLD analysis project Ga0114129, IMG submission 80071) | Populus rhizosphere microbial communities from Tennessee, USA - Rhizosphere MetaG P. deltoides SRZDD1 (version 2) (version 2) | ecosystem: Host-associated > Plants > Roots > Rhizosphere >... | reverse complement strand
CCATCCGCGCTTGCCTTGCACCCAGCGCGCAGCTTCCAGCGCTCCACGGGCAAAACCAGTTCGGTCGCGCGCGGTGTGCGTCAGCGTAATCGTTTCTGCCGGGGCATCGAATCCGACAGTGTGTGTGCCTGGTATCACGCCCGCGCGAGTAGACGAAACGTTGATTGCCGAGCGGTAGCCGGCGCGACGCATGGCATCCGAAAGCGCAAGCGCGGTCCCCGAAGGCGCATCCCGTTTGGCGGAATGGTGGAGCTCGTGTATCCACGCGCCGAACTCGGAGCGATTCGACATCAATTCGGCTGCGCGTTCGACGAGCGCGCCGAACAGGTTGACGCCAAGCGCGAAATTTGGCGCGGCGACGACGCCGACGCCGTGCGCGGTCGCCTCGCGACGGACATCCTCCTCGTGCGCGCCCCACCCGGTCGTGCCGATGACTACGTCGAGACCGTGTCCGGCGAGCTTCGGGAAATTGACCGGGACGGCGGCGGCGGTGGAGAAATCGATGGCCACATCCGCGGCCGGCCATTCGTGCGCGCGATCGGCGTTCGTGCGATCGATGCGTCCCGCCACGACGAAACCGTACTCGGGAGCGAGCGTCTCGACAAGCGTCCCCATCCGGCCGCGACCCACCAGCAGCAAGCGCCTGGAAGAATCGGATCGCTCTGTCATCCAGCGGTGTTGATCCCTGCCTCCACGAAGCACGCGTTGTGGAGCCGCGACATCGCCGTCACGAGATCGCGCTCGTGCAGCACGACCGTCAGATTCCTGCGCGAGCCCGCCTGAGACACCATCCGAAGCGGGACACCTTCGAGCGCGGCGAGCACCCGGATCGCCAGCCGCGGGTCGCCGCGCAGGTTATCGCCGACGGCACAGAGAATCGCCATGCTCTTCTCGACGGCCACTTCGGCAAATTCCTCCAGATCTCTCACGATTGCCGCCAGATTCCGGTCATCGTCGACGGTCACCGACACGCTCACCTCTGACGTGGTGACGACGTCCACCGCGGTCCGGTGCGATTCGAAGACCTGGAAAAGACGTCTGAGAAAGCCGTGCGCCATCAGCATGCGCGTCGACGTGATCTCGACGACGGTCACGTGCCGTTTGCACGCGAGCGCGGCGATCGGACGATCGCCGGTCGAAGCGGCCGAGGTGATCAACGTGCCGTCGCCGTCCGGCTTTCGGCTGTTCAGGATACGCACGGGGATGTCGGCCGCAACCGCAGGCAGGATCGTGCTCGGGTGCAGCACCTTGGCGCCGAAGTAGGCCAGCTCGGACGCCTCGGCGAACGACAGCCGCGGAACGACAATCGGATTCTTCACGACGCGCGGGTCCGCCGTCAGCATGCCGTCAACGTCGGTCCAAATCTGGATCTCACGACACTCGAGGCGGCGCGTTCCGTCGACGAGCGGCTGACCCGCGAGCGCAGCGCCGAAGACTGCGGCCGAATAGTCCGATCCACCACGGCCCAACGTCGTGGTCACGCCGGCCGTCGTTGCGCCAACGAACCCGCCAACGACAGGCACGCGGCCAGCAGCCATCTGCGGCACGACGTTGTGGGCCAGCGCCGCACGCGCCTGGTGCAGAATCGGGGCGGCCGGGTAGCCATCGTCGGTCACCAGCACTCGCCGGGCATCGACCCACGTCACATCGAGGCCGGCTTCGCGCAGCGCACCCGCCACGATGTGGCTGCTCAGGAGCTCACCCGCGGCGGAAACCGCGTCGAGCGATCGTGGTGATGCTTCGCGGAGGACCGCGAGCGACGTCAGAATCGCCTGGAGATCGTCGACGACACGCGCAAGCTCGCTGACGAGTGACGGTTGATGGTCCGCTCCGATGAGCTCTCCGACGGCGTCGATGTGCCGCTGGTGCACGTCGTGGAGATCCCGCACGGCAGCCGCGCGATTTCCGCCCGCTGCTGTGGAAGCAATCCCGAGCAGCCGATCCGTGACGCCCGCCATTGCCGAAACGACGACGAAGGGGCGGACGTTCGGGTTCTCACACGCCTGCCGTACGATCGATGTGACTCGCCGAATCGCGTCAGCGTCTCCGACCGACGTGCCGCCGAACTTCATTACGATCGTGGAATCGATCACGATTTCTCCTGTGGGTCAGCCCGATCTCTGTAGGGTGGGGCTTTCAAGCCCGGCCCACGCGGCGCGGTCTGAAGACCGCGCCCTACAATCATTGCCCTAATCCAATTCGACCCACCCATCTGCCACCATCAACTCCGCGTTGAGCAGCGCCGCGCCGGCCGCGCCGCGGATCGTGTTGTGCCCCAGCGCAACGAGCTTCGTCCCGAGGATTGGACACGGACGGATGCGGCCGACCGTGACCGCCATTCCGCCGTCGCGTCCCGCATCGAGCCGCGGCTGCGGACGATCGTTCGCGTCGGCACATACGATCGGGGCCGTCGGCGCGCTCGGAAGCTTGAGCTCCTGCGGCCTCGCGCGGAACTTCGCGAGCCTCGCGCACACTTCGGCGGGCGATGGCCGCGACTCGAGTGCGATCGAAATCGATTCGGTGTGCCCGTCGATTACCGCAACGCGATTCGTCTGGGCGCTCACGACGACGCGATGCGGCGTGACCTCGTCGTTGGCGAACGATCCGAGAATTTTCTGCGTCTCACTCTCCATCTTCTCTTCTTCCCCGGAAATGGCCGGGATCACGTTGCCGAGAATGTCGAGCGACGGGACCCCTGGATACCCGGCACCGGATACGGCCTGCAACGTCGTGACCATGACCGAGGACAGGCCCAGCTCGCGCAGCGGCGCCAGGACCATGGCGAGCACGACCGTCGAGCAATTCGGGTTCGTCACGACCATGCCGCTCCAACCGCGCTCGCGACGCTGGCGGGCGATGAGGCCGAGGTGTTCACCATTGACTTCGGGGATGACGAGCGGCACGGCAGGATCCATGCGGAACGTTCGAGTGTTGCTGACGACGATATGGCCCGCGGCGGCAAACGCGGGCTCGAGATCTTTCGCCGCCGCCGCATCGAGCGCCGAAAACATCAGTCGCGGACCTCGTCCGGGCGTGCAGCCGTGGATCTGCATGCCGCGCACGTCGTTGGGAATCGGCGTCTCGAGCTTCCAGGCTGTCGCGTCCGCATAGCTGCGCCCCTCGGATCGTTCGCTTGCTGCGAGCCAGGCCGCCCTGAACCAGGGATGGCCGTCGAGCAGGCGGATGAACTGCTGACCAACAGTGCCGGTCGCGCCCAGGATGCCGATGTCAATTGGAGTCATCGCTCTATTCCCATCGCTTCTGATTGACCACGCTCAAACAACTTCACTGTCACATGCCGACGGCAAGTCACAAGGCCTCGAAGATCACGAAGGAAGGTCACGAAGATTTGTTTGGGTCCTCGTTCTTCGTGGTCTTCGTCCCTTCGTGGGCTTCGTGAAAGGCCCGTGGGGGCGTCCATCCACTGCCTTGCGCCAAAACAAAAAACCCGCCGACCGTCTGTGGCGGCCGGCGGGTTTGTATGAGTCCGTCTGTTCTGATCTACGTCACGGGCGCACACACACCGACCGGCCGAGTCGCTTGACTCGCTTGCGATCGGTTTTTGTGCACGTCTGAATCATTGCCCAAAGTGTAATGGCATGCCGGTAACAGCGTCAAGTTGTATCTACTCAATTGAATTTACAATGAGCGCCGATGCGTCTGATTCTCGTCCTCGTCGCGCTTGTACTTGCCCAGGCTCGTTCCCCTTCGCCATGGAGCCCACAATCGAGCGGAGTGACTGCACGATTTCGCGGCGTGAGCGCTGTCAACGACCGCGTCGTGTGGGCGAGCGGATCGTCGGGCACGATTGTGCGCACCTCAGATGGCGGCGCCACCTGGTCGCGGCTCAGCATCCCCGGAACCGAGAAGCTCGACTTCCGCGACATCGACGCGATGGATGAGCGAACTGCCTGCGTGCTGAGCATCGGCCCGGGCGAACAATCGCGGATCTTCAAGACCGTCGATGCAGGCGGGTCGTGGGTCGAGCAATTCGTGAATCATGATCCGAAAGCGTTCTTCGATGCGATGTCCTTCTGGAATGCAAACCATGGCATCGCAATGAGCGACTCGGTCGACGGTCAGTTCGTCATCATCACAACCGAGAACGGCGGCCGCAACTGGACGCGCGTGCCCGCGGATCGCCTCCCGCCGGCGCTGCCGAACGAAGGTGCGTTCGCGGCCAGCGGCACCAATATCGCACTCTGGGGACGCACACACGTGTGGATCGGCACCGGGGCCGCGGCACAAGCGCGCGTGCTGCGCTCGACAGACGCGGGGCGCACGTGGTCGATCGTCCGGACGCCGCTCGTCGCCGGCAGCTCTGCCGGAATTTTCTCGATCGCGTTCCGCGACGCTCGCAACGGTATCGTCGTAGGCGGCGACTACAAGAAAGAAACGGAAGCGGTCGACAACGCGGCGATCACGACGGATGGCGGCGCGACATGGACTCCGGTGAAAGGATTGTCAGGATTCCGATCCGTGGTCGCATACGTGCCCAAGACGAAGACCCTAATCGCGGTGGGTCCGTCTGGCGCGGATCGTTCGCTGAATGACGGTCGTTCGTGGACGCCGATTCAAGGACCCGGTTTCCACGCTTTCAGCATCGCGCCAAGTGGCCGATTCGGCTGGGTTGTCGGTGAGAAAGGAACGATTGCAAGGCTGACGTTGCGATGAAGGCTGTCGCCGCAAGTTCCCCCCGGTGGAGCAAGGCCCAAGGCCCAAAGTCCTGAGCAAAAAGCCGAGGGCACCCGCTCAGTGCGTCATGCTGTAGACGACGACGTTGATGCCAACCTGATACCCTTCGGGAGAGAACGCGTAGAAGTAGCGTTGATCTTCTCCTTCGCGCTCCCACGTGTCCGAGATATCGGTGTTGTGCGACATCAGCACCATCAGCCGTCCCTGCTTGTCGCTGATCCCGCGGAAGTGGACTTCCGCGCTGTCGGAGCCGCGCTCCGACGTCTCACCGCCCCAGCGCCGCCAGAACTGAATAGACGGGACCTGCGGAACTCGCTTGACCTCGAACAAGGTCCGGAAGATCGGGTGATCGTGCGGAATGTCGACGATCGGATATACGTCTGGCGGCAGCACACGGCCGATCTCCGCCGTCCACATCTGCCAGGCCAGCGTCCCCCAGAAATCATCGGACCAGAGGAAGCCGCCCTTCAACAAGTATTCGCGTAATCGCGCGACCTCGGCGTCGCTGAACGATGCCGTTCCCGCGTCCTCGATTTCGATGAACGGACACTGGAACATCGCATCATCGGTGGCGCGGACGACCAGATGATTCGGTTCATTGTCGGTCTGCCGGCTGACGTGAGTCTTGGTGAGCTCGGACAGGCGGATGGAGAAGTTCCTGTCGGCGTCGGGATAATCGGTCCACCACCCCTGACCGCCGTCTTCGTAGCGAACCGAGTCGTACATCAGTCGGCAGAACGTGAACCCGCCGTCGAAGCTTTCAGGCGTCGGGAAGCGCGGAGGCTCGCGCATGAAGCCACGCCGCCAGCGGAACGGATCCTGCGCGGCGGCGGTGACAACGAGCAAGAGGGCGATGGCGGAAGCGAGAGCTGCGCGCTTCATATTTAACCGGGGGACTTCGTCCCCCGGACCCCCTTGCGCCGTCGCTCGCGGGGAACCCGTTGCCCCGCTCCGCTCCGGCGGGGCGCGCCCTTGGCGCGCCTCACAAGCGCCAACCAGTCCGGCAACTCATTCATCGCTTGTCCGGCGGTTTGGCCTCCGGCGCCTTCGACAATGACCGATAGTACTGCTCGACCATCTTCCGGAATTGCTCGGGCACCTCGTCCGATCCTGACAACAGGATCTGGCTCTGGTCGCCTTCGACGCGGCGCCGGAGCGTGTACTCGAAGCGCTTCATGCCGTCAGCGGCCTGCGACTGCAGTCGCGCGAGCTCCGCCGCATCCTGGTAGACACGGTCGTCGTCGAGCTCACGCAGATTGCGAAGAATGGCATCGAGCTCGCGCGGATCGATTCGCTGCCCCTGGAGCACGCGCCGGAGCTGCTCCGCTTCGCGCGTCCACTGGCGAATCTCGCCGCGGTACTGGCGAATCTGGTCGGCGTTGAATCGCCATGGGCCGGGCCGCCGGTCGCCGTACCCGCCGGGACCATCACGCCACGGACCGTATGTGTCGCCGTCGCCTGCACGACCGTCCGCGGTGCGGGCTCCATCGTTCCGGCCACCGTTGCCGCCCTGTTGGCCCTGCTGGCCTTGTTGACCCTGTTGACCCTGTTGTCCTCGTTGCCCCTGCTGGCCTTGCTGGCCCTCCTGCCCTTGCTGGCCCTCCTGCCCTTGCTGGCCAGCTTGCTGTCCCTGTTGCTGACCACTCTGCTGGCTTTGCTGGTCCTGTCGGCCCTGCCGGCCCTGTTGCCCTTGTTGCCCCTGTTGCCCGCGACCGTCACGACCCGTGCGCTCGCGCAGCCGCTCATCCATCGATTGGAGACCGCGCGTCAGTTGCTGCGCTTTCTCGAGCGCCTGCGTCATCGTGTCGGCCTTCGAGTTGCCGAGAGCCGCAGATGCTTCGCCGAGCTTCTTGCGCAACTGGTCGATGCTCGCGCCCGTTCGAGCTTCGAGATCATCCACTTCCTTGCCCAGAGTCCCTTGCTGCAGCATCGAACGCGAGTACCGGATCGTGTCGCGCAGCCGCGTGTCGCGCATCGATGCGGCGGCTTCGCCCAGCTTGCGGGCGGCTTCCGGTTCGTTGCGGCGGATGTCCGAAGCGCTGCGGTCGAGCTGTTTCTCGAGTTCGGCGACGTTGGATTCGAGCGAGTTCTTCCGCTCGACGAGCTGCTGCGCCTTCTGCTGTCGCCCCGCTTCGTCTGGCTTCAGACCACGCACGCCCTCGGCAATCTGCTGCTGCTCACGAGCCATTTCGTCGGCCTGCCGCATCGCATCGCGCACGTCACGCTCGCCGCGCCCCGATTGCGACTGCTGGAGCTTCCGCTGCGCGTCCTGCAGTCGATCCAATGCCGCCGAGGCCTGTGCCGCGCTCATCTGACCGCCGTTGGCCGCGGCCTGCCGCATCGCGTCTGCTGCTTCGCGCAGCCGGCGCGCCGATTCCTTGAGCTCCGGCCGATTCTCCTCACGCGAGAGCTGTTCGAGGCGGCGAGCCGCTTCTTCCGCCTGCTCCGCAAGCGCACGTTGATCGGCACCGCCGCCGCCCGACGTCTGCTGACCGAGCGCGCGCCGACGCTGCCGCTCCGCCTCCTGCTGCTGCCGGCGCGCAAGCTCTTTGAGCTTTTCCATGAGCTCGTCGAGCTTCTGATCCGCCTGCTGTTGCTGTGCGCGCTGCGCGGTCTCGTACTGATTGGCCATCTTGTCGAGCTCGAGCTCGAACAGATCCGCCAGATCCTCGGCCATCTGACGATTGCCGCCGGCGCCGCCCCCGCCCTGCTGTCGCTGCATGCTGACCTGAATTTCGTACTCCTCCTCGGCCTTCTGGAGGTATTGGAGGGCCTTCTGCTCGAATGGCAACGCCGCGTCGGGGCTTGACTGCTGCAGCTTGCCTTCGGCGTTCTTCATCTCGGCGGAGGCCTGCGGCAGGAGCTCGGCGATCTTCTTGAACGCCGGATCCTGCTCGACGAGGCGGCTGTTCATCCGCGTGACCAGACCGTCGACCTGATCGCGCAGCCGCGACTGCGAGAGCGCGATGACGACTGTGTTCTCCTTCAGCTTTGCGGCCGTCATCTTCTTTCGATCGCGCTGGACGTTGAAGGTCGCGGCGATGATCTGCCGTTGCTGCTGCGACAGCGCGCCGACCTCCTGGTTTCCGCCGCCGCCGCCACCACCGCCGGCCATGGACTGCGCGCGCCGGAACTCCTTCCGCAGCGGCCGAATCTGGAGGAAGTACAGATCACTCGTCGCGCGCTGGCTTCCCTCGACGGCGTCGTTGTCCGCGGCGCGGGCGTAGTACGACACGAAATCGCCAGGCTGCACGTTCAGCTCTTCGAGGTAGAACGTATGGCCGGCGGTAATCTCCGAGACACGATTCCTGCCGTCGAACAGGCGAATGCTCTTCTCTGCGGCGCCGTTCACCGAGTACACGAGGTCGAGATCGCGCACGCCGAAGTCGTCTTCAGCGCGCGCTTCGACGAACACTTCTTCAATCGGCGACGCAGTCGTATCTCGCCCCGGCTTGGAGACTGAGACCGTCGGCGGCTGATCGTTCAGCGCGTCGATCGTGTACTGTGGTGACGCCGACACGTGCTCACCGGTCGGCGCGTCCAACTCGATCCGATAGAAGCCGTCCTTGTCGACCGTGAATTTGCCGTCGAGCGCGCCATCCTTACCCGGCGCCAGCGCCGCGCGATTGGTGTCGTGCAACAGGATCTCGCCGCCCGGCGCCCTCATCGTCGGCACCACGTGGACCAGGACTTCGGTCCCCTTCAGCACCGCGATGTCGCCGCCGTCTTCGACCTTACGCGGTGCCAAGCCGGTGTACGCCGGGAAGCGGAATTCGAGCTCGAGCCGCTGTACGTACGGCAGGTCGACGACTTTCAGCTTGTAGATGGGCGAACGCACACCAGACGCTTCGACGAAATAATCGATCGGCCCTGGCAGATCGAACAGCATCCCTTCGTACTGATGGCCATCGGCGCTCTTTTCCGAGCGGACCAGCGAGACGCGCTCGTAGGGCGTTTCGGGGGACTTGCGCACCATCAACGCGGCCTGATCGGCGTCGAACCCCTCGAGCTTCGCGGTGAACGTCTGGTCGGCGCCGCGCGGCACCGTCGCGTTGCCCGGCGACACCTCGATGCGATAGGGCGCCGCCGCCTCCACGCTGCGCGACAAGATGAGGAGCGCGGACACTGCATGCCTCAGGTACGCCGGCCCGAGCAGGAACACGGCGAGCGCGCCGGCGCCGATTGCCGCAAACGTCGCCGCGTATCGGCGCATTGGAGCGCGCTCTACACGGCGTCCCCATTCGATCGCCTGGCACTTTTCGACGGCGGATTCGACAAGGCGACGAGCGAGAGCAGCCGAATGCGGCGACGGGGATCCGTCCGTCGAACGACTCGCTTCAACCGCGCTGATGATGGCCGCCTGCAGCGACGGCTCGTGCTCTTCGAGATACAGCGCAACCTGCTCGTCAGTCACACGGCGCAGCAACGGACGTACCAGAAACCAGCCGACCAGGACCGCGATGGCCATTCCCATCGCGATTCGGAATCCGACGATCGACGCGGCACTGAACCGCCAGGACTCGAGCCCAAGCGCGGCCAGCAGCAGCGCAGCCGCGCCGAGCCCGAGCACGCCCACCCCACCGCGCATCGCGAGCTTGTACTTCCAGCGGCGCCGGAGCTGATGAATGATGCCGAGGAGATCGGTTGGATCCTCCGAGCGCCGCAGAAGACTACGCATGGGTATCTCCAAGGTGATTCGCTATCTGACTTGTCGCGGGCTGAAGCCCGCGACCTACGAATCAGTATAGGGGCCGGCCTGAAGCCCGTGACCCAAGGAATCAGTGTAGGGGCAGGGCTTCAGCCCTGCCCCGCGCGAGCGAAAACTCGCGCGCGACGCACGCCGAATTCAGCTTACACCGTGAGTCGATTCGCCACTATCGTTTCTGCGCCCAACAGCAGGACACCCGCGAACAGCAGATACCACCAGAGTCGCTGTGCCCCTTCCTGAGCCTCGTCGGTCGGGGGCCCGTCGGATCCCGACGCGCCGTTCGCGCCAGCCCGTCCGACCGCAGCGGCCACGACCTCCTTCGGGTCGAGCGGCGTCATATCGGACTCCGCCGGATCGACGTTGCTCGCGACGACCGCCGCCAGTTCCGCGTCCTTTCCCTGACCTCGAATCTCGTAGAAACCCTGTTCGCTGAGTTCCAGGACGTCTGCACCCTCCGCGTCGAGCCCGATGCGCTGACCTGAAGGCGTCAATGCCACGCGACCGGCCTGCGTGCGCGCAGAGCGTGACGCGTCAGGCGGTTCGAGCACGTCTCCGACCGTACGCCACGGCTTCGCTTCGTGATAGCCGGCGAGGTGCCGCACGATTCGATGAATCAAGGGCAGGAACACCGGTTTCACGGCGAAGTCGTTCCAGTACGTGTCGAGCGACGACGTCCACATGAGGACGTGGCCGTTTCCGCTGCGCCTCTCCAGCAGCGCGGCGCCTCCGTCGTCGAACCGCGCGAGGACCTGCGCGCCCGCCGCCAGCGTCACGGCGCGATATCCGTAGAAGCGTGCTGCGGCAAAGTCACCGCTGCGCGGCGCACGGAAAACTTCGAAGACAGGATGACCATATTCGAGGGCGCCGAGCCTCGCCGCGTTGCCCGCAGTGCGATCGACGGGAGCACCAGGCATTCCTGGCAGGAACTCTCCCCCGCCATTCCACGAGGCTCGCTCGCCGAGCACCAGGAACAGGCCTCCCCCGCGCTCGACGAACTTCCCGAGCCGCTCGGCCGTGTTTGGTGCGACAACCGTATCGTTCAATACGATCACCGAAGCGCCGTTGAGATCTTCGTTCGACAACGCGTCGGCCGGCCGCGTCGTCACCTCGAATCGCGGCGACTCGCCCACGGAGAGGGCCCGGCTGATGTAAAGGCTCGCGTCGCGCGAGGCGCCGTTGCGCTCGGCGAGGATCACCTTGATTGGCTCTTCGGGCGAGACGACGAAGTGGAACACGTTGTCGCGCGCGAGCGCATCGTTCGCCAGCCGAACCGTCGCGCGCACGTTCCGCTCCGCAATCGTGACCGGATCGAACGTCGTCGACACCGCGCCGTTGCCCTCGACGTTGACGCGCTTCGTCTGGATCGGCCGGCCGCCGATCTCGAGCGCGAGATCGACATCCCGCACCGGCGCGCTGCCGTGATTGACGACGCCTGCCGTGACCGTCACCCGCTCCTGGCTCGAGAACATCGAGCGCTGCAGGGAAACGGGCGTCGCCGACAGGTTTGCGACGGTCTTGTCGGTCACGGGCACCGTCGTCAACTGCGCGCCGTCAGGCAACCGCACCCCTTCAGCGCCCTGCCATCCAACTCGTTGGAAGTCAGAGATCAACACCGCCTCGCGTCGCGGCAGCGGCGATTCACTGAGGATGCTGCCCGCAAGCTTCAGCGCAGGACCGTACCGTGTAGTGCCCGCGCCTGCCTCGATCTTCGCCATCGACGCCAGCAGCCGGCCGCGATCGGACGTGGAGCGCACGGCCACATCGGCATTCGCCGAGAACAAGACGATTGACCCGCGATCCGACGGACGCAAACCGTTCACGACGTCGCGCGCTGCCGCGAGGGCACGCTGCCAGTGATCGCCGTAGCCCATGCTGTACGAGCGATCGAGCAGGACGACGACCTCCCTCGCCCCCT
>Ga0114129_10014279_pt1 | contig 11318 bp, 9 predicted proteins | sample RhiMetdeltSRZDD1_FD_80071 | JGI IMG/M metagenome (GOLD analysis project Ga0114129, IMG submission 80071) | Populus rhizosphere microbial communities from Tennessee, USA - Rhizosphere MetaG P. deltoides SRZDD1 (version 2) (version 2) | ecosystem: Host-associated > Plants > Roots > Rhizosphere >... | reverse complement strand
TGCGCCCAGTGCGAGCCCGTGGCGACGACGACGATCTCGGCGCCGTACTCCAGGACGCCCTCGGCGTCGAGCGTCGTGCCGGTCATCACCTCGACGTTCTTCAGCTTGTCGAGCTGGATCTGGCGGTAGTTGACGACGCGGCCCCACTCGCCCAGGCCGGGGAGCTTCGGCACCCAGCGCATCTGGCCGCCGATCTCGGGGGCGCTCTCGACCAGGTGGACGCGGCGCATGCCGCGCTTGCCGAGCACCATCGCGCATTCCATCCCGGCCGGGCCGGCGCCGATCACGAGCACGTCGTTGTCGGCGTTGGCCGCCGTCGTGAACTTCTCCGGGTGCCAGCCGCGCCGGTACTCCTCGCCCGACGTCGCGTTCTGCGTGCAGACGAGCGGCGGGCCGCCGATCTCCCAGCGGGAGATGCAGACGTTGCAGCCGATGCACTCACGGATGTCGTCGAGCCGGCCCTCCTTGATCTTCAGGGGCAGGAAGGGATCGGCGATCGACGGCCGGGCCGCGCCGATGATGTCGCACTGGCCGCTCGTGATGACCTCGACCATGGTGTCCGGGTTGACGAAGCGGCCGACGTTCAGCACCGGCTTCTTCGTGTGCTGCTTGACCTTGTCGACGTAGGGGGCCTCGTGGTTCTCGGGATGCGTCCGCGAGGGCGCGGCGTCCTCGCCCCAGTCGACGGCGTTACCGACGTTGATGTCCCACATGTCCACGAGGTGGTCCATGTGCTCGATGAACTGCGCGCCCTCCCCCTCCTGGCGTACGCCCCGGTCGCCGAGGCCGTGGGGCAGGTCGAGCGTGTCGACGCCGAAGCGGATCGAGATCGCGCAGTCGTCCCCGATCGCCTCGCGCACCTGTTCGAGCACCTCCCGGCTGAAGCGTGCCCGGTTCTCGAACGAGCCGCCGTACTCGTCGGTCCGGCGGTTGAAGAAGGGCAGGAGGAACTGATGGAGCAGGGCTTCGTTGTGCGCGCAGTAGAGGACGAGGATGTCGAAGCCGGCGTCGCGCGCCCGCTTGCAGGCGTCGACATACAGCTGCTGGACCTCGCGGATGTCCTGTTTGTCCATCTCCTTGCAGGGGCGCATGAACGCGAACGGGCTCCCGATTGCCGACGCGCCGCGCGCCGGCACACGACTCTCGAGCCCGCAGGCGTTGAGGCCGCCGTGCCAGATCTCCACGGCGGCCAGCGCACCCTCGTCATGGAGCATGTCGCACATGAGGCCGAGATTCCGCACGTCGCCGTCGTCCCAGAGCCGCGCGCTCACGCGGTGGACGTCGTCGCTCTCGGGCCCGATCGAGCAGTACTCCGTGCACACCGCGCCCCAGCCTCCCTCGGCCTTCATCGCCCGGAAGTGCGACGCGAGCCCCGGCCGCTCCGAGCCCGCGCCGTTGCAATGCGCGACCTGGAAGAACCGGTTGGGCAGCACTTTCGGGCCGATCTGGATCGGCTCGAAGAGGATGTCGTACTTGGGATCGCGGCTCATCTGCCTGCCCTACCTTCCAGCGGCTCCGGGCGCCGGCACCACGACTCCGTCCACTCCGTCCACTGCGTCGGGGGTCGCCGGCGCGTCCTCGCGGAGCCTGATGGGCGCACGGTCCTGCACCGCGCGGCGGTAGACGAACAGGAGGACGGAGATGAGCAGGACGCCGATACCGATCCACAGCTCCTTCTTGCCGCCGTAGCCGCTGAGGCTCGCGCTGGAGGCGCCGACGGCGATGAAGACCGCGTTGAGCGCGCAGATGACCACGGCGATGGGGACGAAGATCGGGTGCCGCCTGATCGGTCGTGGCCAGTGCGGCCGGTCCTTGCGCAGGAGCAGGAACGCCGTCACTGCGAAGAAGTGCGCGGACATGTAGCCGAGGTTGCCGGCCACCAGAATGGCCAGCGGGCTCGCGATCAGGAAGATCAGGGCGAGGTTGACGATCATGTCGAGCGTCATCGCGCGCGCGGGGATGCCACGGTGGTTGAGGTGGTAGAGCTGCTTGATCGTCATGTGGTCGCGGGCGATGCCGTACAGCGCCCGTCCGCCGTCCGCCGTGGCGGCGTTCATCGTCAGCAGGAACGCCCCGATGAGGATCACGACCATGAAGTCCGACGCGCCGCCGACGATCTGATCGAACGAGGCGACCCAGAACCCGATCGGATTCGCAGCGGCGTCCTCGGTGCTCACGGTGCCGCCCGCGCCCAGGGGCACGAGGACGAACACGCCGAAGGTGAAGAGCCCTGCGGCCTTCAGCGCCAGCGAGGTGTCGCGCCTCGTGTCGCGATACTCGGGCGCGAAGCTCGCCGCCACCTCGACCCCGTAGGCGGTCCAGCCGATGATGTAGAGCCAGACGATCGCCAGCTTCCAGCCTCCCCAGGGCCCGGTGAAGTTCCACTGGAGGAGCGAGCTGTCCCAGTCGCCGGTCAGGAAGACGATGATCGCGAAGACGCCGATCGGGATGAGCAGGAGGAAGGTCGAGACGCGGCCCAACCACACGGCCGGCTTGATCCCCAGCATGTTGATCGCCCAGACGAGGACCACGCAGCCCGCGCCGATCAGGTGCGGGAGCCCGACGTCGACGGCTCCGACGTCGAACGTCCTGGTCGCGCCGGGAAACCACTCGGCCTGGACAAGGTAGCCGATCGTCGTGCCGAAGATCGCGAGGACGCTCGACCACGCGAACCAGTAGCCGAAGGTCGCGATCGGGCCGATGAGCGAGAAGTGCTTGCGCCACCCCTCGTGCGCGTACAGGGCGATACCGCCTGGCTTGTCGGGGAACATGGCCGCCAGTTCGGCGTAGATCCAGTTCATGAAGACGGCGATCAGTGACGAGAAGGCCCACAGGGCCAGCGCGCCCCAGGCGCCGACGCTCCCCATCGTGTAGCCGAGCGCCGCGAACAATGCGCCCGGGATGGACATGGCCACGATGAAGCCGTCGTGCCAGTGAAGAACCTTGCGAAGCTGTTGCTGCTCACCCGTCGCCTCGGCCACCGAACTGTCCTCCTTGTCTCCGTTGTCCGTTCAGGCGGCGGCAGCCGCCCTAGCTACCCGCCTTCGTCGGTCGGGAATTGCGCCTTCGAGCCCTTCTTTTCGGCGCCGCCGGGGTCGCGCCGCGCGCTTCGGTCGACGCGCTTCCGCGCGATCCTCTTTCCGTCCCCGAGCGGTTCGGAGAGGATGTCGTACTGCGGGTTTGGCGCCAAAGACACCCCACAGGCTTCGTGCGGGCCAGAGCCCGCGGCTCGCCAGGCAACTAATGAATATAGAATTAGTTTTTACGCTTCTACAAGGTCGCGCAGCCCGTGTCAACCCGGTTCGCGCCGACCCCGACCCTCTCTAGAGAGCACAGTGTCTTCCCCCAGGACAGGCGCCTTCGACCTCCACGAATTCGAGCTCGAGCTCGGTGGGACGCTCGCGGCCGCGAGGCTTGCCTTTCGGACGCACGGGACGCTTTCGGAAGCGCGCGACAACGCTGTCCTCTTCCCCCACCAGTACTCGGCCACGCCGGCCTCGCTCGACCGCTGGATCGGCGAGGGGCGGCCACTCGACCCGCAGCGCTGGTTCGTCATCTGCCCCGGCCAGCTGGGCAACGGGGAGTCGTCCTCGCCCAGCAAGTGCGAGTCTCCTTTCCCGAAGCTCACGATCGGCGACGACGTCGAGGCACAGCGCCGGCTCCTCGCCCATCTCGGCATCGAAGTCGTCCAGCTGGTCCTGGGCTTCTCGATGGGCGCGCAGCAGGCGTGGGAGTGGGGAGTGCGATTGCCGGAGCGTGTCCGCCGTCTCGCGCTCTTCGCCGGGACGGCCAGGACGACTCCGCACGGCGCGCTCGTCGTGGAGGCCGCGGCCGAAGCGCTGCAGACAGGGGGCCTCGCGGCGCACGCCCGCTACTGGGCGGCGACCGGGCTCTCGGCCGAGCTCATCCGGGGCGGCGAGTGGCGGGAGGCCGGTTACGCGTCCGTCGACGACCTCGTCCAGCGGCTGTTCGTCGACGACTTCGCAGGCCTCGACCCCGACGACCTGCTCTGTCAACTCGGCAAGTGGCTCCGGGCCGACGTCTCGAGGCACGCGGACGGGGACCTGCGCGGAGCCCTCGCCCGCGTCACCGCCCGCACGTTCGTCGTCCCGTTCTCGCACGATCTCTACTTCCCGATCGCCGACTGCGAGGCGGAGCAGCGGCTCGTCCGGGACAGCGAGCTGCACGTGGTCGAGAGCCCGTGGGGACACTACGCGTGGGGCACGACCGGGAGGCAGACCAGGCAGATCGACGCCCTGGTCGCGAGGCTTCTGGGCGAGGATTAGCCGAAGCGGACGGCTGGTACGCTGATTCGGATGGACAGCGAGCCCAGGTCGTCGGCGTTCGTCGAGAGCCTCGTCCACCGCACCGTCTTCACGCCGATTCGCCAGGGCAGCGCGGTGGCGGAGGCAGTAGCCCGCCTCGGCCAGGCGATCGCGATCGGGCTGCTGCGGCCGGGCGACCAGCTCCCGCGGGAGACCAAGCTGGCCCGGTCCCTCGGGATCTCGGTCGTCACCCTCCGGGAGGCGCTCGCCATCCTCAGGGAGGCGGGCCTCGTCGAGACGCGACGGGGCCGGTCCGGCGGGACGTTCGTCAGCGGGTCTCTGCCGCGCACGGCGACGATCCCGTCGTCACCGCTTCCGCCCGAGACGGAGCTGCGGGACTTCTCCGACTTCCGGGCCGTGGTCGAGGGCGGCGCCGCGGCGCTCGCGGCGCAGCGGGCGACCGAGGAGCAGGTCGCCTACCTCGCCGAACTGGTCGAGCAGATGGACGAGCAGACCGACTACCACGCCTGGGGCGACACCGACTCGCTCTTCCACCTGATCCTGGCCGATGCCGCCGGCTCACAGCGCGTCGTCTCGGCCGTGGCCGACCTGCGCCCGCGTGTGTACCAGGTGTCCGCGCTCTGGGACAAGAACCCGATCTCGACCCTGAAGCTCTCGAACCGGGAGCATCGGGCGATCGTGCGGGCGATCAAGGCGCGACAGCCGGACCGCGCACGCAAGGCCATGGTCGAGCACGTGGAGTCCACCCTCGCGATCTGGCTCGGCTTGCAGTCGCAGCTACGCGACCGGTCCGCCGACGCCGACGGCCCTCGTCGCGGCTCCAAGCGGTCGGCACGCTAGCCCTTTACCGGGCCGCTTCCCGCTTCCTTGACACCGGGAAGGCCGTGCGGTAGGAATAAAAAAACTGTTTCTAGACTTCTTCCACGGGGCTCTTTCTGCCACCTGATGGTCAATCGCGGCGTCGAGCAATGGCTCTAGACGGGACGGGGCGCACTGCCCGGCCCTTGGTCGGCATCACCGCGGGCTCGAGCGAGGTGCTGCGCCCGATCGGGAGGCTGCCCGCCCACTACATCGACCGGATCAACCCGCGGGCGGTGGCCGAGGCGGGCGGGGATCCCGTCCTGCTGCCGGCGGTCGGGGACGAGGAGGCGCCCGAGCGGTACGCCGAGCAGCTGGACGCCTTCGTCATCTCGGGCGGCGCCGATCTCGCGCCGTCGCTGTCCGGGGGTGTGGATCCGCCCGCCGGCGAAGGCGACCACGACTTCGTGCGGGACGGCTTCGAGATAGCCCTCGTACGTGCGGCGCGCCGGCGCGGCAAGCCGATCCTGGGCATCTGCCGGGGCATGGAGGTGCTGAACATCGCCTTCGGCGGGAGCCTCACCGAGGTTCGCCACGAGCTGGAGACCACGGCCGTCGGCGGTTTCGACCACGTCGTCGTCCACACGGTTGCCCTCGAGCCGGGGAGCGTGGCCGCGACGGCCTACGAGGCGGAGGCCGTCGACGTCTGGTGCCTCCACCACCAGGGGCCCGGCGTCGTCGCCGAGTCGCTGGCCGTTTCAGGCCGGTCCTCGGACGGCGTCGTAGAGGTACTCGAGGGGGACCCGAGCGAGGGCTTCCTCCTCGGTGTCCTCTTCCACCCGGAGTTCATGCTCGCGCGGAACCCGGAGCACCTCCGTCCGTACAGGGCTCTGGTGGACGCGGCGCATGCGCGCGGCCCACGACCTCGAGGGGAGCACGAGGTTGGCCTCCACGCTTGAGCATCTGAGCGACATCGACATCGCGAGCCCCGCCGTCTACGAGGCGGGGATTCCGCACGAGTCGTTCCGGCTCCTGCGCGACAACGCGCCCGTCCACTGGCACGAGTGGACGGACCGGAGCCGGGGCTTCTGGGCGATCACCCGCCACGAGGACATCGTCGCCATCTCGCGGGACCCGGCGACGTACTCGTCCGCGGCCGAGCACGTGCTCCTCGTCGACCTCGACCCCGACGAGCTCAAGGCTCGGCGCTCCCTGCTCGAGACCGACCCGCCCGAGCACACCCGCCTGCGCCGGCTGGTCAGCTCCGCCTTCACGCCCGGCAAGGTCGCCGAGTACGAGGAGGCGACGCGGGAGATCGCGTCCGGGCTCCTTGACGACCTGATCGCCGAGGGTGGCGGCGACTTCGTCGAGGCGGTGTCCGCGCCGCTGCCCATCAACGTGATCGTGCGCATCCTCGGGATCCCGGAGGAGGACGCGCCGTTCATGCTCGAGCTCTCGGACCACCTCGTCGAGGGGACGTCCGGCGCGGAGCTCGACCCGGCCGCCTACGGCAATACGACGCCCCTCTCGCTGCTGCCGTTCGGCAGCCCGGCCTCCCACGCGCTCTTCGAGTACGGCCGGAAGATCGGGAACGAGCGGAGGGAGCACCCGCGCGACGACCTCGTCACGCGGCTCGTCCAGGCCGAGGTCGAGGGGGAGTCCCTCACCGATGCCGAGTACTGCAACTTCTTCCAGATCCTCGTCTTCGCCGGAAACGAGACGACGCGGACAGCCATCTCGCAGGGCCTGCACGCGCTGATCGAGAGCCCGGACGAGCTCGACCGGCTGCGGGCCGACCGCGCGCTGATCCCGAGCGCCGTCGAGGAGATCCTGCGCTGGGCCACGCCGATCATGTACTTCCGCCGCACGGCGATGGAGGACACGGAGATCCGGGGCGTGCCGATCGCGCGGGGCGACAAGGTGGTCATGTGGTACGTCTCCGGCAACTTCGACGACCGCGTGCTCGACGATCCGCTCCGCTTCGACGTCGGGCGCGGGCGGAGCGAGCACGTCACGTTCGGCGGCACCGGGCCTCACTACTGTCTGGGTGCCTGGCTCGCCCGGCTCGAGCTGAAGGTGCTGCTCGAGGAGCTGCTTGACCGGGACGTTCGCTTCGAGTCGGCCGGACCGCCCGCGCGGATCAGGTCGAACTTCGTCAACGGCCTGAGGACGCTCCCCGTTCGCGTCGTCACCGACGCCTGAGCGGCGCTCGCACCATGCCAACCGACCGAGACGACCTCGTTCACGTGCGCGTCGACGAGAACGTCTGCATCGGCATCGGCGTCTGCGTCGAGTCCGAGCCCGAAGCGTTCCTGCTCGGGGACGACGGCGTCGCGCACGTCCTCCCGGGGAAGGCCCTGCCGCGCGACCGCGCCGAGCGCGTCTGCCGCGGCTGCCCCTCCGGCGCGATCTCGATCGTCGAGGTGGACGACACGGGCGCCGCGGGCGAGGAGCCCCGCTGAGGGCGATCGCCCCCGACGACGTCGTCGTCGTCGGCAACGGCGTCTCGGCGTATGCCTGCGCCAAGAGGCTCGGCGAGCAGGGTCGTCGGACGGTGATGATCGGCCCCGGGCTTCCGCACGACCGCCCACCGCTCTCCAAGCACGGGCTGCGCACGGGCGTTCTCCCCATCCTCGCGGATGCCGAAGAGCTCACCGCCCAGGGCATTGCCCACGTCGACGGAGTCGTACGCGCCCTTGACCTCGAGGAGCGCCGGCTGGGCGTGGACGAGGGCGAAGGTGAGCTCGCGTGGCACCCGGCCGAGGGGCCTCTCGTCTGGGCGACCGGCCTCGAGTACACGCGTCCGCCCATCCCGGGCCTCGAGCGTGCGGATTCGAACTCGACCGGCCCGGCCTTCAACGGGCTCTGCCACCGGCTCGGCGGCGCACGCCGCGTCGTCATCGTCGGAGCCGGCCTCATCGGCGTCGAGACCGCCGCGGCCCTCGCCCCCGACTACGAGGTGACGCTGGTCGAGATCGAGGAGCGGCCGCTCCACCAGTTCCACGACCCGATCCCGGGTCTCGCGGCGGACGTGCTCGCCGGCCTCGGCGTCACGTTCCTCGGCGCCTGCGAGGTGGAGCAGACGTCCTGCGACGAGGCCGGGAGCGGGTGGTCGCTGCGTACGCGCTCGCACGGCGACCTCGAGGCCGATGTCGTCATCGTCGCGGCCGGGATCGCCACGTCCCTCCCGGCCGAGCTTCGGAACGGAAAGGGGACGCTGAGCGTCGACGGAGCCATGCGCGTGCGCGGGCACGACGGCCTGTGGGCCTGCGGCGACTGCGCGTCTGTCGCGCACCCACGCTACGGGGAGATCGCGTTCCCCCACTGGGACTGGGCCCGCCGGACGGGGATGCAGGCGGCCGACAGCGTGGTCGGCGTCGCCGAGCCGTTCGACGTCGAGCCGTTCTGGTTCAGCAACATCGGCCCGCTGCACCTCCAGGAGCTCGGCTTCGGAGAGCGCGCCGAGACCTGGGAGGAGCGTGACGGCCTCCACGTGGGCCGGGACGCCGAGGGCGAGATCGCCGCAGTCCTCGTCCTGAGCGCGGCACGGCTGCGCGACGCGCGCGCCCTCCTCGCGGGCGGGAACGGGTCGTGATCGAGCCGGGCGTCCCCTCGTTCCGCAACCTCCTGCCCGTCGACATACGCTTCGGCGAGGGTGTCGTCGCCGAGCTCGCCGCCGTCCTCCGGGGTGAGGGAGCGCGTCACGCGTTCGTCGTCCTCGACACGGTCGCCGGTGAGCTTCCCGAGGTCGTTTCCGCCCTCGGCGCGCTCGAGGGCGTCAAGGTGACGCGGCACGAGAAGGAGCCGGGCGAGCCCACGGCCCGCGAGGCGGACGCCGTCGCCGCCGCGATCGCCGAGTCGGGGGCGGACGTCCTCGTGGCGATCGGGGGCGGATCGGTGATCGACGTGGCGAAGGCAGCGCGCCTGGCGCGCAGCGCCCGTCTGCCGTACCTGACCGTCCAGGACGATCTGAAGCTGGCCGCGGGCGCGTCGGTCCTCCCGCTCGTCGCCGTCCCGACGACGGCTGGCTCCGGGTCGGAGGTCTCCGGCGGCGTCGTGATCACGGACGAGGCGACCCACACGAAGACGGGCGTCGCCGCGCCCGTCGTCCGTGCACAGTACGCGCTCGTCGATCCGGCCCTGACGTACTCGGCGCCGCCGGACGTGACGGCCTGGAGCGGCATCGACGCCATCGCCCAGGCGATCGCCTCGATCGTGTCCAGCTCGCGGACGCCGGTCGGGAACGCCGTGGGGCTCGAGGCTGTCTACCGGGGAGCCCGGGCCCTCCCGGAGGTCGTTGCCGACGGCGCGAACCGGGCGGCCCGCCAGGAGATGGCGTGCGCGAGCGTTCTCGGGGGCCTCGCGATGAACATCTCGGACTGCGGTTCGGAGCATTCGCTCGCGCAGGCGCTCGGGGGCCGCTACGGGCTCTCGCACGGCCTGACGATCGGGCTCGTCCTGGCCGAGTCGATGGACGTCGACCGGCGGGGCGCGCCGGAGCTGTTCGAGCGGATCGCGGACGCGCTCGGCGAACCGCCGGACGGCACGCAGGACGGGTCTCGCGCCGTGCGCGGGATTTCCCGGATCCTGGCCGAGATCGACTTCCCGCTCATGCGGGACTGCGAGGTCGAGGAGTCCGCCGTCGACGAGCTCGCGGCCGTCGCGATGGACGACGTCTTCATCCGGCTCGCGCCGGGAGGGTGGACGGTCGACGACGCCGCGGGTGTGTATCGACGGGCGCTGAGCCTCACCGGGCGGTCGAGTTGACGCACCCGACTCGATGGCTCATAGTTGCGCCGCATAAAAGCTGCTTCCAGATGTTTGACGCTGGAGCCGAGCCGACGACCACGAGGTGACTCCGCATGAGCGCTGACCTTACCCCCGTACAGCAGCTACAGGCCGACCTGGGCGTCGAGTTCTACGAATGGGACGGCTGGCCGTGGCCGTCGAACTTCGGCAACCCCGTCGAGGAGTACCTCGCTCCCCGCAACGGCGTGGGGATCGTGGAGAACTCGGGCCTCCGCAAGTGGGAGCTCCGCGGCCCCGACGCCCTGCGCGCCGCCGACATGATCGTCACGCAGGACCTCTCCGACATGCCGGTCGGGCGCGTCCACTACACGCCGGTCGCCAACGAGGAGGGCATGGCGCTCGACGACATCACCGTCTTCCACCTCGAGAACGACCGGGTCATGCTCGTGTCCGGGCTCCTGTCCAGCGAGGCGCATTTCCGCTCCGTCGCCGACGACTTCGACGTGGAGCTCGTGCCGATGAGCGACGAGCGGGCCGGCGTCCAGATCCAGGGGCCGCTCTCGCGCGACGTCGTCGGCCGCGTGACGGACGCCGACCTGGGCGGGCTCGGCTACTTCCACTGCACCCACGCCGTGGTCGGCGGGGAGGAGTGCATCCTCTCGCGCACCGGGTACAGCGGCGAGCTCGGCTACGAGATCTTCGCCTCGCCCGTTGCGGTGGCCAACGTCTGGACCGCGCTGCTCGAAGCGGGCGCCGAGTTCGGGATCCGCCCGTACGGGCTCGAGGCGGCCGACTACCTGCGCGTCGAGTCGGGCCTCATCTTCGTCACGTTCGACTACCAGCCCGGCGAGCTCTCGCCGTACGAGATCGGGCTGGGGTGGGCCGTCAAGCTCGACAAGGGCGACTTCGTCGGGAAGGACGCGCTCACGCGCCTGGCGAACGAGCCGCCTCGGCGGAAGATCGTCGGCATTGCGCTCGAGGGCGACGCGGTCCCCGATCCGGAGTCCGTCGTCGAGCACGAAGGCGCGCCGGTCGGGGCGATCACGGTCGCGGTCGCGAGCGCCGTTCTCGACCGCGTCATCGCGCTCGCGGTCGTCGGCGGCTCGGCGGCCGGCGCGGGCACGCGGGTTCGGGTCGGGGACGCCGACGGCGAGGTGGCCTCGCTCCCGTTCTACGACCCCGAACGGCAGCGGCCGCGCGCCTAGCTGCGCGGCCTCGTCTTCTGCGGGTCGTAGAGCGGGTAGTCGTCGACCGTCGCCGAGACCGTGCCGTCGCCGAGGGCGACGTCGACCGTCTCGCCCTTGCCCGCGAACTGCGTCTCCAGGACGGCCATCCCGATCACCTTGCCGAGCGACGGGCTCTCGGCCGGGCTCGTGAGCGTGCCGGCCGGCTCGCCGTCCTTCGTCACGGCGGCGCCGTACTCGGGCACGTCCGAGCCGTCGACGACCAGGGTGACCATGCGCCTCGGCGGGCTCTTCGCGGTCT
>Ga0114129_10014278_pt1 | contig 11319 bp, 8 predicted proteins | sample RhiMetdeltSRZDD1_FD_80071 | JGI IMG/M metagenome (GOLD analysis project Ga0114129, IMG submission 80071) | Populus rhizosphere microbial communities from Tennessee, USA - Rhizosphere MetaG P. deltoides SRZDD1 (version 2) (version 2) | ecosystem: Host-associated > Plants > Roots > Rhizosphere >... | reverse complement strand
CGGCCCGTGCCGGCCGATGAGATCGTGGCGATCCACCGGCGCGCCTCCCTCCACATCGTGGAGGGCGGCGCTGCGGTGTGACGGGCGCGGGCGCTCCTAGCGCCGGCGCCGCGGGCGCAAGCCGCTGCGCTTGCCCTTGGCGCCGCCGCTGAAGACGACGCGGGGCGGCGCCACCTTCATCCCCTCCTGCTCGAACTCCTCGTGGAGGTCCAGCCTCGCCGCCATCCGGCTCACGTCGCCCAGCTGGTCGGGGGTGACGAAGGTGATGCTCGTGCCGGCTCGTCCGGCGCGCGCGGTGCGACCGACCCGGTGGACGTATCCCTTGTCGTCCTTGGGCGGGTCGTAGTTCACGACCAGGGTGATCCGCTCGAGGTCGAGCCCTCGGGCGGCCACGTCGGTCGCCACGAGGATCCCGACGAAGCCTTCCTCGAAGCGATGCAACGCACGCTCCCGTGCCTGCTGGGTCATGTCGCCGTGCATCGCGACGACCGGAACCCCTTCCGCCTTGAGCTGTCTCGCCAGGTGATCGACGGCTCGCTTCGTGTTCACGAAGACGAGCGTCGATCCCGCGGCCTCCGAGGCCAGCCGCGCGAGCGTCGAGAGCTTGTCCTGGGGCGCCACCGGGATGAACCGGTGATCGGCCTCCTCGACGAATCGCAACTCGCCCAGATCCACCTCGTGCCGCACCGGGTTCCGCGTGTAGACGTCCGCCATCCGTCCGATCGCACCGTCGAGCGTCGCGGAGAAGAACATCGTCTGCCGGTCCTTGGGGATCCGGCGCACGATCCGATCCACCTGCGGCTGGAAGCCCATGTCGAGCATCCGATCCGCCTCGTCGAGCACGAGGATCTGCACCCCGTCGAGGCGGACGAGCCCGCGTTCCACGAGATCGTCCAGGCGGCCGGGCGTGGCGATCAGGATGTGCGCCGACCCGACGCCCTTCGATTGCTCGCGCACGTTCGTCCCCCCGTACACGGCCATCACCCGGAGGTCCTTCGCCTTCGCGATGTCCTCGAACGCGTCGCTCACCTGTTGGGCGAGCTCACGCGTCGGCGTGAGGACGAGGGCAGCCGGCCGGCGCTCGGTGGCGGGATCGACCTGATCGACGATGGGGATCGCGAAGCCGAGCGTCTTTCCGGAACCGGTTTTGGATCTCGCGAGCGTGTCCCGTCCCGACGTCGCGTCCTCGATCACCATGATCTGGATCGGGAACGGGGCCTCGATCCCGCGCGCTGCCAACGCGCGGACGACCGCGTCGGATACACCCAGATCGGCGAAGGTGGTCATCGGTGCAAGCCTCCTCGCACGAGGGTACCGCCCGGAGCGGACGGTACGGCGCGGCCCGGTAGTCTCTCGACATGGACGATCGCACCCACCTGTGGAACGAACTCGCCGCGCAGCTCGGCATCGACAGCATCCGATCCACCACCGAGGCGGGGTCCGGCCACCCGACCTCCTCGCTCTCCGCCGCGCACCTCGTGGCGGTCCTGTTCGCCGACCACCTTCGGACCGACGTGGACGACCCGAAGAGCCCGGCCAACGATCGGTTCGTGCTGTCGAAGGGACACGCCGCGCCCGTGCTCTATGCGGCCCTGAAGGCGATCGGCGCGATCGACGACCCGACGATGCTGTCCCTTCGGAGGTTGGGGTCACCGATCCAGGGCCACCCGGCGCCCGTCCCCGAGCTGCCCTGGGTGGAGGCGGCGACCGGCTCGCTGGGCCAGGGACCGGCGATCGGCCTGGGGATGGCGCTCGCGATGCGTCTGGACGAGAGTCCCGCGCGCGTCTGGGTGCTGGTCGGCGACTCCGAGACCGCCGAGGGCTCGGTCTGGGAGGCGATGGAGGCGGCCTCGTACCACCGGGTCGCCAACCTGACGTGCGTGATCGATCTCAACCGGTTGGGACAGCGCGGACCGACGATGCACGGCTGGGACGCCGGTGTCTTCGTCGCACGAGCCGAGGCGTTCGGGTGGAACGCGATGGCGATCGACGGCCACGACGTCGTGGCCATCGATCGCGCGTACCGGGCCGCCAGCGAGGACGACCGGCCGACGATGATCGTGGCGCGGACGCAGAAGGGGCACGGCGTGTCCGAGGTGGCCGACAAGGAGGGATGGCACGGCAAGGCGTTCCCGCGTGACCTCGCCGAGCGGGCCATCGAAGAGCTCGGCGGCCTGCGGTCGATCACGATCACGCCGCCCAAGCCCGATCCGTGGATGCCGGTGGGCGCGGGCGCGCCGGCAGGCGCGCCCGCGCCCACCTTCGACGAGCCGATCGCCACCCGCAAGGCGTTCGGGGAGACCCTGGCGTGGCTCGCGGGAGAGCGTTCCGACCTCGTCGTCCTCGACGGCGAGGTCGGGAACTCCACCTACACGGAGGACGTCGAGGCGGTCGCTCCGGAGCGCTTCGTCCAGATGTACATCGCGGAGCAGACGATGATCGGCGCGCAGACCGGCCTGCAGGCGATCGGGAAGATCGCGTACTCGGCGACCTTCGGCGCCTTCCTGACCCGCGCGTACGACCAGATCCGCATGGCGGCGATCGGCCGCGCCGATCTCCGCCTCTGCGGCTCGCACGCGGGCGTGTCGATCGGCGAGGACGGCCCTTCGCAGATGGCGCTCGAGGATCTGGCGGCGCTCCGTGCGATCCACGGATCGACCGTCCTGTATCCGGCCGACGGTCACTCGGCCGTGCGGCTCGTGACCCAGATGGCCGACCTCCCCGGGATCTCGTACGTGCGGACGACGAGGGAGGCCACCCCGTTGCTCTACGGATCCGACGAGGAGTTCCCGGTCGGTGGCTCCAAGACCCTCCGGGAAGGGACCGATGTCGCGTTGGTGGGTGCGGGCATCACGCTCCACGAGTCCCTGCGCGCCGCCGACCGCCTCGCGGCCGACGGCATCTCCGCTCGGGTGATCGACTGCTACAGCGTGAAGCCGATCGACGCGGCGGCGCTCCGCGCCGCCGCCGCCGACATCGGCCTCCTCGTGGTCACCGAGGACCACCGGATCGAAGGGGGTCTCGGCGACGCCGTGCTGGACGCGCTCTCGGAGACCGGCGATCTGACCGGACGCGTGGTCAAGCTCGCGGTGACCGACATGCCCGGCTCGGGAGCACCCGAAGAGCTTCGCGCCTGGGCCGGGATCGACGCGGACGCCATCGTGGGGGCCGTCCGAGGCGCGCTCGGCCGCGACTGACCGGGCTGCCGGTCCGACCGTCCGCGGATCAGGTGGCCGCGTGCGCGACCGGAAGGCCGCCGTACGACAGCGCGATGATCTCCTCGGGCGGCACCGGCCTCGAGAAGTAGAAGCCCTGCCCCAGCACGCAGCCGCGCTCCAGCAGGAACGCGAGCTCGCCCTCGGTCTCGATCCCTTCGGCGAGCGTCGTCACGCCGAGCCCTCGGGCGAGCTCGAGGAACGCGGCCACGATGCTCTGGTTCTGCGGGTCCACGTCGACGCCGCTCACGAACGAACGGTCGATCTTCAGCACGTCGACCGGCATGTCGCGGATCCGGGCGAGGGAGGAATACCCGGTGCCGAAGTCGTCGATCGCGATCCGGAGGCCACCGGCGTGCAGATCCTCGAGGATCGTCTGCGCTCGGTCCGGATCGTTCATCGCCGAGGACTCCGTGATCTCGACCACGACCCGTGACGGATCGACCCCTCCCTCACGGATCCGCTCGAGGATCCCCTTGGCCAGGTCCGGCTGCCAGAACTGCCGCGGTGAGAGGTTGAAACTCATATCGAGATCGATGTCCAGCTCACGCCACGCCCCTGACTGATAGACGAGTTCCCGCACCACCCAATCGCCGATCGCTTCGATCAGGCCGAGCTCCTCGGCGAGCGGGATGAAGTCGCCCGGCGGCACCATCGTGCCGTCCGGCTCGATCCATCGGATCAACGCCTCGACCCCCTGCATCTGCCCGGTCGCGAGCTCGAGGATCGGCTGGTAGTGGAGCGCCCAGCGCTGGCTCTCGACGGCCTTGCGCAGTCTCGTCACGAACCGGAGCTTCGCCGAGGAGTCGAGCGCGCCGCGGTTGGAGACGACGTAGGCGTGTCCGCCCTTCTTCGACTCCAGCATCGCGGCCTCGGCGTTGCGCAGGAGGCTCCCGGGCTCGTCGCCATCTTGCGGGAAGAGGCTGATCCCGATGGAGGCGGATACGTACAGCTCGGTGCCGCCCGCGCGGAACGGCTCCGCGAGCGAATCCAGGATGCGCTGGGCTGCCGACTCGGCCCGCGCCACGGCGAGCTCGACGTTCTCGCCTTCGCGCTCGAGGTCCGCGAGCAGCAGCAGGAAGGTGTCGCCCGAGCGCCGGGCCACCAGATCCGTCTCTCGCGCCGCCTCGCGGAGCCGGCCCGCGACCACGTTCAAGACCTCGTCGCCGGCGAGCCGGCCGAGCGAGTCGTTCACCAGGCGGAAGTCGTCGATGTCGACGCAGATCACCGCGACGGATGCCTCATGGTGTCGCGCGCGGGTGATCGAGAGCTCGAGGAACTCTTCGAACATCGACCGGCTCGGAAGACCGGTGAGCTCGTCGTGATACGCGAGGAACGCGACCTTCTCATCTCCCCGTTTGATGTCGGTGATGTCGATCATCACGCCGAGCGAGAACGTCGGCACGCCACGTTCGTCTCGGAACATCTTCGCCTCGTCGTGGATCCAGACGATGCGGCCGTCCTTCCGGTAGACGCGATAGTCCAGCGAGAAGGCCTCGCCGGTCTCGTTGTGGCGCTGGTTCGCGGCCGCCGCTCGCGCGCGATCGTCGGGGTGCACGATCCTGAGCCAGAGATCGCCGTCGTGCATCCATTCGTGCGGCGTATAGCCGAGGAGATCCTCGACCTGAGGACTCATGTACAGCGTCGAGGCCGAGTCGTCGAGGGCGTCGATGTAGGTGACAGCTGGGATGTACTGGACGATCGAGCGGTAGCGATCACCCATGATCTCCTCGGCCGACACCCGCCGGCGACGCTGCACGTCCTCCGCGATCGTCGCGGCCAACACCTGCAACCGCTGGACCTCACCTTGGCTCCACGCCCGCCCGCGGCCGCAATCGTCCGCGGCGAGGTATCCCCACCACCCGTCGTCGAGGAAGATCGGGACGGCCACGATCGACGCGGTCTTCTCGCCCGCCAGGATCCGTCGCTCGAGCTCCGGGAGTTGCGCCACCGAGCCCGCCAGCACCTGCCGGTCTCCGAGGACTTCGATCCATCGCGTGAAGTCGGGCGAGTACGGATGCAGCTTCGTTCCGGGGATCTCGAAGAGGCCCCGGATGCCGTCCCGGAGCCACTCCGCGATCAGGTTCATCCACAGCCGTCCATCGGGGTCCCGAACGTTCTCGAAGACGTAGACGCGGTCGGCCCCGAGCTCCTTCCCGACGCTCGCGAGGGACTCCGGCAGCGGCAACGAGGCCGCGGCGGCGTCCGCCACGCCGAGATCGGCCGCCGGACCGGCGGCCGGGGACGAGCCCTGGGGAACCTCCATAACCCCAGCTATCGGCGGGTGTGAAGAGCCGCTGAAGGAAGCGCCCTGTTACCCTGTCCGGCCGATGCCCGATTACAAAGAGATCCTCCACGAACGCCTCTACGTCCGGGTCCCCGGGACCGACAAGCTGCGGAAAACGGCCGCGTCGCGGTTGAAGCACCTGGTCGCGAACGGGTGGCGCGAGACGGAGCGCAAGCAGCACCCCGACCACATCTGGGTGCGGTTCGAGCGGACCGGCCACGCGCCGATGCGGGCGAGGCTCCCCAAGAAGGCGCCCGAGATCCAGATCGAGCGCCGGCCGCGCCGTGACAACCGGGGCGGCCCCTTCAGAGGCGGCCGGCGCTAGCCGATACCTTCTCCGGCGAAACCGGATATCGTCCGGTGAGCCACGCATCTACCCGGATTTCCTTCGGGTAGACTGGCCGTGGTCCCACACTCTGTGCGGACGGATCCCGAGACCGATGGAGCCGTGAGATCGATGAGCGTCGAATTCATCACCCAGCACACCGAGCGTCCGGGGCACCGTGACCCGCACGCGCACGCCGCCCCCCAGCCCTTCACGTACCCGCTCCAGCGCCCGTACGTCGAGCCCGACTGGACCCGGCTCCCGGAGTACCGCGACGTGACGAAGGAGCAGTGGGAGTCGGCTCAATGGCAGCGCGCCCACACGGTCAAGAACCTCAAGGAGTTCAAGGCGGCGCTCGGGGAGCACCTGACCGACGACCTGCTCGCCGACATCGAGCGCGACCAGCAGGAACGCGCCACCATGTCGATGCTCCTGCCGCCTCAGATGATCAACACGATGGACGAGACCGACCTGCGTGCCGATCCCGTCCGCCTCTACATGGCGCCGGCGCTCAGCGACCGCGAGCAGGAGTTCCCGTCGCACCCGTTCGCCTCGCGCGATTCCCTCCACGAGGCCGACATGTGGGCGGTCGAGGGGCTCACCCACCGGTACCCCACCAAGGTCCTGGCCGAGCTGATCCCCACCTGTCCGCAGTACTGCGGCCACTGCACCCGGATGGACCTCGTCGGCAACGACACCGTCCAGGTCCTGAAGTACAAGTTCGAGCAGAAGCAGGGCGAACGCTGGGACGCGATGCTCGACTACCTCCGACGCACGCCGAGCGTCCGCGACGTGGTCGTCTCCGGCGGCGACATGGCGAACGTCCCGATCAAGCGGCTCGAGACCTTCGTGATGGGGCTGCTGGACATCGAGCACATCCGGGACATCCGCCTGGCGACCAAGGGCCTCATGGGGATCCCGCAGCACTTCCTCCAGGACGAGGTGAAGGAGGCGGCCGAGCGGATGGCCTCACGCGCGAACGGACGAGGTGTGGACATCGCGGTCCACACCCACGTGAACGCGGCCCAGCAGGTGACGCCGCTCGTTGGCCGCGCGACGAAGGTGTTCCTCGACGCGGGCTTCCGCGACGTGCGGAACCAGGGAGTGCTGCTGCGCGGGGTGAACACGACGCCGCAACAGCTCCTGGAGCTCTGTTTCATGCTCCTGGATCACGCGAAGATCCTGCCCTACTACTTCTACATCTGCGACATGATCCCGAACGCAGAGCACTGGCGGACCGCGGTGTGGGAGGTGCAGGACCTCCAGCACTCGATCATGGGATACCTGCCCGGCTTCGCGACCCCGCGGATGGTGGTCGACGTCCCGTTCGTCGGCAAGCGGTGGGCGCATCAGGTCGCGGAGTACGACCGCGTTCGCGGGATCTCCAGCTGGACGAAGAACTACCGGACGGGGATCGAGAGCGACGACCCGGAGGCGTTCACCCGGCGGTACCAGTACTACGACCCGATCGCGACGCTGCCGCCGGAGGGCCAGGCGTGGTGGCGGGAGCAGCTGGCCCGCGGCGTGGACGAGCTCATCGCCGAGCTCCAGCCGCAGCGCGCCTGACCGACAGAGCCACTGTTAGGGTCCGAGCGTGAGCCGAACACTCACGGTGCTCTCGGCGCAGGTCGCGCCCGTCGCGTGGGATCCGGCGGCTACCCTCGACAAGTTCGAGGACCACGTCCGCGTGGCCCGTCGCGCGTTCCCCGACGTCGACCTGATGATCTTCCCGGAGCTCTACCTCACGGCGGTCGACGGGTTCACCTCGGGAGGGACCGGTGACTGGGAGCGGCGGGTGGCCGAGGAGATCCCCGGGCCATTGACCGACCGCGTGGGGAAGATCGCCGCCCGTGCCAAGCGCTGGATCGTGGCCGGGTCGATCAACGAGCGTCGAGGCAAGAAGATCCACAACAGCGCGATCGCGTTCTCCCCGGACGGCGAGATCGCGGCCGTCTATCGGAAGCTCTTCCCGTGGCGTCCGTTCGAGGACGCCGACCCCGGCTCGGATCCGGCGCCGGTCTTCGAGATCCCGGGCAAGGGATCCGTCGGCTTGATGATCTGCTACGACGGCTGGTTCCCGGAGGTCGCCCGAGGACTCGCGCTGCAGGGAGCCGAGCTGATCGCGCAACCGACCGCCACGACGACCCCCGATCGGGAGGAGGAGGTCGTCCTCGCCCGCGCGAACGCGATCGTGAATCAGGTCTTCCTCTTCAACCCCAACATGGTGTCGACGTTCGGACAAGGCAGGAGCGTGGGCGTCGACCCGGAGGGACGCATCCTGTTCCAAGCCGGCGCGGGGGAAGAGCTCCTCATCGAGGTCGTCGACCTCGAGCGCGTGGCCGAGGTCCGTCGGCGCGGCACGAGGGGGATCACCCGCCCCTGGCAACACTTCCTCGAGGGGCCTCGGGACGCGATCCTGCGCCCCTACCGGGCGCGTCGCACCACGTAGCCCGCGACGGCGAGCAGCGCGACGGCCGCGCCCGCCACGGCCCACCACGGCGAGAGTCCTGCCCGCCCCGGCCCGTACGGCACCGCCGCCGCCGGCTGGGGAACGAGCCGCTCGGTCGTCCGTCCGTCTCCCAAGAAGTCGCAGGCGCGGCCGTCGCGCACGACCACCGTCCACCGGAGGCTCTTGAGTCCGGGAGACGTGCCCGTCTGCTCCTCGTCCGCGGTGAGCGTTCGGCCGGGCACCTGGATGACCATCGTGCGCCCCGAGATGCTCGGAGGATCGAAGACGTTGGTCGCGCGCTCCGGCAGGAGGTAGATCTCGGTGGGGTGCTCGACCGTGGCGTCCACGCGGACCAAACGGTTCACCTTGCGGTAGTAGGCGAACGAGAGGGCCGGGGCCTTGGGATCCTGGATCGCGACGTCGACGCGGAACGGGTGCCCGACCGCGTCGGGCACGGTCAACGGCCCCGCGAACGTGAGCTCCCACCGAGCCGACGTCCCGAGCTCCACGATCTCGCCCCGGGCGTCCACCAGGTCGGGCGCTCCCGATCCCGCACCTCCCGTGCACCCGGCCACGTCTCCGGTGGGGTCCGATGCCGCGATGAGGAGCGGGAGCATCGCGATCAGCGCCCAGCGGGGCGCCGCGGCCGCGCGCATCAGGCGCTCGGGCAGTCCCGTTGCGGGAGGAGGAGCGGCTCGAGCCTGGGTTCCTGCGTGAAGTCGAAGGCACCCGACAACGGATCGGCCTGCTTGTCGCGTTCCGTCATGGGCTTCAGGCCGTGCAGGTTCTCGATGAATCGAAGGACCGAGGAGAACTCGTAGACGGTCTTGTCGATCGACCCCCCGTCGGGGTTGTCGCCGCGCTTGGTCCAGGGAGAGATGATCAGCGCCGGGGTGCGCGGGCCGAGGCCCATCACGTCGTAGTGCGGCGGCACCACGTGATCGTAGAAGCCCCCGAAGTCGTCCCAGACGATCACGATCGCGGTGTTCGGCCAGTACTTGCTGCGCATCACGGCGTTGAGGTACTCCTTCGTCCAGTTCTCGCCCTCGCACACGTTGGTCAGCGAACCCGGATGCTCGTTCGGGTTGCCCTCCGGGGGGATCAGCCAGGACACGGACGGCAGCTCGCCGTTCTTGATGTCATCGAGGATCGTCTGAGGCGGTTGGACCTTCTGCCACAGCGGTCCGAAACGAACGTGCTTGACCGCCTGGAGCGCGTTCATCCACGCGTCCGCGTTCGCGTAGTACTTCCAGCTGATGCCCTTGCGCTCCAACAGGTCGGGAAGGACCTTCATGTCGACGCAGGTGCGGGTGGTCTCCCAGTACGCCGCGATACGGATCAGCTGATCCGGCACCTCGTCGGTGATGTTCTCCTCGAGATCCATGATCGCGGCCACGTCCGTGTCGGTGAGGTCCTCGATCGGGAACCGTTTCGTCATCTCGGTCGGGTCGTCGCAGTAGTTGCCCTCGTGATCCGTGGTCGTCTTGTTGTCCACGATGCCGTAGGACTGGGCCGCCACCGTGTACAGGTGCTCGGGGAACGTCGGTCCGTACATCGAGGTGAAGAAGTGATCGGCCAGCACGAAGCGATCCGCGTACGCCCAGTACCCGGGCAGCGTGTCCCGTGAATGCTGGGTGTAGCCCATCATGTCCTCGCCCAGCGGGACGCAGTTGAAACCGTTCATCTTGCCGCCGTTGATCGAGTAGAGACCGGGCGCGAACGCGTGGCCGAGGTCGTGCGGCAGGACCGTCGGCGCTGGCGTCAGGGGCACGGTCGGACCGTCTTCGAAGGTGCTGGCGCTGCAGTCCTTGATCGTGCCGCCCTCGGTCGCGCCCTCGGCCCCCGGGTACTTCCCGAAATAGTGGTCGAAGGACCGGTTCTCCTTGACCAGGAAGATCACGTGCTGGATCGGGTTCTCCCCGTTCGGCCGTCCGGGCGATGAGGACGGGCTCTTGCTTCCGTGGCCCCCGTTGTCGGGCGGCTGCGCCCGTTCCTTGCCCGCCGACGGCCAGAACTGCCACGCCAATGCCGCGGTGAGCACGACGACCAGCGCCCCGAATGTCTGTCGACGCTGACGCACGCGGCTGCTCCGGCGCGCGGGCTTGATGATCGGCGCCGGTCGCATCCGGCCAGTCTAGCCCCGCCTCTCGTAGCGACCGAGCAGCCTGCGGAGCCGCGCGAGGACGCCTCCGTATCGCGGATCGGCGACGCGGTTGTCCATCTCCCAGGGGTCGGGAGGTCCGACGCGCCCCGCGATGTCGTAGAGCTCCTCGAAGCCGTCCTCGTACCGGATCAGCTTGAACGCGGAGGTTCGGACCGCGGTCCACGGGGGGATCTGGGCGTCTCCCACCCATTCGAGGAAAACCGCCTCTGCGGGCGGCGTCATGAGACCGCGTCGAGGCGTGAGATCCGAAGCGAACCCGGTCCCGTCGATCGACGTGGGGGGGATCACGTGCGCCAACGACGCGATCGTGGGTGCGAGGTCGACGATCGAGACGACGCCGAGCGTGGTTCGCGCCCCCGACGGGATGTGGATCGCCAGCGGGATCCGGACGCACGCCTCGTACGGACACTTCTTCCCGCCCCACCGGTGCTCCCCGAACGAGTACCCGTTGTCGGAGAGCACGAAGATGTACGTGTCGGCGAGGCGTTCGCCGAGCGCCGTCACGATCGCGTGCAGCGCCTCGTCGACGGCGAGGAGCGTCTCGTCGGCCCGTCGCTGATCCTCGATCCACGCGGCGCGCTGCGCGGCGCTCGGCACCGGCCGTGCCTCGACCCATGGTGGCGCGCCGCGCAGCGCGCCCACCACGTTGGGAGGCTCCGCGATCGGCAGGTCGGCGTCCGCTCCCCGGTGCCGCCGGGCGGGGATCCACGGCGGGTGCGGCGCGCTCGGCGCGAACAACAGGAAGAACGGCCGGGTGGTCGGCGCGGTGCGCACGAACCCGAGGGCCTTCTCCGCCAGCCAATCGGTCGCGTACCCGTGCACGAACAGCGGCGTTCCCTGGTCCACGGCGCGGAAGTCGCGGTACACCGTGACGCCGCT
>Ga0114129_10014276_pt1 | contig 11319 bp, 11 predicted proteins | sample RhiMetdeltSRZDD1_FD_80071 | JGI IMG/M metagenome (GOLD analysis project Ga0114129, IMG submission 80071) | Populus rhizosphere microbial communities from Tennessee, USA - Rhizosphere MetaG P. deltoides SRZDD1 (version 2) (version 2) | ecosystem: Host-associated > Plants > Roots > Rhizosphere >... | reverse complement strand
CGTCGAAGAGCTTCTGCGCGCGTACTCGCCCGTGACGATGGCCCGCTACGTCGCCGAAGATACGGAGTACAACGGCTGCAAATTCGCCGAAGGCGAGCGCATCCTGATGAACTTCCCGGCCGCCAACCGCGACCCGGAGAAGTTCCCCGAGCCCGACAAGGTCATCATCGACCGCGCGGTTAACCCGCATATCGCCTTCGGCGTCGGCATCCACCGCTGCGCCGGCTCGAACCTCGCGCGCATGGAGATGCGCGTCTCGATCGAGGAGTGGCTGAAGCGCATCCCGGACTTCCGCTTGGAGGACCCGAGCGCCGTCACCTGGGCGGGCGGCCAGGTACGCGGCCCGCGCAACCTGCCGGTGGTATTTCCGTAGGGCACACTCGATGTTTGAGCGAACCAGAACTGAGAACCACACCGCGAGTATGCCGGGCAACGCCTGTCGGCCCGGCTGGAACCGACACTACCAGTCTACGAGTGGCGTCTCCCAACGCCGCGAAGCTGGCGCCAACGCGATCTCTTCTCTTTGGCGCCGCCAGGCCGGGGGTGTGGGGGTGTCCCCACCCTTCCTTTCCGGGGCGGGGTGGGGATAGCACGACGCTTGAGGTCAGCTTAGACTAGCGGGAGTGAGCGAAATGGTAGAGAAAACCAGGACCGGAGTCATGAAGGTAAAAGTCGACCAGGAGAAGTGCCAGGGCCATAACCGCTGCTTCGTCGTCGCCTCTGAGCTCTTCGAGCTCGACGACTACGGGTACGCCCATGAAGTCGGCGACGGCACCGTCCCGCCAGGCCTCGAAGAGAAGGCGCGCCTTGCAGTCGCCAACTGCCCTGAGCGCGCGATCTCCATCGAAGGAGACTAAGACAAGCGAACAACCGAATAGCGGCCGTTGAGGAAGGGGGCGACCGTGCTCAGCAGCCATTACATTATCCGCGGCGGAATCGAAGGCCGCGAGCGGCTCCGTTTGCTTGCCCGAGTCATGCATCCAACCACACTTCAGCTGTTGGAGCGCGCGGGCGTGACCGAGGGCATGGCCTGCCTCGATGTCGGGTGCGAAGGCGGCGATGTCACATTGGATTTTGCCAAAGTGGTTGGTCCCAAGGGCCGAGCGGTCGGGACCGACATTGATAACACCAAGCTCGACATGGCTCGCAGCGAAGCGGCAGACCGGGGGTTCCGCAATGCTGAGTTCCAGTCAGTCGACGCCGGCACTGGTAGCGTCGAGGGTGAGTTTGACGTTGTGTATAGCCGCTTCCTTTTGACCCACCTGCCGGACCCTATCCCGGCGTTGGCGCGAATGTTTGCGGCGCTCCGCCCGCGAGGTGTTCTCATCATCGAGGATATCGACTTCACCGGCTCGTTCTGTTACCCGGAGAACGCCGCGTATAACCGCTATGTCACTCTGTACAGTGAGTCGGTGCTAAGGCGAGGCGGTGACCCCAACATCGGGCCGAGGTTGTCTGGCATGCTGGCCGCCGCGGGCTGCGAGTACGTAGAAATGAACGTCGTGCAGCCCTCCGGTCTGACAGGCGAGGCGAAGCTCGTAACCCCTCTCACCATGGAAAACATCGCGGACGCGGCCATCGGCGAAAAATTGGCCGAGAGGTCCGAGGTGGATACGTTGGTATCGACACTCTACGAACTGGCCCGCGACGCCATCACTGTTATGGCCATTCCGCGAATTGTGCAGGCATGGGGGCTGCGTCTTCAGGCGGCTTACTGACGGATGCTTCAACCTTGAGGCAGCCTTGTTGCGCTCCATCGCGCATGATAAAATGCCCCTGTCAGGGCGGAGGCGATCATCCAACTCGTTGTGTTGATGCATTACGCTGTTCACCACACTAATCATCCCCACCGCAAGTGGGGAGCTATCGGTGCATAGCACGCAGCAAGAGACCTGGCGAGAGAAGTGCGGCGTATTCGGCGTCTACGCGCCGGGGGAAGACGTCTCCCGCATCACCTTCTACGGCATTTATGCCCTCCAGCACCGCGGCCAGGAGAGCGCGGGCATCGCCACCGCCGATGGCTTCGGCATCCACCTCCACAGCGGCATGGGCCTCGTCTCGCAGGTCTTCGAGGAAAACGACCTCGGCTACCTGCCCGGCCACGCGGCGATCGGCCACACGCGCTACTCCACCACCGGCTCCAGCCGCAAGGAGAACGCCCAGCCCGTGCGCGTCGACGGCGCCCACGGCCCGCTGGCGATGGGCCATAACGGCAACCTGATCAACGCCGAGCTGCTTCGCTACGACCTCGAGGACCAGGGCCACCATTTCACCGGCTCCACCGACACCGAAATCGCCGCCAAGATGCTAGCCTCCGCGCCCGGCAGCGACTGGCTCGAGCGCGCCTCGAACACGATGAGGGCGCTCGCCGGCGCCTACTGTCTGGTCGCCCTCACCCCCGACGTCCTGATCGCGATGCGCGATCCCTATGGCGTGCGGCCGCTCTGCATCGGCAAGCTAAACGGCAACGGCTGGATCGTCGCCTCCGAGACGTGCGCCCTCGACCACCTCGGCGCCGACTTCGTGCGCGAGGTCGAGCCCGGCGAGGCGGTCGTTATCGACGAACAAGGCCTGCACGCCACGCAGGCCGTTGACAAGAAGCGCGACGCCCTTTGCGTCTTCGAATACATCTACTTCGCCCGCCCGGACAGCATTATCCGCGACAAGCTCCTCCACCCGATGCGCATGAACATGGGCCGCGAGCTGGCCCGCCAGGCGCCCGTCGAGGCCGACTTGGTTATTGGCGTGCCGGACTCCGCCACGGCGGCCGCGATCGGGTACTCGCATGAGGCCGGCATCCCGTATGCGGAAGGTCTCGTCAAAAACCGCTACGTCGGCCGCACCTTCATCCAGCCGGACCAGCGCATGCGCGACCAGGGTGTATATCTGAAGTTCAACCCGATGCGGCAGGTGATCGAGGGCAAGCGCCTCGTCGTCGTCGACGACTCGATCGTCCGTGGCACAACAACGCCGAAGGTCGTCGAGATGCTGCGCAAGGCGGGCGCGAAAGAGGTGCACATGCGCATCTGTGCGCCGCCGATCCGTCATCCCTGCCACTTCGGCATCGACATGGCGACACAGTGGGAGCTGATCGCCGCCAAGCAGGAGATCGAGGAGATCCGGGAGCACATCGGCGCGGACAGCCTCTCGTACCTCACGATCGAGGCTCTGATGCGCGCCGTCGAGCAGCCGAAGGACAGCTTCTGTACCGCTTGCTTCACCGGCGAGTACCCGATGCCCGTGCAGCTTCAAATGGACAAGCTCGTCTTCGAGCGCGCGGGCCGCGGCGGCAAGCGCGTCCCCGTCGGCGTCGCCTGGAGCTGGGAAGAAGACCGGCGCTAGACGCGTCTTGTTATTCCGAGCCGGGGGGTGGGGCTGTAGGTAGTGTCGCAACGGCGACGGTTGGTGGGTGGCGAGGAATCTCAGCGTCCCAGCAATCAGTACTCAAGACTCTCAATTCGGAAATTATTGTGCGGCGCATCACATACTATCCGCCGAGTAAGTACGCTAATCTAGACTGGTGGCAAGTTCAGGTCTTGCGGCGCTCCACATAATGTCGTAGGACACAGCTTTAGCCCGGTCCACCAATCCTGCGGAAACGAAGGTAGTCGGAAGAGGAGGAGATCCCATGACCCAAGCACCCACTATCGACAGCGCGGCCATAGAGCAGCTCGCTCAGAGCTTCAGCGGACGGCTCCTTAGACCCGGCGACGACGGTTACGAGGGCTCCCGCACGATCTTCAACGCCATGATCGACCGCCGCCCGGTCATCATCGCCCAACCCGCGAACGCCGCCGATGTCGCGACCGCCGTGAAGTTCGCTGCCCGGCGCGAGTTGACCGTCTCGGTGAAGGGGGGTGGTCACGCAGTTACCGGCCACGCGGTTGCCGACGGCGGACTCATGATAGACCTCGCTCTGCTTAACGAGATAAAGGTAGACCCGAAGGCCAAGACGGCCATCGCGGGTGGTGGGACGAAGTGGGGCGAGTTCGACGCGGCCACGCAGGCGCACGGCCTCGCCGTCACAGGCGGGCGCGTGCCGGGTACCGGCATCGGCGGGCTCACTCTAGGCAGCGGTTCCGGCTGGCTCGAGCGCAAGCTCGGCTACACAGTGGACAACATGATCGGGGCGGAGGTCGTGCTTGCGAGCGGAGACATCGTCCACGCCAGTGAAAGTGAGAACCCGGACCTGTTCTGGGGCCTACGGGGGGGCGGCGGCAACTACGGCATCGTCACCAAGTTCGAGTACCGCCTGCACGAAATTGGCCCCACGGTCTTCGGTGGAATGCTCATCTTTCCACGCTTCCGCGCGGGCGAGGTCATTCGCGCCTATCGCGACTTCATGGAGACTGCAGATGACGACATTGGGGGAGGCGTCGGGCTCGTGTGCGCTCCGCCCGAGGAATTCGTACCTGAGCCGATGCACGGCATGCCCGTTGTCGGCGTCATCGTCTGCTACACCGGCATGCCGGAAGACGGCCCGACCGCGATCAAACCCATACTCGACCTTGGGCCCGTGATGAACTTGACCCAGCCGATGCCCTATCTCGAGGTCCAAAAGATTATCGAGGCTGCGAACCCGCCGGGCATGCAGCAGTACTGGAAGGCCGGGATGCTTCCGGAGTTTCCCGATGACGCCATAGAAGCGCTGGTCGCGGCCGCCGCGGAGCCACGCTCGACAATGACGGCGATCATCGTCATGCCGCTGGGTGGCGCGGTCCACCGGGTATCGGACGATTCCACCGCGATGGGCTGGCGCGGCGCCAAGTGGGGTATCCATATCCTGGGCGAGTGGCCCGATCCGAGCGAGAATGAAGAGCAGATCGCCTGGGTGCGCGATGTCGACGCGGCGATCCAGCCGTGGGCGCAGAAGGGCGCTTATCTCAACTACCTCATGGACGAGGGCGAGCAGCGCGTCAAGGACAGCTTCGGCGCCCACTACAAGCGTATGGAAGAACTGAAGGACAAGTACGACCCGACGAACCTCTTCCGCCTCAACCAGAACATCAGGCCGACCGTCTAAGCACCAACTGCGATCGGGAACTGCGCTTCGAACCGCTCGTCCTGAGGCTCTCGTAGGACGAGCGGCGGCCCATCGCTCGGCGCCCCAGCTTGCCCGATAATAGGGACGTGAGCGAAGCCTCGCGCCCCTCGTATGCCGCCGCGGGCGTCGACGTTGACGTCGCCGAGGCTCTCATCGCCCGCTTCGCGGAGGCCGCGAAGGTCGCCCGTCGCCCCGAGGTGCTGGCTGACATCGGCCCCTTCGCCGGCTTGTTCGAGCTCGGGCGCAAATATCGTGATCCCGTCCTCGTCGCCAGCACTGACAGCGTGGGCACAAAGGTCAAGCTTGCCGCGCTCCTCGGCCGCCATGAAAGCGTCGGTCACGACCTCGTTAACCACTGCGTAAACGACATCCTCACGACCGGCGCCGAACCGCTGTTCTTTCTCGACTATATCGGTAATTGTGGCCTGAGCGACGACGCCAAGGTGGCGCTGGTCCACGGCGTCGCAGAGGCCTGCCGAGACGCCGGCTGCGCGCTACTCGGTGGTGAGACGGCCGACATGCCCGGCACCTACGCCGAAGGCGACTTCGACCTCGTCGGCGCCATCATCGGCGTCGTCGAGCGCGACTCCATCATCGACGGCTCGCGCATCGAAGAAGGCGACGTTCTGGTTGGCCTTCCATCCAATGGTCTGCACACGAATGGCTACTCTCTCGTCCGGAAGATCTTCAAGATCGGCATGGGCGGCAATCCAGACGAAGAGCGGTCCGTCCTTCAGTCCCACTACCCCGGCCTTGAGACGACTCTCGCCGACGCCCTCCTCGAGCCCCACCGCAGCTATCTGAACGACGTGCGTCCTATCCTGGACCCTGTGCCCGGCACACAGCGGTCGGCACCCAAGGGGATCGCGCACATCACCGGCGGGGGCATCCCTGGAAATGTTCCTCGCATCCTGCCGGTTGGCCTGGGTGCCCGCATAGACCGCGCATCTTGGCGCGTCCCCGCCATCTTCCGCCTGATCCAGGAACGCGGCGGCATCGACGAAGACGAGATGTACCGCGCTTTCAATGTGGGCCTTGGGCTTGTCCTCGCTGTCGCGCGGCATGACGCAGATGCCCTGCGCGCACAGCTTCCGGACGCCTGGGTCTGCGGCGAAGTGACTGCTGGCAAGGGAGTAGAATGGGCCACGTGAGAGTCAAAATCAAAATCGCAAACCCTGCACGGCGCCATCAGCCGATTGAGGTCATGGATGCTCTTGTTGATACGAGTGCCACCTGGACCATGATTCCCCGTTCATTGGCCGACCAGCTCGGCCTCGACATCATAGGCAGAAAGCGGGTTCGAACCGCCGAGACAGAAGTGCAACTGGATCACTCCTTCGCCTACATCGAATACGACGGACATGACAGTGTCGGTGATGTCGTGATCTCGGACGCCTATCCGGGAGTCTTGGTCGCTGTCCTCACATTAGAAGGGATGGCACTGGCCGTCGATCCGAAGACCGGGCGCTTGGTGGATTCCGAGCTGCTCCTCCTCTAACCGCGTGCCCACATATCGCATCTACTACGCCGAGCGCGACCCCAGCGCCGCTGTCGACACGGCCCGCTATGCCTCTCCCACCGAGCGCCTGCGCGGCCTGGGGAGTTCAGGCGGTCCGGTCGACGAGACCGAGTGGGAGGAAGAGGTCGAAGGCCGAGACAGACCCGGGGCTCTCGAAGCGTTCTTTGGCGAACACGTCGCTGCCCGAGCCGACGTGATGTGGGTGGACGCCAGCGGGGACAGCCACGCGATTGAAGGAATTGGTGATTATCAGCCCGAGAAGACGTACATCTGGATCGAGAACGGCAAGCTCATGGAGTACCAGGGTATCGACGAAGCGACTCCAGGCATGGTTAGCTGCCCCCTCTGCGAGGGCGCCGGAGAGGTCACCGCCGAAATAGCGGACGAATTTCTCGCGGACTATGGCGAAGAGCTCGAGGAGGTGGACCGGGAAGAGGAACGGCCTACCTGGGGATGATCGCCCTCATCGCCCCCTTCGACAAGACGGGCGCGGCTGACCTAGCCCGTGGCCTCGTCAAACTCGGCTTCGAAATCATCTCGACCAGCGGCACCCTCAAGCACCTCACCGAGGCCGGCGTCTCCGCCCGCTCCGTCTCCGAACTCACCGGATTCCCCGAAATCCTCGACGGGCGCGTCAAGACGCTCCATCCGGCCGTCCACGCCGGACTCCTCGCCCGCCGCGACAAGCCAGAACACCTCGACGAGCTGGCGCGTCAGGGCGTCTCGGCGATCGACCTCGTGGCCGTGAACCTCTACCCTTTCCGCGAAACCGTCTCCCAGCCAAAGGTCACGCTCGAGGAGGCGCTCGAGAACATCGATATCGGCGGCCCAACCATGCTGCGCGCCGCGGCCAAGAATTTCCCCGGCGTTCTCGTCCTCGTCGACCCGGCGGACTACGAAGAGGCTATCGAGCGCCTGCGCAAGGAAAATGCGCCTCTCGAATACCGGAGTCGCCTCGCCGAAAAAGCCTTCCAGCACGTCGCCAGCTACGACACCGCGATCGCGCAGTGGTTTCGCGAGGAAGAACGAAGGAGAAAGCCGCAAGGAGAGGCGGGCGCGGACTTACCACAGCAGCTCACGATCGGCCTCGAGAAGGGCACAGACCTCCGCTACGGCGAGAACCCGCACCAGCGGGCCGCCGTCTACCGGCTCGATTCGCTGGGTCCGCCGACCGGAGTACCGGCAGCCGAACAGCTCCACGGAGTCGAGATGTCGTACCTCAACTACCTCGACGCTGACGCCGCCTGGCGAGCTGCCAACGAGTTCGACGAGCCGGCCGTCGTCATCGTCAAGCATGCAACACCCTGTGGCATCGCCTCTCACCAAGACATCGCAGTCGCGTATGAGCTCGCCTACGCCGGCGACGAGATCTCGCCCTTCGGCGGGATCATCGCGGCGAATCGCGAGGTCACCTGGGACATGACGGAGGCAATGAAGGGCAAGCGCTACGACATCATCGTGGCCCCCGCCTACGAGCAGTCCGCGCTCGAACGGCTGAAGAAACGCCGCGATCTCCGCATCCTCCAGGCCGCCGGGAGCGCTCCCATCCGTACGGACAGATCTTCAGGTCTGTCCGCCGGCGGCGCGCCCTCGGAGAACGCCCCGGAGTACAGAACCATCGTCGGCGGCATGCTCGCCCAAACCCCCGACACTCGCCGCGCCTCCGAACTGGAACTCCGCGTGATGACAAAGCGCGCGCCGACTGCCGGGGAGCTCGATGACCTGCGCTTCGCCTGGAGCGCCCTCAAACACGTCAAGTCGAACGCCATCGTAGTCGCGAAAGACCACGCGTCCGTCGGCATCGGCTGTGGGCAGCCGAACCGCCTCTGGGCGACACGGCACGCGCTCGAACACGCCGGGGAGCGCGCCAAGGGCGCTGTTCTGGCGTCGGACGCGTTCTTCCCGTTCGCCCGCGGAGATGCTGTCGAGGACGCCTGCCGGGCCGGCGTCACCGCCATCATCCAGCCTGGCGGTGGCGTCCGCGACGATGAAGCCGTCGAGGTATGCAACGAGTACGGGGTGGCGATGGTGTTCACCGGCACGCGCGCCTTTCGCCACTAGGTCGCTAGACCCGTACGGACGGATCTTTAGATCTGTCCGCCCATGCACCGCCCGGAAGCCCAGTCTGCCATTGCCTCGACTGTGCCCTTGACGCTCATCCGAGCCGGTGCTAGATTGCGATTGCGATAAGTTTCACAATCGCGCACGAGAGCCGAATGTGATATAAGGACGCCGAGAAGATGCCCCCGCTCGACATACTCTTCCGCCACGTTCCCGAAGGTTACGAGTTTCTAGGCGCGCTCTTCACCATCCTCGGCTCTCTCACCATCATGGTGATTCTGGGCGCTTGGTGGTCCCGCTAGGAGGCGCATAGATGGCCCTCACCGAAGAGCCGGGAAAACCACGTAACTTCCAGGAACGGATTGGTATCCTCCAGGACCGCATCTACGACCGGGTTTTCCACAATTACATCTGGCAATCGATCTTCCGCTCCGGCTATCCCAACACGCCCCGCAACCAAATGCTGGTGGTCGCGACGAACGTCTTTCTCCACCTCCACCCGACCCGCCTGCACCGAACGCATGTAAAGATCACCCACACCTATTGCCTCGGCGGCCTCACCTTCTTCATGTTCCTTGTGCTCACCGTGACGGGCGTCTTGCTCATGTTCTACTACGTCCCATCAGTCGACCGCGCCTACCAGGACATTGCGGCCCTCGAAACGAACGTCAAGTTCGGCCTGCTGATGCGCAACCTCCACCGCTGGACCGCACACGCCATGGTGATCCTCGTCTTCCTGCACATGATGCGCGTCTTCTACACCGGCGCCTACAAGCCCCCGAGAGAGTTCAACTGGGTCGTCGGCGTAATTCTCCTCGTCCTGACCCTCGTCCTCTCCTTCACAGGCTACCTGCTTCCCTGGGACCAGCTTGCACTCTGGGCGGTCACCGTTGGCCACGGCATCGCCGGCTCCGCGCCCTACTTCGGCGATGAGACGCAGCTCATCGTTTTCGGCGGCTACGAGATTGGCCCGAACGCCCTCATTCGCTTCTACACGCTTCACGTTATCGCACTGCCGCTGCTGGCCGCCATCTTCATGGCTGTCCACTTCTGGCGCATCCGCCGCGACGGCGGCATGGCGAGGCCGCTCTAGGGGCTGCACGCCCATGGCGATTGAAGCGCCTCCAGTACCCGGACGCGCCCCCGGCGCTGCGCGACCCCGCCCGAAGCGCGAGCGCGAGGAGGAAGTGCTCGTCTGGCCCGACCTCGTCTTCGTCGAGTTCATCGCCGCGGTCCTGTTCACGATCACCTTTGTCATCCTTTCGGTGCTGATCAATGCGCCTCTGCTGAACCGCGCCAATACGGATGTCACGCCTAATCCCTCGAAAGCGCCCTGGTACTTCCTCAACCTCCAGGAGCTGCTGCTGCATATGGACAAGGCTTGGGCCGGCGTCCTTCTGCCGACGATCGCGCTAACCTTCTTCGCGGCCATCCCATACATCGACCGCAGCCGCGACGCGCAGGGCATCTGGTTCGGCACGAAATACTCAGTTCGCATCACCATCATCACGGTGGTGTATGCCACCTTAGTCTGTGGCATTCTGGTCGCGTTCGACGCCGGAGACCGAACGAAGTTCGAGTACGCTACACGGTGGATCCCTTCCTGCGACAACGCTGCTCAGCACGTCGGGTTTCCTTGTCTACGGGATGAGCCGGGGGCTAAGCACCTCGGCATCGTCACTACGAAGGACTTCTCCAAGCGTCTGCAATTCAGCATTCCGTGGCCGGACGCCCTGGGTACCGACGACGGCCACCTGGATTGGCCACGCGACCTCGACCGCATACCGGTGCCGTTCAACAACGTTGATTGCTGCTATGGGAGCCTCCACCTGTGGAAGGGAATGAACCTGAACATTCCGGACATTATGGCCAACCAGGTGATCCCACTCTCCACAATCGCGTTCTTTACGGTGCTAATAATCTATGCACTATTCCGCCTTGGCTGGGTCCGGACGCGGCGGGATGTGTTCATAACAATGTTTACGGGCGTGATGACCGCCTACCTGGTGCTGTCGCTGGTTGGCAGCTTCTTCCGAGGCCAGGGGCAGGCACTGATCTGGCCCTGGGAGATCAAGGTAGATCCGGGATAGGCCTAGGAGGGATGCTGATTGGAAGCCGAAGCTGAAGGCGTGAGCGTGGGGTCGGCGGCGCAGGTAACCCCTGCCGCCGCTCCCGTAGCCGCACGTTCAATCGCTGTTGATACCCCTGTCGCCAAACCAGTCCCCAAGCGAGATGTAATCACCCGTCGAATTTTCATTCTCGGTGGTTTCTGGAGCGCAGTTGGCCTTCTTCTGGTCGGTATACTCGGGTCCCCGCTCGACTTCATGTGGATCCGCAAGATCACGGGCTTCGGCGGCCCTGTGCCCGTTTCGCCGGATAGGGTGCCGGCTCAGGGTGCAGACCCCGTGATCATTAACGAGGGACGCTTTTTTCTGCTTAACCTGGAGCCCGGAGTCACCCCTAATGGCGAGACCACACCCGGCGGGTTATTGGCACTCTGGCGCAAGTGCCCTCACCTGGGTTGCACCGTTCCTTGGCGCCCGGACTTTGTCTTTCAGGGGCGCAAGGGTTGGTTCCGGTGTCCCTGTCACGGCTCAACGTACACGAAAGAGGGCGGGATCATCGTAGCGGGGCCCGCCCCCAGGCCGTTGGATGTATTTCCGATTACGGTGCAGTCGGACCGCAGCCTCGTGGT
>Ga0114129_10014275_pt1 | contig 11320 bp, 13 predicted proteins | sample RhiMetdeltSRZDD1_FD_80071 | JGI IMG/M metagenome (GOLD analysis project Ga0114129, IMG submission 80071) | Populus rhizosphere microbial communities from Tennessee, USA - Rhizosphere MetaG P. deltoides SRZDD1 (version 2) (version 2) | ecosystem: Host-associated > Plants > Roots > Rhizosphere >... | reverse complement strand
GCTCATGGCGTCGCGCCCGGAAGTGAGCGTCCACACGTGGAGGTCGTGCACGTGCCGCACGCCCCGCACCGCGAGCAGCGCGTCCTCGATCTCGCGCAGCTCCAGGTGGGCGGGCGTGCCTTCGAGGAGCACGTTCACGGCCTGGCGCAGGAGCCGCCACGTGCGCGGGATGATGAAGAGCCCGATCGCCGCGCTCACGAGCGGATCAGCCCGCTGCCACCCCGTGGTCAGCACGAGCAGCGCCGCCACCAGCACGCCGAGCGAGCTGAGTGCGTCGCTCACGACCTCCAGGTAGGCCGCGCGCACGTTCAGGCTCGTTCCCGCTCCCGCCTTCAAGAGCGCGGCGCCGGCGAGGTTGACGCCGAGGCCGACGGCGGCGATGGCGAGCATGGGCCCGCCGAGGACGGGCGACGGCGCCAGCAGCCGCGCGTAGGACTCCAGGAGAATCGCGCCCGACACGATGAGGAGGACGAGCGCGTTCAGGAGCGCGGCGAGGATCTCCGCGCGGAAGTAACCGTACGTCTTCGCCGGCGTGGGCGGGCGAGCCGCGATCCACACCGCGAAGAGCGCGAGCGCGATGGCGGCGACGTCGGCGAGCATGTGGCCGGCGTCGGCGAAGAGGGCGAGGCTGCCCGTCCACAGCGCGCCTACGACCTCGACGATCAGGAATGAACCCGTGAGCACGAGCGTGGCCACGAGCGCACTCCGCGAGCGCGCGGCGGCCGTCTCGCGATGGACGTGGTTCATCAGGCGGATCGTATCAGGTCTGATAGAATCGACGCGAGCACGTGAACGCTCCCATGCATCGCGATCAAACGCTCCTCCTCCACGGCCAGCTCCTCCACTACACCGAATGGGGCGCTCCCGCCGCGCCCGCCGTGGTGATGCTGCACGGGATCACCGGACACGCGCGCAGCTGGGACGACGAAGCCGCCGCGCTCGCCGGGCGCTATCGCGTGCTCGCGCTCGACCAGCGCGGCCACGGCGACTCCGCGCCCGCGCCCGACGGTGACTACTCCACGGAGGCCTTCGCGAGCGACCTCGGCGCCTTCCTCGATGCCCTCGGGCTCTCCAAGGTCCACGTGGTCGGCCTGTCCCTCGGCGGTCGCGTCGCCATCGCCTATGCGGGCCGGCATCCCGACCGCGTGGAGCGGTTGGTGGTGGTCGATATCGGTCCCGACATCGCGCCCGAGGGGCGAGCCCGCGTCGGCCGCATGATGGCCGCCACCCCGGAACGGTTCACGTCGGTGGAGCAGGTCGTCGCCTACGCGCGCGCCGCCAATCCGCGCTATGCGGAGGCGGCGCTCCGCCACCGCATCGCTCACGCCGTGCGACAACACGGCGACGGCTTCGCGTGGAAGTACGACCGCGAGCTTCGCGAGCAGGTCCGGAGCGGGCGCTGGCGCGATCCCATCGACCTCTGGCCGCTGTGGTCGGCCATCACCTGTCCCACCCTCATCGTGCGCGGCGTGGAGTCGGACGTGCTGTCCGCGGAGATCGCCAAGCGCATGCTGGAGACACTCCCTCACGCGCGCCTCGTCGAAGTGGAAAACGCCGGCCACACCGTGCCCGGCGACCAGCCCGAAGCGTTTCTGCAGATCGTCCGCGACTTCCTCGGATCCTGAGCGTGAGCGGGCGCCTGCGCCCGGCGTGAGCGCAGACCAGGGCGTACCCGCGCTCCCGCGCCCGTCCGCGGCCCGCGTGCCGGCGCTCCGGCGGCTCTGGCTGGCCGGCTTCGCGTTCTTCTTTTCGTTCTACCTGCTGCTGTCCGCGCTTCCCGTCTACGCGACCGTGCGCGGCGTTCCCGACGGCGCCGTCGGTCTCATCATCGGCTGCTTCGCATTCGCCTCGATGCTCGTGAAGCCGTGGGCGGGATGGGCAAGCGATCGTTTCGGGCGGCGGCCGCTGCTGCTCGCGGGGAGCGCGATCTTCGCGGTGGCGGGGCTCGCCTATCCCTGGAGCGGGACCGCGGCCGCGCTGCTCGCGGTGCGTCTGCTCCACGGCGCCGGCATGGGGCTCTACCCGACCGCGGCGAGCGCGGTGGTCGCGGACGTGACGCCGCCCTCGCGACGCGGCGAGATCCTCGGCTTCTTCGGCGCCGCCGCGAACGTGGCCATGGCGCTTGGTCCCCTCGCCGGCATGGAGCTCGCGCAGCGTCTCGGTTTCACACCACTCTTTGTCATCTCGGCGGCATCCGCCACCATCGCGCTGCTCGTGAGCGCAACGCTTCGCGAGACGCTCGCGGCGCCGAGCACGACGCCGTTCGGGATGCGCGCGACGTTCAGCCGTGCCGCGCTGTTTCCCTCGGCCATCGTGCTCTGCCTCATGGTGACGTACGGCGCCCAGGTGTCGTTCCTGCCCATTCACGCCCACCGCCAGGGCGTGAACCCGGGGCTCTTCTTCCTCGCCTTCGCGCTCGTGGTGGCGCTCGTGCGCGGCTACGCGGGCCGGCTCTCCGATCGCCTCGGCCGCGTCCCCGTCGCCGTCACCGGGCTCCTGATCACGGGCGTCGCGCTCACCGTCCTCGCGTTCACGCACGGGATCGCGGGCCTTGCCGTGGCCGGCGTGCTCTACGGCATCGGCTTCGGGAGCGCACAACCGGCGCTGATCGCGTGGACGGTGGACGGCGTGCCCGCCGCCGATCGCGGGCGCGCGATGGGGACCTACTACACGCTGCTCGAGCTCGGCATCGCCATCGGCGCCATGGCCGCCGGCTTCGCGGTGACGGCGGTGGGCTTCGCGGCGACGTTCCTCGCCATGGCGGGCGTCGCCGTCGTGGGCGCCCTCGTCGCCACCGTGGACGTTCGCCATCGACCGCGTGCCTTCGCCGGGCGCGCGTGATCGACGTCGCCCGCGCGCGTTTCCTCAGCGAGGCGTCGGTCGCTCGATACCCGAGTCCTTCACGCCGCGGCCCGCTACCGCGCGCGCAGCTTCCGCGCCGCCTCCGCCCGCATGTGCTGCATGGCCCGCGTCTCCTGGTCCGAGTAGCGCTCCTCCTGCCAGGGATCGGCGTGCATGTGATAACCGTTCTGCTCCCAGAAGCCGGGCGGGTTGACGTCGAGGAACTCGAAGGCGCGTAGCCACTTCGCGCTCTTCCAGAAGTAGAGCTTGGGCACCACGAGGCGAAGGGGACCGCCGTGATCCGGCTCGAGGTCACGGCCGTTGTGCTTGAGGGCGAGGAGCACGTCGTCGTCGACGAGGTCGTCGAGCGCGATGTTGGTGGTGTAGTCCGGATCGGCGTGCTCCATCACGAACTTCGCCTCCGGGCGCACCTTCACCCGGCTCATGATCTCGCGGATGTGGACGCCCTCCCACGCGTTGTCGAGCTTCGACCACCGCGTGACGCAATGGACGTCGGAGGTGATGGTCACGCGCGGGAGCGCGCGGAACTCCTCCCACGTCCAGGAGATCTCTTTCTCCACGAGGCCGAAGCAGCGGAACGTCCACCGCGTGGGATCGAACCGCGGCGTGAGCCCGTACGTGAGCACCGGCCATTTCGCGGTGAGTGTCTGGCCGGGCGGCACCCGGTGGGCGAGCGCAGGATCGACGTCCTTCATCCCTCGTGACCTCCACACGTCAAAGCGGCGTCGATCCGACTATACAACGCCCCCCACCTCCGACACGGCCGCCCGCCCCGCGCGCGGCGCATCCGGGAACGAGGGCCGGCCGCGGGCGAAGTCATATAATGAAAGAGCGTGAGCAGACGCCACGCACGCTCGCGGCCGAAAGGACACTGCGGATGAATGGAGAGCGGAAGCTGGCGCTGTTCATCGATTTCGAAAACATCGCCCGCGGCGTGAAGGAGGCGCAGTACAAGCAGTTCGAGATCAAGCTGGTCCTGGAGCGGCTGCTGGAGAAAGGCAAGATCATCTCGCGGCGCGCCTACGCGGACTGGAACCGGTTCACCGAGTACAAGCGGCCCTTCCACGAGTGGGCGATCGAGCTCATCGACGTGCCCCAGTCGCGCTACAGCGGCAAGAACTCGGCGGACATCCGGATGGTCGTGGACGCTCTCGACCTCGCCTACGGCAAGACGCACATCGACAGCTTCGCGCTCGTCTCCGGCGATTCCGACTTCTCCCCGCTCGTGTCCAAGCTGCGCGAGAACGACCGCTACGTCATCGGGCTCGGCGTGAAATCCTCCTCCTCCGACCTCCTCGTGGCCAACTGCGACGAGTTCATCTTCTACGAGGACCTCATCCGCGACACCAAGAAGACGAACCTCCTCCGCGGTCTGCCCGAGAAGAAGGCGGAGGCGATGGCCCAGCTCATCGACGCCATCCAGGCCCTCATGCGGGAGAACAAGGAAACGCTGTGGGGCTCGATGGTGAAGCAGACGATGATCCGGAAGAATCCCGCCTTCAACGAGTCCTACTACGGCTACTCGACGTTCTCGAAGCTCCTCGAGGACGCCGCCAAGCAGAAGATCGTGACCCTGGAACGCGACGAGAAGAGCGGCACCTACGTCATCACCGCCCTCACCGAAGAGGGCGGGCGCGCCGCCTGAGCCCGCCCGCGCTCCTCAGCGCAGGCGCCGCCGCTCGCCCTCGTCTCCGCGCATGCGCCGGACCCGGCCCGCGTCGTTCACGAACGCGGTCATGACCCAGCTCACGATCGAGATCACGAGGGCGCCCAGGAAAGCGGGCCCGAAGCCGTCCACCGTGAACCCCGGCACCAGCGCCGACGTGAGCCACAGACAGAACGCGTTGAGCACGAACAGGAAGAGACCGAGCGTGAGCAGCGTGAGCGGGAACGTGAGCACGACCAGGATGGGACGGACGACCGCGTTGATGACGCCGAGGACGAGGCCGGCCACGAGCGCGGGGCCGATGCCGCTCACGATAATCCCCGGCACCAGGTACGCCGCCAGATAGATGGTGGCGGCATTCACGATCACGCGAAGCAGCAAGCCCATGCGCGTTCTCTCCCGCGGGGGCGCCCGGCCGTTGCGCGGCGCGGACGCGCGTCGTATTCTCGCCCCCGTGCCTCGCGTCTCGCTCCGGGTGTCGAGCAGCCGCTGGCTCCTGATCCTCGTGCTGCTCGCGCCGGCGCCCGCGCGCGCCCAGTTCGACCTCACCGTCGATCCTGGCATGGTGAAGGGCGCGGCGACGGCGCCCGTGACCATCGTCGAATTCTCGGACTATCAGTGTCCGTATTGCAAATCCGTCCAATCGTCGCTGGCGCGGATCCTCGCCGAGTACAACGGGCGGGTGCGCCTCATCTTCAAGGATTTCCCGCTCCCGGTCCACACCGCCGCCCGCCCCGCGCACCAGGCCGCCCGCTGCGCGGCCGCCTCCGGGAAGTTCTGGCCGTACCACGACCGCCTCTTCGCGAGCCAGCCGCGCTTCGACCGGGAGAGCCTGATCACGTACGCGGTGGCGGTCGGGATCGACAGCGAGACGTTCGCCCGCTGTGTCGACGAAGCGCGCTTCGCGTCGGCGGTGGAGCGGGATGTGGCAGAAGCGCGCGCCCTCGGTATCAGACAAACGCCGACCTTCCTCATCAACGACCGCCCCCTCGTGGGCGCGCAATCGGTCGAGGCCTTCCGTGCCGCGATCGACGAGGCGCTCCGCGAGCGCCGCCGATGACCATCGTCCGCGTCACCGACGCCGCCGACATCCCGCGCGGGCAGGGCCGCTACGTGGAAGCGAACGGGCTCGGGTTCGCGCTGTTCAACGCCGGCGGGGGACGGTACTTCGCGTGCGGCGATATCTGCCCCCACGAGGACGGCCCGATCGCAGACGGCTGGCTGGAGGGGGACACCGTGATCTGCCCGTGGCACGGATTCGATTTCGATCTCGCCACCGGTCGCTGCCGCGTGAGCGACGACCTCAGCATTCCCGTGTACCCCGTACGGGTCATTACGGGCACGGTGGAGGTCGAGGTTCCCTGGTGATGAATGGCATAGCTTTCGCTTGCGTCTATGAATCGTGGCCGAACGAGCGGTACGCCATGTCAGAAGATTCCTCGGCCAGCGTCTCCGCGCCCTCCGCAAGCAGAAGGGCTTCAGCCAGGAACGCCTGGGCCGGCGGGCGGGGCTCAGCGGCAAGTTCATCGGGGAAGTGGAACGGGGCGAGAAGTCGATCTCGATCGACAGCCTCTACCACATCGCGACCGCGCTCGAGACACCCCTCCGCGATCTGATCGACGTGCGCGCGGACAAGGCGGGCACGGTGCCGAGCGAGGAGGCGGAGAAGATCTTCGCCCTCATCAGCGGACGGCGACGCCCCGACGAGGTGCGCCGGGCCTACGAGGTGCTGCGCGCGCTGTTCGCCCGCAAGACGGCGTAACGACCCCCGCATCCGACCAAGGAGTCTCGCCCGATGACGACCGATCACGTCTGGCTAGGGGTAGGACTGACCGGGCAGGCGTTGTTCTCCGCCCGGTTCCTCGTGCAGTGGATCGCGTCCGAGCGCCAGCGGCGCAGCGTGGTGCCGCGGCAGTTCTGGCTCTTCTCGGTGGGCGGCGGCCTCGTCCTGCTCGCCTATGCGATCTATCGCGGCGATCCCGTGTTCATCATCGGTCAGGCGGCGGGGCTCTTCGTGTACCTGCGCAATCTCTATTTCATCTACCGCGCGTCCGCGGCGCCCTCGCGATCAGGATGACGGTCGCGGCGGCGCCGTCGCGATCACGGGTGCTACAATGACGCCACCCTGCGCGACCGAGGAGAACGCCGTGTCGATCAACTGGGCGAAAGGGCAGACGCGCCCCGTGCTGATGATTCCCGGACCCACCGAGCTGCCCTTCCCGGTGATCCAGGCGATGAACCAACCCCCCGCGATCCAGTACGACCGCACCTTCGACGAGGACGTGCTGGAGCCGACGGCGGCCGCGCTGCGCGAGGTGTTCCAGACGCGCGGCGAAGTGATCCTGCTCCCCGGCTCCGGCCGCACCGCGCTCGAGGCAGGCGCGCTCTCGGTGATGGAGCCGGGTGATCGCGCGCTCGTCGTCGTGGCCGGTCAGTTCGGGTTGCTGATGCGGGAGATCATGGAACGGCTGGGCGCGGAGGTGACGGAATTCCCCCTCGAGCTCGGCGCGCGTCTCGACGTGGCGCGGCTCCGCGCGGAGGCCGAGCGCGTGCGTCCGAAGGCGATCACGCTCGTACACAACGAGACCTCCACCGGCAGCACCTATCCCGCCGCCGAGGTGGGACGCATCACGCGCGACGTGGGCGCGCTCTTCCTGCTCGACACCGTCTCCGCGCTCGCCGGCATCGACGTGCGCACGGACGAGTGGGGCGTCGATCTCAACATGACGGGCTCCCAGAAGTGCCTGGGAGCGCCGCTCGGGATGGCGGTGGTGGCGGTGAGCGACCGCGCGTGGGCGGCGATGGAGCGCCGGCGCACGAAGAGCACGAGCTACGCGTACGACCTCCAGCGCTGGCGCGAGTCGTGGATCCCGACCACGCGCGGGGGCCAGGTGAAGCCGGGCACGCCGCGCCGGCAGCCGATCTCGATCCCCACTCACCTCACCGGCGCCATGCGTGTCGCGGCGCAGCTGATCCTCGACGAGGGCCTCGAGCATCGCTTCCGTCGCCACGAGGTGGCCGCCACCGCCCTCCGTCATGGTCTCCATGCCATGGATCTCGAGATGTTTCCGGACGCGGCGATCGTCTCGAACACGGTCTCCTGCGTGCGCACGCCGAAGGGCATCGAGCCGGCGGCGGTGGTCTCGCACATGCGTGATCGCTACGGGATCCTCATCGGCACGGGTCTCGCCGAGCTCCGCACCCTCACCCTCCGCATCGGGACGATGGCGATGACGGCGAGCCCGCAGTACGTGCTGCCCACGCTCTCCGCCCTCGAGCTCACGCTGCGCGATCTCGGCGCCAAGTGCGAGCCCGGCGCCGGCGTGGCGGCCGCCCAGACCGTCTTCGCCGACAGCCCGTAGTGGCCGACCCGCTCATCGTCGTCCCCGACGACTTCCCGTCCGTGTTCGAGGGCACGCCCGCCCACGAGCGCTGCCGGGGTCTCGGCGAAACCCGCGTCTACATCGAGCGCGGCGCCGAAGACGAGGGCGAGCTCATCCGGCGTCTGGATCGCGCGCGCATCGCGATCAACATCCGCGCCCACGCGCGCTTCACGGACGGCGTGTTCGCGGCGTGTCCCAAGCTGCAGATGATCTCGATCTGGGGCACCGGCACCGACAACATCGACCTCAACGCGGCGGGGCGGCGCGGGATCACCGTGTGCAACACGCCCGGCGTGAACGCCTACGCCGTCGCCGAGCACACGCTCGCGCTCATGCTCGCCGTCGCCCGCAAGCTGCCGAAGATCGACGCCGAGATGCGGGCGGGCGCATGGCCGCGCGACATGCTGACCCAGCTCCACGGCAAGACGCTCGGCGTCTTCGGCACCGGTCAGATCGGGACGCGCGTGGCCGAGCTCGGACGCGCCGTCGGCATGCAGGTGCTCGTGATGAGCTTCCGCGACGACTCGGTGCCGGTGGCGGGCGCGCGTGCGGCGTGGAAAGAGGAGATCCTGCGCGAGGCGGACGTGATCTCGCTCCACCTCCGGCTCCTGCCGGAGACGCGCGGGTTTCTCGCGCGAAAAGAGCTCGCGGCCATGAAGCGGACCGCGATCCTCGTCAACACCGGGCGCGGCGCCCTCGTCGAGCGCGACGCCCTGCTCGACGCCTTGCGGACGGGCAAGATCGCGGGCGCCGGCCTCGACGTGTTCCACGACGAGCCGCTCAAGCGGGACGATCCCCTCTTCGGCCTCCGCAACGTGGTGCTCTCGCCGCACAACGCGGGGCAGACGCCGGAAGTCATCCACGATGGTCTCCTCCGCGCGGTGGCGAACATCGAGCACTTCCTCGGCGGACAGCCGACCGACGTCGTGGTGGCCCCGGTCCGCTAAGCCGTCACCGGCTCGTGCGGTACCACTCGTAGATCTCCTCGCCGGTCGTGAACCACACGCCCTTCTGCTTGCGCATGTAGTCGTACACGGCCTCGAAGTACTTGATGCGGTGGGGCACGCCGGAAATGTAGGGGTGGACGGCGAGCGCCATCACGCGCGGGTTCTTGGCGCCCTCGAGATAGAGTCGATCGAACTGGTCCTTGGCGCGCTGGACCCACGTCTCCGACGCGTGGTGCTGGATCACCATCATCGGGATGTCGTTCAGCTCGAGCGTGTACGGTACCGAGACCAGCGGTCCCGCCTCCGTGCGGATCTCGTAGGGCTGATCGTCGTTGACCCAGTCGGAGACGTACTCGATGCCCTCGAGGGCGAGAAGGTCGAGGGTTTCCCACGTCTCGGTGAGGCCGGGGCCGAGCCAGCCCTTTGGCTTCTTGCCGGTGAACTCGCGAATGAGCTCGATCGATTCGCGGATCACCGCGCGCTGGTCGGTGACGGCGTGGAGCGCGCCCTGCCGCACCCCGTGGCCCATGAACTCCCACCCCGCGTCGAGCATGGCCTGCGCCACGCGCGGATAGGTGCGGCACACGTTGGCGTTGATCGAGGTGGTGGCGCGGATCTTTCGCTTGCCGAGCGCCTCGTGGAAGCGCCAGAATCCGACACGCATCCCGTAGTCGTGCCACGCCCAGTTCGGGATGTCGGGGAGGGTGGTCACGCCCTGGGGCGCGGTGAGGTACTGGCGGGGCATCGCCTTCTCGATGTCCCACTCCTCGATGTTGACGATGGTCCACACCGCGATGCGGGCGCCGCGCGGCAGCTTCCACGGTGGGCGATCGGCGATGGCGGAGTAGTCGAAGCGTTCGTGCGGAAGTCTCACGGCCCACCTCCCTGATGGCGTCGACGCTTATAGTACAATCCCCTGCCGTGGCGGCTCCCCTCGCGGTCGATATCCACGCGCACTTCTATCCCGAAAGCTTCCTGAAGCTCATCGAGGAAGCCGGCTCGCCCTTCGGGATGCGCCTCAATCGCACCGCCAAGGGGCCCACCATCCTGCGCGGCGATGCGCCGGGGACGCCGCCGCTCGACGCCACCTACTGGGACCTCGACCGCCGCCGGCGCGTCATGGACCGCCAGGGCGTGACCGTGCACGCGCTGTCGCTCACGCAGCCGATGGTCTACTGGGCCGACGGCGAGCTCGGTGTCCGCCTCGCGCGGGCGGTGAACGATGCGATGTCCGAAGCCCATCGCGCGTTTCCCGATCGCTTCGTCGGCTGCGCGACCCTGCCCATGCAGGATCCGCGGCGGGCGCTCGACGAGCTGACGCGGGTGGCCGCGCTGCCCGGGATCCGCGGCGTCTATCTCGGCACCAACGTGAACGGGCGCGAGCTCTCCGAGCCGGAGTTCGCGCCGATCTTCGAGCGCTGCGAAGCGGCGAAGCTCCCGGTACTGCTCCATCCCATCAACGTCCTCGGCGGCCCCCGCCTGCAGCGGTTCTATCTCCACAACCTGCTCGGCAATCCGTTCGACACCGCGGTCGCCGCCGCCCATCTCATCTTCGGCGGCGTGCTCGACCGCTACAAGAAGCTCGAGGTGTGCTTGCCCCACGCGGGCGGCGCCTTTCCGTATCTGGCGGGTCGGCTCGAGCGTGGGCAGCGCGTGCGCCCGGAAGCCAAGGAGACCGCGCGGCGTCCGGTCGCCGACTACCTGCGGCGCTTCACCTACGACACGATCAGCCACTCTCCGGACGCGCTGCGGTTCCTCGTGGACACCGTCGGCGCCGACCGCGTGATGCTCGGCAGCGATTACTGCTTCGACATGGGCTACGAGCGTCCGCGCGAGGTCGTCACCCAGAAGCTCAAGCTCTCGCGCGCGGACCAGACGCGCATCCTCGGCACCACCGCGGCCCGGCTGCTGCGGCTCTCGTGAGCGCGGAGTTCTGGATCACCCAGACCTTCAACGGTCTCTCGTACGGCGCTCTGCTCTTCCTCCTCGCGAGCGGGCTCTCGCTGATCTTCGGCGTCATGCGCATCGTGAACCTCGCCCACGGCTCCTACTTCATGCTCGGCGGCTACGTGGGGCTCTCCGTCATGTGGCGGACGGGCAGCTTCGCGCTCGCCCTCATCGCGGGCGCCGTCGCCATCGCGCTCGTCGGCATCGCCATGGAGCGCTTGTTCCTGCGGCGGCTGCCCGGACAGACGCTGGGGCAAGTGCTGATGACGGTCGGCTTCGCGCTGATCTTCCAGGATTTGGCGCTGCTCGTGTGGGGCGGCGATCCCTACACGATCCCCGTCCCCGCCTCGCTCCAGGGCGCGGTGGCCACGGGCGCGCTCCGCTTTCCCACCTACCGCATCTTCATCATCGCCGTCGCCTTCGTCATCGGCGCCGCGCTCTGGCTCGGCCTCGACCGCACCCGCGCCGGCGCCATGATCCGGGCCGCCGTCGACGACGCCGAGATGGCGCAGGGC
>Ga0114129_10014274_pt1 | contig 11320 bp, 6 predicted proteins | sample RhiMetdeltSRZDD1_FD_80071 | JGI IMG/M metagenome (GOLD analysis project Ga0114129, IMG submission 80071) | Populus rhizosphere microbial communities from Tennessee, USA - Rhizosphere MetaG P. deltoides SRZDD1 (version 2) (version 2) | ecosystem: Host-associated > Plants > Roots > Rhizosphere >... | reverse complement strand
GTCGCTCACGACCGTCGAAGGCAGATTGAGCTGCAGCGACTGCCAGTGATCGCCGCGATCGAACGAAACGTAGACGCTGGTGACGGTGCCTGCGTACAGGAGGTTGGGATCCACTGGATCCTCGCGGACGACGCGGACGACCTCGCCATCGGTGAGGCCGGCGACGATCTCCTGCCAGCTCTTCCCGAAGTCGCTCGTGCGATAGATATGAGGATGCGCGTCGCGCGACAAAAGCGCGACGTACGCCGTGCTCGCATTCGCGTGTGACGCGTCGATGACGTTGATGCCGCCCGGTGGAAGGGTCGGCGGCGTCACATTCGTCCACGTCTTGCCGGCGTCGCGCGTGAGGTGGATCAGGCCCGTGCTCGCACCGACCCAGATCTGTCCGGCCGCGACGGTCGACGGCGCAAGCGACTGGATCGATCCTCCGGGCGCGGGCGCTCCGACGCCGCCACCGCCGATCGGCGTCGTCGGTGGTGGCGCACCTGGCACCGCGGCAAGGTCGGGGCTGATGGTGTGCCACGTCAGTCCGCGATCGCTCGACGCGAGCACATGCTGAGCAGCCATGTAAAGCGTATGCGGATCCTGCGGCGAGAATGCCAGCGGTGGCGCGCCACCGAAGCGCTCGTTCGGCGCGGGTTGGTACAGCACGACGACTTGATTTGTCGTCCGGTCGAAGCGACGCAGCACGTGATACCAGCCCTGGCTGTAGATGTAGCGCTTGTCGAGCGGGTCCGCGATCAGAAATCCGTTTTCGAATCCTCCCGGCGTGTACCAGTCGTTCGGTCTGATCTCACCGAAGTCGCTGCGGCTGAGAACGCACGCGGTGCCGGAGTCCTGTTGAGGACCGCAGACGTGGTAGGGAAAATCGTAGTCGGTGGACACGCGATAGAACTGTCCGTTGGGCAGTCCGTAATATGGCGACCACGACTCGCCGCCGTCGACCGAGATCGCCGGTCCTTGATCGACGCCCGCGATTATTCGGCGCGAGTTGGTGGGATCGATCCAGAGAAAACGCGGATCGGCGCCGCTCGGTGCACCCCAGAACGCCGTGACGTGCTGTCCCCCGTCGGTCGAGCGATAGATCGCGGTGCCCATCAGATACACGATGTCGGGGTTCTGCGGATCGGAGTAGATCTTGCCGGCCGCGCTCGCAAGCTGGCGCGTCCCGAGCGTCCAGTTCTCTCCGCCGTCATCGGAGCGATAGAGCGCGCGATTGGCGAAACCGCCGACGCCGCGGCCGCCAACGCCCGTGAGGGCGTAGAGCCGTTTGCCGTGCGTCCTCGACGAAACGGCAAGCGCAGAGATTCGCGCACCGTCGGGCAGTCCACGGCCGCCGACGGGCTTCCACGTGATGCCGCCGTCGGTAGATCCGTAAGCGCCAGAGTTCGAAGCGGCAGCTTGTGACCCAGCCCCACCACCCGTCAACAACGCATAGACGATCTGCGGCTCGGCGTAGTCGAGATACACGTCGGACGCACCGGCCGAACCGTCCGCCGGCAGCACGCAGGTCCACGAGCGGCCACCGTCGGTCGATCGATAGACGCCGCGTTCGCCTCGAGGCGGCTGTGCATCGGTCGCGCCGCGTCCGCCGGGGCCGGCTCCCACGGCTCTTGGACCAAGCGCCGCGACGAGCACCGTGCTGGCGTTATGCGGATCGACGACGATGCCGCCGATGTATTGCGAACGAGGCAGCCCGACGTTCGTCCAGGTTCGTCCGGCATCCGTCGACTTGTAGACACCCTTGCCGGTCGTGAACGACCAGCCGGTCTGATTCCCGGTCCCGACGTAGACGACGTTCGGATCGGAAGGCGCAACGGCGACGGCCCCAACCGACGCCACGTGCACTGCGTCAAAGATTGGCTTCCAGGTCGTGCCGCCGTTGGTCGTCTTCCAGACTCCGCCTTCCGGCAGGCCGACATAGTAAGTCGTCGGATCGCCGGGCACGCCGGCGGGCGCGGACACATATCCGGACCGCGGCGGACCAATCGACCGCCAGCGCAAGTCCGCGAACGCGGACGGATTCAGTTGCTGCGCGCGGACGGCGGCACACGCGACGAGGACCACGACAGTCAGAAGCAGCTGGCGCATAAGGACGCGCGGGATGATAGCACCGACTCAAGCGCGCGAGCTTCGGCGTCATCGTCGGCATCGCGGTGGCGCTGCCGCTGACGCGGCTCCTGCGCACCTTGATCTTTGGGATAACCACAACCGATCCCGCGACGTTTGCGATCGTCAGCCTCGGACTGGTCCTGATCGCTGCAACCGCCTGCTACATGCCCGCGCGCCGCGCGCTCGACGTTCATCCCGCGGACGCGCTGCGGTCAGATTGATCAGGACCAGCGGAGGCTCAGCGCACTACTTACGACGCCACTGACTGAGCGTGCCTGCGCCAAGCGACGCGTTGAAATCCGTCGGCCGCGGCCGCCCCGGAGTCGCCATCAAAAAGCGGACCTCGTCACCGACCCAGTCCATGATGCCGCAGCTCACCCTGCCCGCGTGCTGGCCAGCGAGGTTGAGGTAGTCGACGGCCATCGGGTTGACGCTTTCATCGATGCGCACCTTCGCATGCACCATTACCTGGCCGCCGAACACGACTTTCACGTCGTTCCCCACAACCGTGCGCGAGCCGAAGGCCAGCCACTGGTCCTCCATCGCCTTTCCGTTCATCACGAGCTGCACGGGCACCCATTCCCCTTCCAGCCGTCGCAGCAGCGGCGTCATTTCAATTTGGAATGCGGATGGATCGCCCTGTTCCCCTGACGGTGCTGGTGGTGCTTGCGGAGTTCCGCCCGTCACGTTTTCCGGTCGCCGCGCCGACGCCCGCTCGAGGCGCTCGAGCGCATGACCGCTGCCGCGCTGCGTTGCAAACGCGGTGGGCCGTGACGCGCCAGTGAGGCCGATGCAGAGCGTCAGCCGATCGCCGTTCAATTCGTAGAGGCCGTAAGATCGGTTGCCGGCCTCCGGGCCTTCGACGAATTCGATATCGATCTGCGACGGCGTTGCTTCCACGTCAATCGTGAACACGCCTTCGAAGGTCGCTTCCGGCGACTCGGTGCGAAACCGGTCGCCGTCGATCAGCAGACGCGAATGCGTCAGCGCTTCGCCGGGCATTGTCGTGCCATCCACTTCCAGACTCGCGAAGCGCCACTCACCCTCGAGGCCGCGCAGCTGCTGCACGTGCCGTGACAACGCGGGCCAGCTCGCAAACCCGGTCTGCCGCGCCACGACGGACTGCGCGTCGGCCAGACGGAATCCAGCGGCGCGCACCGCGGCAGGCGTCATTCGACGCGCCTCGGGCAAGTGGTCGATGAACGCTTTCGCGGCCGGGGCGCCGCCCTCCCTCAATTGCGCGAGAAGCGTCTTGGCCTGACTGCGAAGATGATCGAGGTTGGGTCGGGCGGAAAGCTTTTTCTTCACGAGTTCCTCCATGCATTGCCTGGGATCCGCAATCAGGCTGCACGAAGGACGTGCGCGGACGAGAGGGTGCTGAAGGTGAGTTGGACTCTTCCCGCGGACCCGGTGGCGTCCTTCAAGCCGGCTTTATCTTACGACATACGGGCTCATTTCGGCACCCTCGTGCTTGATGTGCGCGGACGCTGTCGTGCCTGACGCTGCGGAGCGAAGACCGTTCAACTCTGAGGGTTCAATCCGCAGGCGCATCAACGGTGCATCGAGTGCGTGAGTTGTGAAGGGACAGAGGCCATTCGGAAATGGCATCCACGAACGCCTGATCTTCCCGCTCGGATGTGACGCGACACAAGGCTCGCTCCTCACGTCCCGTCAACCATGAAGGACCATCCAGCTGCCGAGACCGAGGAGAAGAACGGCGACAACACGACGAAACATGCGATCCGGCACGCTGCGCAGAATCCGCGACCCGGCGACGGTCCCGATGACGACGCCTGCGACCGCGATCGCGATGGACGGCCAGCTGCGAAGAAGCTCCGGGCCTTCCGTCAGGAGATACACAGGAAGACGGGCGCCGTCGACCACCAGGCCCACCGCGGTGGCCGTCGCGACGAACGCCTCCTTGTCCGCGTCGAAGGCCAGAAGCGCGGCCGTCCGAATGCCTCCCTGATTTCCGACGAGTCCGCCGAACATCCCCGACAGCGCGCCTGCAGTCCATGCCGCTCGTCGTCCGAAATGAACAGCATTCATGAAGCCCGTGAGCTCGGACAGGCCAACGAACAGCAGCAGACAGCCGAACACAATCGCCAGGCCTCGGTTGGAGGCGTAGGCATTCAACAGCGCGCCGAGGAGTCCGCCCGCTGCGCTCGTGATGCCGAACCAGACAAAGATCCGTCGATCCACGTGGCCACGAAGCCACCAGAAGCGGACTGCGGTCCCAATGACGTGCGGAATGGAGACTGCTGCGACCGCCAGCTTGGTTCCGAATCGAGCGGCCAGCAGCGGCGTGAGCACGCTTCCGATTCCAAACCCTGCAATGGAAGCAATCGCTCCTGCGAGAAGAGCCGCCAGCGCGACGGCTATCTCAAACATCATCAACCGACATCAGCCTACTCTTCCGGCGCGTACGTGCATGAACCGTGGAGCACCGTCTCCTCTGCGTCGCGCCTGGCCGTTTCGCTCACGATTGATGCTTCGTCAGCAAGATCTTCCGCGCGATCGAGCAGACTCTGAGAAGCTCTGGAGAGATCCGGCGCGCACCGGTACTGGTCGTAGCGTCGGACGTATTCCTCCTCGCTGCGCGTGGGCGACATGCCCGGCCCAGCGCCAGCACACTTGTTCACGAGCGCCCGAATCAGATCCGAACGGTACGGTTCTGTTGCGTCGCCGAGCAGGAGACTCGCAGAGACACGCTGCCGAATCCGCCCGACGTCCGTGTCGTGTTCCAACACCCTGCGGAGCAGGTCCTCACGCTCTCGAAAATATTCGGGAAAGTGGCGCTCGATGTCAGCCGTCAACGCTTCGTCGTGCCAGATCGCCCTTCGGGCATCATCCGCCGTCAGGGTGAAATATTCGCCTTTGCGGAGGGCCCGGGCGATTGCATCCAGGGATTCCGATTCTCTCCGAAGCAGCAACTGAAGTTGTTGCAGATGCTGACTCCGGGCCGTCCAGGCCCGCTGGGCCCCGTCGCGTTTGGCCGCCCACAACTGGTTCAAGGGAACCGCACAGATGATGGCGGTCGTCATCGAGATCGCGACAGCAGTGACGAGACCTGTGACGGGACGATTCGGGAGCATCGTCACCGAAACGTATAACGTTACACAGGCCAGCGACATGACACCAATCGCGGCCAAGACAGTCACGAGAATCAGGTGTGAATCCTGCATCAGGTGCTACGCTCGCCGTTCAGCTTGCACGTCCCGTGAATCCGACCCATATTACTTTTTTCGAGCGAGATAAATGCGTCAGCTCTTCTGACGCAGCGAAACGGAGGTTCCGATGGCGAAAGCAGCGAAACCCGTGCCCAACGGGTATCACACCATTACGCCGCAACTGACGTTGGACAACGCGGCTCAGACGATGGACTGGTACAAGAAAGCGTTGGGGGCTGAAGAAGTGAGCCGCAGCGTGGGTCCGGACGGCAAGATCATGCATGCGGAGCTCAAGATCGGGGATTCGCGTTTCATGGTGAATGACGTCATCATGGGCAAGGGTCCGCAGGCCTACGGCGGATCGCCTGCCGGGTTGTGGTTGTACGTGGAGAACAGCGATACGCTGTTCAATCGCGCTGTCACCGCAGGCGCGAAGGTGCAGACGCCGATAGCCGACCAGTTCTGGGGCGACCGCGCGGGCTCGATTGCCGATCCGTCGGGCTACACGTGGTGGATCGCCACGCGCAAGGAAGACCTGACGCCCGCCGAGATGCAGCAGCGCTCGGCGGAGTTCTTCAAGCAGATGGCGTCGACACACCGCTAGGCCTCGGCCGGCGTATGAGGCCACTGTGCTCCATGGACGCAGTGGCCTCTCAGTGGACCGTCAGTGGTCGGCACCCGGCCGGGTCGCCTTCAGAAATGCCAGGAGATCGGCCAGTTCCTGTGGCGTGAGTTGATCGGCCAGGCCGGGCGGCATGATCGACACGGTGCCGGGCTGCATGTCCACGATCTCCCGGCGCAGAATCCTCGTCTCGAAGCCCGCGCCGGACACCAGCACAATCGCATCCGACAGATCGCTTCGAATCACGCCTGTGTGAGTCTGGCCGGATTGCGTCGTGACGACGACCGGTTCGTAGCCGCGGGCAAAGCTGGCGCTGGGAAAGAGGATCGCCTCCAGTAGATCTCGCTCGCTGCGAATCTGGCCGATTCGCGTCAGGTCGGGGCCGATCTTGCCGCCCAGATATCCAATGGTGTGACAGGAGATGCACGCCGCCTTCGGACTGTTGAACACCGCTTGCCCACGACGAACGTCGCCTCCCCCGCTCGCCGCGAGGATTTCATCCAGACGCCGCGCCTGCTTCGCGGAATCCACGTTGAGCGACACGAGCAGCGACTCCCCCCTTTTCTGAACGGACTCGGGATATTTCGCCAGCCGGGGTCGAAGAATATCGCCGCGAACGCTCGACCGCGCTTTCGATTTCTGGAGCGCTGCAAGCATCGCGAGTCCGAGCGCTTCGTCGCTTCCGCGATCGAAGGGGGGCAACAGCCGCGGAAGCTCCAACGGACCTGTGCGCTCGAGGAGCCCCGTCAACGCCATCAGCTGATCGCGCGTGAGCGTCGCCTTTTCGAGAACCCCCGCTGCCGCCACACGAATGGACACCGGCCCCGCAGGTTCGAGATTTTTCCCGAGCAGATCGAAGAGGTCGCGATCGACGCTGGTCAGGCCGCCTTGAACGGCACCGAGCGCGTCGAGGCGAAGCTCGATCGGCAACTCGGCGTCGCGGGCCACGCGCAGAAGCGCAGCTTGCAGATCGGGAGCCGCCTGCTTGGGCGGCGGCGCCCCGCGCGCGACCGAGATCGCTTGACGTGTCACATCGATGTCGCGGCTGTCGAGCCCGCGCACGACCGGAGAGATCCAGGACGAGGGCAACTCCTTTGCGCGTGTTCTGGCCATCGCACGAAGCGCATTCAGACGATCCTCTTTAGCGGCCGCACGTTCGACCGTGCCCGCCAGCAGATCCTGGACTGCCGGGATGTCTGCGAACTGGACGAGCTTCTGTTGCAGATCCTCACGCGCAGCATCAGCAAGATCCCTCGCAGTCAGGTGCGTCTGGAAAAACTGCGCGAGCGCGCTGCCCCATTCCGGATGATGGTCCACGATCCACCACCCGGTCTCCTTCATCAAGGGATCGGACGAGTCGAGGAGCGACACGACCGTTTCCGCTTTCAGACCGCCGCCGTCCATCTGATCGAGCGCGATGAGCGCGGCCCGCTTTGTTCGCGAGGAGGCCGCCTGCAACCCGGCTGCCGTCGATGACGGATCGGCAATTTCGATCAGCGCGTACGTCACCGAATGTTCGAGGATCCGATCGAGCGGTGACCCTGCCGTCGCGAGCAGATCGGCGACTGCTCTGACGTCGCCGACACGTCCGAGCGCCTCGGCGGCCGCGCGCTGGACGGGAGGCACTTTGGATTTCAGCGCATCGAGGAGCTGTGGCAGCGCGGCGGCGTCACGCCAGACGGCGGCGGAGTGAATCGCCGCCTGCCGCACCGTCTGGTCGCGATCGTTCAGGGCGAATCGCACTCCTTCGCGCGCCGGCATCGTCTGAATGCGCGTGAGCGCCCACACGGCATTTCGCCTGGCGTCCGCAGAGGCCGACGAGTGCAACACGTCATGCAGTGCGGCGACTGCGCTGTCGCCGGCTCGTGCCAGCTCGTGAATCGCCCGGCTCTGGACCGCCGGCCGTGCGTCATCGAGCAGTTTCGTGAGCTCCACGGGCGTCATCGCGCCCCAGAGAAGCCGGCGGCCGCGCGGGTCGGCAGCTCGCGGTGCGCCGCGGCGACGAACGCGGTAAATCGCTCCGAGTACTTCCGGCGCGGCGAGCTGTGACGAAGGACAACACAGCTTGTACCACGCGCCCGTGTCGATTACGAGCAGGCTGCCGTCGGCGTCCTCGATGACGTCGGTCGGGTGAAAATCACGGCTGCTCGAGATGACGAAATCGGAATCGCGGCTCCGGAACGTCGACCCGTCCGGCTCCAGCACGTGACGCGTCACTTTCTGCAGGTTGAACAGCGCGGCGAAGAAGTTGTCGCGATACTCGTCGCCGAACACGCGTGACGCGTATCGCGTGAGGCCGGATGGCGCGGCTGCTCCGAACTGGGTCAGCTCCGGCATCAGATCGCCTGTCCGTTTGTGACCGTCGATCACCGCGTGCGGCTTTCCGTAGACGCCGCCGTAGATCGCGTGAATCAAGCCGTCGCGCCGGCCCAGTTGCGGATGTTCCAGAAACGTCGCGGTGAGGATGCGCTCACCGGCGGAGGTGAACGCGACGTCGACGGGGTTGTCCATGCCGCCCGTCATGACCGGCTCGATCGCGCCCCCCTCGGGAAGACGGCGAAAGATGTGCGCGGCGCGCGTCACGAACGGCGTCTTGCCGGGGCGTTCGTAGGTCTGCTGAGCGAACGCGCCTTTCGTCCAATAGATCCAGCCGTCAGGTCCGAGGTAGGGACCGTGCAGATCGTTCGCGCAGCCCGTCAGCGTTTTTCCCTGAAACCACTCTTCGCGCCGATCCGCAATGCCGTCTCCATTCGTGTCCGTCAGCTTCCAGATGCTGGGCGGCGCCGCGACGTAAAGAGAACCGTCGAACCACATGGCCCCTTCCGGGAACATCATCTTGTCGGCGAAGACCACGCTCGAGTCGAAGCGGCCGTCGCCGTTCTTGTCTTCGAGCCTGACGATCCGATGGGGCTTGTCGGCTAACTGCTTTTCGACCTTGTCGTTCGACCCGGACGAGTCGGCGACATAGAGCCGGCCCTCCTCATCGAAGTCCGCGACGATCGGGCGGTCGACGAGCGGCGGACCCGCGACGCGTTCGATTTCGAAGCCGGGCGGGACCGTGAGAACCGGATCGGCGGGCGCCGACGCGCGCGCGTTGGAGAATACGAGCGAGGCGAGGATGACCGCCGACGCCGCCGAGGCGAGCGCGGCGTGCGTAATCGTGCGTGTCATAGGGGCTCATTGTAAGACGATCGTGATAGCGTAGCTGGCGTGGCAGGCTCCAACGAAGAGGTTTGGCCGGCGTTGCCGTACGACGCATGGAAAGACACGTACGCGACCCTCCACATGTGGATGCAGGTCGTCGGAAAAGTCGCGCTGGCGCAGACGCCCCCTCTCAATCATTCCTGGGGCGTCGCGATGCAGGTCACCTCGCGCGGGCTTTCCACGCGAACGCTCCCCTACCAGGACCGCTCGTTCACGATCCAGTTCGACTTCATCGAGCATCAACTCGCAATTCGCGCGTCTGATGGGAAGACGCGCACACTGGCGCTCCGGCCGCAAACCGTCGCTGATTTCTACCGCGATGTGATGGCGACGCTCGACCAGATGGGTCTCGCGGTCAGGATCTGGCCGATGCCCGTTGAAATTCCGTCGCCTGTCCGCTTCGACCAGGACACGGTGCATCGTTCGTACGATCCGGAGTATGCGAATCGTTGCTGGCGCATTCTCGCCCAGATTGCCCGCGTGTTCACAGAGTCGCAATGCGAATTCGTCGGCAAGAGCAGCCCCGTCCATTTCTTTTGGGGCGCCTTCGACCTGGCGGTCACGCGCTTCTCGGGCAGGCCGGCGCCACCTCGCGAAGGGCCCGCGTTCATGCGCGAGGCGTATTCACACGAAGTCATCAGCCACGGGTTCTGGCCTGGGAGTGGTGTGCTCCTGGAGCCTGCGTTCTACGCGTACGCAGTTCCGGAACCAGCTGGCTTGAAGGAGGCACGCGTCCGGCCGGCGGCCGCGTACTATCATCGAGAGCTGGGGGAATTCATCCTGCCGTACGAGGCTGTCCGCACGGCCGAGTCACCCGATGAGGCGATCCTCAGCTTCATCGACAGCACGTACGATCGCGCCGCCGATCTGGCGGGCTGGAATCGCGCGGCGCTCGATCGTTCCCAATTCTCGACGTAACGACCGTCTATTCCATCCTGAGCGCGGTAATGGGCGAGATCGACGCGGCACGGCCGGCCGGAATAATGGCGGCGATAAAGGCGCAGCCTGCCAGCGAAATCGCGGCGGTGCCCAGGGCGATCGGATCCCAGAACGACACGCCGTAAAGCTGGGCGGCGATCAGACGGCCCGCTCCGATCGCGAGCGGGACTCCGAGTGCGAGCCCGAAAACTACGCGTTTGAACGCGCCGCGTAACACCAAGTCCATGACGTTCGCGCGATCGGCGCCAAGCGCCATGCGGATGCCGATCTCGTTCGTGCGCTGCGCTACCGAATAAGCCGTCACGCCGTACAAGCCGACGGCGGCCAGCAGCAATGCGACGATCCCGAACAACCCGGCAAGGCTTGCGACCGCGCGTTCCTGATCGAATGACTGCTCGACCTGCTGCCGCATCGATCGCACGCTGTTGATCGTCAGGTTGGGATCGACTTCCGCGAGCGTCCTCGTCAACACCGGCTCCAGCGCACCCGGGGACATGTCGGTCACGAGCATCATGCCCTGTACGAAATGAGACTGCAGCTCGATCCTCGCCATCAGCGGGCTCTTGTAATCGACATTCTGCGCGAGCGGCACGTAGAACATCGGCCGCGCCGGGCGATTCAGCCCCCACCCCGCGAACTTCGCATCGCGGACGATGCCAACGATGCGGAAGGTGTTGACGTTCTCCGGTAGATCCAGGCCGAAGTGCTGATCCAGTGGATCTTCATCGCTCTTGAAGAAGCGCTTCACGAACGCCTCGTTCACAATCGCCACGGGCGCGGTGTTCTCGTTGTCGGCCGTCGTAAACGCGCGTCCTCGCACCATCGTCATGCCGAAGTTCTGAAGATAATTGGCGCTCACCCGATCCCACGAGGCGCCCCCCTCTTCGCTCATCTTCGGCGCAGGATGGCCTGCGACCAGAATCAATTCGCCCCAGTTATCCGTGAGCGGATTGTAGAGCGCCAGACCGGAACCGTGGACGCCGGGCACACGATTGAGGCGATCTTCGATCGCGCGGTATAGCGCGGCGAGCTTCGGCTGTGTGTACGTTGCCGGAGGGCGGTTCATCGCCACGACCACACGCCCGTCCACGTGGTAACCAAAGTCCTGACCTTCGAGCTTGTTGAGGCTCCGCGCCAGCATGGTTGAACCGGCAACGAGCACCACCGACAACGTGGCCTGCACGATTAACAGCGCTTTACGCGTGAACGAGGAATGATCGCTGGTGCTGCGGCCGACGCCTCGCAAGGCATCGACCGGATCGGTACGCGTCGC
>Ga0114129_10014273_pt1 | contig 11321 bp, 7 predicted proteins | sample RhiMetdeltSRZDD1_FD_80071 | JGI IMG/M metagenome (GOLD analysis project Ga0114129, IMG submission 80071) | Populus rhizosphere microbial communities from Tennessee, USA - Rhizosphere MetaG P. deltoides SRZDD1 (version 2) (version 2) | ecosystem: Host-associated > Plants > Roots > Rhizosphere >... | reverse complement strand
TTGCCTTGCACGCAGTATCTACCGCCGCTGACAAAAAATCCTGGGTCGCCGCCCCAGACAATCATTTCGCTGTCGGTCAGGACAGCGGTGTGACCGGATCGGGCACCAGGTGCGTTTGCGGTGCTGGTGGCTGTCCAAAGGTCTGTTGCGGGATCGTATCGGCCGCCGGTGCTATCGTCGGTTCCACCCCAGACGATCATTTCGCTGCCAGTCCAGACTGAGGTATGAGACGCGCGTGGCTCGGGTGCGTTCGACGTGCTGGTTGCCGTCCAGCTCTTTGTACTTGGATCGTAGCTCGCGCCGTCACCGAATACGTTCCTTCCGTCGAAGCCACCCCAGACGATCATTTCACTGTCAGCCCAGACTGCGGTATGAGACGAGCGTGGCTCGGGGGCGTTGGTCAGGCTGATAGCCATCCAACTATCCGTGCCCGAATCGTAGGTACCGCCGGTGTTTAACGGATCGAAATTCCCAATCCCACCCCAGACTATCATTTTACTGCCAGTCCAGACAGCGGTGTGACCGTATCGGGCATCAGGTGCGTTAGTGGTGCTTGTAGCTGTCCAGCTGTCGGTCGAGCGGTTATATTTCCCACCAGTGTTCAAGAAGAGGAAATTTACGTCTTCTCCGCCCCAGATAATCATTTCGCTGCCGGTCCAGACAGCGGTGTGAATGAATCGGGCCGCAGGCGCATTAACTGTAGTCGTAGGGGTCCAACTATCCGATATGGGATCATATTTTTCGCCGGTATTCAGCGCGAGAAGGTTCTCATCGATACCGCCCCAAACGATCATCTCGCTGCCAGTCCACGCCGCCGTGTGTACCGCTCTGCCGCTAGGTGCGTCGGTCGTGCTGGTGGCTGTCCAAGTATCAGTTGCGGGACCATATTTCCCGCCGGTATCCAACGCGTGGAACCCGGGTTCGCCCTTTTGGCCCCCCCAGACAATCATTTCGCTGCCGGTCCAGACCGCGGTGTGATACCTTCTGCCTAGTGGCGCGTTCTCGGTTCCCGTGTTCACCCAACTATCCGAGCTAGGATTGTATCTTCCGCCGGTATCGAAGCGGACAACATCAAAGTTTTCGCCGCCCCAAACAATCATCTCGCCGCCCGTCCAGACAGCTGTGTGAATGCTCCGAGAAGCAGGTGCATTAACTGTAGTGGTGGCGGTCCAACTATCCGACAAGGGGTTATATCTTCCGCCGGTGTTTGTGTCAAAGTAGCCACCCCAGACAATCATTTCACTACCACTCCACACTGCCGTGTGATTCTGTCGGGCAGCAGGCGCGTTGGCAGCGCTGGTTGCCGTCCAGCTGTTTGTGCCAGGATCGTATCTCGCGCCGTCACCCAATGCGTTCAATCCGTCGGTGCCACCCCAGACGATCATCTCATTACCCGTCCAGACCACCGTATGATAGTAACGGGCATCAGGCGAATTGGTAGTGCTAGTCGCTGTCCAGTTGTTTGTAACCGGATTGTATCTCCCGCCTGTGTTGAACATTGCACTGCCATAGCCGCCCCAGACGATCATCTCACTGCCGGTCCAGACTGCCGTGTGAAACTGCCGGGCGTCAGGCGGGTTGGTTGTGCTTGTAGCTGTCCAACTGTCGGTGCCAGGATTGTATCTTCCGCCGGTGTTCAGGTAGTTGAGAATAAACCCGCCCCAGACGATCATCTCGCTACCAGTCCACACCGCCGTGTGAATGTATCGGGCATCAGGTGCGTTGGTGATAGTAGTTGGTGTCCAACTGTCCGTAGTTGGATTGTATCTGCCGCCACTGTTCAAAACGTTTTTATCATTCAATCCACCCCAGACAATCATCTCTTTGCCCGTCCACACTGCGGTGTGATAACCTCGGGCTTCGAGCGCGTTGGTAGTGCCAGTAGCTGTCCAGCTGTCCGTGCTGGGATTGTACCTACCGCCAGTCTTCACGTAGTTGGTGAGGTCTAGACCGAGACCTCCCCAAACGATCATTTCAGTGCCGGTCCAGACTGCAGTATGGACTGCTCGGCCATCTGGTGGGCCAGGGGTGGCGGTCCAAGTATCTTCGGTGCATCCGCCACTCAGTATTGATGGAAGGGTATAATTGCCGGCGGGAACCGCGATTGCAGTAGAAAATTGATTTTCTGCTTTCGTTAGCCACGACTGCAGAGGCTTCTTTAGCCACGAAACTGTAGCGAGCTTTAAATGGTCATTAGTCTTCTTGATTACGGCCGTTACGTAGTAACGGCTTTCGTCTTCTTGTAACGGACTTAGTTCTCCCGTGGGTATCATCTCATAAGATTCGGCGGAGTCGTTCGGACGGCTTCGCAATCGGCCGCTGGCATTTAAGCGAGGACGTTCGATCCTAGGGAACGTGGCGGATAATTTTTGCGCGGTTTCGTCCCATTCATGGCCGTTCAGCTTGATGCTCCTGCCAGAATCGCGATTTTGTTTCGCCTGAGCCGGGTCATTTTTGACTACCTCCATTTCACTGTACTTACCGCTGAGCTGTTTCATTTGCTCCAAGCTGGCGCGCGTTTGCAGTTCGGTTTCGGCGCGCTGCTTTAACTCGCCATGAATTCTTTGGTCGTAAGCATACCAGTTTGTCATTAAGCGGTCGGCGAGCTCGGGCCGGGCAAGGCACTCCGCGATGACAAAGGGGTCATTGCCGAGTGCTTCAAAGAGTTCCTGCAACACCTCTGGCTGCTTCGTGTGCCTTGCCATGCGATCCAATTCGGCTTGTAACTGTTGGGATGTAATTGCTCGTTGCCAGTAATCGTCCAGAGCCTGTGAGTTGCGCAGGTAGTCTTTGACCTTCTTTTCAAGTTGCGCCTGAGACATTACCGCATCGAGCGACGGCTTGGGAGCAGCATTCTCTTTTGGCCAGATTCGGTGACGCCAGTAAACTTCTTCGATAGCGCGCTGATACGACACGCGTTCTTCAAAAGTCAGCGTTCTTGGAGAAGCCTTCGACAGAGCTTCAGTGTGGAAGAAACCGAGCAGTGTTCCCCTTGCCATCAAACAAGCGGCGGTCGTCCAAAGAACCAGAGTTAGTAAAACACGCACATTAAGGACGGCGAACGCAGCGCCGTACTTCTCTTTCAGAGAGGAGTGTCTTCTCACGGGCGCGGATGCGGGCTAGGACGAGGCCGGGGAGTTGGGTTGAGCCTCTGTGTTATGTAACGGAACGTACAGGTAAATTCTGCCACGGGCCCATTGGCGCAGTCAAAAGCACCAGCCGGAATATGCATCGTGTTTATGCCCGGTATCACCGGTGACGTGTTGAAGTCGAATTCTATGCTTAAGCCATCTGCTGCGACTATGCTCCCATCCGCCGGGGTTCCATTAACCTCGAAATCACTCGCTTGGACTGTTGCTGGGTCCACTGGTTCACTCACGTTGAGACTGAAATTAGTCGGTGGGGTAGTGACAATGCTGCCGCAGCCTGCAGTGCTCACCGAACAAGGCGTGGATGTTGGCGTAGGTGTGGGCGTGCCAACCCCGGTTGGCTCACTATCGAAGAAGGCATCCTGCTGGGATGTGTTGTTGATGGCAACACGACCGTCCATCCACGAAGTGACATGCTTGGTGGCAATTGCAGAGGCGTAATCGTAATCGCCGGCGTAGGTCGGCACGATGCCCGGGACAGTTTGGGCAGGGAGTGGGCTGACTACATCTGAGAAGGCATCGTCCGCTAACCATGTTAGTCCGCCGTCGTTAGATTTGCGTGCCAACATCCTGTAACACGGAACTGCTGGGTCGCCATAGGTGCAGCTAATGCTCTCGCGTGCGTCATACCACGTGGCGAAGAGCGTGCCACTGGGGCTGACCGATAGATTAGGCTGCCAGTTAGGCCGGCTGGTGCCATCGGTGTTCAACTTCAGCGGCGCGCCAAAAGTTTGTCCCCTGTCGGTGGAGCGGATGTAATAGACATCGGCAGGGTCGCTCCCTGTGCCTTGCTGGTCATAGACGTAGTGAACAATGCCGTTGAGGGCGGCAGGCTCACCCCAGCCCTCATGTCGCCAGTAGCCACCATTATCTGGAAACATACAGGCGAAGTAGCCCACAGAGGTCACCCCAGGTCCTGGAAATGGGGTGCCGATGTAAGTATCGGTCCAGGTGTTGCCGCCGTCGGTAGAGCGAAACAGGTAATTGGTGTTGTTATGAGGGAAGCCTCCTCCGCCTTCGTCCATGCCGGCGATGTACACGTCGCCTGTGGCCAGGTCGCCGGTGATCTGCACATTGCGGATGAAAGGGCTGCCATTGGTGATCTGGTGTGGTGTCCAATTGTTCCCATCGTCAGCGGAGACGCCGACAAAGATCGCGCCTCCGGCAACATTAAAGTCGTTCCAGGAAATGTACATGTTTCCGTAGTGGGGAGAGGATGAGTTGTTGTCCACCCAGCCTGACTCGCGTTCGGCAAGGGGCGCATTCACAACGCAGTAGGGGGTCCAGCTGTCCGGCGAAGGGTCCCAGGGAGTAGTGGACTTGTAACCGCCGAGGCCTCCGCAAACCAAGTCACCCCAGACTGTGTACCAAGTGCTGCTGTGGCGGCTGTATAGAACGACCGGGTCGCCACCTGTATTGGGGAAAGGGCTTTGACCGTTGTAGGTGAGCCGGGTAAAGGTTGCACCGCCGTCGGTGGAGACCGACGCTCCAGAACCGCTGGGGGGCTTGGCCGTAATCCCGCGTAAGTCGGTGTAAGCAACAACGATCTGGTTGGGATTATCCGGGTTCGCTGTAGTGAATGTCGTCGACTGCGTAACGTTGGGAAAGGTCTCAGGACCCGTGATCAGATCGACGTCCAAGTCGCCATATGACACGGGGGCCAAGAGCTTTTGGACGAGCTTGGAAACGTCACTGCCATGAAATGGTGTGCCGCCCTCTGACAGGCCGCAAAAAATCATGATGGCACCGGCCCGAAGGCTCGTTTGCTTGTCAATGCCCAGTTGATGAATTTTGGAACAGTCAAATCCGGCAGGAATAAGGGGATCGATGGTACTAGTAGCAATGTAATTCTGCCGCGCTCGTGTCATGCTTACGGCGGGACCAGCGAACGTGGTAAAGCCCAGCAGCGCCAGAATAACACCGCTGAGCGCTGCAAACAGCGCAACCAAAACACGCAGATTAAAGAAGGCCGATTTGGTAGTGCGCTTCGTTTTCAACGGATGAAATCCTGTAGAGTAGTCGTTGTTTTTACGCCGATTCCATATGTGATATCAACGTTTATTATTGGTCCCTGAATTCCGTTTTCAGCAATCATTTTTTGGGCGATCGAATTCCTGAGCCGCCGCTGTGATCAGTTGCTTATGCCGTGACGTTAACGAGAGTGCTTGGCAGAGTGAAAACGAGTGAGAATTTCCAAATTCGTCCGGCGCGCGTAGAAGATGTGCCGATCATCTTGCAATTAATTCACGACCTGGCGACGTACGAGCGCGCACCGAATGAGGTGACTGCGACAAAGGATCAACTTCTCGATGTGTTGTTTGGGGAACGACCTGCAGCGGAAGTTCTGCTCGCGTTTGAAGGAAAATCGCCAGTTGGATTCGCAGTCTATTTTTATAATTTTTCCACCTGGCTCGGGCGGCCCGGGCTTTACCTCGAAGATTTGTTCGTAAAGCCAGAAACGCGCGGGAAGGGTTACGGGCGCGCATTGCTCGTTGAGCTTGCGAAAATCGCGCGGGATCGTCAGTGCGGCCGGATGGAGTGGGCTGTGCTCGATTGGAACGAGCCTGCGATTAAATTTTATCGAACCCTTGGCGCAAAGCCAATGGACGAGTGGACGGTATTTCGGTTGACGCGTGATGAGATCGCGACGCTCGCGGACTCAGGGCAAAGCGATGAAGAGTAAGAACAGGAGCAAAGAGTAAGACTAAGAGGAAAAGAAGAACCAAGTGGCGAAGGAGCTCACAAAGATCGAGGACTACGCGTTTCTTAGCGATACGCAGACGGCTGCGTTGGTGAGCCGGGACGGATGCGTTGATTGGCTTTGTCTTCCGCGGTTCGATTCGCCGGCGTGTTTTGCCTCGCTTCTCGGCGATACGAGAAACGGGCACTGGCGGTTTTTCCCAGAGGAAGAGATTAAAGCGACGCGGCGCCGTTACCGTGGTGACTCGCTTATTCTCGAAACAGAAATTGAAACCAAGAGTGGTGCCGTGCGCCTGATCGATTTCATGCCGCCGCGTGGCGAGAATCCGGACATCGTCCGCATTGTGGAAGGTTTGCGCGGCAAAGTGTCAATGCAGATGGAACTGGTAATCCGGTTTGATTACGGACAGATCGTGCCATGGGTGCGTCAGCGGGATGACGGCTTGGAAGCGATCGCAGGACCAGATGGTTTGATCCTTCGAACACCAATTGAAACGCGCGGCAAAGACTTGACCACCGTAGCGGAGTTTACGGTTGCCAAAGGCGAGAGGGTCCCGTTCGTGCTCACGTGGTTCGCTTCGCACAAGAATCCGCCAAGAGCGATTCACTTCGAGCATGCTTTGCGCGACACTGAAAAATATTGGCAAACATGGTGCAATCAGTTTCATGGCCGGGGGAAATGGCGGGACGCAGTAATGCGCTCGTTGATTGTTCTCAAAGGATTAACCTACGGTCCTACCGGTGGCCTGGTCGCCGCCGCGACGACATCGTTGCCCGAACAAATCGGAGGTCCGCGCAACTGGGACTACCGCTACTGTTGGCTGCGGGACGCTACGTTCGCTTTGCTCTCGCTGCTGCGCGCCGGTTATCGCGAGGAAGCGGCGGGATGGCGCGAGTGGTTGTTGCGAGCTGTCGCCGGGAGCCCTGCACAGATGCAGATCATGTACGGCGTTCGCGGCGAACGCCGGCTCGATGAAGCCGAAATTCCCTGGCTCTCTGGTTACGAAAAGTCTGTGCCGGTACGCATTGGCAACGCGGCTTCGAAACAATTTCAGCTCGATGTGTACGGCGAGGTGTTGGCAACAATGTTCGAAGCCGATTGCGCTGGCATCAAAATGCAGGAGCCAGATTGGGCTTTGATGGTGCATTTGATGAAATTCCTCGAAACACACTGGCAGGAACCGGATGAAGGAATCTGGGAAGTTCGCGGAGGACGAAAAAATTTCACGCACTCGAAAATGATGGCCTGGGTTGCGTTCGACTGTGCGGTGAAACTTGTTGAGGAATGCGGATGCGCGGCGGGGGAGCATCATCCCCGTTGGCGAAAAGTTAGGGAGCAGATTCATGCCGAAGTGTGCGAGCGCGGTTACAACTCAAAGAGAAAAGCGTTCACTCAGTTTTACGGCTCCGATGCGCTGGACGCGAGCCTGCTGACAATGCCGCTCGTCGGCTTTCTGCCCGCGACAGACGAACGCGTCCGTAACACCGTTGAGGCGATCGAAGGAGAGCTGATGGAAGATGGTTTCGTGCTGCGTTATCTGCCGGAGGAATGCGGCGTAGACGGATTGCCGGGTCGCGAAGGTGTTTTCATCCCGTGCTCATTCTGGTTGGTTGGTTGCTGGCATCTCCTCAACCGAAAGAAAGAAGCACGCGAATTGTTCGAGCGTTTGCTCGATGTTCGAAACGATCTCGGACTTCTCTCTGAGGAGTATGATCCACGCGAGAAACGGCAACTGGGAAACTTTCCACAGGCATTTTCACATGTCGCGCTCCTTGGTGCCGCGCGAATCCTTAATGGTGAACAGAAGATCGCGATATCGAAATGACCTAAGGAGCGCCGACTGGCCAAGCTCGTTGCGGATTTACGCCCGAGTCTCGCTTGAAGAAACAAGCCGCTTAATCAAATCTTCGACAGTTACAATTCCGCAAAAACTTTTCTTTCGGTCTAGAACAGCAGCGAGACCAAGCCGGGCCGCGCGCAATTGTTGCACAACGCGATAAGCAGACTCATCCTCGGCGGTCGTTACGATGCGTCGGACATAATTTTGTAGCGGCTTACTTCCATTCTGATCGAGCAGGATATCGAGGACGTTAATCAATCCGGAAGGTTGCCCTCCCGCCGCGAGAACGGGCAGACGATCAAGGCCGGAAGAAGCACTAAGCTCGACTGCTTCCGTAGTTGACGCGTTGTGCGGCAACGCGACGACGTTCGCTGACGGCAGCATTACATCGCGCACTCTCACAGTGCGAAAGTCCACTACGTTGTGGATCATCGCCCGTTCGGTTGGAGTCAGGGAGCCTTCGATCTCGCTTTGCGTAGTGATCTGTTTTAGGTCCTCGCGTCCGGCAAAAAGGCGAGCGCGCTTGGCGGCGCGTTCCGGCATCAGCAGTTTTCCCAGTCGAGCCCCAACTTCAAGGAACGGCGACAACAAGAGCGACATTAATTCGAGCACACCCGCAAGCTGAGCGAGCGCGCGAAACGGAAATCGCCGGAACAGCGATTTCGGGAGAACTGAGAGCAGAAATAAATAGACCGGAAGCGCAATCACCAGAGACATAAAATAACCGGCATAGCCCCACGAGCGGACCAATTCCCGCGTCAACAGGAACAGACCAAGTATGTCCGCTGCGTTCGTGAAGAGCAGTACGGTTACCAGCAATCGCTCCGGATGTTTCAGTAAGCGATTCAACCGCACCGCAGCCGGCACGCGGCGCTTTACATTTTGTCGTAATCGGACCGGATCAATCGAAAGCAACCCGCTTTCAATCCCGTTGAACAAGAACGAAACAATCCAGCAACAAAAAATAATCAAAGCGCTCGTCATGCTGCTGCTCCAAATGCGTTTGGAGTTGTTTTCTCCAGCAGGATTTCCTCGATTCTCTGGCGTGCTGCGCGACGCACCGTAATCGTCAGGCCAGGGATCTCCAGTTTTGTGCCCGAGGCGGGCAAATAGCCGAGCCGCGTGAAAACGAATCCGCCGATCGTGTCGATTCCTTCCGCGTCGATTTGAAAACCGAGGTATTCGCTTAAATCGTCGAGGCGCGCGTCGCCGCTAACAAGAAACCTGCCATTCCCGAGCGGCTCGATGTACAAAGCGACATCGTGCCGCGGGACAACGTCGCTGAGGATTTCTTCGACGATATCCTCCATCGTGATAATTCCTTCAGTGCCTCCAAATTCGTCAACCACGACTCCCATCCCCTGGGGGCGAGTCAAAAACAGCTTAAGCAGCTCCAATGCGCCCATCGTTTCGGAGACAAACGAGGGCGCGATTAACGTCTCTGTGTAATGCTCGGATGAATCGAGCAGGAACAATTTCACATCAATGATGCCAAGGATTTGATCGGGCGTATCGGCATAAACGGGGACGCGTCGATACCGATTTTTCTTCAGGCGCGCGATTGCTTCGTCGTTCGTTAAATCATCCGGCAGCATGAAACTATCAACGCGCGGCGTCATGCAGTCCTTTGCTGTTTTGTCTCCAACCTTGATAATTTCCTGAATTATTTCAGCTTCGCCTTCATACAAAGCGCCTTCCTCCTCGCTCATCTCGAGAAGCGTGTGCAACTCCTCATCGCTCAAACGCGAGTGAGGGTGCAGACGCGATGGGGTGCAAAGATCGACGACGCGAGCGCTGACGCTCTCGAGCCCGCGCCCCAGGCGGTCGAGAAGCGGCATCGATATCTGCAAGGCGAACGCGCCGATCGTTGTAAGTCGATAAGGCACTGAAAGCGCGAGGAGCTTTGGGATTAGATCGCAAAGCAGAACGACAATTGCGAAGATCACTAGCGCTGCCGCCCACTGTGGAATGCGCCCTGCCAATGGGCTTTCCCATAGGAAAAAAAGGCACAACACGACCAGAATTACATTTACCAGTCCGTCAGCCAGGAGCAGGACATTCAGGACGCGACGCGGATTTTCCCGGAAAAGCTGTACGAATTTCGTGAGGCTCGCGTGATTGGTTTCCAGACGGCGCAATTGATGCCGCTTGAGTGAGAAGAGCGCTGTCTCGACTCCGGAGAAGAGAGCGGAACAGAAAATCAAAACTGAGATGGCCACCAGCAGGATGGCCAGGGTCACAGTTGTCATTTCCTATGTTGGCACAGCAAGGCTGGCTGTGAGAAATCAGCCGCGTGAATCGCGCGGTCTTGTTCTTCGGAGAAAGTGTTGCGTGCTGGTTTGCTCATTATCTGAGCCGCGAGCAAATTAAACCCTTCATGAACAAAGGCGAGAGAATTTCGCGATTCGTGGCCGAAATGGCCGCCGAAGAATTTGATTCAGACGAGCGAAACATCGTAAAGCATCCATTCTATCGTGCGTTTTTCCACTGCTGGAATGAAAAACGTTATTACGAGGCGCATGATGTGCTCGAGCAGCTTTGGCTCAAGACCAAATCATCCGATGCAGACTATTTCAAAGGATTGATCCAGGCGGCTGGGGCTTTCGTTCATCTCCAAAAATGCTTCGAATACCCGCTGCATCCGAAGCATGGCAGACGCTTGTTTCCGGCCGTTCGTCTGTTCCGGCTGGCCGAGCGGAACCTGGCGCCATTTGTTCCGAGACATCATGGACTGGATGTGGCTGCGTTCTGTCAGCTTTTGCGCGAATGCGCGGATCGGATCGTCACCTCCGATTATAAGACTAATCCCTGGTTGCCGGAAACCGCGCCAAAACTGCAACTAGAGTAGGGACATCGCAGCGCGCCGTTCCTACCTCGTGAAAATCAATTTCATTCCGGCGATAAGGAGGACTGTGGCGAGAACGAGCGATATCACCCGAACAGCAAAACGCCGGCTTCCCAGATGCGAACCGACGGCACCGCCAATGATCGCAGCTGCTGCGAGGAAGAGGCCGAGCGAAGGGATTGAACGAACCTTTGTAAAATAGCCAACCAGCCCGGCGATGGAGTTTACCCAAATGAACAACGCCGAAACGGCTGCGGCCTGGCGGATATGTGCCCACTTACAAAAGAGCAATAGCGGCGTGAGAAATATTCCGCCGCCAGTTCCGGTCAGACCCGAAAGAAATCCAAGGCCGGCTCCCACACCAATTGCCACCGGTCGGGAAGGGGCCGCCGTTTGCGGCGGGTCGCTTCGACGAAACACTAATCGCACGGCGGAAAAAAGCAGCACAACCCCGATCAGAATTCTGAGAACGGAAGCAGATGGCTGGAGATAACCGCCGACATATGCGGCCGGAATGGAAAGCAGCGCGAACGGCCAGAACAATTTCCACGAAAAATAACCGGCCCGCCAGAATTGAAACGTGCCAATGGACGCGACCAAAATGTTAAGCACAAGCGCCGTCGGTCGAATGACCGTTGGTGTCAACCCGAACAGAGTCATCGTTGCGATGTAACCCGACGCGCCGGCGTGACCGACTGATGAATAAAGAAATGCAATCAGACCGATTGCGAGAAACAAAAGAACGTAGTGCGTCGTATCCATGTTTTGTCATGTCGAGCGGAGTCG
>Ga0114129_10014272_pt1 | contig 11322 bp, 6 predicted proteins | sample RhiMetdeltSRZDD1_FD_80071 | JGI IMG/M metagenome (GOLD analysis project Ga0114129, IMG submission 80071) | Populus rhizosphere microbial communities from Tennessee, USA - Rhizosphere MetaG P. deltoides SRZDD1 (version 2) (version 2) | ecosystem: Host-associated > Plants > Roots > Rhizosphere >... | reverse complement strand
CGGCGGCTCGACCAGATTGCGGACGCCGAGCGCGCGCTGAAGTCGGCCGAATGAGGTCCGATCCTTTCGCTTTCCAGACGAGCGCCTTTTCCGGTAGAGTCCATCCCTTGCCCGTCGGAAAACGGGTGGGAGGTGGGTTGTGGCAATCGCTCGCCGGACTGTCGTCATCGTCGCGGCGTTGTCCGTCGTTGTCTCAGCGGCCGTCCTCCCGTCGTCGCTGACCCTGCTGTTCCAGTACAACATCCCGGGCGGCACCGCGACCGCGTCCCCGACCGCCATCACGGTCGATGCCGACGGAAACATGTACGTCGCCGGGACGCTGGCGCTCACCTTCGGCACGCTCGCTGGCTTCCCGATTACCGCCGACGCGGCGCAGCGGACGCCGTCGGATGCGTTCGTCACGAAGATCGACAGGACGGGCACCCGCGTCGTCTGGACGACGTTTATCGGCGGGCCGTTCGAGCCGGGCCATGGCCAGCTCTCGCCCCCGACGAATCGGCCGACCGCGATCGCGCTCGACGCCGAGCGGAACGTGTTCGTCGCCGGCGACACGAGCTCGGTCGAGTTTCCGACGACCAATCCCGTTCAGAAGGAAGGCCGCGCGTTTCTCATCAAGCTGAATGGTCAGGGCAGTCAGTTCGTGTACTCGACGCTCCTCGGTTCGGCGAACGCCACGGGGCTCGGCGTGGACTCCGTCGGCAATGCGTACGTCGGACTGTCCGCGATCACCGCCAAGCTGCCGTTCGAGACGAACACGCTGACGACGACGGCCGCCGCCATCGGCGTCGCAGTCGCCAAGCTGAACCCCGCCGGCGGCGTCGTGTACGCGACGCGGTTCGGCAGCAGTCCGAACGATCGCATCGCCGATCTCGCGGTGGACGGGCTCGGGCAGCCGCACATGGTCGGCGTGCCGGGAGCCGACGACTTCCCGCTCGTTCGATCGCTGATTCCAAGCTGCCCGACGGCCGGCTGCTCCTTCGTCGCGAAACTGGACCCGACCGGCGCCAAGCTCGTGTTGGCGTCGCTGCTCGCGGGCACCGCGACGAACGCGCTCGCCACGTCGCTCGCAACCGACGCGCTCGGCGCCACCTACGTCGCCGGGAAAACGTCGGGGAGCGACTTCCTGATCCAGAACGCGTATCAGCCGACGTACGGGGGCAGCGGCGATTACTTCCTGACCAAGCTGACGCCTTCGGGCACGCTGGAGTACTCGACGTACCTCGGCGGCGACGGCGAAGAGCTCTCCTCGCCGCAGGTGCTCGTCGACCTCAATTCGCGTCCGACGGTCATCGGAAATTCCGCCTCGGTCAACTGGACGGGCGCCGACATTACGCATCTCGATGCGCCGCTGTACAAGAGCATCAACGGGGGCGATACGTGGCGCCGTGTGTCGGGCGGCCTGCGAACCAGCGTGTACTCATTGGTGTCGACGCGGTCCGGCGCGTCGGTGTGGTACGCCGGAAGCGCCGACGGCGTCTACCGCAGCACCGACCAGGGAGAGCTCTGGCAGCCGGCGAGCGAGGGGCTGGGGCCGGACAAGCGGACATACCAACTCGCGATCGATCCGGCGCGCGCCGATACCGTGTTCGCCGGCACGCCGTCCGGCCTGTTTCGAACCCGCGATCGCGGTGGACGCTGGACGCGGGTCGACACGCAGCCGTTCACGAGCAGCAGCCCGTCCTTCGCGCTGGCGATCGACGGCAACGGCACGGTCTTTCTCGGCACCATCGGGATTCGACGCAGCGCCGACGGCGGCGATACGTGGGTGGACGTGAGCGGTGGCCTCGATCGCGGCGCGAACGGCACGTACGTGTCGGTGCGCCAGCTGGCGTTCGATCCGAACCAGGGGGGCATCGTGTATGCGCTCACCGAGGCCAACCGGCTGTTCCGGAGCACCGACGGTGGAGCGTCGTGGACGCGCGTCCAGGTCCAGCTGTCGACGCCGGGCGCATCGCGTCCTTTCCCCACCGACGTATCGGCGATCGCGCTCCCGCCGGCCCGCCCGCGTGTGATGTACGCCCGCACGACGTCCAACCTGCTCAGCCGCTCGACGAACGACGGCGAGCTGCTCGAATCGCTCCAGTATCTCGCGCAGACGGGATCGCCGATCGTGATCGTGCCGCAAACGCCGGACACGCTGTACATCCTCGATTTCGACAGCACCGATCGTCGCTTCCCCTCCGTCAGCGTCGACGGCGGACTGCACTGGGTGACGAAAGGCGTCGGCAGCTTCTCGAACGCGCTCAACGGGCTGCTGGTCAATCCCCTGGACCCGCGCGTCCTGGTCGTCAACGCCTCGGTCGACTCGCGGCCGCTCGTCGCGATGTTCGACCAGCCTGCCGCCAAGGTCCGGTTCGCCGGCTTCATCACGCAGGGCAACGTGAGCCGAGCCACGCAGGACCTCTCCGGCGCGATCTACGCGCTCAAGGGCAATGCCGTGCTGAAGTTCAGAAGCCAGTAGGCGCCGCAGCGTCGGCTTGACCCGGATGCCGGCCGCCCGCGACAATCGTCGGGCGATGGCCACTGAAATCAGAAACCCGATCCTCCGCTCGCTCGCCGACTCCGATCCCGAGATCGCGCAGGCGATCCGCGACGAGCTGCACCGGCAGAACAGCGGGCTCGAGCTCATTGCGTCGGAAAACTTCGTGAGCCGCGCCGTCCTCGAGGCGGCGGGCTCGATCTTCACCAACAAGTACGCCGAGGGTTACCCCGGCCGGCGCTACTACGGCGGCTGCGAGTACGTCGACGTCGTCGAGCGCGCGGCCATCGCGCGCGCGAAGGCGCTGTTCGGCGCCGAGCACGCCAACGTGCAGCCGCACTCGGGCGCGCAGGCGAACATGGCCGTATATTTCGCGCTCCTGAAGCCCGGCGACACGGTGCTCGGCATGAACCTGTCGCACGGCGGCCATCTCACCCACGGCCACCCGCTCAATTTCTCCGGCAAGCTGTACACGATCGTCCCCTACGGCGTGCGCAAAGGCGACGAGCGGATCGACTACGACGAGCTCGATCGGCTGGCGGACGAGCACAAGCCGAAGATGATCATGGTCGGCGCGAGCGCGTATTCGCGCGTGATCGACTTCGCGCGGATTCGAGCCGCCGGCAACCGCGTCGGCGCTGCAGTCGTCACCGACATGGCGCATATCGCCGGCCTCGTCGCGGCCGGCGTGCACCCGAGTCCGGTGCCGCACAGCGATTTCGTGACGACGACGACGCACAAGACGCTGCGCGGTCCGCGAGCGGGTCTCGTGCTCTGCCGCGAAGCGTTCGCCAAGGAGCTCGACAAGAACGTCTTTCCCGGCGTGCAGGGCGGCCCGCTCGTGCACATCATCGCGGCGAAGGCGGTGTGCCTGAAGGAAGCGGCGGAGCCGGCATTCGCGGTGTACCAGCGTCAGATCGCCGCGAACGCGAAGAAGCTGGCGGGCGTGCTGTCGGCCGCGGGCTTCCGGCTCGTGAGCGGCGGCACCGACAATCACCTGATGCTCGTCGACGTGTTCTCGAAGGGCATCACCGGCAAGCTGGCCGAGGCGGCGCTCGGCAAGGCCGGCATCACGGTCAACAAGAACACGATCCCGTTCGATCAGAATCCCCCGCTCGTCGCGAGCGGCATTCGCGTCGGCACGCCGGCGGTGACGACGCGCGGTCTGCGCGAGCCCGAGATGGAGCTGGTCGGCGACTTCATCGCGCGCGCGCTCAAGACGCCGGAGGACGACCGGGCGCTGGGCGCGATCCGCGTCGAAGTCGAGGCGCTGTGCCGGAAGTTTCCGCTCTATCCCGAGTAGCCGGCGTCTTATCGAAGGTCCTTTGGCACCGGCCGATAGCGCACTCCGAGGTTCGCGAAGAGAAACGCGTACACGTCGACCGACTGCTCGATCGCCTCGTCGAGCGACGTGCCGAGGCCGTGGCCCGACTGCGCGCTCGTGCGCAGGAGGACGGTCCCGGTCCCCTTCATGGCCGCCTGCAGCCGCGCCGTCATCTTGCGCGAGTGCATCGGATCCACGCGCGGATCGTTGGCGCCGGTCAGGAACAACGTCGGCGGATACGCGACGCCGTCGCGCACGCGGTGATAAGGCGAATACGCGCGCATCGCCCGGAATTGATCGCCGTCTTTCACCGTCCCGAACTCGGGGACGTTGAACGATCCGTTCGGCGACAGCTCGACCCGCAGCATGTCGTAGATGCCCACGTGGGAGACGACGGCCTTGAAGAGATCCGGCCGCTCGGTCATCACCGCGCCCATCAGCAGCCCGCCGTTGCTGCCGCCCTGAATCGCGAGATGCGCGGGGCTCGTGTAGCCGGCCTTCACGAGCCGCTCGGCGCACGCGATGAAATCGTCGAAGACATTCTGCTTGTGGATCAGGCGTCCGGCGTCGTGCCACGCCTCGCCGAATTCGCCGCCGCCGCGCAGGTTGGCGTCCGCGAAGACGCCGCCCTGTTCCAGCCAGATGGCGGTCGTGCCGAGGAAGAACGGCCGCGTGCTCAGGCCGTAGCCGCCGTAGCCCGTCAGCAGCGTCGGATTCGACCCATCCAGTGCGAGGCCTTTGCGATGCACGATGGTCATCGGCACGCGCGTGCCATCCTTCGAGATCGCCGTTTCGCGCGCGACCTGCATGGCGCTCAAATCGATCGTCGATCGTGTCGAGATGCCGCGCCTGGTTGGTTGGACGGCGTTCGCGCTCGATATCGGCTTCGACCCATCGATCTCGTACCACGCGGACGGCTCCACGAACGTGGTCGCTTTGAAGAGCACGGTGTCGCCGCCGATCGCGACCAGCTCGTTGACCGCCGCGACGGACGGCAGCGGCAACACGCCGGCCGGGCGGCCGCTCGACTCGAACACGCGCACCCGATTGGGGCCGCCGACCAGATCGATCACATACAGGCGGCTGGCGGTGGCGACCACGCCGCGGGCGGCATAGAAGTCGAAGTCGACGACCGCGTCGCGGCTTTCGGGCACGATCGTCATCGCGTCGGCCATCCGCGGGGTCCGGGCAGGATCGAGGCGGAGCCGCAGAATCTTGCCGTGCGGAGCGCCGGCATGGGACACGAGATAGGCGCCGCCATCCGCGCCGAAGAAGACCGCGTCGACCTTGTCGGTAAAGCGCGTCAGCGCGGTCCACGTGCCGTCGGGTCGCCGCAGGTACTGCGCAAAGCCGCCGCCGTCGCCGTTCTGGACGTTCGCCGCGACGTACCGGCCGTCAGGGCTGCACGCGAGCTGGATTTCGGCGATGCGCGGAAAGTCCTTGCCAAGCTCGTAGCGATCCTCCGCGGCCGGAGCGCCCAGCGCGTGGACGTACACCCGCATGTAAAAGTCGAGATCCGCCTCGGGCCGCTCGCCGGGTCCCGGATACCGCGTATAGAAGAACCCCTTGCCGTCGGCGTTCCAGCAGAGGCTGCCGCCGGCCGTGCCGTTGTTCACGCGCGCGATCGGTGTCTCCACTTCACGGCCGGTCGCCGTGTCGTAGACGTGCAGGTCGCCGCGCTCGCTGCCGCCCAGCGACACGGAGACCGCGACCAGGTCGCCGCCGGGCGACGGCACGTACCAATCGATTGCGGCGCCGCTCTTCGGATCGGCAGCCGGATCGAAGATCACGCGCGCCGATGACGGTTCGTCCGCGTTCGTCAGCTGCACGAGAAACGGCTGCTGCTTCGGCGGTTGCGACTCGAGCGCGAACAGCCGGCCGCCGCTGTACTTGACCTGGCTGAACGATCGTGCGCCGGCGATCAGCTGCCGCATACGCGCGCGGATGGCGTCGCGCTCCGGCAGCGCGTCGAGCACCGACCGCGCGAACGCGTTCTCGCCGTCGCTCCACACTTTCACGGCCGGATCGTTCCAGTCCTCGAGCCAGCGGTACTCGTCGACCACACGCATGCCGTGATACTCGTCGGTAACCGGCCGCCTGTCGGCGACGGGCGGCGCCGCCGCAGCGGGCGCCTGGATCGCTCGAACCACGGCAACCGGAGCGCCGACGATCAGGATCGCCGCCGCCGCAACACTCGCGAGTCTGATGCGTCGTGGCATTTGCATGCTCACTCTATCGAATCACCCCAGGCGCGTCCAACGGGCGCTGCACGTGTGGTCGTCATGTGTCACTATGCTCTCCAGTGAAGATCCAGACGACTTCCCTGTCGGCGGCTGCAGCAGCCACCTTCGCTGCCGACGGCCCGCTCGCCCGCGCCGTCCCCGAGTTCGAGCCGCGCGCGGGTCAGGTCGAGATGGCGTCTGCGGTCGCGCGCGTGTTCGAAGAAGGCGGCGTCCTGCTTGCCGAGGCGGGCACGGGCACCGGCAAGACGCTCGCGTACCTGGTTCCCGCGATTCTCAGCCGGCAGCGCGTGCTGATCTCGACCGGCACGAAAAACCTGCAGGAACAGATCTTCTTCAAGGACATCCCGGCGCTCCGCGACGCGCTCGGCATCCCGTTCACCGCGGCGTACATGAAGGGCCGCGCCAACTATCTGTGCCTCCATCGCCTGGATCAGCTCAATCAGGACCACGTGGCGGCGTCGCAGCACATCTTCCTGCCGATCATCACCGAGTGGTCGAAGAGGACCGAGACCGGCGATCGCGCGGAGCTCGACGAGCTGCCGGAGGATCTCGCCTTCTGGAGCGAGGTGTCCGCGACGACGGAGACCTGCCTCGGCGGCGAGTGCCCGCGCTACGACGACTGCTTCGTGACGAAGATGCGCCAGCAGGCCGCCGCGTCCGACATCGTCATCGTCAACCATCACCTGCTCTGCGCCGATGCGGCGGTGCGCCAGAGCGCGTACGGAGAGGTCATTCCGGCCTGCAGCTACGCGATCGTCGACGAGGCGCACCAGCTCGAGGACGTCGCGACGCAGTACTTCGGCTACAGCGCCAGCACCTATCGGCTCGAGGATTTCGCGCGCGACGTCGAGCGGATCCTCGGCGCGATCGCGGGACACGATCCGCGGGCGAGGGCCGACATCGAGAAGGCGATCGAGCATCTGCGCGAGTACGCGCGCGCGTTCTTCAGCGAGCTCGCGGCTGCACATCACGGGGACGGGTCTCGCTCGCAATCCAGTGCGAGATCCGTTCCCGACAGAGTCCGCGCCACGCCCGAATCGCTCGGCGAGGCGCGCGAGGCCGCCTCGCATCTGACCAGCGCGCTCGACATCGTCGAGTCGACGCTGCAGTTGATGAAGAACGCCCGGCTGAAGCCGGACTCTACGCACGAGGAACCAAGCGTCCGCGATGCGGACGAGGCGGATTTCGACGACGACGTCGCGGCGCTCGCGCGCCGCGCGGGCGAGATCCGCGACGAATTGCGCTTCCTGATGCGCGCGGGCGATCCCGACTACGTCTACTTCGTCGAGTTCCGCGGAAGAGGGATCTTTCTGCGCGCCTCACCGATCGACGTCTCGCGGATCGTGCGCGAGCTGCTCCTCGATCGGATGCAGACGACGGTGCTGACCTCGGCGACGCTGACCGTGGACGGCAGCTTCGACTACATCCGCAGCCGTCTGGGCATCTCGCGAGCCAGCGAGATCCGCCTCGCCTCCGAGTTCGATTTCGCGACGCAGGCCATCCTGTATCTCCCTCCGCGGATGCCCGATCCACGGGTGCCGGACTTCGCGATGGCGGCGGGACGCGAGGTAACCGAAATCCTGCGGCGCACCGAGGGGCGTGCCTTCGTGCTGTTCACCAGCTACGCGACGCTGCGCGCCGTGCAGTCCGTCGCGGAAATGGCCCTCGACTATCCGATCCTCGTGCAGGGAACCGCGCCGCGGAGCCGGCTGCTGAGGCAGTTTCGCGAGACGCCGCACGCCGTGCTGTTCGCCACGTCGAGCTTCTGGCAGGGCGTCGACGTGATCGGCGAGGCGCTGAGCTGCGTCATCATCGACAAGCTGCCGTTCGCCTCGCCGGCCGACCCGATCACGGCGGCGCGGATCGACGCGATCCGAGCGCGCGGCGGCGATCCGTTCGCCGAGTACCAGGTGCCGCTCGCGATCCTCGTCCTCCAGCAGGGACTCGGTCGGCTCATCCGGCACCGACGCGATCGCGGCGTGCTCGCGGTGCTCGATCCGCGCATTCGCACGAAGGGCTACGGCCGGCGTTTCGTCGCGTCTTTGCCGCCGGCGCCCATCGTGCACGACCTGGCGCGCATCGAGCGGTTTTTTCGCGACTGAGGCCATCCAAATCCCTCTGAAGGACGTCTATGATTCCAGCCGTGCGCGCGACCGCGGCCGCCCTGGCCGCCACCCTCCTCGCGGCGCCTCTCGCGGGGACCGAACAGGCGGTCCGGCCCCACCTGCGCCTGCACGGCGTCGTCGAACCGGTTCGCAGCCAGATGGTCACCGTGCCGCGGCTCACCGGCAGCGGCACCGGCGCGATGATCATCGTCGCGCTGGCCAAGGCCGGCTCGATCGTCAAAGCGGGCGACCGGCTCGTGGAGTTCGACCGCGCCGCGCAGATCAAGGCGGCGCACGATCGCGAAGCGGAATACCGGGATCTGATCGAGCAGATCAACAAGAAGCGGGCGGACCAGCTTCAGGTGCGCGCCAAGGACGAAACCGACCTGGTCCTCGCGGACCACAACCGGCGTCGGGCGGAGCTCGACATGCTGGACAACGACCTCGTGTCGCCGATCAAGGCGGAGCAGAACCGCCTGCTGCTCGAGGAGGCCCGCGTCAGGCTGGCGCAGCTGCGCCGGACGTTCGACCTGAAGCGGCGATCGGAAGCCGCCGACCTCCGGATTCTGGAAATCCAGCGAGACCGGGCGCTGAACGCGTGGAAGCACGCCGAGAGCAACGCCGCGAAGATGCGGATCGCATCGCCGCTCGACGGCCTCGTCGTGCTGAAGACGATCTGGAAGAGCGGATCGTTCGGCGAGATGCAGGAGGGCGAAGAGGTCCGCGGCGGGCAGCCGATCCTCGAAGTCGTGGACACGTCCGCGATGCGCGTGCGCGCGCGCGTCGGGCAGACCGATGTCTCCTACGTCCGCATCGGACAGCCGGCGCGGATCACGCTCGATTCGTATCCGGCGCGCGAGTTCGCCGGCCGCCTCAATCAGCTGTCGGTCGTCGGCGCGACGAGCGGCCTGTCGAACCGCGTCCGCACGTTTCTCGCGACGTTCACCATCGACGGCGCCGACGCGCACCTGCTGCCGGATCTCGCCGCCGCCGTCGACCTGGAGCCGGCGCCTCAGGCGCCGGGGCCGACGCGATGAAACGATCCGCCCTCGTCGTCGTGCTGATCGTCGCGGCGGCTGCCGCGCTCGCGGGGGCCGCGCGGCTGCGGCGTTCGAGCGGCCCGAAGCTGCCGACCGCGGTCGTGACGAAGGGGACCTTCGTCGACTACCTGCAGCTTCGCGGCGAGATCCGGCCGATCCAGTCCGTCATCCTGACCGCGCCCTCCTCCGGCGCCGATCTCCAGATCATCGAGATCGCGAAGAACGGATCGACCGTCAATCCGGGCGACGTCATCGTGCAGTTCGACACGACCACGCAGCAGCGCACGCTCGAGCAGAAGCAGTCGGAGCTCAAGCAGGCGCAATCCGAGATCGACAAGGCCGAAGCGGACCGGCGCCGGCGCGAGCAGGCGGCGCAGACCGATCTCGCCGGCGCGCGCCTCGCCGCCGATCGCGCGCGCCTCGACCTGGCGCAGAAGGAAGTGAAATCGGCGCGCGACGGCGAGAAGCTGGAGCTGACGCTCGCCGATGCCGAGCAGCGCATCAAGGAGCTGGCGAAGAAGCTCGAGGCCGAGCGCGCGTCGGCGGCCGCGAGCGTGGCGAGCGCGCGGCAGAAGCGCGACAAGGCGTCGTTCGACGTGGGCGAGACCGAACGCATCATCAAGGGCATGACGATGCGCTCGCCTGCGCGCGGATCAATCAATCTGCTGCCCAACTATCGCGCGGCCGCGATGTTCTCGCGAACGGCCCCGGAGTTCCGCGCCGGCGATCGCGCCTACTTCGGCGCGCCGATCGCCGAGATCCCCGACTTGACGACCGTGCAGATGACGTGCCGCGTCGAGGAAGCCGACCGCGCGCGCGTCCAGGTCGATCGCGCCGCGCTCGTGCGCGTCGACGCCGTGCCGAACCGCGAGCTGAACGGCGTCCTGTCCAACATCTCGATGATGGCGAAGCCGGATTTCACGCTGTGGCCGCCGACCCGGAACTTCGACGTGGTGATCATGCTCAAGGACTCCGACCCGAAGCTCCGATCGGGCATGAGCGCCACGGCGCGCGTCGAGCTGGAGCACCTGCCCGCGGTCCTCATCGTGCCGACCACCGCCGTCTTCCAGCGCGGTTCGACCGCGGTCGCGTACGTCGCGGCGGGATCGACCTTCGAGCCGCGGCCCGTGACCGTGCTCCGGCGGGGACGCGATCAGATCGCGATCGCATCGGGGCTGCGCGAGGGCGATCGCATCGCGACGAAGGATCCTGAAGCGGAAGGAGCGCCGGCCCGATGATCGTCCGTCGCGCGGCCATCCTCGCCGCGCTGATCGTCGCCTCCGTCGCCGCGGTGTACGCGTGGAATCGCGTCGGCATCCAGCCGGCGCGCCGCGTGCCGACCGCACGCGTCCAGCGCGGCCGCGTGGAGGTGACGGTCTATGCGACGGGCGAGCTGCGGGCCAGCCGCGTCGCGCAGGTGATCGCGCCGGCCATCGGCGGCAACCTTCAGATCGTCAAGCTGACCGCGTCCGGCGATTCGGTGAAGGCCAACGACATCGTCGCCGAGTTCGACCCGGCCGAGCAGGCGTTCGCGCTCGAGCAGGCGCGCTTCGATCTTCATCAGGCCGAGCAGGAGATCGCGAAGGCGGAAGCCGAGGCGGCCGTCCAGCAGGCGGAGGACGAGGTCGCGCTGCTGCACGCCCGCTACGACGTCCGCCGCGCGGAGCTGGAGGCAAAGAGCAACGAGCTCGTGAGCGCGATTCAGGCGAAGCAGAACCTCATCCTGCTCGAGGAGTCGCAGCAGCGGCTCGCGCAGCTCGAGAAGGACGCGCGCAGCCATTCGGAGACGACGCGCGCGGCCGCGAACGTCGTCAAGGAGAAGCGCAACAAGGCGCAGCTGGCGGTCCAGGTGGCGGAGCGCAACATCGCGAACCTGCAGCTCCGCGCGCCGTTCGACGGCTTCGTCGTGCTCCGCCAGAACTTCGACGCGCTCGGCGGCTTCTGCTGCGTGCCCGGCATGACGCCCGATTACCGCGTCGGCGACAGCGTCTACTCGGGGCGTCCGATCGCCGACGTGATCGACACGTCGCGCGTCGAAGTCAGCGCCAAAGTGCCCGAGCAGGATCGCGCCAACGTCTCTGGCGGGCAGCCCGTGGAGGTCGCGGTCGACGGGCTGCCGGGACCGAAGCTG